>Ga0184632_10000778_pt1 | contig 12796 bp, 12 predicted proteins | sample PLM31_50_b1_FD_133153 | JGI IMG/M metagenome (GOLD analysis project Ga0184632, IMG submission 133153) | Groundwater sediment microbial communities from an aquifer in East River, Colorado, USA - PLM3-1_50_b1 | ecosystem: Environmental > Terrestrial > Soil > Riparian zone | place: USA: East... | reverse complement strand
GGGGTGGTCGATTGGAGCGGTCGACGCGATTACCCGTCGTGAACGCGCCCCGGTGCAGTTCATGGATTCGACGCGAGGCACGTTGACCGTCGAGCCATTCTCGAATTATTTCGCGGGGCGTGTCGCCAAGGATTTGGGCGGCGGCGCTACGCAGGTGCGCGCGATGGCGACGTCGGTCTACCGCGACCTCGACGATCCGTACATCCGCAGTCGCCTGTCGCGCCATGCCGAGGTTCTCGGTGTCTCGACCGACATGTGGTGGAGCAAGCGCACCTACCATCTGATGGCTCAGCTGGCGGGCTCGCAGGTTAGCGGCGATACGGCGGCGCTGCAGCGCATCCGGTTTGGCTCAGCGCACTTCTTCCAGCGTCGCGACCGCTCCGATACCACCGACGCGCTCCGCCCGCGCACGTCGATGCAGGGCCTGGGTGGCTACGCCCGCCTCGCGAAAGAGTCCGGCCATTGGTTGTGGGAGGTGTCCACCAACGTCCGCACGCCCGCCTTCAACAACAACGACATCGCGTTCTTTTCGCGCGCCGATTACTGGTGGATGGCGGCGAACATTTTCCCGATCTGGAGCAAGCCCACGAAATGGTATCGGCAACTCTTCCTGATCGGTGGTGCGCAGCAGCAGTACAACTTCGACGGCGACCTCACCGACCGGCAGCTCCACGGTTTCGCGCAGATCCAGACGTTGAGCTACTGGTGGTTCAGCGCCTTCTGGATCCACCGGCCGGAGGTGTTCGATGACCGGCTGACCCGCGGCGGGCCGGTGGTGAAACGCTCGGGCATCAACTTCTGGGCAGTCAACGTCAACACCGACTCGCGCAAGAACATCGTCGCGGGCTTCAATGCGGATCGCGGCTGCAACCGTGAAGGGGACTGTGACCACTCGTACGGCCTCTCACTGGAGCTGAAGCCCCGCTCCAACCTGTCGATCTCCCTGGGCCCCTCGATTGGCCACGAGGAAACCGGGTTCCAGTTCGTCGGCAGCTACGCCGATCCAACCGACAACCTGTTCTTTGGCAACCGGTACGTCTTCGCACATCTGGAACAGAACTCGCTCTCGATGAACACACGGCTGAACGTCACGTTCTCGCCGAGGCTGACGCTCGAGCTGTTCATGCAGCCGCTCATCGCGTCGGGCGATTTCAAGCGCTACAACATCTTCGCGGCGCCCAGGGGCGCGCGGCGGCTCGAGTATGGGAGGGACTTCGGCACGGCGGTCGTCACGCCGGCAGCAAACCCGGCCCGCGACCCCGCCACGATTCAGCTCGACGCGGACACGCTGGGCGGCGGTGCGCCCACGTTCACCTTCGCGGATCCAACCTTCACGTTCCGCTCGCTTCGCGGTAACGCGGTGCTGCGCTGGGAGTACCGGCCGGGGTCGACGCTGTTCGTGGTATGGACCCGCAGCAGCCGGATCACGGACCTGCCGCGCGGCAACATCCAATTCAGCGATGACGCGGGCGACCTGTTTCAGGGCCCGGCAGAGAACATCTTCCTCGTGAAAGTGAGTTACTGGCTGGGGTTCTAGGGAACCGCGCGGATGGATCCGTGGTTAGCGTTGTCATTATGTCCATCCGCGCCGTCAAATCGATCTCGCAGTCGCAGTTAACCCTCGAGGGGGCAGGCGTCAAGCTCCGCCGAGCCTTCGGCTTCGGGAATACCAGCGACTTCGATCCCTTCCTTCTTCTAGACGATTTCCGCAACGAGCACCCCGAGGACTACCTCCCCGGGTTCCCGTGGCATCCGCATCGCGGCATCGAGACGATCACGTACGTACTGAGCGGCAGCGTGCAGCACGGCGACAGCCTCGGCAACAAGGGTACGATGGGCGCGGGCGATGTACAGTGGATGACCGCCGGCAGCGGGATTCTCCATCAAGAGATGCCGAAGGGCGACGAGCGCGGCCGCATGCATGGCTTTCAGCTGTGGGCGAATTTGCCGCGCACGCTCAAGATGACCAACCCGCGCTACCAGGACATTCACGCGCGGGAGATTCCAGAAGTCGTCGATGACGACGGCACGCGGGTGCGCGTCGTGGCCGGCGAGTTCTGGGGCAAAAAGGGTCCCGTCGAAGGCGTGGCCGCCGACCCACGCTATCTCGACATCTGGATTCCGCCCCGCGTGCGCAAGACGATTCCCGTGGAAGCGTCGCGCCATGCGTTCGCCTACGTCTTCGAGGGCGGAGGCACGTTCCGCGACGCGTCCGCGCCGCAAGGCGTCCGGACCGATCGCGTGTCGGCCGGCGGCCGCGACGCGGGCAGCGAGAGCACGGAGGAAACCGGCAATCGCTCGCTGGTGCTGTTCGATTCCGGCGACGAGATCACGGTGCAAGCGGGTGAGCAGGGAATGCGGTTTCTGCTGGTTTCCGGCCAGCCGCTACAGGAGCCAGTCGCGTGGCAGGGCCCGATAGTGATGAACACTCGTGAAGAGCTGCTCCACGCCTACGAGGAGCTGCGGCAGGGCACGTTCATCAGGCGCTGATAGGCGCTAGCGAGTTTTGTTTGGGGGCGGTTATCCTTCACGCCGCCCATGTGGACCTTGCTCCGGCGCATCAGCCTCACGCAGTGGATTTTGATCGGCATGTTGGTCGGCACGCTCATCGGTTGGGCGGCGCCGGATTTCGCCATCTCGTTGCGTCCCCTGTCCACGACATTTTTGCGAATGATCAAGTCGATCATCGTGCCGATCATCTTCGGCACGCTGGTCGTCGGCATCGCCGGTCATGGCGACGACATGAAGCGTGTCGGTCGCCTCGCGTTCAAGTCGCTGGTCTACTTCGAAATCGTGACCACGCTGGCGCTGTTCATCGGCCTCCTGGCGGTGCCTCTCGTCCGGCCCGGCGTGGGGGTGGAGTTGCCCCCGCCGGCAGCGGGGACGCCGATTCCCGGTGGTCAACAGCCGACATTCTCGAGCGTCCTCGAGCACATCGTGCCGCAGAGTTTCTTCGAAGCTGCGGTCTCGAACCAGGTGCTCCAGATCGTTTTCTTCTCCGTGATCTTCGCCGTGGGCCTGTCGCAGGTGCGCGCCAAGCCCAAAGAGGCCATGCTCGGTTTCTGCGAGGGCCTGGCGGAAACGATGTTCAAGTTCACCGCCATCGTGATGAAGTTTGCGCCGATCGGCATCGGCGCCGCGATCGCGGTCACGGTGGGACACAGCGGGCTCGACGTTCTGAAGAATCTCGGCCTGTTGGTGCTGACGCTCTATGCGGCGCTGGTCGTGTTCGGGCTGGTGGTGTTGCTCCCTGTCGCGCGCCTGGCGCGAGTGCCGCTGCGGGCCTTCTTGAGCGCGGTGAAAGAGCCGGCCCTCATCGCCTTCTCGACGACCTCCTCCGAGGCCGCGCTGCCGAAGGCGATGGAGCGGATGGAAGCGATCGGCGTGCCGCGCCGCATCGTCGCCTTCGTGATGCCCACCGGCTACTCGTTCAACCTCGATGGCAGCACGCTCTATCTGGCCGTGGCCTCCATCTTCGCGGCGCAGGCGGCAGGCGTGCATCTCACGCTCGGCCAGCAATTGTTGATGATGCTCACGCTGATGGTGACAAGCAAAGGCGTGGCCGCCGTCCCGCGCGCATCGCTCGTCATTCTCGCGGGCACGCTCACATCGTTCAACCTGCCGCTCGAAGCCATCGCGGTCATCCTCGGCGTGGACGAGCTGATGGACATGGCGCGGACGACCGTGAACCTCATTGGCAACTGCCTCGCCACGGTCGTCATGGGGCGGTGGGAAGGCGAATTCGACGACAAGAAAGCGGCAGCGTACGCGCAGGAGCAACCGGCGGCCGCCGCGTAGCAAGGAACGCGTTGCGCGCCCGTATATTCTCCGCGTGGCCCCACCCAGGACGTCGGTAGAAGTCCCCGCCGAGCTCGAAGCGGCACTCGCCGACCGGTACACGTTGCGGCGCGTACTCGGCCGTGGCGGCATGGCGACCGTTTATCTCGCTGACGACAAGAAGCACCACCGCGCTGTCGCCATCAAAGTGCTGCTGCCCGGTCTCGCCGCCTTCCTGGGCGTCGAGCGCTTCCTCAAAGAGATTCAGATCGCGGCTCGGCTCACGCACCCGCACATCCTCGCGCTGCACGACTCAGGGGAAGCGGCCGGCTTCCTGTATTACGTCATGCCCTACATCGAAGGCGCGTCGCTGCGGCAGCAGCTCGAGGCCGCGCCGCAACGCGCGCTCGCGCAGCAGCACGCGCTGGCAATCGCCGAGCCGGTAGCCAACGCGCTCTCGTACGCGCATCGCATGGGCGTGCTGCACCGCGACATCAAACCGGAGAACATCCTCTTCTCGCAGGGTCATCCCATTGTCGCGGATTTCGGCATCGCCAAGGCGGTCAGCACCGCCGGAGGCGCGAACCTCACGCGGACCGGATTCCCCGTCGGGACTCCCGGCTATATGAGCCCCGAGCAGGCGGCTGGTCTGACCGAGTTGGACGAGCGCACCGATGTCTACAGCCTGGCTGTGGTCATCTATGAGATGTTGGTCGGCGAGGTGCCGGGCCGTTGGCCGACCGAAGACGCAGTCCGGGCGGGCCGGTTTCTCGAGGCGACGCCGTCTCATCGGACCCGGCTCACGGGCGTCGGAGCGAGGGTCGAGGCGGCGCTCGTCCGTGGCCTCGCGATCCGCCACGACCAGCGCACCGCGACTCCCGCCGTGCTGATCGACGAGCTGACGCGCGGGACGTCAGGCTCACGCCGCCGCTACGATCAAGATGAGGTTCAGGAAATCGTCAAACGGGCCACCGAGCTGGAGGCGACCAAAACGGCCGCAGGCGCCATGACGATTGGCGGCGTGCAGGCGCTCGCCGGCGAGGTCGGGGTGGCGCCGGACCTCGTGCGCGCCGCGGCGGAGTCGCTCCAGGCGCCCCGTCCCTACGTCACCTCGGGGGCGCTGCCACCGGGCCGTACGAACCATTGGATTGCGGGCCCGGCGGAGCTGTTCTACGAGCGCGTCATCGAGGGTGAGCTGCCCGAGTCCGAGTATCCGACGATGGTCGAAGAGATCCGGCGGGTGTTGCGCAATGCCGGGCAGGTGAGTCAGTTCGGCCGGTCGTTTTCATGGATCGCGGCGCGCGGCCCAGCGATCCGCCGCGACCTCGAGGTCGCGGTCTCGGTTCGCCGCGGCCAAACGCGCATCACGATTCACGAGAGCCTGGGTCAGCTCATCGGCGGCGTGTTTGGGGGAATTTGCGGAGGGATGGGCGGAGGAGGGTTGGGGCCCATTCTGGGCGTTGGAGCCGGAGCCCTTCATCTGGGGGGGCTGGCTTTGCTGTTGGTCGTGCCGTGGCTGGGTGTCTCCTATCTGACAGCCCGCACGGTGTATCGCCGCAGCGCCGGCAAGCGCGTCCGCGAGCTGGAAGGGTTGGCGAATCGCCTGGCGGCGCTGGCACAGGAGCTTGTTGAAGGACCAAACCGGCTCAATCCCTAGAAGGCGACGCGCCACTCCAGCCGGCCGCCCGGCGGATCGACAAGGAATCGTGGAGGGCCGAGGCCGAAAATGCGCCATCGGCCCTCCATCACTTTCGCACCAGTGATTCCGATTGTCGCGCCCGCCAGGACGTCCGACAACCAGTGCCGATGGTCATTGAGCCGCGACCATGCCGTTCCGGCGGCGCCCGCGTAGAGCGCCGCCGTCGCCCAGCGGTTGTGGATCTCCTCGGCGAGGGACGCTGCGAGGGCGAAAGCCAGTGTGGCGTGCCCTGACGGGAAAGCGTCGCGGTTGCTGAACGGTCTGAAGAGATACGGATCGTTCGTGTCCACCGGCCGCACCCGCCCCGTGATCTCTTTGATCGCGGCGGTGGTGAAACCAGCGACGGCGAGCGAGGCGAGCACGCGACCGCCGCGGCGCTGCAGGGTGGGACGGCCGCTGACCAGGCCCGCCGCGAGGATCCCTCCACTGATGCCGAACACCACTGCGGGTTCCCCGCCGTTGCGGAACACGCGCGCCAGCGCGTTGCTGTGCGACGAGCGCCGATCCTGCATCCAGTCGTCCACGCCGCGGTCGGCCAGACTGGCGACGCCGACGGCGCCAACGGCGATGGCCGCTTCCCACCAGCGGATGCTGCGCCCCTGGGCCGGTGCGCCGGCAACACAGAGCAGCTGAAACGCGAGAACGACGCAGGCCCATTTCACGGCTTTGGGCTCAGGGCTAGGATGAGGGTTGGACGAATCATGCCGACTAGGATAGCGCGGCGAACAATCCGATGACGGCGATCACGACGCCGAGCGCAACTTTGGCGGCGGCCGCGGCGGCGCGGCCCACGACGGCGCCCCAGCCGGCGCGACTGGCCACGCCGAGGTGGCGCGAGGCGCTGTATTCGAAGACCGCAGCGCCGATGAAGGAGCCGAGAAACGCCCCGATGACGCTGCCGATGATTGGAATCGGAACGCCGATCACGGCCCCAACGAGTCCACCGATGAGCGCGCCCCACCCGGAGCGCCCGGATCCACCGTACCGCTTGGCGAAGCGAAACCCCAACCAGCTCTCGATTACTTCACCCAGGAACGCGATGCCTAGCACGATCGCGATCGCAGCGACGCCGATCGACCGAAAATCCGTGAGCCAGCCGTAGGCCAGAATGCCGCCGACCATCACCCAGAGGCCCGGCAATCCCAGCGGAATGAGAAACAGCCCCACCACGATGGCCGTGGCGAGAATCACGATCGCGAGCACATCCATACAGAAATGTTACGCGTATCGCTCCCAAATGATGCACGGGCCTGCTTGACGACTCCTCCCGTGACTAGACGACGCGTCGTCCCTGAATGAGACGGACGACGACGACGACAAGCGCGATGACGAGCAGCAGGTGAATCAGGCCGCCGAACGTATACGAAGAAACGAATCCCAGCAGCCATAAGACGATGAGAATGAGTGCGAGCGTCCACATAAATCGTTCCCTCCTTAGGGGATCATGGTAACGGCTGGCCGACAACCCATTTCACGACGCGGCCAGGCTGGAGCGGTGTGGTTTCGTCTACCTGATTGATGAGTGCCAGCGTCGCCACGGGGACGGGCGACGGCCGCTGCTGCGCGAGCTGCGCAATCGTTGTGCGGCGATCGATCGTGATGACGTCCACGTGCTGCGGCTGCACGTTGAGCATCGCCGGGTCGGTCAACCGACCGAAGCTTTGCAGGGCCCGTTGCGCGACACCCTGATATCCGGACCAGTTGGCCTCGGGGCTGTACCCAAGCAGCCGGTAAACGCCGTTCCCGTACTCGACGAAAAGCGCGTGACCCCGAACCGTGCCGCTCTCCGCAGTGACGGCGAACGGCGCTTCGGATGTCGTGAGCCCGTTGATGTTGCCGCGGCTGAGGGTGCCGGCCTGCATACCTTCCGCGGAGAGGAAGACCCTAGCCGCCTGGTCGGCGTTGGATCCCTCGACCTGTGTCAGCTCGATCACGGCATCTTGCTGGGGACTCTGCGCCGCGACGGCCTGTTTGCCGTTGAACGTCTTCCAGCCGCCCGGGAACGTGATCTGGAACTTCAGGTCGGGGTGGTAGAACGTGGTCTCCTTGAAGAAGCCTTCACGCGGGTTGATGCCGAAGACGACGCCGTCGAGGCGCCGCTCGTAGGCGTCGCGATTGACGATTGCCCCCGTGAAGTCCTGCGGCGTACGCGAGATCAAGGCGTTGATGTGCTCGAGCCGGTTGCCCGGATTCGGATGCGTGGCGAGCCACTCCGGCAGCCGTCCGCCGGCCCCCGCTGAGATCTTGTCCAACAACCGCATGACGCTGGCCATTTCGCGCGAGTCGTAATTCGCGCGACTCGAGTATCGCACGCCGAGCTCGTCTGCCTGGTTTTCATTGTCGCGTGAGAATTTGAGAAACAGGACACCCAGCGCCTGTCCGGCAATGCCGGAGTAGCGCTCGATCTGCGAGCTCGCGATGCTGCCGATGGCAAGGCCCAGCGTGGCCAGCTGCTGTTTGGACATTTGCGCCGCGCTGTGCCGCGCGGTGACGTGACCGATTTCGTGGCCGAGCACCGTCGCGAGTTGTGCCTCCGACGTCATATGCGCCATGATGCCGCGCGTGACGTAAATGAAGCCGCCCGGGAGCGCGAACGCGTTGACGGCAGGATCATCGACGACCCGGAACGTCCAGGGCAGTTTGGGGCGCTCCGACGTGGCCGCGAGTCGGGAGCCGAGGTCCTGGATGTAGCGCTGCAATACGGGATCGGGGTAGAGGCCGATGGAGGCACTGACCTCCTTGTCGTACTGCTGGCCCAGCTGAATTTCCTGAGACTCGCTGACCAGCATCAACTCGCGGTTGCCCGTGGCCGGATTGACGGCACAGCCCGCCAGCAGCAGGGCGGCCGCGAATCCCGTCCTTAGTCCTCCTTGCATGGAAGGCACTCTCTCGTTGTCGATTGTCGTACCGGCTTTCGGAGTCTCCCCGAATTTCCACTCCCCAGGCCGCGGACTCCATCCCTCAGCGGGATGAAAAACGGGGTACGCCGGGGTAGGGAGGAGCTAGCCTAGCGGATAAACTTGCGGCGGTCGCCTTTGGGCGGCGTTTTCTTGTGCGCATGAGCCGCGATCTGGAGACGGCTGTGCAACGCGAGCTTCTCCAGGATGTTGTGCACATGGCTCTTGACGGTATAGGTCGCGATGTTGAGTCGCTGCGCGATCTCCTTGTTGCTGAGACCCTCGGCGATCAGATCGGTGATCTGCTGCTCGCGCTTCGTCATCCGCACGGAAGCCATCATCGGCGTGTTGCGGAGCACGGAGGCCTGCTTGGCGATGTGGGAGAGCAGGGTGCCCGTGAGCGCCGGGGGGACGACGTCGCCGCCATTGGCTACCTGGCGAATCGTACCGACGAGTTCCTCGAGGGCGGCGTCCTTCGCGATGAAGCCGTTCGCGCCGCGCTTGATGAAATCGATGACGTCCTCCTCTTCCGGCAGCATGTCCATCATGATGATGCGGGCGTGGGGCGCCGCTTCCTTGATGCTCTCGACGAGGCGCTGGCTGCGGTTGCGTCCCAAGGCGGCGTCCACGAGCACCACATTGGGCTTGTGCTCCTGCAACCGTTGCATGGCGGTCGACGCACCCTCGGCCGAAGCCACTACCTTGAATTCCGTTTGGGAGTCGAGCAAAGCCGCGAGACCATCACGCAACAGGCGATTGTCTTCAATTACCAAGATTTGGATTCGTTTGGTCATTGCTACTGACGGCCCTCGTTCGGCGACGAGAGGAATAGGGTCGTGGTTGACGTAGGCTGTCCCGTTCCACGGGTATTAGTCAAGGGGGGGTGGAAGGTTCCTTGCCTATTCCCCGTGCGGGGTGAATGCTAAGAAGGCCCCGCGCCTTAGGGGAGGGCGGGTTCGCCGAGCCGCATCAAGCGCCCTGTACCTGTGCGCCCCCCGTGGTCTACGAGCACCCTCCCATGATCGGGGGGCCGGAGACGGACCTACCGCCGTAAAACGAACACGGCGCCCCCGGTTGGGTGGCGCCGTTTCGCTTCAGGTGCCGTGGGCGGTTACAGCTTCACGACGTTCTGCGCCGCCGGGCCCTTCTGGGCCTGCACGATTTCGAACTCGACGCGCTGGCCTTCGGTAAGCGATTTGAACCCGTCTCCCTGAATCGCGCTGTGATGCACGAAGCAGTCCTTGCCGCCGTTTTCTGGCGTGATGAACCCGAAACCCTTGGCGTCGTTGAACCACTTCACGGTACCGGTGATGCGTTCCATCTGTTCGTAGCTCCCTAGCGTGTACGTTTCCGGCGGCGAGCAGCCTTGCTCTTACGCCGCCGTTGAACGGCGGGACTCTCATAGAAACGTTTCTTCTTCATATCCTGAAACAGGCCGGCCTTGGTGATGTCGCGGCGGAATCTCTTCAGCACCACTTCCAACCGATCGGTCTCCTTCAGCGTGACTTCCATGCGGCCCTTCCAGGAGTGAGAGCTGATCCAGAAAGACAGCGAGGACACAGGCGGAAGCCCGGGTCCCCGATCAGTCCGCTGGTGTTCAGCACACGGCACCATGCCGCGGCCCCTTCGCTCGCCCGAAGGATCATCAGAGGGCTAGGCTAAGTCAATGGCGGGTCACGCGGTTGTACGAACGCGCGCGAGGCTGCAACTTTGTCGCCCTATGCGCCCCTTCCTGCTTGTGGCCGCGCTCCTCGGCGCGGCCTGCAAGCATCCACGTTCCGCGAACCCGCCGCCCGTCCGCGCACCGCGGGATACCGCTCGCGTGTCGGTGCGAGCGCCGGCGCCGGTACGCGACACCGCGCTCGAACAACGGGCCGCCCGCCTCGAGCTGAAAGTGCTCGAACAGGAGGAGCAGGTCTCCGAGCTACAGGGCCGCCTGGACGACGCTCGGCGCGAAGTCGTCCGAGCGATGGCGAAACTGCAATCGCTGGCGACACGAGCCGAGGCAGCATCGGGAATGGCCGAAGCGGAGATCGCCCTGCAAGCGCTGCGTACCGCAAACGGCAGCAGCTCGGCGCCGTCGCCCGAGCTGGGCCAGGGCACTCAACTGCTGCAGCTAGCTACGACGGAATTCGACCAGCAGAACTACGCGGGCGCGCTCTACCTTGCCACCGAAGCGAAGAATGCCGCGGCCGCGGGCCGGGGGCGGGTGGGCAGCGACGATCGTACGGCGGCCCGCAAAGGTGAAGTGCCGTTCGCCCTGCCGCTGCGCCTGCGGACGACCGGGCGCGCCAACGTGCGCGAAGGGCCTGGCGCCGGCTTCAAAGTGCTATTCACCCTTGAAAGCGGTACGCCGCTCATTGCCTACTCGTCTGTGGATCAGTGGGTGCGCGTCACGGAGGACGCGAATCGGACCGGCTGGATCCATCAAACCTTGATCGGCCGGCGGCAATAGCCGCTCGATCCGTTACCGCGCGGGAACAGAAGGACGCGTCGCCGCGACGACGCGGTCGCCGCCGCCGCGCTTTGCCAGGTAGAGCGCGGCGTCCGCCTCCGCGATCAGCTGCTCGGGTCCGTCGCCGTGGATCGGAAACGTGGACACGCCCAGACTCAACGTGATCCGGCCGGCGGGTAATCGTTCGGCCGCCAGTTTCTTGCGGATGCGCTCCGCAAACTCCGTCGCGCCTTCGATCTCGGTCTCCGGCATCATGATCAGGAATTCCTCACCGCCGTAGCGCGCCACAAAGTCCACGTCGCGGCTCGCCTCTCGCATGATCGCGGCCACGCGCTTGAGCACGACGTCGCCGGCGGGGTGGCCGTGCTCGTCATTGTAGCGCTTGAACAAATCCACGTCGGCCATGACGACGGAGAAGCGGTGATGGAGCCGCCGGGAGCGCCGCACTTCGTTCTCGAGCACTTCCATCATTCGCAGCCGGTTGGACAAGCCGGTGAGGGGATCGGTCACCGAGAGGCGCTCGAGATCGGTGCGGCTTTCGCGCAGCCGCGCGACCATGTCGTTGAACACCTCGGTCAGGTAGCCGACTTCACCGCTCGTCGTCACCGCCAAGTCCACGTCGAGATCGCCCTTGGCCACCTTGCTGGCCGCTTGCGTCAACCGACTCAGCGGCCGCACGATCAGCATGCTCAGCAGATAGGCGAGCGCACCCACCACCGCGAGCAGCAGCGTCACGATGCCGAGGGTGACGTTGCGCAGCCGCGCCACCTGGCGGAACGCCTCGGTGGACGGGATCTCGGACACGACGATCCAGTTGAGCGCCGGAACGACGCGCACGCTGCCGACCACGCGGTCGCCGGTGAAGCTCGCGAACTGCACCGCGCGGCCTTCGCGTGCGAGCAGCCAGTTCGCGGCGTCGCGCGAGAAGCCCTGCCGCATCAGCTCCCTCGAGCTGCCGCGCGAGCTGACGATGAGCCGCCCGGTGCGCGTCATGAGATAGATCTGGCCCGAATCGCCCGGCGAGAAGCGGCGCAGGGTATCGGCGACGGTCCGGAGGTTGACCCGCGATGCCAGCGCGCCAAGCAGGTGTGCGCCGCCCGCTCCGCGCCCGGCGCGGCGCACCGACATGATCGGTACCGACACCAGCAGTTCGGCATGCGTGCCCGTGGAATCCCAGTACGGCGCGCCGAGGGCCCAATCGTTCTTGGTCAGCTCGGCGGCCCAGCCCTGAGCCAGCGGCACCGGCCGCGGCTGCTCGGCGGTGGTCGCCACGACGTGGCCGTGTTGATCGAGGACGAGCAGCTCGGAGTAGTCGGGGAAACGCTCGCGGACCGAATTGAGGTAATCAGTGAGCCGCCGGAAGAAGATCCCCGACCGGACCGGCTCGCCGTTCGCCAGCGGAATGCGCTCGAGGTTTTCCGTGACTTCGTAGGAGCTGGAGAAGACGCGCAGGTCGTAGCGCAGCTCTTTGGTCCAGAGGTCCACTTCGCGGACGGCCTGCGCGCTGACGCCGAGCAGCTCTTCAGACGCTTTGGCGGTGACGGCGCGTTTGTTTTCGATGTACGAAATCCACACCGTCGTCAGCGACGGGATCAACGTCGCGACGAGGCCGAACATCAGCATCTTGGTGCGGATGCTGGCGAGCCAGGTTTTCTTTTCCACGGTGCCCACAAGATTCATGCGGGACACATTACCGCAAGATGCATGTTGCAACCGTGCGTAGAATCACTGATCTGGCGCACCTCGGGGCCACGGATCAGACTAGGTGGCCTCCACCGGAGCCTCCGATGACGTACCGTTTCAGCCGCCGTTCCTTCCTTCAATATGGTGCTAGTGCCGTCGCAGGATCGGTCATGGTGCGACCTGTAGGGGCGCAGCATGCTGCGCCCCTACCAATGACGACCTCCGGGTTCGATTTGGAGGAACTGACGATCGCGCAACTACAAGACGGGATGCGAACCGGCAGTC
>Ga0184632_10000777_pt1 | contig 12797 bp, 4 predicted proteins | sample PLM31_50_b1_FD_133153 | JGI IMG/M metagenome (GOLD analysis project Ga0184632, IMG submission 133153) | Groundwater sediment microbial communities from an aquifer in East River, Colorado, USA - PLM3-1_50_b1 | ecosystem: Environmental > Terrestrial > Soil > Riparian zone | place: USA: East River... | reverse complement strand
GTTGCGGTCTGCTGGACCAGATGGTCGCTCGGCAACAGCTCGACCGCGATCACCGAAAGCGGCGCATCAGCCGATAACGCGAGTTCGGCGAGCTTCTTCTCGATGTCGAGCTCATCGAACTGCGCAATGCCCATGACGTCGCGCGTCGGTGGCGGGACCAGCTTGCCGTCGACTGCATCGAGTTTCGGAATGGCCGGTGCGCGCGCGACCAGCACGTTGCGGCGGGTGGCGCCATCGGCCTGCACCACCTGTGCGTACAGCAACACCCAGATCCGTGTGCGTGGATCGTTGGCACCGGCGGGATCGGTGAGCCGTTTGTCGGCGAACACCGCGGTCGCGTGCGGCGCCGTCACCACGATGCGTCGCGGCGCCGTATTTGCCTCGCGAAAACGGAATGCGCTGCACTCCAATCCGGGGGCAGGATGCTGGACGCCGTTCACCGCAAGCGGCCGGCCGAAGCGCGCTTGCGCAGTCGACCAGATCGCCTTGTGGCCAATTCGCAGCTCGTAGGTCCAGAAGCCGAACAGCTCCGGCGCATCGGGCGCGACACCCGACGGCAACGGTACGATGAAATGGCGCGACGGCTTGGCGGGGGCGGTCGGAATGGACGCCTCCATTTCAAGCATCGCGTCGAGCCCCGAGCTATCGATCGGCTGACCCGGAACGATCACGCGCATGGGTTCGGGATCGATCGCGAGCGCCGGCGGGGCCGGCGGCGTCGGCAGCAGCGACTCGATGAGGTCGAACCACGTGGTCGGTCCGAATGGATCATCCGGCGCCGGTATCAGCAGGTGCGTGATTGCCCCGGACAACAGCGGATCGGGGCCATAGGCGGTGATGCGCGCGAAGAGTGCATCGTTGGGATCGGCCACCGGTTCGTCGAACTCGAACCACAACACGCGCTCGCGCAGCGTGGTCGACGCATAGTCGGGACCCTTCTGGTACGGCGATAGCGCGATGCCGGCGGCCACGAGTTTCGGCGTCTGGCGAGGTGGCACCGCCACGGGCAGGCGAATGTCCAGTGCGCGCGCAAGCGCCGCGTCCGCTGCTTCTGGCAGCTCACGCAGTCGCGGCTGGACGACCCACTCTGGTGTCTTGAGCGTCGGGAACGCATTGGGCGCCGGTTGCGGATCCACCGCATCGAAGAATACGAGACGCGTCCCCGCGCGGCGGTCGATCCCCGGTTTGTCGGCACCCGCAAGTGCATTGCCGGCCACGGCGAACGGCAGCCTGAGCGCACCAACCTCGCGCAGCGCGGCGACCGGCGTGTCGCGCCGACTGACGATGAAACCCGTGTCTTCGAGACCGTCCCATGTCCAGTCGCGAGCGAGATCGAGCGAAATGACCGCGAGCCAGTGTCCGAGCAGTTCATTCTCGGACGCAAACGTGAGCGAGCTTCCATCGGCGGCAAGTGTGTGGCGCAGTGCCGCCGAGGCACCGAACACGACGCGCTCACCCGCACGCGCGCTCAAATGCAACCCGTCGGCGGCGAGATCGAGATGGTCGGCCAACCGATTGACCATGTCGGGCGCGCTTTGCAGCATGATCGCGTTCAAATCGCGTTCGGGCGTCTCGTCGGCCAACAGGCCGTCCTCGTCCTGCGCCGGCGCGCGGGTCGCGACGTCAGCCGTAAGCCCGGTCTGCACCGATGCAGCAGCGAAATAGTCGGGCTTGTCGGCACAATACGGCGTGAGCCGCAGCCGCACGTCGCGCGCGCGCGGCACCGGCAAATTCGCGGCACCCGCCGCCGGCGGTGCCAGCGTGGCGACGTCGGCGATATCGACGTAATCGAGCGTCAACGTCAACGGAACGCTAGGCACGAGCACCGCATTCTCGTCGAACGCCGGAAACGCGAGCTCGGCGGTATAGAGCTTGCGAAATTCGCCATCGCGCAACGCTGCGGGGCCGGTGTCGTGCGCCGGTGCGCGCACTTCCACGGTGACGCGAAGATGCGTGACATCCGGATCGTTGACACCGACCGCATCCCCCGCGGCGCGCGCCGCCGCCGCGTTGGCGATGACCTGCGCGACGACGGCGGGTGAATCGATGCCGGCGAAGACCATCTCCGGATAGCCGATCAGCGGCCGCCATACGTCGATGGTGGTGATGGTGGCCACCGCGGGCGTGACCTCCGTCGGCCCGGGCCGCGGAATGTTCGTCGCGAGCCGCACGGCTTTGGGTTGCAGATGGCGAAGAAATCGCGTGAGCGACGTGGGGTGCGGAGCAGGGTTGATGGACTCGGCGTCGATGTCCGGTCCGCCGCCTGTCAAATCCGCAAAGCGGCAACGGAACTCGTAGCGATTGCCGTAGCGCAATCGAATCGCCGGTAGCGGCGCACCGTAGGTCGGCTTGGGTACAACCAGCTTGTTCTTGGCGGCGTCGAGCGGCGACGTGCCCGCCAACTGGAAGAGCGTGGTATCGCTGACGACCAGCGATCCGTCCTGCCAGCGCGTGAAATGTTGTGGCAGCCACGACAAGCCGTCGGTGGCGTGCCGGCTGGCCGCCGGCGCAGGCTCGACGGTGAGCTCGCCGTCGAAATTGCCGGTGAAAACGGCGACTGCGGGCGCGGGCGGAAACGACAGCGGCGCCATTGCTCCCGCCGCATTGATCGAGAAGGCACGACATAAGGATTCCCACGTGTCGCGCGCCGGATCGTCGGGCATGCGCACATCGACGCGATAACCGGAGACGCCGAGCGGCGCTTCAACCGCCTTCTGAAGCGGATCGAGACGCTTGCGTAACGCGTCGAGCTGGCGATTGAGCCAGAGCGTGACCTGCTCGTCGTCCCAGCCGAGATCGATGCCGGCGTCGGTCGCCGGCGGCAGCATGTCGTGGCTGCTCGACGCGGCGTCGACCGTGGTGGCCTGTGCCGCATGCATGATCTTGGCGAATCCGTCATCGTAGATCGCGGCTTCGCTCAATGCCTGGCCGTAGTCGCCGGCGGCCGTCAAGCCGACGGGGAACAGCACCGCGCCGAATAACGGACGCGCCGCGGCGGCGCCGGCTGCGAGCGCAGGCAGGCGCGCCGCGTAGCGACGCACGGTGTCCGGCAGCAGCGGCACGATCGGGCCCGCGGGATCGAGCTCGACGTACAACCAGCCACCGGCCTCGAGGAGCGTAGGTGATGCGATCGGGATCGTGACGTCGTGCAACAGTCCCAGCGCGCGCGCAAGAAGCGGCTGGCGCAAGGCAAAGCTCAGCACCGCGCCCCAGGTTATCGTGGCCGGTGGTTTCGGGTCGGTGTCTGTTGCCGGCAGCGTGTCGCGCAACGAACAGCCGAACTCGTTGCCGATCGTCGTGCCGGGACCCGGCCGCTCGAACGGGAAAGCGCTGGTGTAGCTCGCCGGCAACTGCTTGCGGATCGCACTGTTGGCGAGCCGGGCCTTGCGCGCGGCGAATTCAGTGGGCGTGGACGGCGGCGCGATCGGAAATTGGGCGCCGATGGCCTGGAACAATGCAAGCGCGTTGGCGTGGGCGGCCGCGGTGAACGTGAATGGCACGGCACCGGGCGTCGTGCCCGGGCTGGGTCCGAGCAGTGCGTCGAGACCAGGCAGCACCATGGCGCGCAACGCCCAGGAAGTTCCGGCGAAGGCGGGCAATCCGACCGCTGGTATCGGTGCGATGGTCGGATCGCCCGTCGGCAGCAACAGCACGCGCGCTTCGAGCGTGGCGCCCATCCAGCGTTGCGGGAAAGCGAGCAGCGAGAGTCTGGTGTCGGTGAGGGCCATGATCGTGCCTTTAGATCGGGATGGGAATGGCCGGTGTCGTGATGTCCTGGCGGAATTGCCAGTAGCCTTCCCAGTCGACATCGACCACCCAGCACACGCTCAAATGAATGCCCGCTGAAACCGACGCGACAAGCCCGATCGTCAACGTCGGAATTTCTTCGGGGGGCAGCGCTGGCGGCAGGAACGGCGGCTTGAACAGTTGAGGCGGCGGGATGATGCCCAGCCCTGCCGCGAGCGTGATCGTCGCGCTGGCGAGACCCTGCAGCACGTCGACGCTCGCGCGCCCCGAGAGAATGCCTTTGATCTCGAAGGGATCAGGTCCCGTATTGAGCTGCACCGCCAGCGCGATGCTCGCGCTGCCCGATGCTATGCCGAGATCGATGGCGAGTCCTACGCCGAGCCCCCCCTGCACCAGGATGTCGAGTCCCTGCTTGCCGATGGCGACCTGCACGACGCCCGTTCCCGCAAGTGGTGAGACGATCCAACGGAACGGATTCTGTTCACTGCCGAGACCCGCGACGAAGCGCACGTCGAACGGCGACAGCGCCACGTCGAATCCCATGTCGACGGCGATGTCGGTGATCTGTCCCGTGCCGAGCGGCAGGGTGGGCAGCGCGAATGCGTTGCGCACCGTCAGGTGGCCCTGCGAGAAACCGACCTTGAGATTGGCGCCGACGCCGCCCGGCAAGAACTTTGCGACCTGCTGGATGTTGGTGAAGATCGACTGCAGCGCACCCAGGATGCCTTCGTAGCGAACGTTGACGTTGGCCACCGTCGGTGCGCTCTGCGCGTCCGCTTTCACGTCGGCGAAGATGCTGATGAGGCGCGCCTTGTTATAGCGGACCGTGAAGCAGACGCGCGTCAGCAACAGCGACCAGCGAATCGGCGCAGTCGGATCGACTGTAACCGTGGCCATCGTCGCACCCGGGCCGGTGTTGGCCGGCCCGACATTGGTCTCGTGCTCGTCGTGATATTCGATCACCACCTGGATGGCGCCCAGATCGGCGAGCAGCGACTCGCGCAGCTTGCCGCCGCCTACTGGAAACGTTTCCGTGAATCCCAGGTCGCCGCCGCTCGCGGACAGCGCCTTCAGATTCTGGAAATCGAACGCATCGCTCAGCCCGGGAAAAATGCCGGCGGCACCGAGCAGCGCACCCATGTCGGCAAGCTTGGGAGGCTTGGGCAGCGTGATCGGATCGGGACTGTTGTTGATACGCGGCCGTTCGAAGTACACCTTCTGCGCGCCGAGCATTTGCACGAGCCCATAGCGCGTCCCCGGAGTGGCGGCGTCGTCGAGCTTCAGGATGTCCGCCTGATCGGCCAGGTGCCAGCGATCGGATCCTGCTGTCGGCGCGGTGGGACGCACGACCGGCACCGGGAACGTGGGCGCAAGCGCGGAGGGCGCCGGATCGGCGGCACCGATGCGCGAGAGGCTCCACGCACCGTCACGTGGAAGCACCGGCGAGCCCAGCACGCCTGCAACGAGACGCGGCACCGCGGCGTCATCGGCACAGCGGACATCGACGCTCGACGCGCGCACGACCAGACCCGGCTTGGCGTTGGTGCCGCCGAGCGAGACGCCGCATTCGAGCGGGGCGCGCGCCGGTCCGCGCACGGCGAGCAGGCCGAACACATCGGTCGCACTGGCCGATGCGACGCGCGATATGATCGAGCCGCCTTTCGTCTTCGTGTCGTACTTGGGCCCGTCGACCTGGAGCCAGCCGGTGATGCCGCGGCTGGGCACGCGACGCGCGGACGAGCCGCCCTCGACGACGAGGCGCGGATTCGCCGAGTCGATGAATACGACATCGGAGTCGAAGTGCACGGCCTGCCACGTCACGGCGTTGACGCCGCCACCCGGCGGCAGCGGAAACTGGGCGCCGTCCAGGCGAATGTTGCGGACGTTGATGAGCGCCTCGACGGCGCCGGCGTGAATGTTGGGCTTCGTGAACGCCGGCACCTGGAAGGCCGGCAGCACCGCCTGCGCATCGCCCGCGTAGGCGAACCGCCCGTCGCTTGCCGCGACCCATCCGCTGTCCTCGCGCAGGATCCACCCGCCGCGGGTGCGGTCCATCGTGATCGTGCGCACCACGCGGATCCACCACGGATGCAGCACGCTTTGCATCTGGATCACTTCGTGCGCGGTGCGTCCCACGAGCACATCGAAGCGCGCCTGGATGATCGCGGGTCCCACCGCTTCGGGATCGCGCCAATCGGAGAAGAGGCTCGCGCCGTAACCGGACCAGTCGTAACGGCGCACCGGCACGTTGACGCCCATGCTGCCGAAATCGCCGCCGAAGCGCGTGTGGATGTTCTCGCTCAGCACGCCCTTGGCGTACTGGTTGTCGTTAACGAGCTCCATCCGGCCTGGCAGTGGAGTGTCGCGGCTGTCGGGAATCTTGTTCGGTGGAGCCTTGATGGCGAGCTGCAGGCCTCCGGCGCGATCGTGGGAGAAGGCGGGGCGATTCAACGTCATCGCATTGCCGTCATTGATGAAGGTCGATTCGGGAGCGTCGGATTTTCCACGCGAATCGAGATGTGCGATCAGGCCGAACGGCAACGGCAGCCGCGCGGCGAAATGCCGGTGCTGGTTCACGGCATCGTGGTAGGTATGCAGCAGTGGAATTGGTTCGACCGGGCCGATGCGCGGTGTATCGGCGACCATCGCCGCCGCGCCGCCATCGTGCGGCGGCGGCGGCAGCGCAGGATCGCCGCCGCTCGGTCCCGTGGTCAGCATGGGCTCCCACGAAATTGGCGGAAGCGTGAGCACCGCTACGTCGCGTGCCGGCGCGACTACGGCGAGCCCTTGCACGGCAACCGACTTGGCGGGGAGCGGGATGGCGATGCCGAATTGATCGGCGTTGCTCGACACGTCGAGCAATACGAAGCTCGACGTCGCGCGGGTGCTCACGGCGCTTGTCAGGAGCGCGGTTGCCGCTTGCCCGGCCTGGCCGGGAAATATCGAGCCACCGGTGCCTTGCACGCCGAAACCAAGCACTGCGTTGGGCGGCGCGGCCCAGGTCACCGTGGCCTTCGCCCATCCGACATCGACGTCCTGCCGCCGTTCGAAGTCGAAGTTCGCCGCGTATGGATCGGGTAGCGTCGGGATCACGGCACGGTACGGCGCAGAGAGCGTGACGCCACCGCTCTCCAACTGGTCGCCGTCCAGTGCTCCGCCGACGACAAGCCACACAGGCGGACGCGTCTTGACCAGCGCATTCTCCAGCGCGAATCCGATATGCGGCGCCGACATCGCACTCGGATCGAGCGCGATCACTCCGGCAGTAGTGCCGGCGGCAAGCTCGGTGCGGACGAACCATCCGAGCGGCATCGCGATGGCGACACGGCCGCCGTCGGCAACGAGCGGCCGGTCGAGATGACCCGCCGCCTTGCCCATGTAGACGACCGCCTCGCTGCCGGGTTGCGTGAGGTAGAACACCGTCGAACCGGCGATGCTCGTCACCTCTACACTCGACTGCCGCAATGGATTCGATCCGGTTTCATCCCACAGGCGCAAGCGCTGCAGCACTTCGCCTGCGATCACCAAAGCCCACAGGGCAATCGAGCCGGGAGCGATACCCATGACCACGTGCGGCACCAACGCTGGCTTGCTCGAGCCCTTCCATTGCATGTGCAGCGCGCCTTTGAGCGCGAGCCAGAGAAATCCGGCACCTGCCGCCTCACCCAGTGCTTGCGGCGTAGTGACCACCGTCAGCAACGCCCAGCCGCCCTTTTCCACCGCCGCGCTGCCCGTTATCGACATCGACACCGAACGCACCATTGCAAACGGAAACCGCGGACGTGACGCCGAGCATGGAACAACGATCGCGCGCGACACTTCGTCGTAGAACGGTGGCGCGGGTGACGGCGCAAACGCGACAGTCGTGTCGTACGCGGTCGCGCTCGCATTGCCTACATCGATGGCGAGCGCGCCCGATGCACTCAGATCGATGGTGACGATCGCCGGCAATGTCGCGACGGCATTGGTCGCATCGGCGCCGGGGTTGGGTGCGGGAGCCGGGTTGGCGGCCACGTCGAGTTGCAACACGAGCTTCAATCGCCAGGCGCTGCCAAGCGTGATCGAGCCGCCACTGGCGCTCGCGATATCGGTGAGCTCGAGGACGCCGCCTCGGACGCGCACGCCGACAAATTCATCGGCTGGCCGATTTCTGACCAGGGTGTTCGCGGGCAGCCAAACGCTGCCTGCCGCGAGTTGTCGACGCGCGGCGGCAACGATGCTCCCTTTGAGCGGAAGGCGCGCAAGCAGGCGCGTTGCGCCTGTCGGCCCTGCCTTGGTCACGATGTCGACAAGCTGAGGCAACAGGAACGTGTCGATCCAGACGCGTTCTCCGAGCGCGTTGGTGAACGGACCGCGGGTGGCGCTCGGCTTCATCGCGCGCGTCCACGCCGGCGCCAGCGGATCGGCGTCGGCGATCGGCGACGTGCGCACATTGACGAGCGTGCGGGCCGCAGCATTCGCGGCCAGTGGATGGGCGATCGATGCTGCCGCCCCCGCCTGTGCCAGCAACTGAACCGATTGCAGCATCGCTTGTGCGACGTGCGGCGCGCTCGCTGCCACGCGGGCGACCGTTGCATCGTCACTCCCAATGGTCAGCAGCGAAGCGAGCGATTGGCCGCCTTCCACACTTGCCCGCACGTCGAGGATCGCCGCGTCGAGATCGCCCTGCGACACGCCTTTGCCGGCCCGAAGCGCGAGCACGGCATCGATCGACGGGATTTCATTCATGGCGATTATGGCGCGGCGTCGCCGGCGATTCGGCCGCGCGCACGCTCAAGTGACGACAGGCGAAATTCGACTCCTTTCCTTTCTTGTCGTCAACAGAGTTTTAGTGTTTACTAAGCAAATTGCTGTGCTAGGAAGAGCGACGCGCTAACGGATCGGCCAGGCAGTTGCCGGAATCGACATGGCGCGTCTTCGTCACTGCATCACGACCCGCGGCCCCGCGCATCCGGTAGACACGATGTACACCCTCGACGAGCGTACGCGGCGCTCCGCGTTGGAGTTCGTGTTGCCCGACCTCGACGAGTCGGTGGATAGCGCCATCGATGCAGAGAATCTGCGCGCCATCCAGGCCATTTATTTTGTCTGCATGCTGGACGAGATGCGGCTCTTTCAAGTGGTCGAGAGGATCGTCGCGTTGTTCCGCGAGGGACTGCTGCCCCTTGGTCGCGGTCCCGCAAGGGAGTTCCTGTCGAACTACGATCGATGGAGTGCCGAACGTATGTCTGCTACCGATCGACGCGACTTCTACGCGCGCGCGTTCGGCGCTCCCGGCGGCACGTCCGACAGCGAGCCCAACCGTGACTTCGATCGATTGTGGTTGCGCTTCCTGTCGGCGATCGCGACCTTGATGGATCAGATCCGGCAAACGCCATTGGTGGACGCCCCATCGGCTTTGTCGGCGTCGCAGGAAGCAGCGCGCAAATCAGGCCGCGATCTCGCCACGAACCTCGCGCACCACGGCTTCGGGATCACGTACTTCGCGGCCAGCGAGTTGGCGCAAACCGTCGTGGAGCTGCGAAACGTGCTTCGGGACACCGAATTGCGCGCGGCGTTCGGTGCCCGCGACATCTGGCAACTCATCGACAGGATCACCGTCGAGCACCTCGGAGGGGCACACGACACGGCCCGGTATCGCGCCCGGTCGAAGGCCGGAGCGGTGATCATTCGCTGGATCGCGAACAACGGATCGAGGCTCGCGAGCGCGTCGGATGACGTCGTTGATGCGAAGCAATTGGCGGGTCCGAGCGCGCAACCCGTTCCTCGCGGGCACAATCCCGCCGTCGATCCGACGGACCAGGATCTCGTCGATGCCTGCGAACAGTGGTTGACGGTGGGCGGCGCGCAGGATGACAGCATCGAGCATCGCGGGAACGACCGACAGCGCCGTTCGTAGGGTGCGTAACCGGATCGCTGGCAAGCGCCGGGGTAAAATCGGCCCCAGGTTTCCGGTCGACAGTGGCACGAAGCCCGACGAGTACTGCTAGCCGATGGAGGTGTGGAATGGCTATCCCGCGCGCCGCAATACTCTTCACCATGGTCGTATCGCTCTGCGTATCGTCAGCGTTCGCGCAGCAGGACCAACGAACGCGCGTAGTGACCGTCGATGAAGGCATCACGCTGCGCGTTCCGCCCGCGTGGCGGCTCACGCCGCTCAAGGGACCCGTCAAGCTAGAGCTCACGCGCGCGGAAGGCGGCGCGATCGCGATGGCCGTGTATGTGACCGTCGAGCGCAGGCGCGGCGCGTCCGACGCCGTGCAGCGTGTGGCCGAGATAGCGGGGCCGCCCGCTCCCGAGGATCGTCTGTTCGTGATGCAGGGCTGGCCTGCCGTCGAAGCGACGCGGCTCATCGAGGTTCCACGCGCGGTCGACGAGAAACCGGGCGAGCAACAGATCCCGCGTTTCGAACGCACGATCACTGCCATCGCGGTGCATGATCGAGCCATCATCATCGAGCGGCGACTCTACGATCGCAACAACGACGCGCTGCGCAAAGCCGGCGGCGAGCTTGTCGATCAAATCCGCTTCACGCGCGAGGGCGACGAGTCGCTGGCCAAGGGCGTGCTCAACGACATCGACTACGTGCGCAAAAATCTCTTCGAGCGAAAGGGCGTGACCGAATACGTGCCGATCGATTTCGGTTTCTTTACCGAGGTCGGCCTGACTCGCCCCGTGCTCGCGCAAACCGGCGTCGGCGAAATCGCGATGGCCGCATCAGCCAACGGCAGCCGGGTTGCACTGGTATCGAACTCGGGATTCGCGAGCTCGTCGGACTTTGGCGTGACCTATGTCGGGAACAACTTCTTCCCCTCGTCGATCGCCAACCAGGGCGACCCGGCGCTCGCCTATGGAGGCAAGAGCAACGCGTTCTATCTCGGTTACCTGGGCCGGCCCAACGGGGGAGGCGGTGTGGGCAATACTGTCAATGGCTGTACGGTATCGGTCGATCGCTCAAAGGACGGCCAGACGTACGCGTTTGCGGGGCATGTCACCTTCTGCAATCTGAGCGCGACCGCGACAGCGCCGTTGTGCATGCCCGATCAGGAACAGATGGCAGCCGATTCCGTCCCGCGCAGGCGGCTTGGAACCATCAGGGCGCCGAAGGATCAGATCTATGTCGCGTGGCGTCGATTCACGCTGGTCGCCGGCGCGCCGAACCCTCCCGCGGTTTGTTCGGGCATCGGCGCAGGCAATGTGGCCGTTGCGCTCGCATGCTCGTCCGATAACGGCAGGACATGGCCGAACACGCGAACGCTCGCCGCAGCCGGCGACTTTCCTCGCGTCGCCGTCGGCCCGGACGGTTCCGTGTACGTGGTCTACGCAGTGTTGCAAACCGACGGGGGCGGGACCACCTGGAATCAGCTCATGCTCGACAAGTATTCGTCGTGCCGCAGCGGCCTCGCGCAACAGTGGGGTTATCCGCGTACCGTCGTGAGCAACGGCAGACCAGCGTCATGCGGCAGCACGGTCCCGGGGCTCGACCGCTGCGATGGCCAGCTCATGAACAGTCACACGGTGACGGTCGCCGACTTCTTGAGCGGCACAGTCTTCATCGTGTACGCGGATGGGACGGTCAACGGAACGGATCGCATCATCGTGGCGATGGCGCCCAACGGCGGGTTTAACGTGACCGGCACGTATCTGCTGAGCGATGGCGCGGCGGGGCGCAAGTTTCTGCCGTGGGCGTGCGCCGAGGGCAAAAACCTGTACGCGACGTGGTATGACCGCCGCGCGGCGACCACGGCTGCGCCGGACGCAACGGACTTCTATGCAGGCTGGCTGCGGCTCGACAATTTCGGGCCGACCGTCCACCGGAACGTCAATCTCACCGGCAATGCCGACCCGCAGTGCGGATCCGGCTGGCCGTCGGGAACGACCGACCTGCAGACCGCGACTTCCTGTCCTACTGCCCAGCCGACAGCGGTAATCGGGGCCGGCGCGCCGAAATACGGCGACTACAACGCGAACGCGTGCGCTGCGGGCCGATTGTTTGCTGGATGGACCTCCGCCACGGCGCCTTCGGGATTCACGGGCGCCGTGTTCGGATTGACCACGTTCACCCGGACCATGAAGCCGCGGGTGCCTTAAAGTAGCAACGCCGCTGTTGTCGGCGCTCATCGCATGCGTTAGGTCAGCAGCGATCGCGCGGTCGGCGACAGCCTCAGTATTTCCGGATCGGATACGAGCCTCGCGCGCAGACTTGGATGAATTTCCTCGCGCCAGTGGCGCGAGGCCTCGAGCTGCGCTCGATGGGATTCGTAATGCGTCGAATTCCTGAACGCCGAGAACCAGACGAAAACGCTTTCGTCGCGCACCGGCAGGACCGGAAACGTATTTTCACTCCCTTCCGTCGCGAACGCGCCGACGATCGCTGCCCCCGCGTCGGCTAACGCGGGCAGGATGCTGTCTTCGAATGAGTCGATGAAAGCCTGCCCGGCGCAGGGCCGTCCCAAGCCGGGCTCGCCCCCAGTGGGCGAGGCGCGCAGCGCGTCGGGGGCGTCCTGTCGCGGGGCGCTCAAATAGCATATCGTGGCCACGATCACGTGCTCGGAGCATTGGGTCGCCCCGATCGGGGCGCGATCGAGGCCGTCGACGCGAAACCCGCTGTCCGCGCGCGCGAGTCGCAAGAGCAACACGTTCGACGCGTCGATCATCGTAGCGTTTGCGGTTGCCCGGTGCGCGGCCCAAACCGGTCCGCCATAGAAGGCGCGCAACGCCGCATCCCTTGCCTCCATGTCGGGAAAGCCGCGCAGCCAGACAAAGCGATCCGGCTTATCCAGGTCACGGAACTGGCCGATGATGCGCATCCCCAGCGCTTCCTGGCTTTCGACGAATTCCCGCTCGAACAGCTCGATCAGCGTGTCGCGCTGGCCGGGGTGGAGCGTGTATTGGCGAAGCTCCACTACCGAACAGCAGCTTTCGGCTGCGGATTCAACCGATCGATGCAACACACTAGACGCCATCAGGGCGAAAGGAGTGTTGCGGATGAAGCAAAGACCGCGCATTTACTACTCGGCAAGTCAAAGGGCGCTCATCTGGGAACGTTG
>Ga0184632_10000776_pt1 | contig 12808 bp, 7 predicted proteins | sample PLM31_50_b1_FD_133153 | JGI IMG/M metagenome (GOLD analysis project Ga0184632, IMG submission 133153) | Groundwater sediment microbial communities from an aquifer in East River, Colorado, USA - PLM3-1_50_b1 | ecosystem: Environmental > Terrestrial > Soil > Riparian zone | place: USA: East River... | reverse complement strand
TCGCACTTCCGTCTTGAGATCGTCGAGGGCGCCCGCGTCGACGACGCTGTCCCCGACCCGCCGCAGCCGGCCTTCGGCGAGGAGCACGCGCACGATGCGTTCGGCGAGCCGGGAGTCGGGCAGGTCGGGTTTCGCCGGGTCGATCCCCGCCAGGCCGGCCGCCCTGGCCTGTGTGAGCAGGGCTTGCCGGGCCACCTCCTCCGCCGGCGTCAGCCGCACAGCGTGGCGGGCCAGAGCCACGGCATCGGCTTCCACCCGCAGCTCTCCGGCACCGGTCAGCGCCTCCAGCGTCCGCTCGAAGGCGCCGTCGGGGGCGCGCGAGAACACACGGCGACGCAGCTCTTCGCGCGGCATGCCGGCCTTCAGTGGATGGTCGGCGTGGAACCGTTGGAGAAGGGTTCGCACGTCCCCGGCCAGGGAGTCCAGGGCCCGCGAGGAGACGTACCGGACCGGATCGCGTCCCAGCGCCACTAGTCCGGCTCGGGCGCCGAGCGCGGCGGTCAAACGCGAGAGGGGCACCGTCAGGCGGGCGGCCAGGGTGGCGGCGTCGATGCCCGCGGGCCCCGTTTCCTCCACGAGCGCGGCGGCCGTCGTCGCGAGATCGGCCGACAGGGGCGCCATGGCCGGGCCTCGACGTCGGCGAGGTGAGAGCGGATCGAGGACGACGGCGCCCCCGATCGTCATGGCGGGCGAATAGGCGCGGAGGATCAGGCGGTCGCCCCGACCCGCGAGCGCGGGGCTCTCGAGCCGGAGCTGGGCGCGCGCGGTTTCGCCGGGGGCCAGACGGCCGGTGCCCGCCAGACGCACGCGGGCGAGGCGTTCCGCGCTGGCCAGATGGACGCGCACCCGCGCCTGGTCCTTGAGTGGCTTCTCCCCGGCGAGCAGCGTCATCTCCACGTCGAGGATGGAGCTGGCGAGCAGGGTGCCGGCCCGGGCGAGCACGTCGCCGCGGGAAACCTGGTCCACCTCGACGCCGGCGAGGTTCACCGCCGCGCGGCTTCCCGCGGCCACCGACCCTACGGCCTGGCCGTGGACCTGGAGGCCCCGTACGCGCGCCCGGCGGCCCGAGGGAAGCATCTCCACCTCCTCGCCGGCCTCGAGGCGGCCGGAGACGAGCGTCCCGGTCACGACGGTCCCGAAGCCGCGCAGGGTGAAGACGCGGTCCACCGGCAGGCGGAGCAGGCCGTCCCGCGGCCGCTCGCCGGCCTGACGCGCGAGGTCCAGCAGGGTGGCGCGCAGCCGGTCGAGACCTTCGCCGGTGCGGGCCGACACCCTCAGGATCGGGGCGCCTTCGAGAAACGAGCCGGCCGCGAGCTCCCTCACCTCCATCTCGGCCAGCATCTGCGTCTCGGGATCGGCCAGGTCGATCTTGGTGAGGGCCACGAGCCCCCGTGGGATGCCGAGGAGCCGGCAGATGTGGAAGTGCTCGCGGGTCTGGGGCATCACCGATTCGTCCGCGGCCACGACCAGCAGCACGGCGTCGATGCCGTGCGCCCCGGCCAGCATGTTGCGCACGAAGCGCTCGTGACCGGGGACGTCGATGAAGGAGGCCACGACACCGTCGCCCAGGTCCGCGTGGGCGAACCCGAGGTCGATGGTAATCCCCCGCTCCTTCTCTTCCTTCAGCCGATCGGGGTCGGTGCCGGTAAGGGCGAGGACGAGCGCGCTCTTGCCGTGGTCGATGTGCCCGGCGGTACCTACGATGAAGGAGCGCACATGGGAAGACTACTCTTCCCGGGTGGCGGATACCCCGAAGACCGCCTCGGCGGTCTTGTGCAGCTTGGCGGCCAGGGCCAGGCGCGCCTCCTTCTCGGAGCGGACGATGAAGGAGTAGTTCTCCCGGGCCACCTTGATGAGGAACAGCAGCTCGTCCCGGGTGAGGTTGAGAACGATGCGGTTCTCGTTCTGATCGAAGAAGCCCTCCAGCAGCTTGTCCCGCAGCCGCAGTCGGGCCTCCTGCTCCTCGTCAGTGATGAAGTGGTATTCCTGGCGGGTGACCTTCTGCAAGAAGATCAGCTCCCGCCCGGTGAGGTTCAGGGCTACGCTGCGGACTTCCGACATGCGCCCCCCTTGGTTTCCGGTTGAACGACGGCCTTGGAGGTCTCCCGGCAACTGCATTGGCGTTCTCCAGACTCCTGCCACTGAGGCAGGCCGTATTGTAGACGAGCACCCCCGGGAGGGCATGCGTGACGCAGCGCACAGTCAACGGCGCCGGCGCCCGGAGCGCCCGGGAGGCCGGCTGCCCCGGCGGGGCGCCAAAGACCGGGCCGGCCGCCCCTTCCGGGCCCCCGCCGCCGCCCGCCGGAGCACGTCCACCAGGGCGAAATCTATTTTCCGCTGCTCGAGATCGACCCGCACCACCTGGACCTCCACCTCGTCGCCCAGCCGGTAGACCTTGCGGGTGTTCTCGCCCTTGAGGGTGTGGGCCCGCTCGTCGAAGCGGTAATAGTCGTCGGTCATCGACGAGACGTGCACGAGGCCTTGGACGTAGATCTCCTCCAGCTCCACGAAGAGCCCGAAGGCCTGGACGCCGGTGACGTAGCCCTGGTAGATCTCGCCCAGCTTGTCGGCCATGAACCGGACCTTCTTCCACTCGACCAGCTCCCGCTCCGCCTCCGTGGCCCGCCGCTCCATCTCGGAGAGGTGCTCCCCCATTTCGGACAAGTCGGCGGGCAGCTGCTTCGTGAAGTCCTCGTCAATTCGGGGGGGGCCGGTCCTGGCTGCACCCCCCCCGCGCGCATTCGCGCTCCCCCCCATGTCGCTCCCTCGCGAATGAATCGCTCGGTCGCTGCCCGCTTCTCGATGGCGCAGCGCCCGGAGGGCTCGGTGGACGACCAGGTCGGGATATCGGCGGATGGGGCTCGTGAAGTGGGCGTACATCTCGGTGGCGAGGCCGAAGTGGCCCAGGTTCTCCTCGTGGTACCGGGCCAGCTTCATCGTGCGCAGCAGCAGGTACGAGATGAGCTTCGCCTCCGGCTTGCCCTGCACCTGCCGGAGGACGAGCTGGAAGTCCTGGGGCCGGATCGCCTCCAGGTTCGCGGGGACGCGGTATCCAAAAGAGGCCACCAGCTCCGCGAACTCCTCCACGCGCTCGGGGTCCGGCTGCTCGTGGATGCGGAACAGCGCCGGCATCTTCGCCTTCGAGAGCCGCGCCGCCACCGCCTCGTTGGCGGCGAGCATGAACTCCTCGACGAGGCGCATGCTGTCCAGGCGCTCGGCGGCCACGATGCCGGTCATCTCGCCGGAGGGGCCCAGGATCAGCTTGGGCTCCGGCAGGTCGAAGTCCAACGAGCCCCGCTCGTAGCGCCGCTTGCGCATGAGCTTGGCCAGCTCGTCCATGTCCTCCAGCATGCCGACGAGAGGTGAAAACCGGCGGCGCATCTCGGCGTCGCCGTCGACGATGGCCTGGACCTGTTGGTAGGTCAGGCGGGCGGCGCTGCGGATGACGCCATCGTGGAACTCGGCCTTCCGGACGTGCCCCTTGGCGTCCAACTCGAGCACCGCCGTCTGGGTGAGGCGGTCCTGCCCCTCCACCAGGCTGCAGATGTGGCTGGAGAGCGCGTGGGGCAGCATCGGCACCACGCGGTCCGGGAAGTAGACGGACGTGCCGCGGAGGTAGGCCTCCTGGTCGAGGGCCGTCCCCGGGCGCACGTAGTGCGCGACGTCGGCGATGTGGACGGCGAGGCGCCAGTGGCCGTTCGGCAGGCGCTCGATGGCCACCGCGTCGTCGTGGTCCCGCGCGGTCGCGGGGTCGATCGTGACGGTGGTCCACGAGCGGAAATCGGTCCGGCCCCGAGTCTCCGCCGGGCCGACCTCCTTCGCCACCGTGTCGGCCTCCGCCTCTACCTCCGGCGGGAACGCATCCGGCAGCTCGTACTTGGCCATGACGACCTTGAGGTCGACCCCGGGGTCCTCCAGGCGGCCCAGCACCTGCAGCACGCGGCCCGACGGGTTGCGGGTGGCCGTGGGGGGCCGGGTGATCTCTGCCGCAACCATCTCCCCCGGACGCGCGCCGGCATTGTCCCCGGGGGGGACGAACAGCTCATGGAGGACGCGCTTGTCGAAGGGCACCACGTGCCCGCCGAAGCGCCCGTCGTCCTCGTAGCGGCCGACGATCCGCCCTAGCGTGCGCTCCAGGACCCGGATGATCCGGCCCTCCGGACCCTTGGGCGTGTGGCGTTCGATGCGCGCCACCACGCGGTCGCCGTGCAGGGCTTCCTTCATGTTGACGGCCGAGACGTAGACGTCGTCCTTCCGGCCCTTGGCGTGCTCCGGGATCACGAAGCCGTAGCCGGCGGGGTTGCAGTTGAGCCGCCCCACCACCAGGTTCATCTTCGAGGGCAGCCCGACACGGCTCCCGCGGATCTTCACCACCTCGCCGTCCTCGATGAGGCGGCCCAGCAGGTCCTTCAGCTCGCGGCGGGACTCCTTGTCGAGGTCGAGACGGCGGATGAGCTCGCGGAGGGAGACGGGCTTGCCCTCACTCAGGAGGAACCTGAGGACGCGATCGCGCAGAGGAGTCATTGATGAGGTTGTCCTTTGGTCCGACGGTGGGTCAAGCGTTGATGCTGGGTTCTACCGAAAGGAAGCCTGTAAATGCCGGAGGTGGGACTTGAACCCACACTAGCCGAAGCCAACACGGCCCTGAACCGTGCGCGTCTGCCAATTCCGCCACTCCGGCAGCGGGCGAAGTGACCATGGTATCAGGAAAGACCCCGGCCGATCAAGGTCGTGGCGGCGGGCGGCGGCCCGGCCAATCCTTCACCTTCAGTGTTGATGAACGCAAATCAAGCTGGTAGAATCTGCGTTTCGTGTTGTTCGGGCCGTACGTGCCGGTCCGTTGGAGGTCCCTCATGGCGAGTGTCTACCCCAAGTCAGCAATGGCCGTGGTCGTGGCCTCTGCGCTGCTGTCGAGTTGCGGAGGTGGGGGCTCCCCGACGCAGCCCACGCCCACGCCGACTCCCGTACCGATCGCCACTCCCACGCCGGCACCCACTCCCAACCCGGTGCCGACGCCCACTCCGACGCCGTCCCCCGACCATTACGACACGCTGGCCCCGGGGCCGGTCACCCGCTACAACTTCAAGCTGCACTCCGTCCGCAAGCCGGACGGGACCGAGCTCGAGGAGCCGTTCCCTCAAGACGGCAACGGCTGGTACCGCGTCAACCCCGGAGACTTCATCGTGTTCGACTCCACCCAGAAGAACGCCGACGGGAATGAGTGCCAGTGGGTCAGCGATCCGGTGTGGAACGTCGACGATCCCAACAACGCCATGGACCGAAAGCCCAGCAGCAATCCGTTCCTGCTCCGCGTCGACATCGTCCGCACAGGGAAGTTCACGGTCACCGCGTCTGTCGATGGGATCAAGGCTCCGCAGGCGTTGATCATCAGCTCCAAGGTTCCATAGCCGCCTGAGGTCATGACCCTGCGCTTCTGCCTGTTGCTAGCACTCGGACTTGCGGCGTCCGCGCCAGCCTCGGCGGCCGGAATGCCCGCGCCTTCCGCCGAGACCCGGATCTCCCTCGACTTCAAGGACGCCGACATCCTGGACGTCGTCCGCCTCATGTCCGAGGTGGGCAGCTTCCAGGTCGTCGTCGACCCCGGCGTCTCGTGCAAGCTGACCCTGAAGCTGAAGGAAGTCCCCTGGGACACGGCCCTCGACGTGGCCCTGCGCTCGTGCGGGCTCGGCCACGATACCCAGAACGGGATTGTGCGCGTGGCTCCGGTCGCCAAGCTCACCGAGGAGGCCGCCGCCTACCGGAAACTGGCCGAGGAGCGGCGGCTGGACCGGCCGCTGCGCACCACGCGCTACCGCCTCTCGTACGCCAAGGCCGCGGAGCTGGCGCCCCTCATCAAGAAGTTCCTCTCGCCGCGGGGCGAAGTGGTCGTCGACGCGCGCACGAACACCCTCATCATCACCGACATCGAGTAGCGCCCGCGTCGGGTGACGGTGCGCACGGTGCAGGGGACAGTTCCATGGGCCCTCTGTTATGGCTAAACTATTGTAAACAAAGCAATTACATCCATGGCGCCACGGGCACATGTCTTGCTAACATCCTTTTACGACGCGCGGCTTCCGGAACGCGCGAGGTGGTGAACATGGCGCGACGCTGGCTGCTCCTGATGCTGGCCCTCGGTGTGCCCGCGGCGGGGGGCGCCCAGGAGGCCTACCGCGACGCTCGGATCCGTCATGTCGAGCCCGGAGTCTCCATCCAGCGCGCCTCCGAAACCGGGGCGGAAGAGGCCCTGCCCAACTTCCCGTTCCTTCCCGGCGACCGGGTATGGACCGACCAGGGCGGCCGCGCCGAGTTCCAGTTCGCCGAGGGCACGATCCTGCGCGTCGACAGCCGGAGCAAGCTCGACTACGTGGCCCGCAACGACGGTCGCCGGGAGCACATCGTGCTCCGGCTGTGGTCGGGCGGCCTCTACGTGCACGGACGCCATCCCGAGCTCAGCGTGGAAACGCCGGGGGGCGTCGTGGAGGTCGGCCACGGCGGCGTGTACCGGGTCGACGTCGACTCGGGCGAGGTCCGGCTCTCGGTCTACGACGGCGAGGCCCGGCTCGATTCCACGCGCGTGCGCGCCGGCGAGCGGGCTTACGCCCGCCGAGGGGAGGCGATCGAGGGCCCCGAGCGCTTCGACCGTGCGGCCGGCGACGAGTTCGCTCGCTGGAACCAGCAGCGCGGCGAGCGTGACCTGCGGGCGGAGTCGCGGCCGGAGTACCTTCCGGAGGAACTCGCGCCGTACGCGGACGAGCTGGAAGGCAATGGCACCTGGTACTACGAGTCGGAGGTCGGCCACGTGTGGCGGCCGTCCGTCGGCCCGGGCTGGCAGCCCTACTCGGACGGACGCTGGGTCTGGACCGCCTACGGCTGGACCTGGGTCCCCTTCGAAGGCTGGGGCTGGGCCCCATCCCATTACGGCCGCTGGGGCCATTCGGCCGGCCTGGGCTGGTACTGGATCCCGTCCGCGGGATGGGGGCCCGCCTGGGTGTCGTGGGCCGTCGGCCCCAGCTACGTAGGCTGGTGTCCCCTGGGGTTCCGCGACCGGCCGGCGCTCCGCTACGACCGGCGGGACCGTGATCGCGGGCGGGCGGTGCCGCGGGGCAGCGTCGCGGCCACCAGCCCCTGGACGTTCGTGCGACGCTCCGACCTCAACGCCCGCGATCTCGGCCGGCGACGGGTCGAGGCGGGCTCCGACATCGCGCGGGACGTTCGGGTCGTCGACTCTCCTCGCGCCCGGCTGACACGCGACATGCAGGTTGGTGACGAGCGAGCGGTCCCTCGCCACGTTCGCACCAATCCGGGCGGCGGCGACACCGTTCCCGAGCTGCGCAGCGATCCCATGGTGACGATCCCCGCCCCGGTTCCGCGCACGCGTTACGAATCCGAGCGGGAGCGACAATACCAGCGCGACGCGGAACGCCGCCGCCCGAGCCCTCGCCACGAGGAGAGCGTCAGCGCGCCCGCCCCCCGCACCCATCCGACCGACGTGAGGTCGGCGCCGGCGGGCGCGGTGGGCATCGACCGTCCCCGGAGCGAAGAGCGAAGGGCGGACCCTCCGGCCGGACGCACCGAGAGCCCCGACCGCGAGGTGATGCGGCCCCTCTTCCGGCCCCTGGGCCGCTCCGAGGGAGATCGCGAGCGCTCGGCGCCTCGAGGCGGCGAGGTCCGAAGCGGCGCCGAGAGGCGGCGTCCAGCCGATGCACCGCGCGCCCAGCCACAGCCCCGTTCCGAGCGCCCGCCGGAAGCGCGCCCGGCCCCCGAAGCAAAGCCGCGGCACGAGGGTGCCGTCCGCCGCAAGAAAGAAAACTGACAAAGCTGAGCGAGCGGGTGGGCGCGGGGGGCGCGAAGTCGAGCTAAGCGAGACGAGCGCCAACCCCGCGTTTACGACGCGACGCGTCAGCGTCGCACCTCGGATCCTGGGGGGCGCGCCGCTAGCGCCCCCCAGCTCAACGAGGTCTAGCGTATAGTTTCGTTCATGGCTACGGCGGCCCTGGGGGAGATCCATTTCGGCAGCCTCCGCCGGGCCGGCGTCATCGTCGTCTTCACCCTCGCCATCCTGCTCGGGTCGCTGGGCGGCATCTTCCTGGCCTACGAGAGCGACCTGCCCCAGGTCTCCTCCCTGGAAGACTTCCAGCCCAACATCATCACCGAGGTCTACACCGCCGACGGCAAGCTGCTGGGCGACTTCGCCATCGAGCGGCGGGTGGTGGTCTCCTTCAAGGACATCCCGCCCCACCTCCGCAACGCCGTGGTGGCGGTCGAGGACGCCGATTTCTGGAAGCACATCGGCATCAATCCCTGGCGCGTCCCGGGGGCCGCCATCGCCAACTTCCGCTCGGGCCGGCGCGGGCAGGGATCTTCCACGCTGACGATGCAGCTCTCGCGCGTTCTCTTCCTGACCCCCGAGAAGACCTACGAGCGGAAGATCAAGGAAGTCCTCCTCGCCTTCCAGATCGAGAAGAGCTTCACGAAGGAAGAGATCTTCGCGCTGTACTGCAACCAGGTCTACTTCGGCCACGGCAACTACGGCGTGGAAGCGACGAGCGAGTTCCTCTACAGCAAGCCCATCGGCCAGCTCTCGCTGGCGGAAGCGGCGCTCGTGGCCGGCCTGCCCCAGAACCCCTCCCGCCTGTCGCCGGTCGAGCACGCGGACCGCGCCCTCGCGCGCCGCAACCACGTCCTCGACCGGATGGTCGAGGAGAGCTACATCTCGAGCGCGGAAGCCGAGAAGGCCAAGACCGAGCCCCTGCATCTGAAGCTGCGCAAGGATCGGCCCTCGATCGCCCCGTATTTCCTGGAGGAGGTGAGGAAGTACCTGGAGCGCGAATACGGCAGCCAGCGGATCTACCAGGGCGGCCTGCGGGTCTACACGACGCTGGATTCGGCGATGCAGCTCAGCGCCAACCAGAGCGTCCGCCAGGGCCTCCTGCGCCTGGACCGCCGGGCGCGAGGCTTCACGCCTCCGACCGCCACGATCCTGAAGGGGGGCGAGTTTCCCGCCAGCATCCGTCTGGAGGAGTGGGACGCCCCCATCGCCGTCGGTGACGTGGTACGCGGCGTCGTGGAGAGCTCGGACCGCTCGCTGGCCGTGGTGCGCATCGGAGAGTACAAGGCGATCCTGGGCCAGCCCGAGGTGTCCTGGACCGGCCGCCGGAACGTCTCCGAGGTGCTCCCGCGCGGCGCGATCGTGCCGTTCCTGGTGCAGGCGCTCGGGGAGGAGAGCGGGGAGAAGCGCGCCAAGGTGTTCCCTCAGCAGGAGCCTCGGGTGGAGGGGGCGCTGCTGGCCCTGGAGCCGAAGACGGGAGCGGTCAAGGCGATGGTGGGCGGCTTCGACTTCGAGCGCAGCAAGTTCAACCGCGCCACCCAGGCGTTCCGCCAGGTCGGATCGGCATTCAAGCCCATCGTCTACGCGGCCGCCTTCGAACGGGCCGGCTACACCGCGGCTACCATCATCGTGGACGCCCCCATCACGTTCCCCGACAACCAGGGCGTATGGTCGCCCCACAACTACGACTACGCGTTCTGGGGGCCGATCCCCGTCCGCCGCGCCATCGAGCAGAGCCGGAACATTCCCGCCATCAAGACGCTGCAGGCGGTGGGCATCGAGACCGGCATCGAGTACGCGCACAAGCTCGGCCTCACCGGAGAGCTGCCGCCGTACCTGCCGCTGGCCATCGGCGCCGGGGAGGCCACGCTGCAGGAGATGACGGCCGCCTTCAGCGCGTTCGCCAACGAGGGGCTGCGCATGAAGCCGTACTACATCACGCGCATCACCGACCGGGAGGGCAACGTCATCGAGGAGAGCCGGCCGGTGGCCAAGGATGCGATCCGCGCCGACACCGCCTACCTCATGACCAGCCTCCTGAAGGGCGTAGTGCAGCGCGGCACCGCGGCGAGGGCCCGCGCGCTCAAGCGGCCGATCGCCGGCAAGACCGGCACCACCAACGACTTCACCGACGGCTGGTTCATCGGCTACGAGCCCGGATTGGCCGCCGGCGTGTGGGTGGGCTTCGACGAGAAGCGGGAGAGCCTGGGCCGCGGCAACGACGGCGGCCGCACCGCCCTGCCTATCTGGATGCAGTTCTGGGCCGCGGCCATGAAGGACAAGCCGGTCACCGACTATCCGGTCCCCGCCAACATCGTCTTCGTGCCCGTCGATGCCGACGGCCAGCCCGCGATCCCGGGAGAGGCGGGTGTCCGCATGGAGGCCTTCGTGGCCGGGACCGAGCCCCGGCGCAGCACGGCCGTGGTGGGTGGCCCGTGACGGCTTCCGAGGCCGAGCGGGCCGCGCTTCTCGAGCAGGAGATCGCCCGGCGACGCGCGGCCGAGGAAGAGCTCCGGCGCAGCGAAGAGCGCTACCGGGAGGTCGTGGAGAATGCCAACGACATCGTCTACACCCAGGATCTGGCGGGCAATTTCACCTCCCTCAACCGCACGGGCGAGCGCATCACGGGCTACACGCGCGCCGAGGCCCTGAAGCTGAACATGGTGCAGGTGATCGCGCCCGAGCACATGGCACGCGCGCGGGAGATGATCCAGCGCAAGCTCTCCGGCGAGGCCGAGGGCAGCACCTACGAGCTCGACATCGTGGCCAAGGACGGCCGCCGGGTGCCGCTGGAGGTGAGCAGCCGCCTCATCCGGCGGGACGGCGCTCCGGTGGGGGTCCAGGGTTTCGGCCGCGACATCTCGGAGCGCCGGCAGGCCGACGAGGCCCTGCGCGGGAGCGAGGAGCGCTTCCGGGCCCTCGTCGAGAACAGCGCGGACGCCATCGTCCTCGTCGACGCCCAGGGCACCGTGCTCTATCAGAGCCACTCCGCGGAGCGCATCGTGGGCTACACGGCCGAAGAGCGCCGGGGCCGCAACGCGCTCGAGCTGGTTGATCCCGACGACCGGGCGTCGGTGGCGAAGAAGCTCGGGGAGTGCCGGGCGCGCGCGGGCGAGATCGTGATCGCGAAGTTCCGGGGCCATCGCAAGGACGGCCAGCTGCTCCATCTGGAAGGCACGGCCTCCAACCACCTGGACGAGCCGGCGGTGCGGGCGATCGTCATCAACTACCGCGACATCACCGAGCGGGAGCACGCCGCGGAGGCGCTCCGCGTCAGCGAAGAGCGGTTCCGGCTCGTGAGCCGCGCCACCAACGACGCGGTGTGGGACCTGGATATCGCGGCCGGTGCCGTCTGGTGGAGCGACAGCGTGCGGACGCTCTTCGGCTTCGCCGCCGACGAGGTGGGACGGGATGCCACGTGGTGGGCGGACAGGGTTCACGCCGACGACCGCGACCGCGTGCTCGCCACCAGCCAGGCCGCCCTCGACCAGGGCGATGCCTCCTGGTCGGCCGAGTTCCGCTTCCGCCGCGGCGACGGCTCCTACGCCCGGGTCGTGGACCGGGCGTACATCCTGCGCAACGCCGAGGGGCGTGCCGTCCGGATGCTGGGCTCGATGATGGACGTCACCGAGCGCCGGAGCCTCGAGGAGCAGCTCGTCCAGGCCCAGAAGATGGAGGCGGTGGGGCGTCTGGCGGGGGGGATCGCCCACGACTTCAACAACCTGCTGACGGCCATCCTCGGGTACGGCGACCTGATGATGCCAAAGCTGCACGACCCCACGCTGCGGGGAAAGATGCAGGAGATCCGGAAGGCGGCGGAGCGGGCCTCGGCCCTTACCCGGCAGCTCCTCGCCTTCAGCCGCAAGCAGGTCCTGGTCCCCGAGGTGGTGCCGGTGGCAAACCTCATCGGGGAGATGTCGAAGATGCTGCGGAGGCTCATCGGCGAGGACATCGAGCTGGTGACGCCCATGCCTCCGGCGGCGGCCGCGGTGCGGGCCGACCCCGGCCAGCTCGAGCAGGTGCTCATGAACCTGGCCGTCAACGCGCGCGATGCCATGCCGCGCGGGGGGAAGCTGACGATCGAGGTCGCCGTCGTCGAGCCGGACGACGCGTTCCGCAAGGACCATCCCGACGTCCCCGCCGGCCGCCAGGTCGTGATCTCGGTGACGGATACGGGCGTGGGCATGGACGCCGAGGTGCGCAAGCACATCTTCGAGCCGTTCTTCACGACGAAGGAGCTGGGCCGGGGTACCGGCCTGGGCCTCGCCACCGTATACGGGATCGTCAAGCAGAGCGGGGGCCACGTCGAAGTGGATACGGCGCCCGGGCGGGGGACGACGTTTCGGATATTCCTGCCCGCGGTCGAGGCGCCCCGCCCGACGCCCGCGCTCTCGCTCGATGCCGTAGTGGGGGGCTCGGAAACGGTCCTCCTGGTGGAGGACGAGGCCGCCCTGCGCAGCCTGGCCCAGGAGATACTCCGCGAGCAGGGCTACAAGGTGCTGGCGGCGGGCAGCGGAGCCGAGGCCCTCGAGCTGGCCCGTTTGCACAGGGCGCCCATACACCTGCTCGTGACCGACGTGGTCATGCCGGGGATGGACGGGCGCGAGCTGGCGGACAGGCTCCTTCCCGTCCACGCCGAGACGCGCTGCCTGTTCATGTCCGGATATACGGACGACGCCGTGGTCCGCCGCGGCGTGCGCGAGGAGGGTGTCCCCTTCCTGCAGAAGCCGTTCACCATCGACGCCCTCGCCCTCAAGGTCCGGGAGGTCCTGGACCAACCCATGCCCGCCGCTAGCTCCCGGCCCTCCGGAGGCGTGGACTAGGGTCCCCGGAAATCCCCCCTTACCCCCCTTGACGTTTCGCGCCCTGTGCTACTAGGCTCTGGTACCTGCTCACCGGAGTGATTGACCCTCCCAAAGTCGTCGAGCGATCTGAGGAGATAGCATGAAGAAGGGGACTTCCTGGCTCGGTGCCGGT
>Ga0184632_10000775_pt1 | contig 12808 bp, 22 predicted proteins | sample PLM31_50_b1_FD_133153 | JGI IMG/M metagenome (GOLD analysis project Ga0184632, IMG submission 133153) | Groundwater sediment microbial communities from an aquifer in East River, Colorado, USA - PLM3-1_50_b1 | ecosystem: Environmental > Terrestrial > Soil > Riparian zone | place: USA: East... | reverse complement strand
CGCCGGCCGTGGCGGATGGACGGACGGTCCCGACCAGAACACACGACGAGCCTGTTGGAACGCACCATGCGTGAGATCAACCGCCGCGTCGATCCCCCCGGCAATCGCTGGCTCGTACCCGGGTGCGCTCGATGGTGCACCTGGTCCTCGCCCGTCGCTTCGATCACCCCGCCTGGCGCGGACTGTGGCAGGATGCCGGGACGGTCAGGGTGTGGGCCGGGCTCCGTGGGTCAACGCAATGACCCGCTATCAGCCCGTTACGCTACTGGCCGGACAGCCCTGGACGTCATTATCTGCGGGTAGTGAGTCGCAGAGTTCGAGCGCCCGCTTCTCGAGTCGGTCTGCGATTCCCGAGTACAGCGATGTCAGGCCATTAACCTCTGCCGTGGTCTCGGCACCTTCGACGGCCGCGGTCAATGCGGTGCTGACCTCTGCAGCCTCAGAAAAGAGAAAGGCGATCTGCTCCTCTTTGGTCGAGTTCACGTCCACCGGGTGTCCTCGTCCGATGCCATCGCGATGGAAATTCCACCTCCGATGGTCGCCACGAGGCTGAGCGAGACGATCCACACTAGACTTCGCCGCATTTGGTCATGCCTCCCTCTGCTCGTCGCCGACACATCTGCTCCCTTTTGCGGATTGAACTCAGTCTCAGCTGCACAAGTATGAGTATTACCCCCACCCTCGTCCTGCGCCATTGTTCTGTTAGGTGGGGACCCGCCCAGAAGTGGCCCAGCACGCCGGGGCGCGTGGCAAGTCATAGCGCTTCCTCATTTTGGAGTATCGGATTCGTCACGAACCGACATCATCACCGTCGCGCCTGTCAGACGCTTGCTCTCCCCGCAGGCGTTCGACTTCATCGAGCCACGGCTCAATCCCGGTTCCAGTCTGTGCGACGAACTCGGCAAGTGATCGGATGTTCAACCCGAACGTCCTTGCGAACTTGGCGACCTGGTTGAACCTCACGACGAGGTCTTCCGGGCTCAGCCGCAGGAGGTCGCGAGCCGCGAACGCGTCCTCTTCAGAGTATCCGTGGTACTAGGCGAGCGATCGAACGATCTCGTCTTGATCCTCCATTTGGGACGACGAGGATACCGGCAGGTCACGCACCGTGCCGCGAAGCGTCGTTTTCGGCGGACAGCGATACTCTCTGCCCAACGCCCGACGATCACGCCTAGGCCGGCGACCTAGCCAGCCCTCGCTTGCCGGGGCGCGTGCCCAATTAGACCCCATGAGGCAAGCGGGAACGCGGGACTCTCATGCCTTTCCGCTTACCACCCTGTACAGGTGCCAGCGGTCGGGAACGCCCTTCAGCTCGTGCTCTCCGGCGTCTTCGAACACGATGCCCGAGCCTGCCACGAGGTCCTTCACGGTCTGAGAAACGAGCACTTCCGACGGGCTCGCTGCCGCAGCGACGCGTGCACCGATGTGCACCGCGATCCCGCGGACCCCGTTCCCCGCTAGCTCGACCTCACCCGTGTGGCACCCGGCACGGACCTCGAGCCCGAGCGACCGAACCGACGTCGCGATTTCGCGAGCGCACGTGACCGCACGCGCTGCTCCGTCGAACGTGGCGAGGAAGCCGTCGCCCGCGGTGTCGATCTCCCGGCCCCGATGGCGCAGGAGCAGTGTACGGATCGTGTCGTCGTGGCGGTCCATCAGGCGTTGCCACGCCTGGTCTCCGACCTCCGCCGCTCGCTTGGTGGATTCCACGATGTCCGTGAAGAGCACCGTCACGAGCACACGATCGGGCGATGGCGCTTCTCGATCGCCCGTCATGAACTCCTGGATCTCGTTGAGGACGGCATCTGCGTCCCCGACCCACGGAAGGGCGTCGTCGCCGTCCAGCTCAACGATTCTGGCGTCGGGCAACCGATCGACGAGGAAGCGCGCACTCTCGATCCTCGACAGCGCGCGGACGTCCGATCGTCCGAGGATGAGTGTTGGGGTACGGATCGACGGCAGCAGCGGACGCAGGTCGACCTCGTAGAACATGCGCTGGTCCTGGTACCAGGTCTCGGCGGATCCGGCGAGCGCCGAGAGGGCCTCCGCGACCGCGATCCGGTCCGGATCCCCCGCCCATGACGGGAGGGCGTCGCGCGTCCACACCTGGGCCCAGGACCGCAGGCTGGTCACCCGCCGGATCACCCCAAGGCTCGCCTTCACCTGATCTTCGGAGGCCTCCCAGGGTAGCTCGTCCGACCTTCGCCAGCAGGGTGATGGTCCCCAGAGGATCAGTCCCTCGAACCCGTCCGGGTGAGTCGCGGCAGCGAGCATCGCGACCATCGCGGTCTCGTTGCCCGCAAGCAGGGTCGCGGGCCACGCGTTCGCGGTCTCCATCACGATGAGCAGATCCTCGACAAGGCCCTCCAAGGTCGGCGACACGCCGGGCGGGAGACCGTCCGAGCACCCCATGCCACGGCGATCCGTGATCACCAGGCGCGAGAACGATGCGAGCCGCTCCATGAAGCGCGCATGCTCAGGGATGAACCAGTTCGCGACGACGTTCGGTGTCTCGAAGAGGAGGTAGACGAGGTCCTTCCTGCCGCTCCCCATCAACTGGTAGGCGAGAGTGAGCTCGCCGTTCTTCGTGTACTGGACACTCGGGATCGCGGTCATCCCACCAGCCGGTTCGATTGCCAGCGGTCGAGGACGCCCTTCAGCTCGTACTCACCGCTGTTCTCCACGGCGCCATCCTTGTCTTGGCGCTTCCAGCAGGCAAGTTGGACGCAAGTTGTCGGCCTAACCGAGACGTCCGCCCGAATGGTGTTCGGAGCGGCTTCTAGCGCCGGAGCGCGCGGCACGTTATGGCATACGTATTCGGCTGGCAGTGCCATCACGGTATGGGCGATAGGGTCATGGTGCCTAGGGGGGAACTCGGTGCCTCACGTCCGGATCGAGATCGTGAAGGGGCGGTCGCTCGAGGAGCGGCGGCAGCTGTTTCAGGCGGTCCACGACGCACCGATGGAAGCATTCCGGATCCCCGACGACGACCGCACCCAGCGGATCGTCGAGCACGAGCCCGAGAACTTCGAGATCCCGCCCGGGAGCTCCGATCGCTACACGCTGATCGAAATCACCGCGTTCCCCGGCCGCTCCGCCGACGCGAAGCGGAACCTCTACCGGACCCTAGTCCAAAGGCTCGGAGAGATTGCCATCGACCCGACGGACGTCTCGGTGGTGATCCTCGAGCCCACGCTGGAGAGCTGGGGCGTTCGTGGCGGCCACTCCGCCGCCGACGTCGACCTGGGCTTCTCGCTCGACGTCTGACTGGGGGACCCAAAGTCGCGGGGCGGGCGTCGGCGGCAACGTCGACGTGTCGGCGCCCCGCGCGGGGGCGCGTGAGGCCTCCGTCAAGGACAAGTCGGGCAGCCGCCAAGCGCAAGCCCAGCGACGTTCCTGTGCCTACGTCGACTACGTTCCACGTAGACCGCCTTTCTCGGCGACAGCGCCCAGGGGTAACGTGCTGATCGAGGAGGTGACGCCGGACAAGTCTTCACGGGCCGCCGGACAAGTCTTCGAGCCGTATCGGCCTCACAAGTCTTTGCACGTTCTGGGACGGCGACTTAAGACAAAGGTGCTGGTCACAGGCCTGGAGGTAACCAGAAGGCCGGACATGCCTTCAAAATCGGTGGGCGGGCGAAAGCCCGCCGGCGGGTTCGATTCCCGTCCGCCTCCGCTACCGAAAAGCGCCTCTCAGCAGCGGCGCTCCGGCGCCGGGCGAGAGGCGGCCGCGGGGAAGGCCCGACCCGGGCCCCAACGACCGCGTCCACCACACAAGTCTTTCGGTGTTTCGTTCGCCCGCCCCGGACAAGTCTTCCGACCGACCGCTGGAGGACCGGACAAGTCTTCGGCCCCGCCTCTCGAAGGAGAGGTGGGAGCGGAATTGTCTGCCCCGACCATGAGCGTTCGGCTGTCCGGGTCTTCCGCTCCTTCTAGGCTTCGAAGTGACCGAGCCTGAGGTCGATCCGAGGGAGAGGAGGGCACCATGGTGATCCGCGTGTTCGGCGGTATCCGAGTTCGCCCGGGCATGGAGGACCGAGAGCGACAATTCGCGGAGCAGCTGTCCTCAGCGGTGGAGGCGATGCCGGGCTTCATCTCGCGAACGACCTACCCGGCTGCGGACGGTGAAGAGGTCGGGGTGAACCGGTTCGATTCCCGCGAGTCGCTGGACAACTGGGTCCACGAAGGAGAGCAACTTGCTGCTCAGGCGGGGGCTTCAGAGTTCTACGAGTCATTCTGGGTGGTGGACGCCGAGACGTACCGCGAGTACGCGTGGAAGGACGGCGGCCACGCCGACGATGCTGATGTGACGAGCCTCTTCAGCTAACCCCCTTCGGGCCTCGGTGAGATCGCTTCGGCGTCCGCATCAGACTCGGCACGCGGAGGAGTGTATGACGGCGCCAACAGGCATCCCGCAGGCGGTCTCACGCTTTCTGGCGACGCCGTTGTCTCCGGTTCACCATGCGTTCGGATGAGCTTGAGAAGCAACTGCGCCTGGATGCGCTCGGTCCCGCTCCCCGTGCCGAGCTGCTTCACGCCCTCATGCTCCCCGACTTCGAGCGAGCCGACCGGATCGGCGAGTTCTGGGGGAACCCGAAGACGCGCACCTTCGCCGAGCTCCTGATCGACTCCGAGGAGGATCGGGTACTCCGGGCGGTGCTCGTCGGGATGCTGTGGGAGTCCGACGAGTGCGCCTAGCATCTGTCGTCGTGGACGACGACGTTTCGAAGGTCCGGCTGAAGCGACTCCCCGGCGTTCCACGTACCCATCTCGCGTCCCTCTGGTTCCGCGTCCCTGTCGCGAGCCCGAGGTGGTTGCCAGGGTCTGGAGTGTCATCCTTGGAAGCGAGCCAGAGGACATCGAGGGGGAAGGGACGAGCTGGTACGTCGGCGCGGGATCGGGAGGACGGGCGCGTCATTCGACTTCTATCCAGCGCCGGAGAAGATGACAGACCTATCTCGACTCGTACTTGATGTCTTCACCGAGGACCTCGAACAGACGACGCAGCTTGCCGTTGAGCGCGGCGGACGGCCGAGGAGGAGTTCAGGGACGAGGCTGGCCGTTTGGTCTGGCGGAGAGTCGTAGACACGGAGGGCAACCAGGCAACTCTATTCCAGGCGGACGACCTCTACGCCTGGTGGGGCCACGACAACGACGGGAAGCCGTGGCCGCCCGCCGGGACCTCGCCTCATTTCTATATCGATGAGGAGTGACGCGTTGGTCAACGTGCTCGTCCCTCACCCCGCAAAGCAGCGATGAGGAGACTGAGGTGATCGAGCTCCTGATCGACCGCGAGGAGGAGCGGACCCCGCGGGCGGTGCTGGTCGGCATGTTGCGCGAAGACGAGAAGCGGCGATGACTGGCAAAGGGCGCCCATGCATCTTCTGTGGCCAAGGCGCCCTCACGCTCCGGACTTCCGGCTGGGGAACTGGTCTCGCGCGCTCTCAGGGCCTTCGGCGAACCCGTCGTCCCGATGTCCTCCGTCAGGCTTCTCCCGGCCGAGGGACGCAAGCATGAGCCCCACGACGAGTCCAACACCCGCCACGAGGATGCGGCCCCACAGCGGGAAATCCGAGCAATCGTATGGAGGCCCGCCGGTCCAGCTATAGCCGAAGCACCACCTGCGTGGCAGTAGGTACGCGGCCGCGATGGCTGTCATGAATACGGCTACTCCCGCGCCGAGCAGCATCTTCGGCCGGAGTCGAGGAATGACAGTGGCGCCGGCCACGATGACCGCTTCGACGGCTATCGCCGCTGCAATCCATCTCCACTCGGTCCCCCTCAGGATGATGAACCAGGTGGCGCCAGCCCAGATGCCGGCTCCGGCGAGTATCGCGGCCGCAACCCACTTCATCAGGAGCTCTTGTCGTCGGATGCAAAAGCGATGATGCGCGCTCCGAAGGTCGCTGGCAAATGCCAGAACCACAAGGCAGGCTGGGATTCCCGCGTTGAAGAGCGGGCCGACCGGATCGGCGAGTTCTGGGGAAACTCGAAGACGCGCACCTTCGCCGAGCTGCTGATCGACTGCGACGAGGATCGGACGCTTCGAGCGGTGCTCGTCAGGATGCTGACCAGACCCCACTCCCGCGCGCTCACCCAGATACCCTGACCTGCGGTGTTCGGGTTCTTACAGTGTTCCTTTCGCCTCCGCCATTCCTATCGGCCCGGCAAGACTGCCGGGAAGATATGAGCGAATGGGAACTCGGCCAGCTCGTTCACGACCCGCACCTTCTCAGCCGAGGGTGCGGTGAGCAGGCAGAAGCAGCTGCCCTCCTCAGGGACGAACACCGATCAAGGTAGCGGATCCCCGTGTCGCGAGCCAAGGCCTTCGTTCTGTTCGTTGTTTCGGCTACCTGCTGAGCCGTCAGGTCGGGCATGGATCGCTCGACTAGATGCGCGTGCGCGATCACCATCCGACCTGCTCGTACATCTGCAAGCGGTCGAAGTGGTCTCGGTATGACACCACCTTGCCGTCGCGGATCTGCGCGATCCCCACTCCATCTCGCACGAACGAGCGGCCCGTCGGTTGACGCACCACGCCGCCGCGCTCGATCGGCTTTCCGGTATGGGTTCCCCGACCCCGCCACTCGATCGCGACGAGGTCGCCCTGCGCGATCACTCGCAGCGTCTCGACATGGATGTCCGGGAAGCCTGCAACGAAGGACTTCGTGTCCTCAACGAGCTCCCCGGGTCCTCGGGTGATTAGACCGGCCGGGACGTCTTCCCACTCGCAGTCCTCCGCGATCAGCTCGAAGTGTGCGTCCCAGTCCCGCTCGTTCAGGATGTCCACGAGTCTCCGCCCGATCGCCGCATTCTCCTCGACTCCCATCTTGTCTCCCCCTTCCTCAGCTGACACGGATGTCTCCTCCCTTCAGCGCTTGCGTTGACGAATTCGGCAGCGTGCTGGGCTCTCCGGCCCTGGATCGTGTGATTGATGATGATCCCAAAGGTATCGCTCTTCCTCGTACCGCCATCCTCGAACGAGATCGCGAACGCAACGTTGTTCTCGGGCAGGACCAGTCCGCAATCGTCGCGTACAAACGATAGACAGAGCCGATGCCATTTGAGGAGCCCTTGGTCCCAGACTTGGCGTAGTCGTTCGACGCGCCCTTCAGTTTCACCGCTTTGTGGGCCGTCACCTGGTACCCCTCTCTTGAGGAAACGACTGTGGCGTCCCGAAAATACTAGGGACTCCCCGAATCTCCCCGCTGACTCCCTCGCGAGGCAGATCGGCACGGCGCGGGCAGGCGATACGGCCCCAGTCACGGGCGTCGACCCAGACCACCTGACCTGCCGCGTTCGGGTTCTTATAGTGTTCCCGTCCGCCTCCGCTACTGAAATGGCCCTTTGACCAGCGGCGTTCCGCCGAGCCGGGCGAGAGGCGGTCGCGGGAAGGGCCCGATCCGAGCCCGAAGGACCGCGTCCACCACACAAGTCTTTCGGTGTCCCCTCGCCGCACTCTGCCGCGCGGCGACACTGTTCCTGGGAGACGAGTCAGACGCCGAGACGAGGAGTTGAAGCAGCTGCTGCCTGCTCTCGTCGAGGCCGGATGCGTGAGGGAATGGGGGCACTCTGCAACCGGCTCCTTCTGGGCGTTCACTGAGGCTGGCCGCGAGCGAGCAGCGAAGCTTGGCTGGGAGTAGGCACCTGCGCGCCAGCCCAAGAAGTATGCCTCAGGGAACACTCACGGATGCTCACCTGCCGCCCGGGGATTCCGTCCGATGCCCAACGTTCTCGAGCCGCGGACATCGTTTCGTATCCGTACACCTGGAAGGGACGAAGGAGGCCTCACACGAAGGCGAGGAGAGGTCAGTGTGTGCGGGTAGGAAACGAACCGGGAAGTCCGGCAAATGGGTTGAAGGACGTGAAGCCAGTTCTGGCCTGCGCACTCCTGCTCGTGGCCTGCTCCCGTTTGCCCGTGATTGACGACACGTGCCCTTCGATGCCAGCGGGAACAAACGTGTCCTGCGACGAGTCGGTCGCGTTGGCGAGTCGGTTCGCCGAACAAGAGGGCATCTCGGCTGAGGTCGCCAAAGTCGAATTCATACGGAGCTTTGGCGTCGCCGAGGGGACCGGGCGTCCCGGCATGGATCGTCACGCTCAAAACGAGTACCGGTCGGTATGAGGTTGTGGTGACGACGAGCGATGGCCGTGTGATCGCACACACGAAGTAAGTGCGCTGCCTTCGCGGCAGGAGGTCCTCACGCGCCGGGGCGCGTGGGTCCTAGGGCTCCAGGCACGGCTCGCCGAGGCAGACTGCGACGATGTTCGTGCGTGCGGTGCCCACCCCTCTTGATTCGCCTACAACGGCCCTTATTCGTACACCTACCTCTCCGTGGTCGCGACTGCTGGCGGCACGCCGTGGCCGTGCGCCTGGGTAGTCCGTCCCAGCCCACCCCCGTGAAGAAGGGCGAACCCGGTCGCGCCCGAGCCGCGACCGCGGGTGAGCGAGCTCGCTAGACCGATCGGCGCGTCAGCCGCCGGCAGCGTTGATCGCAGTCAGGGCGGAGGAGGATTCAGAGCGACCGCCAGCCGTCCTTCCAGCCACTCGACCTCCGCCTGGTCGTCGGAGGGTAGGTCCGCCCCGATCTCGCGTAGGGTCGATCGCGCCCGGTGTAACAACTCGGCCGCGCGCTTGAGGTCACCTCTGCCAAATGCGATGACCGAGCGGTTGAACCTCGTCATCGCGTCATCGTATGGATCGCTCGGGTCGATCCGGTCGGCCGCCTCCATGAAGAGATGTTCGGCGGCATCGATGTTCCCGCGACGCGCTTCGACGTGTCCGAGGTTGAACAGCTCGACCGAGATCATCCCTTCATCTTCGATCTGCCGGTTGAGCATCAGATTCTCCTCGAAGAGTCGAGCGGCTCGATCGAGGTCACCGGAAGCGCGGACGCTTTGCGCCAACATGTGTTGTGGCGCTTGGCTCATCGACGCCTTCAGCTCTCGCGCAAGCTCCCGCGCCTCCTCTGCGAGCGACTCTGCGCGCTGATGGTTCCCCTCCTCGAACGCGACGCGGCTCAGGCCGAGCAACCCGAGGAGCCGGCCCTCTGCGTCCCCAACCTCGGCAGCGACCGTCAGGGCTTCTTGTGCGCTTGCGCGCGAGGCATCGAGGTCACCCAGCTTGATCGCGAACACCGAGTCGCCGTAGAGCGCATGAGCCCTCGAGGGGTAGGGCCGGCCGGGGCCAGCTTCGAGTATCGAGGCGAGGAAGGCCCGCCCTCCGTCGAGGTCCCGAACCGGCAGCCACGCGCGCCAGGTGTTCGCTGCCAACTCGAGCGCGGCGGCTTCCTCTCCGTTTCGCAGGAGGAGCGCCGCCGCCTCGCCTACCGCATGCCGTTCGGCCGACAGATCGTGGAGCCAAGCCGAGTCCGCCGACCGCACGAGGTTCGTGTTGCTGAAAGACGTGGGGAACGCCCAATCCACCTCGCGCGAGCGTTTCAGTAGCCGCTTCGCCGTGTCCAGGGTCATCTTGGTCACGCGCGCTTCACGACGAGATCCTAGCGTCTCGCTCGGTGGGAGGACGAGATTGTCGAGCGTGACGCCGTGACCCGACCGTGCATGGTCGGGCGCGACCGGGCTTGTCCGACACCGTCGTTCACCGCGAGGGTGCCTGTCGCGACCGGTTAGATCGAGGCGAGTCGGCCGGACACGTAACGTCACGCGACCAGGCTCAGAGGTCGAGGCTCTGAACTCCGTGCTTGCCGAGGATGAGCGACATCTCGCCGGTGTGGTGGGCGTCGTGCTCCATGAGGTGCCAGATCACGAACTCCCGCGTCACGGTCTCGGTGCGGTTAAGGGCGGTGCCGGAAGAACTCGACGGCGAGGTCCTCGGGCGTCCAGCGCTGGAGGCAGTCCTGGACCATCGACCATGAGCGCGTGAGGCCCTCGACGATCTCGCCCGGCCCGCGAGGGTGGTCCTAGTCATCCTCCCAACCCGCGTCCTCGAGCCGCAGGTCCGGCACCGTCGTGCTGGCGACGCGGAACATCTCACGGATCGCGGGGTCAGCCTCGCCCGGCACCTCGTCCACTATGCGCGCGACCCGGCTAGGTGCCCGACGAGCTGCCACGCCGCCCACAGGCCGGGCGCCGGGCGGAGGTGCTCGGGCGTCAGGCGCGAACCAAGTCGAGGAGCAGGCGCTGGTGGTTCGCCCAGCCCTCGTAGAACGTCTGCCGCGCCGGCGCGAACGTCATGGATGCAATGCTAGCCGGACGTGGCGTAGGACCCATGAGCGCTACCGGCTGGTGTCAGGACGTACCCGGTCAAGCGCGAAGCCAATGACACGACCCACCACTACGACTACGCCATGGCACACCGCGTGCGAGATCCTGGAACGGTCCGTCCACGCATAGCCGAGCAGGCAGCGAAGGCCGACGCCCTCGTCGACGTCACCGAGCAAGTCGCGAAAGCTGACGACCTAGTCGACGAGGTCTCGACGCCGGCCTCGATGGCTCGCATCCGATCACGGTTCACGCGAGGATGCTCCGGCTCGAACTGCTCAACGTGAAGGCCGACCTCGAACGCGAACTCGGCACCTGGTGCCTCAGCTGCAAGTCGTGCGGCCGCAACGTCTACCGACGAAGTTCTTCCTTCTTCCCCGTAGGTGCAGGGCCCCCAGCTCGAGGGTGAACCCCCCTCAGGGGTGGCCGTAGGTGGCGTACAGCAACTCCCGAAGCGTCGCCTGGACCTTTGGAGCTGCGTAGCGAAGCAGGTTGGTGCCGTGCTCGCCCGTCGGAAGGACCAAGAGCTCCTTCGGCTCGGGCGCGAGCCGATGGACGCGCCGAACGGCTCGCGCCAGGGAGCCGTCGAAGCGACCGACCACGAAGACAAGGGGGATATCGACGCGCAGGAGGCCTGCGCGGGTGATGTCGTAGCCGACCGTCGGAACCCCCGAGAGCGTGACGACCCCGTCCACGGGAACGCCGCGAACGGCCGCCTCGAGGACCGCCCAGCCCCCGATGCTGGCGCCGGTCAGGAACACGCGCTTCACACCGCGCTCGTTCAGGAACCGGACCGCCCCGGCCACATCCTGCCACCCATCGGTTCCTACGCTGCCTTCGCCGCTGCACCCGTCGGCCCCACCCGGGCAGTACCCGCGGAAGTTGAAAGTCAATGCCGCATACCCACGCCCCGCCAGCTCCCCGGCGAACTCGTACCAGGCCGACTGAACCTGGTCGACCTGATGGGCCAACACGATCGCGACCTGCCCATCACCGAACAGACGACCTTCGATCCTCGTGCCATCAGAGGCGCGGAACCTGACGGCCTCGCTCGGTACCACCGGCAGGGGGGACGGCGATCCGCTGGGGTCCGCCTGGGACCCCTGGGTCGCGGAGACGTGTTCGGACGGGGCGGCGGCAGGCGCCTCGTCAGAAGAAGCGCACCCGGCGAGACCCACCGCAATCGCGAGGAACAGAGGACCTCGCTTCATCAACTCGTACGTACGGTCGGCTTCCGCACTCCGGATTCGGTCGGGCTCAGCGGCTTCCGTCGCAGCACAGGGGAGCCGATCCGAGTCGGCAAGAGATTTGGCGACCTGCGCGTTTGCGCGGCAGGTCGAGAGGACCGTAGATCACCAACTCACGGCTGTACGGGTGTTCGCCATCGGGTTGGGGTCGCGCCGGGCTTTCGCCGGAGTGCCAGATATCACATCGCGCAGGTGACAGCGATCCCCGAACGTGTTGGCTCAGGCATCTACCGTTCGGGCAGCGACAGATAGGAGGGGACGATGGCCACCAGGAGCGAGACCCTACGGATCGAGGGCAAGCACTTCGCGAGGGCGTGGTTCCTGTTCATCGGGATCCTGCTCATGACCGCGACGATCATCGCGATCGCCCTCGCCGCTCGGTTCAATCCCGCCGGAGGAACCGGTCCCGCGCCGGTCAAGGACGACGGGCCCGCGCAGGTGCAGCCGGGTCGGTTCCAGCAAGAGCCGATCTCCGTGAACGGACACGTCTGCGGACAGTGCGCGTGAGGTAACCCCCTCTCCCGCGCTCGGAGGCCGGCCCTTCGGGGCCGGCCTCCTCTTTGTGGCTACGCCACGGCGCCCGTGGCACTTCTTGTACTTCTTGCCGCTCCCGCACAGGGAGCGTTGGGCGGGATCTTGCCGCTTCTTGGCCTGCGGGGCCGCGCCCGCTCGCAAGGCGCCCCGAACCGCGGGCCGCGAGGGAAGGCCAGCCTCCGCTGACCGAGCGTCCCGTTCGCGACCCGCACTACGCCGTCCATGCCCACGGGACGCCCATAGGAAGGCCGTCAGGTTCGTGGGGACGCGACATCGGTGCCGCGTTCTCGTCCGACGGCCTCGTGCAGGGATGGGGCCACCTCACGGCCGAAGAGCTCGATCGTGTTCGGGTTGTCGCTGATGAGGATGAGGTGCTCATGCCGTGCTCCAGGGCGAGGTGATAGCTTCGAGCGAGGCGCAGAGGAGTACCGGGAGGTGAGCTGCCGATCGCCGATTTCACAGAGGCTGGGCGTGGTGTTCGGCCGCGCAGGGCGGGCTGCGCGGGGTGAACCAGTCACAGGTCGCGGATCCCTGCATGACGCCTCGCACGAGCCTCCACCCATGGCGGCCAGCGCCGGGAGCTGTACTTGCGGGCATCGCACCGAAACTCGGGCTTCGGAGTGGGTCGTAGTTCGCCGCCCTCTTGGACACCCCAAATCCTGGTCCTCATCGCAGTGATACGGCCTTCATCGAGGCGACTCCCGCCCCGACTACGAGTCCTTCCCGGGTTCCTCCTCGCGCTCGGGGAAGTCCGTGGAGAGTCTCCGCTCCTCAGCCTCCTCCATCCCCGGCACGGGGGACGCCGG
>Ga0184632_10000774_pt1 | contig 12813 bp, 9 predicted proteins | sample PLM31_50_b1_FD_133153 | JGI IMG/M metagenome (GOLD analysis project Ga0184632, IMG submission 133153) | Groundwater sediment microbial communities from an aquifer in East River, Colorado, USA - PLM3-1_50_b1 | ecosystem: Environmental > Terrestrial > Soil > Riparian zone | place: USA: East River... | reverse complement strand
GGTGCCGATTGGCGCATCGATGACGCTTGCAATCTGCTTGTAAGAAAGTCCTTCGATCTCTCGTAGAACGACGACTTCGCGATAGTGATTTGGGATCGCGGATAGCGCGTTATCGAGCTGAGCAGCCGTCGCGCGGCGAAGCGCGAGGGTCTCGGGATCGTCAGCTGGCCCGGGACAGAAAAGTAGAGGAGCAGAATCTTCCAGCTCGTCCAGCGCCATAGGGGCAATCTCACTTGGGCGGTTTGCTTCGAGCCATGTGAAGCAGGTGTTGCGCACGATCTTCAGCACCCACGAACGCGAATTTACACCGCGAAATCCATCGAAAAACGAAAAAGCACGCAGCATTGCCTCTTGGACCACGTCTTCGGCATCATGCTCGTTCCGGGTGAGCCAGCGCGCTAGATTGTAGGCAGCATTCAGATGCGGCGCCACGCTGTTCTCGAAGCGAGATCTCTTGCTCTCGGAGACCGACACAAACCCCCATTGTATATAGACTGATGTAAAGACGGCTTTATTCCCCAGATTTCGCGCTGGAATAAAATTGTTTTCCTCCAGTCTTGCAGGTAGTCCGTTCGCATTTGTCACTGAAAGCGAGGTAAATACCCATGTCCCGCAACCTCAGCCTTAAACAAATCGGTTTCTTGCGCAACGCTTGTGCAGTTGCCGTTCAGTTAGTAGCTGCCTTATTTCTCATCGGCCGTCCCGCGCTCGCCGCCGGGCCGAAAGCCTATGTCGGCAATTTCAAGGACAATACGATAAGCGTCATCGATGTCAATCTGAAGCGGGTCACGGCGACCATCCCGGTTCCGCCGGGGCCGCACGGCATTGCTATCACGCCGGACAATCGCTGGGTTTACGTAGCCAGCGACGGCGCTTCCAGCGTCAGCGTTATCGATACCGCGACCGATAAGCTCATAGAAACTATCGAGGTGGGCAGGAACCCGCACGGGGTGATCGCCAGCGCCGATGGTAAGTACGTCCTGGTTGGAGTGTATGACACCGATACGGTCGCTATCATTGACACTAGCACGCGCAAGCGTGTCGGCAGTGTTCCAGTCGGTAAACCCCACAACCTCGCTATTCATCCAAACAGCCGCCTCGCGTACGTTGGATCTCAGACCCCTGGAAAGTTCTCCCTGGCGATTATTGACTTGATCGATCGCAAACTGATGGGCACGGTGCCGCTAGAGAAGACGCCTCGCGGCTTGGAATTCGGCCCCGATGGCAGGTCCTTATATCTCACCCAGGCGGGACTCGATTCTGTGGTGGTCATTGACGCGGAAACCAACAAGATCGTCAAAGAAATTGCGGTGGGCGTCTCACCCCATTACGCCAACTTTACAGCGGACGGCAAGCGCGGTCTCACAGCGGTCCAAGGCCCTAGTCTGCTCGTGATCTTTAATCCGCAAACGAACAGCGTAGAGAAATCGATCAAAGTCGGCTCGCGGCCGCATTGGGTAGCGAGCGGACCCGGCGGCAAGACCGCGCTTACAACGAACGAGGATTCCAACGATGTGTCCATCGTTGATCTCGAGAGCGGCGCTGTTGCCACTGTCGCCGTAGGAAATGCTCCTCGCAAAATTGCCGTGCAAACTGCTGGCACGGAGCAACGATCCTCCAATGGCCGCGTCACGATAAGCGGGTTCGCATTTGCGCCCGCGCTGCTCAAAGTGAAGGTTGGAGAAAGAGCTACCTGGTTCAACGATGACGGCGCTCCGCATAGCATAGCCGTAAAAAATGGTCCCGCATCAGACCCAGTCATGCCTGGGCAAAGTTACAGTCTGATCTTCGACAACTTCGGCGATTACGATTATCTCTGTACGATACATCCCTATATGACCGGCAAGATAATAGTTATGCCGGAAATGAGCGCGATTGGAGCACCCCGATGGTGACGAACTCCAACCAACCAGGGTAGGGGACGTTCGCGAACGTCCCTACTCCTCGACGGCGCGCGCCGAAGTGATATCGCTTCGTCTTCGCCGAGGCCGTGAGCTTCATCGACCGCCTCTCTTTACTTCCCGACTCAGCCGGCATCAGTGCTAGCCATGGGTGTACCGGGCAACCCCGTAGGAAATCATTTCTATAGCCAGACTTTTCATTGGAGAAACGGCTGGTTGACTGCTGAAAACGAGATGTCATTCGCGACTTTATAACCGTCTTGTAGCGCGCTGTTCATTGACAATTCGTCAAACCGTCAACGTGAGTTAACCGGTGACCGGTAGAGCGACCATGTGTTGAGATTAACTTTTACAAGGAGGCTTTATGCATGGTCTGAATAAGCGTGTGATGATCTTCGGCGCGGCGGTCTGCGCGCTGCTAACGACGACGGCGGTCACAGCCAACGATAAAAAACATTCCACACCGACCGTGGTTATCTCTTTTGACGGGGCGCAGCCCGGCGTCATCGAGGGGCTTCTGAGAAGCGGAAAGCTGCCGTGGAACGGCGGCTTCGGCAGGCTTATCCGTGAAGGAACCAGAGCTGAGGGGATGACTTCCGTTCTGCCCACGGTTACGGCGACCAATCATATCACGCTGGCCACCGGCGCTTATCCCGAGCGCACCAATATTCCGGCGAACACTTTCCATATTCTGGACACCCCGTTGACGACCACGACGAGCGGTTTTGGCGCGGCGATCGAAGCGGAAACTCTCTGGGAGGCTGCCAAACGGCAAGACAAGAAAGTCATCACAATCGCGTTTGCCGGCGCGGACGGACGGGGAGACGCGAGGCGCGGCGATCAAACCTTGGGGTTCGGCGTGCGCGATGGGTTTTCCTTCGTGAAGTCAATGAACGGGACGCACTTTGACTCCGCTTCGGCGATTGCGTGGAATCTGGGCAACCAGGCCTGCGAATTCGCGAAGGCCAACCTCGGCACGGCGACTGCCGACCGCGTTTTCTTTTCGACTTTCTCCTTGGGCCAGGTCTTCGTCAACGTGCTCGTGTGCGACACGATCTTTGACGGCCAGGAGAGCTATGACACGGTGTTCTTTGACTTCGACAAGGACCTCGGTAATGGTTTCATCGCGCGGATGAAGCAGGGCGACTGGGCGCCCTTCACGCTCCCGCTGGCGGTTCCCGCCGACCCGACCTTTCCCGATCTTGGTCGAGGTAAAGTCGGGGCCTGGGTCAAGCTCGTCGCTTTCGATCCGGCGTTGAATAGTTTCGATATTTACCTGGGCGACATTGCGCACAACGTCGGATATCCCCAGAGTTTCGTCGATCAAATGGACAACGCCCTGGGCTTCTGGCCGGCGGAGCCGGACTTTTTCAATTTGGAAGCGGGCCGCATCGACGAGGCGACTTACATGGAGCAGTTGGAACGACTGGCAGTCTATCTGAAGGACGCGATGCTGCTCGCCGTGGAGAATTACGACTTCGATCTGCTGATGGGCTATCAGGTTCAAACGGACGAGGCTGGCCACCAATTCTTGCTGGTGGATCCGCGGCAGCAAGCTTACCCGGATGTCGCCAAGCGGCAGCGTTACGCGGGATATATCGAGCGCTCTTATCAGATCGCCGATGCCAACCTCAAGGAGATCATCGAGGCCGCCAATCTAAGAAGGACGAACGTCATCGCCGTTTCCGATCACGGCATGGCGCCTCTGCACACTGTAGCGCTTCCGAACCGCATGCTTCGGACGGCCGGCTTGTTGTCGGTAACGAGCAGCGGCGCGGTGGATCCGGAGGCGAGCCGGGCGAATGCCGTGACCGTTGGCGGTGCCGCCAATGTTTACATCAATCTTAAAGGACGCGAATCAACCGGGATCGTTCCCTTGGAACAGTATAAGACCGTGCAGAACGAGATCGCCAACGTTTTTAAGGCGATCAGCGATCCCGTGACCAACAAGCCGGTCTTCGAGATCGTATTGAAGAAGCCGCGCGAGGCAGACCTCCTGCACAAGAGATCAAACTTTGGGGGGAACGATGACAGGAAGTCGCGCGGCAGAGAGCGAGATTTTCACGCCTTCGGCGAAGATAGTGGCGATGTTCTGATTGTCACGATTCCCGGTTATCACCTCGACTTTAACGCGGGCACGGGCGCGAGCGTGGGGAACTTCTTTCAACCTTCGACGTTTTTCGGCCAGCACGGCTACGACCCGCGCTATTCGGAGATGAAGGCCATCTTTTACGCCAGCGGGCCGGATTTCCGGGAACGGAGGTTGAACGAGGTTAACAACATCGACGTGGCTCCCACTGTTGCGGACTTACTGGGGATCAAGCCGCCGACGGACGCCCAGGGTAAAAAGATTAGAAACAACGATCATTGAACGCACTCCTTGGTGTCATCGGGGTTTTCCTCGAAGAACCCCGATGACGCGCTCATAACTCAAACACAATCCGGAAACCCAGCCGGAAGCCATCAAATGGCTTTCGCACCAAGGGCGGCAGATTCGTGCGCCGTCAAGAATTCTTAACGTGGAGTTAAATAAAACGAAATTTTAAATGCTTATTCTTTCACTTAGAAGGAATAAACTTGAACAGAAGTCAATCCATTGTACTGGTTCGATGGATGATGGATCGTGAGATCGCGCTATGCAGGATACTTAATCGCGTTTCTCGCGCGCCAAAAATCAAGAAGCTTTTCATCCTGATCAGCATCTTGGGCGACGGCAAGGGTTGGTACGTGCTTATGCTCAGCTTGCCGTTTCTTTACGGCGACGCCGGCATGGTGACAAGCTGGAATATGGTCAGGGTAGGCGTAGTCAATCTGGCGTTGTACAAGATTATCAAAGGGCTCGCTGGCCGCCCACGGCCTTGCGCGGTCAGCGCTGATATTACCCTCGGAACCGCCCCACTCGATCAGTATAGCTTTCCTTCGGGACACACAATGCATGCGATGGCATTCTCTATGATAGCCACGGCTCATCACGGGGAGTTAGTCTGGCTGCTTGCGGCCTTCACGAGCCTCATCGCCCTATCGCGGGTCATTCTTGGACTGCATTACCCAACCGACGTGGTTGCCGGCGGCGTCATCGGTGGATCCGTGGCCTCCAACGTGCTTGCCTCATAAGCGGGCGGTCAATTCTGCCAGGTGAGTCGACCCTAGCCGGTAGGCTTTTTGCCACGAAGGGCCCTCAGCGCTCGAACCGCGCGCCTAAACTGTAGTACACCGTTTCGAGAGCGGGGAGTACCCACCAATCTTCGTGTGGGAATCGTGTTGCCAGGAAAAAGCCCCAGATGGAAAGCAAGGCGCCGGCGTACTGGGGATGGTCGAAGATCGAAAAGGGAAACTCCCGGCACCAGGAGACGTCGTAGCCAAACTTGTTGCCGTAGAAAACCCCGGTCTTCCCCAACCGGCAAAAGACAATGACGTTGAGTGCCTGCCCGGCGACGATCAAAACAGCGCCCAACCCGAGATACAGTGTGCGTCCATCGAGCGTTAGAATCGAACCGTTTCCATGAACATAGCACCAGCCGATGAAGACCGCGCATTGGAGCACCTTGAAGGTATAGAAAAGATATTGCAGAACGTCGATGGGCGCGCCAAAGTGCGCCACCGCCGGGCGCGTGCAAAAGACTTGAAATTTCTCGGGCCGCCACCAAATCCACAGATAGCAAATGCGCTCAACGCTCAGTAAGACGGCGGCGCAAAGAAAAACCCATGGAGTCACCCGCAACGCTTCATCAACTTCCGGAACATGAGCCTACTCCTATGCGCGCTGGAGACGGCGGGGAAAATACGCGACGATGTCGGTCAAGGGGTCCGTGACCAGCTTGACAAACCAAATCATCGAAATACGAAAGTCGTGCTTCCACGCGAGGTAGCCGACCCTCCCAAACACCACCAGCATCGTCCAAAAAAACCAGTGGAGAGCAACTGTGGCGATGATAGACGTGAAGCCGGCGGCGCTCCATGTGTCGGCTTGGGCCATGTGGATCACGGGAATCAGCGCATAGCCAAGCACGATCAGCGTCTTATTGCGCGTATTGTAACCCAATAGCAAAGCTTCTTTATCGTGACATGGCGGTTCCAGGACCGCGTGGCCGAGTTGCCGCACGAAAAGCGATGCCAATCCTAGACACATCGCGGTTGTCAGATCAAAGAAAACTAATATGTAGCAGTTTATAAAAATGCTCGAGCTCAATAGATGGAAAAACTGATTGACTCCGTTACTATGAGAGGCGTGATGGTCGTCGATCTTGCGCCGCATCACTTCGGCGTAAAAGGTTTGCAAAGGCTTTGGCACCTGCACCAGACTTCCTAAAATTTCCCGGATCAAACGCGATCTCATGCGTTTCTCCCTTCCTGGTTGTTCGGCTGCGGTTAACCACCACGCATCGGTTTTCATTTTTCGCGCCGCGGCGAGCAGTTTTTCTTGTAAGGCTTGATAATCCCCCTGATTAAAATCCAGACTGCTGAGACAGCGACCGGTGCCCACCCAGCTCAAGGTGACTTCCTCGGCGCGCAAGTAGTATTGCAGCAGCCAGTTGTAGCGTCCGGGCTCTTTAAAGAGCACGGTCCAGACCGTTGCCAGGTTCATGACGCGCACGGGCAGCGAAGCCTCGGCTAGTCTCCGGTTGGTCGATTGCACCCATTCATCGCAGCTACGGTTCGCCTGCTTGTATAGTTTTGCCGTGGCGGGTTCGTCGAACCAACGCAGAAACTCATTCATCGCTCCCATTACGGCGGGATGTCCCGAGAAGGTGCCTACGACATAGGCGATGCGCATGGGATGCTCGGGGTCGAAGCGGCGCATGAGTTCGCTCTTGCCGCACACAACGCCAATGGGCATGCCGCCAGCCACGGTCTTGCCGTAGACGACCATGTCGGCGGCCACGCCGAAATACTCCTGCGCTCCGCCCGGGGCGAGACGGAACCCGGTATAGACCTCGTCGAAGATGAGCGGAATGTCGCATTCACTGCACATCGCGCGCAGTTGCATCAGCCATTGGGTATAACGCTCCGTAGTATCCTCGGTCTTGCGCACGTCGCTGGTGAGCAATACCGCGTCATTGGGTGGCGGCGAATTGGGATGAAAGGACTGCACCGGATTCACCAGGACGCCGGCGATCTCCTTGGCGCGGCGGCGGATCACCGCGAGCGATGCCGGATGGATGTCTTTGAGGGTGAGACAATCATCGACCGGCCGTTCACTGCCGAGTCCGGGCTGAACGCCATCCCACCAGCCATGATACGCGCCCGAAAAACAGACGATCAGCTTGCGTCGCCTATTGAAGCGCACCATCCGCACGGCGGCCATGACCGCTTCAGTACCGCTCATATGAAAGGACACTTCATCCAGGCGCGAGATTCGCTTGAGTCGCGCGATATTGTCCGCGACCACCGGATGAAGCGGCCCCAAAACCGGGCCGAGCTCCTTGACGCGCTCCCATCCTTTCTGAATCCATTCTTTGTAACGGTCGAAGCCTGCCACGTTGACGCCGTAGGACCCGCTTACGTCGAGAGTCCAATGACCATCGAGGTTCTGCAGTTTCGGTCCCCGGGATGCGGTCACCACCGAGCAGAGATTGAATTTTTCACGCATCACCCGGACAAAAGGGAACGGCACGCGGTTGGCGTCGGTGAAGCGCAGATCCGAGAAACTATCGCGGATCGTGCTGACCCAGGCGATGGACCGGGCATGCTGAACGTTGAGTACGATAGCCAGACGGTCCAGGGCCTGCTTGCGCAGTTTAACCCAAGACTCTCCGGCTCCGTCGGCGCGCAGAAATTCCTCCTCGGTGTAGTCGCGCGATTTCACCCAGTTCGATAATCGTCGTAATACGGCCGGCATCAATGCCAGCGCCGGCAGCGTCGTGAATGTCTTGATGAGCTTTCGCCCCAGCTTGACGATGAAAAAAGCGCACAGAAGCAGTGCCGCCAACATCAGGGCATCGAGCGCGCCCAGTTGGCAGTTCACGGTTGGGAGCGACTTTGCGCACGCGCTCCATTCTTGGAGAGCTTCCTGCAAAAGCATCTTTCCCTGCCTCCTATTATTTTCGATGAATCCTAATCAGGCTCGAGCCTATGAAAATAGTGATCCAGCGTTGTTTCACTGGAATTCGCGACGACGTCACCGGACAGCGCGTGTTCACGCCGCGCCGAACCCAGTAGTAGCACGGCGAACCTTTCGAACACTCGCTGCCAGTCCAAAGCAGGGGCGTAATCGCGCGCTTGACTCCGGATATGGAAAACCGCTTGCGGCTCGCGAGCAATTCTTGCTGCGGTGTCAATAAACGTTCGCGGCTCGCCGCAGGGAATGAGCAGGCCGCTCTCGCCATGCACGATATGGACGTGGGCGGCGGCGTAATCATAGGCGACCACAACCAGACCGCTGGCGATGGCTTCCAAGGTGACGTTGCCAAATGTTTCGGTTTCACTCGGGAAGAGGAATACGTCGGCAGAGGCGTAATGCCGCGCCAACTCTTTTCCAGTCTGCAGGCCGCAGAAGATGACATCGGCATGTTCTCTCTGCAACGTCACGCGCTGCGGTCCATCGCCCACAACGACGAACTTCACCGTGTCGTTCTCCCGCCGCATTGCGCGGTAGGCTCTGAAGGCGAGTCCTAAATTCTTTTCGGGCGCCAGCCGGCCCACGTAAATGGCGACCTGATCGAGGTCCGCCGCACCCCACTGTCGCCGCAACTCAGAGCAGCGCCGTCCAGGATGGAACAGCCCGCTGTCCACGCCCCGGCCCAGAATACTCACGTTCTTTACTCCAGCGGCCTGAAGCTGATCACGCAGATCAGAGCACGCGACAATGGTACCGGCCGTGCGGTTATGAAAAGCGCGGAGATACCCAATAATCAACCAATGCAACCAGCCCGCATGATAGTACTCAGCGTAAGTGTGGAAGTTGGTGTGGAAACCGCTGAATGCGGGAATGCCCAGACGCCGGGCGGCGCGCAGGGCCGACCAACCGAGCGGCCCTTCGGTAGCGATGTAGACCACCATCGGGCGGTGCCGCTTCCAGCGGCGGCGCAGCAGCCCGCCAGCCGGTAAACCGAAGCGCAGCCCTTGATAGCCAGGCAGAGGCATTCCACGGACAAGTATTCCCTCAGGATCGTTATCAGCGCCGCAACGATCGAAACCTGGCTGGCGGGGACGCACCACGGACACCGCGTAGCCCTGGAGACGCAATCCTTCCGCCAGTCGCGCCAGAGTGAGCGCTACGCCGTTGACCTCCGGCGGATAGGTTTCCGTGACGATACAAACATGGCGCTGCTCGGGCGCACGGGGCCGTGATCGAATCAATTGTCCAGCAGGCTGCTGAAGAACACTCATATCTTCGCTCGGCTCAATCCTGGCGATGGGTGTCCGAAGCATGTCAAGAAGCGCTTCTTTCGGGTGCGGCAGTCACCGGTTCCGATGACCCCAGGGGGGGGCTCTTTAGATACGATCATGATTAAGATGAAACGATATTTCCGCCCCGGTCACCATGCTTTTCCCGAACATCATGAAAACGATGACCCAAACCGCTTGCAGTGAAATAACAACCGCGGGATGCCATACGCGCTCGATGCCAGCGGCCAGATTTGGAACCAGGGGGGCTGAAACCGGGGCGAAATAAGCCAGTGCGGCGGCACAGCCGATGGCCACAAGGCTCATGATCTGATACGCGGAAATCTTGCCCTGACCCCGGCAATCGGCGCGCAGCAGCTCTGATACCAAGCGCCAGCCCTGAGTGATAATCATGGTCGCAACGAAGACGATGGCGAATTCGCCGCGCAGAAAAAGCAAGGTTGCCGCCAGGCCGGTGACGATGTCAACAATGGAAGTCAGAGCTTGAACCGGAATGACCTCATGGCCCTCCATGCCGCTGGCGTAGGAAATCTTTTTCATCTGCCCCCAGAAAACAAAATGACGCTTTAGAAAAATGCGCCGCAGCAATGGCGCGGCGTCGCGCAGCGACACCCCGTAGCAGCAACCGAAGCTGATGCAGGCCAGCCGCCCGAGGCCTTCGCCGAATGCGTAGGCGACCATCAGCGCCGCCAGCGCCGGCATGATCGGCACGGCGGGCAATCCCGCTCTTAGCAATAGCGTATTTAATACTCCCATGACCGCTGGCGCGATAAAGATGCCGACGAAAAAAGCACCGGCGATGGTAAAGGTGCATTGTTTGCCTTCCACGAGCTGCGCCACCCATCTGGCGGCCGGCAGACAAACCATAAGCACGGCGACGATCAACCCGAGGGTTACCGTAGTTGGTATTCCCAGCGCGCCGAAGAGAATAATCAAGATCGTGACGCCAAAGACCACCGCATTGGCCGTGAGCAGTCCGTAGTAAGTAAAGTTGAGACCATGCCAATGCCCGCTGGCGTCTTTCATAACCGGCACCGAGGCGAGAAACTGCCACCTTTCATCGGGTAAACGTTTGAACGCCCAATAAACCATGCCCGCCATGAGAAGGCTCAACGAGAGAATGAAGCCTTCGTTAGCTGTCATAATCATCCTCCATTTCCGTTTGCGGCTTTCGCCGGCCTATGGTGGAGCGAACCTTGACGTCGGTTTCGACAAGCGGTTTACCGAGGCCGAGGGAGTAACGGCTTTCGATGCCGGCGCGGCACTGATTGCGCAGCAGGTCGCCGGCGAATTCGACGCGGTTTTCTTGAAACAGCAAAACCGTCGTGCTGCTGCCGGGGCGAAATAGACTCTTGGGATAGCCGCGCTGGAGAAACATCCCTGGCTCGATGCCCCGGGGGTTGTGGTATTCCTCGTCGCTGTAGCGCTGCGCGATATCGCCGATCATCAGCGCCACTACCTCGATCATCGCCACCAGGCCTACCCCCGTGCCGCCGGTTACATCGGTGTCGATGATGGTGATCACCCGTTTATTCTTCGAATAGGGCGTGGCCAAAGACAGCAGCGCCCCAGGGTTACAGGAATGGTAGGTCCCATCGCTCTGGTAAAAATCGCGGACGACGCCCGCGACAGGAGTATGGTTGTAATGATACTTGTCCGGGGTAAGGCGGCAGATGACGAAATCTCCGCTCCTAAACGCGTCGAGCCATTTTGGCTTGTGGGCACCGATCAGTTCCTCGAAATCGAAGAACTTGCCTTTGAGCACGAGCATCGAAGTTTCTTTGCAGGCGCCTAAAAATACTCTTGAGTCCGCCGGGCTCACTACCACCGATTCCTCGGCGCACATGGGACGGCATTGCCAATAGCGAAGCCGGCGCTCAAAAACCTTTCTTGCGGTGTCGATCTGCTCTGGCTTTTCAAGGCATTCGGTTAGGTCTATGGCGCAGTTTTTCAGGAAGCGCCGGATGCCGGAAATATTTTGACCGAGGGGAAAGTCATAATTGACCCAACCCAGAAAGCCGGAGAACCACTGGCTGCCCAGGAGCTGGTAAACCATCGGCGCCCGTTCCCGCTTCTGACAATAAAGATAGTTGACGATCCAGTCTCCGAACGGTCTCTCTGAGCGCACCTCCCCGGTATCGCGGTCGACAAATTGATGAGCAGCCAATTTCATTTGTACTCCCTCGTTGCCATTCTCAATGGTTTCCTCGACGGCTTTAGCGTGCTACAGGCAAAAACGATGTTATGCGTAGCTTTAACCGTATTTTTAGCCTGTTAATGCGACGGCTCTATGAAAGGCAAGTAAATATTCGGTGAAATTGGCGGCCCGGTGAGGAGGAAAGGGGGTTAAACTTCACCGCCCGAGGCATTGAACATCTGGAACGACTGGAACGATTTGAACGACTGGAACCAGCGGCTTCCCAGCCGCTTTTTACGGCAGCAACGTAAAGTCATCATAGTCGGCAATCACCAGGCTCTTGGTCGCGTCGGAACTACTCAGTATACCGATGCCTTGAACCTTGCCAGGCTCTTCGCCGAAAAACCTCTTGTAGTCTTCATAGAAATCGATGCTTTCCTCGTACCACTTGTCCTTTTCCTGCGAGCCACTAGGAAGGATTACGATCCTGCCGCGGTTGTAAAGCGGGTTGGTGAAGCGCATTCCCGCGGGCAGCGCCGAGCTCCAGACGTACTTGATTACGCGCGGCCATACCTGGTTGTCGAATACCACGTAGACCTGGGCGGCGGCGTCATGTTTCTCCGAATCGCGCTCGTCGGCTCCATCAGGCAGCGCGTGGACGCGCCAGCGCCAGTGCAAGTGCTTTTGCGATTTCGGGTCGAAAATGTATTCCAAGCCGATGTGAACGGCTTGCTGATTGGCATGGGCGCGCAGAAACCGGTTGTTGTTTTCCGAGCGGACCCGGTAAATATTTCGCGCACCGCTTCTATTACTACTGTGCCATTTGTCGGGAAACACGCCGTCACTGTAACGCTCGAAATTTTCCGCGACAGTGAAACCGCTGGAGAATTCCGCGCTCCATGACAAACTCGCCCAAGCGCAAAGAGCCACGACCATGATTAGAATCGAAGGCCACGGGAGCGTGTGATTAGAAGCGAGCGGCGGTTTCATTCGAACATGGCCTCGGAAGTCGAAGGCCATCGTTAGCGAAGTTATGTGAAGCGGGTGATGCCGACCCGTGAAGTGTCCGTTAATACGTGCGTGCGGCCCTGAAGCTGCGCCGGAGCACTGCGCCCGCGGGGTTTCGTAACGCGAACTTCATCTTGCTGTAACAATTTTTTCAGTCGCTCGCGGTAAGAAGTCATGTTCGACGCGATATTCGGGGCAGGAAGTGCCACGTGATTCCGCGTCATTGCTCCGATCTTAGCGAAAACCGCGCAGTGAGGACAAAATGAACGCCGACTCTTACATCAATCGTGAGCTGTCCTGGCTCGAGTTTAACCGCCGCGTCTTGGAAGAGGCGCGCCAGGAGACCGTTCCTTTGCTCGAACGGGTCAAGTTTCTGGCGATCTTCAGTTCCAATCTCGACGAATTTTTCATGGTGCGCGT
>Ga0184632_10000771_pt1 | contig 12838 bp, 11 predicted proteins | sample PLM31_50_b1_FD_133153 | JGI IMG/M metagenome (GOLD analysis project Ga0184632, IMG submission 133153) | Groundwater sediment microbial communities from an aquifer in East River, Colorado, USA - PLM3-1_50_b1 | ecosystem: Environmental > Terrestrial > Soil > Riparian zone | place: USA: East... | reverse complement strand
CGAGGCACTGAAGACGAGCACATGCAGCGGCGTGCGCGGTCTGAGTCATCGCGGTCCTCCCTGGGTCTGTTGGCGGTGTCGACGGCGACGACCGTGCCAACGATGGCTACGTTGTGGGCGGCCCGGGCTGGGAGACACCGATGCGGACGGCCAGGTACGGCGTCCTCAGGCCAGGCATCAACTGGTGGATGACCTTACGGCTGGCCGGTATGTCGACCACGGCGGTCGAGGGGACGATCGAGATGCCGCGCTGCGACGCCTCAAGCCACACCGCGGACAGCGCCTCGCCTGCCCGCAACCATGCCTGGGGAGTGTCCCCTTCGCCGTCCAGAACGGCGTACACGGTTGCGTCGTCCTGCCGGATCCGATCCTGTGCCCTTCGGGTGACCGATGTGGCTGCGGCCAGTTCGATCACCTGGTGTCGGTCGAGAAGACTCAGTCGCATCCCTTCCTCGGCGGCTGCCGCCACGAGTGCGGCGATCGCCGTGTCCGGTGGGCGGGCGCTCGCGGCCGCGCTGTGGTCCGACAGTCCGTGGTCGCCGCCATGGCCGGCTTGGCGGCGTTCGGTCGCCTCGTATCTCGCTCTCGCCTGATCGGTGATGGCGATTCGCTCCGGTGCGGTGACGCTCGCGACGTGGTCGGGGTCTGCGTCGGGTAGGAGGGTCACCCGCGCGGCCAATCCGTCCGCGGCCAGGGCGACACGGGCCCGGTGCAAGGCGTCGCCACAGCTGATCAGGGTGAGCCGGTCCGTGGGGTCCGCGGTCGCCCGCCGGCTGCGGTCGGCGAAGAGGTCGAGCGAGCCGGTGTGCACGACCCAGCGCCATGGCCGGGCGCCCAGAATCGCGGGCACGGCGTCAACCGAGGGGACGGCGGCGGTGGCCGCCGCCGAGCCGGCCAAAGCGGCCGTGAGCTGCCGATCGGTCATCGTGCCCCCCGCCCATCGGCCTCATCCTGCCCGCATGGCGCCGGCCGGCGGGCCAGGTTCAGCGAAATGGGCCCTATCCCGGCTCGGACTGGCCCACTGCCTCCCGACGGGTGTCACCCCTGATCGATCCGGCCGGCCTTGGTCTGAAGGTAGTGGCGCTCGGGCATGCTGGTGGTCGCGCGGGCAGCTCGGTGGTAGTGCACCTTCGCCTCGGCCAGCTGGCCATTCATCTCCAGCAGATGCGCGCGAACGGCGGTGAGGCGATAGCTGGCGGCCAGGCGGGGGTCACCGTCCAGGCCGTCAAGCACCCGCAACCCGGCCTGTGGGCCGTCGACCATCGCCACCGCTATCGCGCGGTTGAGCGCGACAATCGACGTCGGTGTGAAGACTTCCAGGAGGCGGTAGAGAGCGAGAATCTGTGACCAGTCCGTCTCCTCGGCGCTGGCGGCCTGGGCGTGCACGGCCGCGATGGCGGCCTGCAGCTGGTAGGGACCCAGGGGCTCCGTTGCCAGGGCAGCACTCACCAGCGCGCTGCCCTCGCGGATCATCCCGGCATTCCACAGTGTCCGGTCCTGCTCGGCGAGGGGAATCAGGGCGCCGTGTCGTGTGCGTGCGTCGCGGCGAGCCTCGGTGAGCAGCATCAGCGCGAGCAGCCCGGTGACCTCACCCTCATGGGGCTGAAGATGGTGCAGTTGGCGGGTCAGCCGGATCGCCTCGCTGGTCAACTCGGTCCGCTGCAGCCGCGGCCCCGACGTGGCCGTGTACCCCTCGTTGAAGATCAGGTACAACACCTGGAGGACCGCATCCAGCCGCGGACCGTACTGGTCGTCGGGCGGCATCGCGAAGGGGATGCCGGTGGCGCGGATCCGGTTCTTGGCCCGGACGATGCGCTGGGCCATGGTGGCCTCCGGCACCAGGAACGCCGCGGCGATCTCCGTGGTGCTCAGGCCGCCCACCGCGCGCAGGGTCAGCGCCACCTGCGCGGGCTGAGCGAGCGCCGGGTGGCAGCACAGGAACAGCAGGGCCAGGCTGTCGTCGCGATCCAGCGGCAGCTCGTCTTCTGGCCCGGGGATGGACAAGGCCTGCGCCGGCAGGAACTCAGCGGCTGCGGCCTCCTTGTCGCGACGGGCCGTGTCACGTCGACGCCAATCGATGAGTCGTCGCGCCGCGACGGTGATCAGCCACCCCCGCGGACTCTCCGGCACACCCTGTGTCGGCCACTGTTGCGCTGCCGATAGAAGCGCTTCCTGCACCGCATCCTCGGCGCTGCCAAAGTCGCCGTAGCGGCGGACGAGCGCCGCGAGGGCCTGCGGCGTTAGCTCTCGCAGCAGACCCTCGATCTCGGCGGCGGAGCTCACATCTCTGTTCCGCCCATGTCCATGACCGGCCGGACCTCGACCCCGCTGAGGCGTGCGTCGGGAATCTTGGCTGCCAAGGCGAGCGCCCGGTCAAGATCCTTGCAGTCGACAACGTAGTACCCGGCCAGGTGCTCCTTGAATTCGACGAACGGGCCGTCCGTGACGTCGGTCTTCCCGCCGCGAACCCGCACCGTGGACGCGGCGTTGGTGTCCGCGAGCGCGTCGCCGCTGACGAACTCGCCCGAATCGATGATCCCCTTGGTGAAGGTGCCGTACTCCGCGTTCAGGCCACTTCGCTCGGCCTCGGACAGAGCCGCCCAGCTGGTTGGATTGCTGTAGATCAACAGCATGTACTTCATGACCACTCCTTCGTCGGCACCCGCGTTGGTACTCCTCACCAGAGACATCGAACGAGGAACGGGCGGATCGACAGGTTCTCCATGGCTTCTCCTCAGCGGGCCAGCGTGACAACGCGCCGGTGGGTCGCGCTGGTCCGAGCGGCGTCCAGCACCTCGAGGCTGGTGACCGCGTCCCACGGGTCCACCGGGACTGGACCGTCGCCGCGGACAGCGGCGGCGAAGGCGGGATAGAACGTGTCCCACCGACCTCGTTCGCTGGGCACTTGCGCGCTCGCCCCGCCCCGCTGGATACGGCCCCAGGCCTCCTCCTGCTCCACGCCCCAGCAGCCCCCCTCGGTTGCCGGCGACCGGCCGGCGACGAGAGCGGCTTCTTGGCCGTCCACCCCGTCGACGACGTAGGTGCCGGTCGTGCCGGTCACTCGGAGGCGAGGCCCGGGCGCCCCCTGGCGCCAGCTGCCCCACAGATGCGATCGGACCCCGCTGGCGTGACTCAACGCGACGAAGAAGTCGTCGTCGATGTCTCGGTCCTCGCGACGGTGCATCTCGGCGTAGACCGTCTCGACCGCTCCGAACAGCTGCAGCGCCTGATCGACGAGGTGGCTGCCGAAGTCGAGCAGGCCTCCGCCGCCAGCGTCGCCAGGCCCCGGCTCGGGTTTGAACCGCTCGAACCGCGACTCGAACCGGGCGAGGCTGCCCAACGACCCGTCGGCGATCAGCCTGCGTACGGTGAGGAAATCGGAATCCCACCGGCGATTCTGATAGACGCTCAGCGGCACGCCGGCCCGCTCGGCCAGCTCGACCGTCTCCCGCCCGGACGGCGCGTCGAGGGCGAACGGTTTGTCACTAACCACCGCGAGGCCGAGCCCCAGCGCCTCCCGGGCGAGCGGCATGTGAGTTGCCGCCGGCGTGGAGATCGCGACCGCTTCGGCGCCGACCTCCGAAAGGTCTGACAGGGAGTCGAAGGCACGCGTATAGGGATGTTCCTTGGCCAGTTCACCGCGTCGCTCGCGGGAGCGGGTGACCACTCCCACGAACTCGCACTCGGGAGCCGACGCGATCAGAGGTGCGTGGAAGTACCTGCCGCCGAAGCCGTAGCCGGCCAGCCCGACCCGCACCGGCGTTCTCGACATGCCGCCATCCTATGGTCCTGTCAGCTGTCCAGCAGCAGGGCACAGTTGATGAGGCCGAGGTGGCTGTAGGCCTGCGGGTGGTTGCCGAGGCCGCGTTCGGTGAGAGGGTCGTACTGCTCGGGCAGCAGACCGGTCGGGCCTGCGCAGTCGAGCATCTGCCCGAAGAGTTCCTCGGCATCGGCGCGCCGGCCGGTGCGCAGGTAGGCCTCAACGAGCCAGGCGCTGCAGATGTGGAACCCACCCTCGCGGCCGGGCAGTCCGTCGTCCCAATGGTATCGGTAGACGATAGGCCCACTGCGCAGCTCCGCCTCCACGGCGAGCACCGTAGCGAGGAAACGCGGGTCGTCGTCGGCCAACAGTCCGGACAGTCCGATCCACAACGACGACGCGTCGATCTCCGGGTGATCGTAGGCCACTGTGTACGCGCCCGCCTCCTCATGCCAGCCGTGCGTGAGTACGTCCTCGGCGATCTTGTCTCGTAGCGCGGCCCACTCGGGGTCGACCGGCATGCCGTGGCATTGGCCGAGGCGCAGCGCCCGGTCCACGGTCAGCCAGCCCATCACCTTGGAGTAGACGTGGTGCCGTGGCGGGATGCGGGCCTCCCAGATGCCGTGGTCGGGCTCGTGCCAACGGCGGGAGACGGCCTCGACCATGTCGCCCATCAGCTGGACCTGCCACTCCTCCAGACCGCCGCGCAGATCGGCGAAGTGGGCCAGGAGGTCCGCGATCGGGCCGAAGACGTCCAGCTGTACCTGGCGGTTGGCGGCGTTGCCTACCCGGACCGGCCGTGAGCCCGCGTAGCCTGGCAGGGTCTCGATGACCGCCTCCGCGCCCAGCTCATATCCGTCCACTGTGTAGAGTGGGTGTAGCCGCTCCGGGTGCCCAACGGTGCCCTCAATGATGCGCCGGGTCCACGCGAGCAGCGCCTCGGCCTCATCGCCGGAGCCGAGCAGGACCAGGGACTGGGCGCTCATCGCGGCATCGCGCAACCAGCAGTAGCGGTAGTCCCAGTTGCGCAGCCCGCCCATCTCCTCGGGCAGCGACGACGTGCCGGCGGCGATGATCGCCCCGGTCGGCTGGTACCACAGCGCCCGCAGCGTCAGCGCGCTGCGCAGCACCAGATCCCGGGCCAGCGAGGGTAGGCGAAGACTGCGGGACCACTCGCGCCAGGTCCGCTCGGCCTCCGCCTGTCGGGCCACAACCTCCGCCACGGCGGGCGGCGGCGCGGGCTCCGGTCCACCGTTGGCGCCGAGGCGCAGTTCCAGGGTGACCGTGCCGCCGGCGCGGGCAAGGTCGACCCTGGCGTGCGCGGTGTGGTGACCGCCGTCGTCGACAATCGTCCATTCGACTCCGGGGGCGACCAGCGTCATCGGGTCGTTCGAGCCGAACACTCGTAGTTCGTCACCGACCGGCTCCAGCTGCGTCGGCACCTGGCCGAACTCCGGGCGGGGAGCGAAGTTCAGGCGGACCGGCACCGAACCCGACAACACCCGTACCAGGGTTGTTTCGGGCTCCTCGCCTTGGAGCGAGTCGGTCACGGTGAGGCCGGACCAACGGGTCTCCACCGTCATCGTGCCGTGGCGGTAGCGCTGCCCCAGCGGCAGCGACTCGCCGGTGCGCCCGGTCCGGTCCGGCGCGACCGAGAAGTAGCCCGCCGACTCGTCGCCGAGGAGCGCGGCGAAGACTGCCGGGGAGTCGGGGCGGGGATGGCACAGCCAGGTCACCTTGGCACCCGGTGTGAGCAGCGCAAGGGTGCGTCCATTGCCGAGCATCGTGTGCCGCTCGATGGGGATGGCGCGCTCGCCAAAGAGCCAGCGCCGGCGACACTCGGTGAGCAGCGCCAGCACTCGCACGCCCATGTCGGGGTCGTCGACGCAGTACCCCGCCTGGGTCTCGTCTCCCCGGCCGATCTTGATGCCGATGTCGGGACCCTGGAGGTTGGCGAACGCGTTCTCGTCCGTGACGTCGTCGCCGAGAAAGATCACCGCACTGGCGGACATCTGCGTGCGTAGCTCGTCGACGGCAGTGCCCTTGTTCGTGGCGACCACCGACAACTCGATGACGTCCTTGCCGGTGGTGACATGTACGCCTGGCCAGCTGGCGGGGCCGGACCGCACGGAGTCGACCACCTCCGCCGCGATGTCATGCTCGGCTCCGCGGGTATGCACCGCCACGCTGGCTGGCTTCTGTTCGAGCCGGATGCCCTTGCGATTCCTGGCGAGGTCGGACAGCTCGCGGCCGAGGCGGGTGCGCAGCTCCGCCACCTCGGGTGCGATGCGCTCGACGAAGCCAACGTCGAACTCCGAGCCGTGACTACCCACCAGGCGCACCTCGCTGGGCAGCCGGGAGAGCGCGGCCAGATCGCGCAGCGAACGACCCGAAATCACAGCGACGGTGGTCTGCGGCAGCGCCGCGAGCGACCGGATCGCGGCCGCGGCCTCGGGCAGCGGGGTCGCATGCGTAGGATCGTCCACAATGGGCGCTAATGTTCCGTCGTAGTCGCAGGCGACGAGTAGCTGGGGCACCCGGGCGATGCGCACAACCGCGGCGCGAAGGTCCTCGTCGAGGTCGCCAGATAGGACCGACGCAGCCGGCGTTGTCATGCCGCGGTCCCCAGGGTGGTGAGGAAGTCCGATGCCCACTGGCGCCCATCATGGTCGCGCAGGTAGCGGCGCATCGAGTGCATGCGCTTGGCGGCCTCGCTGCGGTCGGCCTCGATGGCCCGCATGAGCGCGTCCTTGATGCTGTTGATGTCGTGCGGATTACACATGTACGCCTGGCGCAGCTCCCTCGCGGCACCGGCGAACTCGGAGAGCACGAGGGTGCCGCCGAGGTCGGTACGGGCGGCGACGTACTCCTTGGCCACGAGGTTCATCCCATCTCGCAGCGGGGTCACAGCCATGACGTCCGCTGCCCGGTAGAGTGCGGCGAGTTCATTGCGACTGTACGACTGATGTAGGTAGTGCACGGCGGGGGCCCCGACCCGGCCGAACTCGCCATTGATGCGGCCGACCTCGCGTTCGACGTTCTCCCGTAGGCGGGCGTAATGCTCAACCCGTTCCCGGCTCGGCGTCGCTACCTGCACCAGCACGGTCTCGGGCGTGTCCAGACGACCCTCGCTGAGCAGCTCCCGGTAAGCGTTGAGGCGGTGCTGGATGCCCTTGGTGTAGTCGAGACGGTCGACGCCCAGGATGAGTGTCTTCGGCCGGCCGAGCTCGGAGCGGATCTCGTCGGCACGTGCCCGCACGTCGATCGTGTCGACGAGGGCCTCCATCTCGCCGACGTCGATTGACACCGGGAAGGACCCCGCCCGCACCGATCGCCCGTCGACCGTCACGCTGAGACCGCGGCGGCGCAGCGCGAGCAGATGGTGGGCGAGGTGGAGGAAGTTCTGGGCCCCCAGCGGCGTCTGGAAACCGACCAGATCGGCGCCCAGCAGGCCGCGGATGATCTCTTCGCGCCCGGGTAGCTGCATGAAGAGCTCGATCGGCGGGAACGGGATATGGAGGAAGAATCCGATCCGAAGGTCCGGCCGGCGCTCGCGCAGCATCGCTGGGACGAGCTGGAGCTGGTAGTCCTGTACCCACACCGCTGACTCCCGCGGTGCCACCCGGTCCGTCGCGTCGGCGAAGCGGCGGTTGACCTCCCGGTATGCCTCGCGCCAGTGGCGGTGGAATGCGGGTGTTTCGACCGCGTCGTGGTAGAGCGGCCAGATTGTCGAGTTGGATTGACCCTCGTAATAGTTCACGATGTCCGACTCGGAGAGCGCTATCGGGTGCAGCGCGATGCCGTCGACCTCGAAGGGCGCGGGAGCTGGGCCGGCGGCACCCGCCCAGCCGACCCAGATCCCCCGGTGTCCGGCCAGGATGGGTTGCAGCGCGGTTACCAGACCGCCCGGACTGCGGCGCCACTCTCGCCCGGTGTCGGTGACCATTTCGTCCACGGGTAGCCGGTTGGCGACCACAACAAACGTGCGGCGCCGATCTTCCGCAGACTCGCCGTTAACACGTTCGTCCGCCACGCCGGATTCCCCCAATCGGCTGAGTTGGCCTAACCAACAAGACTATCTAGATATGGCCGGGGGGCGGACGGGGTGGGGTGCCATTCAAGGTCGTACGTGTGTTCGACTGTGACGATGGAGAAGCGAAAACACTTCTGGAACGGCCGATGGGGTCGGCTTGCCCGGCACGACGTCCTACTCTACGAGGACGGCGGGCAATGGATGGTGGAGCACCGCACCGGGGGTATCGAGGGCCGTACACAGTGGGGCGAGTTCGACCATGAGGATGCCGCCATCGACCACGTCCGCGACCTTCTGGCGGGCGGGGACGAGTGGCGTGAGCTGCTGTGAAGCGTGCTAGACCCGGTCGCGGCGGCGCGCCCCGAACAGGAAGACGAGCATTCCGACAACGGCGACGATCGGTCCCACGATCGCCCAGGTCGAGTCGCCCGACATCTGGCTTCCGCCGAGGACGTTGAGCCCCTGAAGCGTCCAGACGACGCCGGCGAGAACCGCCAGCACACCGATGACCATCCATAAATACCGCATCGTGCCCGCCTCCTTAAAGGGGGGTTGCGTCTGGCACACGCCGCCCGCGGGTTCCATGGTGCAGCCCGCAGCCGATCCACGTCTATATTCGCTCGTCGATCAAGGGCGTAGTCGCGTGATTGGAGATCAACTCACGCGACTAACTCCTTGATCGTCGAGGGGGTCGGCGGGCATCGCGCGATGGCGGACTATGGCTGCGTTCCGGTATAGATTCACGGAGTGCTCGGACTACCGGATCACATCACGGCCTGCCTCTTCGACCTCGACGGCGTACTGACCAAGACAGCCAAGGTGCACGCCGCCGCGTGGACCGAGATGTTCAACGACTTCCTGCGATCGCGGGCCGAGCGCACCGGTGGGCCGTTCGCGCCGCCCTTCAGCCCCGAGGACTACAACTCCTATGTGGACGGCCGACCGCGCGCCGACGGCGTCCGCACCTTTCTGGCCTCGCGCGGCATCGAACTGGCCGAGGGTACCCCCGACGACCCGCCCGAGGTCGAGACGGTGCACGGCCTCGGCAACCGGAAGAACGAGATCCTGCTCAACCTCATCCGCTCGCACGGCGTGGAGGTGTATGAGGGCTCGGTGCGGTATTTGCGCGCGGCCCGCGACGCGGGACTCCGCCGGGCTGTCGTCTCGGCCAGCGCCAACTGTCGCGCAGTGCTGCGGGCCGCCGGGATCGAGGATCTGCTTGAGGTGCGAGTGGACGGTCTGGTCGCCGCCGCGGAGGGGTTGCGCGGGAAGCCGTACCCAGACACGTTCCTCACCGCGTCCCGGCTCCTCGGCGTGCCGGCGCAGAATGGGGCGGTGTTCGAGGACTCGACCGCCGGGGTTCAGGCGGGGCGCGACGGCGGCTTCGGCTTCGTCGTCGGCGTCGACCGCTTCGGCGACAATCATTCCAGTCGTCATGCCGACGATCTCAAGGCGCATGGAGCGTCCATTGTGGTACATGACCTGGCGGAGCTGATGACATGATTCCCGAGCCGCACTATCCAGTCGAGCCATGGTGCCTGCGTGAGACCCGGCTCGACCTCGACCGGATCGGCCAATCGGAGTCTGTGTTCGCGCTCTCGAACGGCCACATCGGACTTCGGGCTAACTTCGATGAGGGAGACCCGCATCAGCTGCCCGGAACGTACCTCAACTCCTTCTACGAGCTTCGGCCATTGCCCTACGCGGAGGCGGGGTACGGGTATCCGGAATCTGGGCAGACGATCGTCAACGTCACCAACGGCAAGCCGATGCGCCTTCTCGTTGACGACGAGCCGTTCGATGTGCGGTATGGCGAGTTGCGGTCTCACGAGCGCGCTCTTGACCTACGGGCGGGAACCCTGGAACGGAGCGTCGAGTGGGTCTCGCCGGCTGGTCAAGCGGTCCGGATCCACTCGATCCGTCTCGTCTCGTTCACACACCGCGCGATCGCCGCCGTCCAGTACGAGGTGGAGGCGCTCGAGCACGGTGCCCGGCTCATCCTTCAGTCCGAGCTCGTCGCCAATGAGGACACGCCGGTGCTGAGCGGTGACCCGCGGGTCACCGCGGCATTGTCGGCTTCGCTCGAGGCGGAGGAACATCTCGCCGGCGACGCCCACGCCCTTCTGGTCCATCGCACGAAACAGAGCTGGCTGCGGATGGCCGCCGGCATGGATCACATCGTGCACGGGCCGGACGGGACGCAGGTCACGACCGAGGCCTACCCGGACTGGGCCCGCACGACCGTGGCCTGTGTGCTCGAGCCTGGGCAGCGGCTGCGGGTGGTGAAGTTCATCGGATACGGGTGGTCGTCGCAGCGATCGCGTTCCGCGCTGCGCGACCAAGTGCACGCCGCCCTGGCGGCGGCCCGTTTCGCCGGCTGGGACGGGCTGGTGACGGCGCAGCGGGAGTTCCTGGACGCGTTCTGGGACGCCGCGGACGTCGAGGTTGAGGGCGATCCCGAGGTCCAGCAGGCCGTCCGGTTCGGACTCTTCCATGTGCTGCAGGCCGGGGCGCGGGCCGAGAAGCGACCGATCGCGGCGAAGGGCCTGACCGGGCCCGGGTACGACGGCCATGTCTTCTGGGACACGGAGATGTTCGCGCTGCCCGTCCTCACCTATACCCAGCCTTCGGCCGCGGGTGACGTGCTGCACTGGCGGCATGCCACGCTCGATCTCGCTCGGGAGCGGGCGAGCCTGCTCCGCCTGCGCGGGGCAGCGTTTCCATGGCGGACGATCCGCGGGCAGGAATGCTCGGGGTACTGGCCCGCGGGCACGGCCGCGTTCCACATCGGAGCCGATATCGCGGCTGCCACGACGCGCTATTTCAACGCCACGGGCGACGAGGGTTTCGCCCGGGACGTGGGCGTGGAGCTGTTGGTTGAAACGGCCCGGCTCTGGCGTTCGCTCGGCCATCACGACCGGCACGGCCAATTCCACCTCGACGGCGTCACCGGGCCGGACGAGTACTCGGCCCTCGCCGATGACAACGTCTACACCAATCTCATGGCGGCGGGAAACCTCGCCGCGGCAGCCGACATGGCCCTTCGCTTCCCTGACCTCGCCCATTCTCTTGGCGTTGACGAGGAGGAGGCGGCCTCCTGGCGAGACGCTGCAGCGGCCATGCATATCCCCTTCGATGAGGAGCTCGGTGTCCATCAGCAGTCCGAGGGTTTCACCCGCTACCAGGAGTGGGACTTCGCGAACACGCCGCCGGAGGACTACCCCCTGCTGCTGCACGTGCCGTATTTCGACCTCTACCGCAAGCAGGTGGTGAAGCAGGCCGACCTCGTGCTGGCGATGCACTGGCGCGGCGACGCATTCAGCCCGGAGGAGAAGGCACGCAACTTCGCCTACTACGAGGCCCGCACGGTGCGCGACTCGTCGCTCTCCGCCGCCACGCAGGCGGTGGTCGCCGCCGAGGTTGGCCACCTCGAACTCGCGCACGACTACATCGCCGAGGCCGCGCTCATCGACCTACGCGACCTGAACGGCAACACCCGCGACGGTGTCCACATCGCCTCGCTCGCCGGCGCCTGGCTGGGCCTGGTCGCCGGCTTTGGCGGCATGCGCGACCACAACGGTCAACTATCGTTCGCGCCCCGGCTACCCAGCCGACTCGACCGGCTTGAGTTCTCCATCCTTTGGCACGGCCTGCGGCTGCGGGTGACCGTCCACGCGGATGAGGCCACGTACACCCTGCGCGACGACGGAGAGGAGCGCCTCGAACTCACCCACCACGGTGAGCCTGTGATCGTCACGACGGCGTCGCCCGTGACCTGTCCCATCCCTCCGTTGCATCCATTGACCGCCAGGCCGGAACAGCCTCCCGGCCGCGCCCCGCTACGCCACGTCCTGGCACCTCCGACGCAGGCGTAGATCCGACGGTACGGTCAGCGCCGTTTGCGCTGCTCGCAGGCGTCGGCCGCAGCGCAGCGTCCGCGTGCGTCGACGGCGGCGGTCCGCGCTTCGTCGTCGAGGGCACGGGCGGAGATCGCCGCGATCCTGGCCCGCTCACCGGTGGTCTGTTCGGCCAGGATCGCGGCATCCCTCGTACGGATGGCGTCGGCCTCCGCAGCGCGCAGCTCGGTGGAGCGGCGGGAGAGCCGGTCGTGCTCCGGTGTCCAGCCCTCCGCCCGCCGGAAGACCTCGCGCAGCTGCTCGCTGGAGATGTCGCCGCGCCGATACGCGGCGAACGCCGCGTGTGATGTTTCGGCTTGCAGTTGCGGCTGACTCGTGGCCGCACTGTGCTCGAGGTTCGCGATCTGCGCCGCGATGTCCGCCGCCTCGCGAGCGATGTCTTCGACGGCCCGGTGGGCCTCGTCCGCGGTGCGCTGGGCGGAGACGAAGTCGGCGTGCGCGGCCTCCGCCTCCGTGGCGGCCTGCGCAGCGCCGGCCGCGGCTGCGGCGGCGATCTCCCGTAGCTGTTCGCACTCTGCCCGCAGGGTCGCGCACTCGTCCGTACGCCCGCGCTTGGACTGCTTCGGTGGGGGCTCGTCCCAGCGTGGCGCCGCCGGAAGCGCGCGGGTCTCGCTCTGGTACGCCGACGGCGTGACCGGCGTGCCGTAGACGGCTGGTGTCAGCTGGGTCGGCGGCTGGATCGGGGTCGCGTGGTTCGGGTTCTGCTGGGCCGGAGGCGTGCCATAGAGCGCCGGCGTCGAGGAGATCGCCGGAATCGCGGAGATGGAAGGTCCAAACTGCGGGCCTGCCCCCGCGTTGGATGATCCTTGGCTGGGCGGTGATGGGTACGGTCCCGGTGCGAGGTAGCCGCCGCCGGCGACCGGTCCGGACGGCAGCGACGGTGGCGAACCGGCCGACGGCAGGGCCACTGGTGGAGGCGCGGACGGGTACCGCTGGGGGGAGCCGCTCGGCAGCGCCAGCGGACGCGACGTCGGGCCGGCCGGCAGGGCTCTGGCTCCGGGCGTCGCCATGGGGCGACCGACCGGCACACCGCCCACCGTCGGCCCGGAGGGGAGCGCCATCGCCCGTGACGCCGGTGGCCGTGGCATCGGGCGTGGCGCCGGACTCATCGGTACGCGGCGCCGGCGT
>Ga0184632_10000770_pt1 | contig 12841 bp, 11 predicted proteins | sample PLM31_50_b1_FD_133153 | JGI IMG/M metagenome (GOLD analysis project Ga0184632, IMG submission 133153) | Groundwater sediment microbial communities from an aquifer in East River, Colorado, USA - PLM3-1_50_b1 | ecosystem: Environmental > Terrestrial > Soil > Riparian zone | place: USA: East... | reverse complement strand
TGGCTGGCCGGCGCGGTCGCGTTCGTCCTGGGGCTGGTCCGGATGAACTCGCCGGCAACCGCGCGCAACGGCAACCTGCTGTCGGCCGGCGGCATGGTGGTCGCGATCGTTGCGACCGCGATCCTGATCGTGGCACGCCAGCTCCTCGATCCGGCGAGCCTCGGGATCCGGGCATCGGCATGGGCGATCATCGCGGCCGGCATCATCATCGGCGGCGGCCTGGGCCTGTACGCCGCGCGGACCGTGAAGATGACCGCGATGCCGCAGCTGGTGTCGCTGTTTAATGCGGTCGGCGGCGGTGCGGCGGCGCTGATCGCGATCGACGACTACCTGCGCATCGTCCGCGGGGCCGAGCTCCGCCTCGATACGCACGTCTTCATCGTGCTCGACATCATCATCGGGTCGATCACGTTCACCGGATCGCTGGTCGCGTCCGGCAAGCTCCAGGGCCTTATCCCTGGCAAGCCGATCATGATCCCGGGCGGGCGGATCGTGACGGCCGCGCTGGCGGCCGTGACGCTCGTCGCCGCGCTCGTTCTGTTCGTGACCGGAACGCCGAGCCTGCCACTCATGCTGGTCATCCTCGCAGCGGCGCTGATCTTCGGCGTGACCATGACGCTGCCCATCGGCGGCGCCGACATGCCGGTCGTGATCAGCCTCCTGAACTCGTTCACCGGCACGGCCGTGGCGATGGCAGGGTTCGTGATCGACAACCCGGTGCTGATCATCGCCGGCGCGCTGGTCGGTGCCTCGGGCGCGATCCTGACGAAGCTCATGGCCGACGCGATGAATCGATCGGTCCTGAACATCATGATCGGCGGGTTCGGAGGTGGCGACGAGGCGGCGGGTGCCGTCGGGGCGGCGGCCGGTGGTTCGGTCCGCTCCATCAGCGCGGACGACGTAGCGATCCAGCTCGTGTATGCGCAGCACGTGATCGTCGTGCCGGGCTATGGCCTGGCCGTGGCGCAGGCGCAGCACGCGGTCCGCGAGTTGGCCGATCTCCTCGAGGATCGTGGAGTCGACGTCAAGTACGCGATCCATCCCGTCGCCGGTCGAATGCCGGGGCACATGAACGTGCTGCTCGCCGAGGCGAACGTGCCATACCCGCAGCTCAAGGAGATGGACGACATCAACCCCGAGTTCGATCGGGCCGACGTCGCGCTCGTGATCGGCGCCAACGACGTGACGAATCCGGCCGCCCGACGGCCGGGCTCACCGGTATCCGGGATGCCGATCCTCGACGTGGACCATGCCAAGTCGATCGTCGTGATCAAGCGCTCGATGGGGCGCGGGTACGCGGGGATCGACAACGAGCTCTACACGAACGAGAAGACCGGCATGTTGTTCGCGGACGCCAAGGAGGGGCTCGCGGCGCTGACCGCGGCGGTGAAGGCGCTCTAGGCTCCGCTTCTGGGATGTGCCGAGGAGCGCGCCCGGGCCCGCCTTAGGCCGACGGCACGACCGACGCGGTTCGCGGCGCAACCGAGGTGTCCGAGATCTCGAGGGGCGCCAGCGAGCCGAGTGATTCGGCGACGACCACGGCATCGTCGTCCCGCTCCAGCACGAAGTCGGTGCCCGGGTTCACGAACGCGTGCCCGCCACGGTTGATCGATAGAAGGGTCGCCCGATGTTCGGTCCGCAGCCGCGCGGCGACGGCGTCGATGGACAGCCCGATGTAGTCATCCGGCAACCCGATCCGGTACAGCTCGGAGCCCTCGCCACCGGAGACGATGTCCGTCACGATCCCGGTCAGCCCTGGGTACAGCGCCGACCGAGCGAGCAGGTGTGACGCGATCTTCGAGGTCACGAGCAGCTCATCGACGTCGGCCCGTCGGAAATGTGCCTCGTGCTTCGGGTTGTTCACCTCGGCGACGGTCCGCACGCCCGGGGCAGCATGCTCGATCGCCAGGATCGTCAGGATCGAGTGCATGTCGGCGTCGTCCGAAGCATCGCGCGGGAAGATGAGCGCGGCCGATGCATCCTCGATGCCGGCCCGCTTGAGGTCCTCGTCGTTTGTCGGCTCGCCGCGGACGAAGTACACGCCCTCGCCCGCGGGATTCTTCTCCAGGTCGGCGAGAACGACGACCTTCGACTGGTAGTCGTCGCCCCGCAACTCGGCGATGAGGTCGCGAGCGGTGGTGTTCCAACCGCACACGACGATGTGGTTCTTGTATCCCGATGCACCCAAGCCCTGGCCCTCCTTGAGCAGGAAGTCGATGACCATCGCGACGAGGGCGCCGGTGATCATTCCTAGCATGGCGACCCCGAAGAGGATGAGGAACCAGCCGATCAGCCGACCGGCCGGCGAGGTGACGAAGCCCGAGTCGCCCTGTCCCAGGACGGTGGCGATCCCCCAGTTGAACGAGTCGAAGACCGACTCGAACGTCCACGGCTTCTCGAACAGCGTGATCAGGACGGCGGCGACCAAAACGAACCCCGCGATGCCCTGCGCCAGTGACATGAAGAATCGGCGGTCGAGCTGGCCGCGCACGCGGTTGACGTGCCAGAGCATTCTGCGCACGAGGGGCGAATCGAAGATTGGGAGCGACCGCGGGTTCGGCCGCGGGAGACGGGGCCGCTGCATCGCGCCGATCGTGCCACACCGCGGTCGGCCGCTGCCAGTCGAGATCGGCGCCGACCTCAGGGCCTCGTGAGTCCGCAGTCGGGCGTGGTGCAGAGGTCCAACTCAAGATCGGCGAGACCTTCGGCCAGCGGCGTGAACCCGAGCAATCCGCCGAAGCTGCGACTCGTCACCCCAGCTGGGATTCCCCGCACCAGGACTGCGCCCCCGGAATCCCCAGCCGAGACCTGGAGGTGCGCGGCGATCATGCACGGGAAGTAGGTGCCGTCTTCCGCGTGGAGGTACTCGCCCTTCTCCGCCACGGTTCCCGTCCGGTAGACGTCGCGGCCGTTGATCTCGACCCCGTCCCCGATCGCAATGTCGCCGCAGGCGAGCGGGCGCGTGCCTTGCGCGACGATGCGGTAGCCGGCCGTGCCCAGGTCCAGGACGTTGAGGTGGCCCCACGGGATGCGGTCCCTGGCGACCACCAGGTAGTTCATGTCGGAGGCCGAGCAGGTGTGTCCGGCATACGGACACGACGCATCCTGGGCGGCCGGACCAAAGACGCCCCGTACCGTCGTGCCGTCCGCGTCGTAGGCCACCGTTCCTTCGCTGGTGCAATGACCGCTGGAGGTGAGCACGATCGTGTCCCCGCGGCGGGCATAGAACCCGCCGGCGCACGCTCCCCAGAGCTGCTGGCCGGCGAGGACCGGCGGGTCGTACTGCAGGGTGCTTCGCCCCTCCTCCATGGTTCGCGTTACAGCCAGGGCGCCGGTCGCGAGCAGCAGGCCGAGCAGGACCACGATGAGGAGGCGGGAGGGTCGGACGCGCCAGCGGGCAATCCTCGCTGGCGGGAGGTCGTTCAAGACGCCTAGTCCCGGCGGTGGCTCGTGCCGACCTCGTCCCGATGCCTGCCCACGAAGCGATCCGTGATGAGTCGCAACGGCCACAGGGACACGATCGCGATCACGGTAATGGTCATCGCCGTCACCCAGGCCCCGGCACCCGCTGCCATGCCGATCGCGGCCACGACCCACAGGCTCGCCGCAGTCGTCAGGCCGTGGATCGAGAAGCCCTCCTTGAGGATCGCCCCGGCTCCCAGGAAGCCGATGCCCGTTACGATCTGGGCGGCGATTCGCCCGGGATCGGCCCCGGGCGCCGGGAACGCCGCGATCGAGAGGACCGTGAACCCGGCCGACCCGAGCGACACGAGTAGATGGGTCCGCATCCCGGCCGGGTGGGCGTGGATCTCGCGTTCGAGGCCGACCATCGCCCCGAGGATCGCCGCGAGGAGCAGGCGAAGGGCGTAGCCAAGGTCGGCGGTGTCGAGCGCCATCGGATCGACAGTCTACGGCGCGGAGTGGTCGGACTACGACCCGGGCGGCCCGACCTCGGCGGCCGAAACCGCGACGACCTCGGCATGCAGGGCCTCGACCAGGTCGGTCGGCCGCAGATGGAGGTTCACGCCGAACGCCCCACCGCCGACCGACACGATGGGCTGTACCACGACCGAGGCGTCCACGATCACGGGCCATTCCCGCGTCGAGCCGAACGGCGTGATCGTGTATCGCTCGTAGCCCGTCGCGGCACGTGCCTCGTCGGCGTCCGGCAGCGTCAAGCGGCGGACGCCGAGATGGTCGCGGAGCCGCGGCCAGTCGAACCTTCTGCCGGCCGGGACCAGCACGAACAGGTAGTCGTCCGCACCGCGGCGAACGACGATCGTCCGGAGCAGTGCCTCCAGTGGGATGCCCTGGAGCTCGGCCGCCTCTTCGGCGCTGCCGGCACGTGCGGTGCGGATCACGCGATGCTCGACGCCGGCCTCGGCGATGGCACGCGTCGCTGGCGAATCCGGGTCCACTGGCTTGCGCGCGTCAGACCGGATCGACGAGCTCGATCCGAATCCGCTTGTTGATCCGACCCTTCGACTCGTAGCCTGTCACCCGGATCTGGCCGACCTCGCGGGTGTTCGCGACATGGGTGCCGCCGTCGGCCTGGAGATCGAGCCCGACGATCTCGATCGTCCTGATCTGCTCGATGCCCTCGGGCAGGAGATTGATCTTCGTCCGGATCAGGTCGGGGATCGCGAACGCCTCGTCGCGCGTCAGCACGGCCACGCGGACATCGCGCTCGGCCGCGAGCTCCTTGTTGACCGCCGCTTCGATCGAATCGACGAGGTCGCCACGCATCGACTCGAACTCGAAGTCCATGCGGCCCGAGCCCGGTTCCATGTTGCCGCCGGTGACCTGCGCACCGTGATCGCGCCACACGACGCCGCACAACGTATGCAGCGCGGTGTGGGTGCGCATCAACGCCAGCCGCCGCGCCCAGTCGATGTCGACCTGCAGCACGTCCCCGACTGCCGGCGGATCGCCGCCACCGGGCTCGAGCTCGTGGACGATCTCGCTGCCCGCCTTGCGGGCGCCGCGGACCGTCCATGTGCGGCCATCGCCGGTGCGCAGCAGCAGACCGCGATCCGAGGGTTGCCCGCCCCCGCCCGGGTAGAAGACCGTCCGATCGAGGACGATCAGCGGCGCCGCATCGGCCTCGACGTCACGAACGGTCGCCGAGACCGACCGGGTGTACGCATCGGTGTAGGCGAGCTGCTCGCCGGTCGACGTCACTGGACGGTCAGCGTCCCGACCATGTTCGGGTGGACCGTGCAGACGAAGGCATACGCACCGGCCGCGAGGGCCGGCACGTCGTACACGCGTTCACCCGGGCCGACGAAGATCTCGCCCTTGAACTTCTCGGTCCCGGTCGCCGACCCCTCGTGGATCGCGACGTTGTGCTGGATCGATGCGTCGTTGTTCTTGAAGTCGATCTTGAACGGCTCATCGGCCGGCGCGGTCAGCTCGGCCGTGTTGAAGGCGACACCGGCGGCCTCGATCTCGAGGACCGTGCCGCCGGCCGACGCACTGGCGCCCGCGGTCTCGGACGCTGGGGCGGATTCGCTCGGGGCCGCGGCCGAGGCACTCGCCTCGATGCTCGGGATCGGTGTCGCCGACGGCGCCGGGGCATACGTCCAGCCGGGCTTGGCACTGGTGCATGCAGTCAACGCAAGAACAGCGATGAGGGCGACGAGGCGTCGGAGCGTTCGCATGGGCGGCAGGGACCTTTCGGTGGGCGCGGATGCCCGCGCTGGGGAGATTCGTGCGGAATCTACCGCGTTGGCGACGTGCGGTCCGGGCCGCGACCAGTACCTGAGGGCCAGGACCCCACCAGTACCATCGTCCGGATTGTCCCGGGACCATGGCAGGGCTAGCCTCGTTCTTCCCCATACCGGGGGCGCGAGCACAGCGCCATGGGGGATACCGGAGCCCAGCTTCCATGCATCGAACCCTTGTCGATCGACTCTGGCGTCTTGCCGTGACGGTCGGCCCGATCATCGCAATCGCCCTCGCGCTGGTGGCCGCGCGCCGCTGGTAGCCGGCGAGCCGGTCGTCGCGACCGGCCACCCCCGGTAGCCAGCAGGCCACCCCAACTTCGCTTTTCGCTCGCCGGACGTTGCTGGCCGGCGATCGTCCTCATTCGAGACCCGGAGACCTCCCTCCGGGTCTCGTCATGTTCGCCGGAGGACACTTGCTCAAGCGCGGTCGGTGAGGCCGAGGCGGATCGCGACTGCGGCCGCCTCGACGCGTCCGGACACCCCGAGCTTCGAGAGGATGTTCCCGACGTGGACGCCGACCGTCTTCTGGCTGATGAACAGGCGCTCGCCGATCTCGCGGTTGGTGCGCCCTCGTGCGATCTGGACGAGCACTTCGCGTTCTCGACCGCTCAGGCCGAAGGTGTCGCCGCGCGTGGGCGCCTCGATCGGGCCGGCCAGCTCGCGGATGAGATCGGACGGCTCGGCGCCCGGCACCCCGGCCGCCACTGGGACGGCCGTCGTCTGCGCCATGACGCCGACGAGCTCACGCGGCTCCTCGTCTTGCCCCTTGAGCCTGGCCGCGACCTCGGGCTGAAGCGGGATCAGCGCGCGGCTCGCGAGCTCGTCGAGTTCGCGCAGCAAGGGCACCGCACCAAGGGACAGCGCGATCTCGGCAGCTTCCGAAAGGGGCTTCCGGGCGTCGGCCCGACCGGCACGACCGGCACCGGAGCCAAGGATGGCCTCGGCTTCACGCCACCTGGCCCGGGCGGTCTCGTAGGGGATCCGTAGCCGTGCCCACGCATCACCGACGGCGGTCCATGCCGCCGGGTCGTCCCGCCCGTCGACGCGGCGCCGATGGGCACGGCCGGTCGCCAGCCACGCGTCGGCGAGGCGCCGCGAGCCGAGCGCCTGTTCGACCCCGTGCCGCTTGACGATCGCCTCGGCTGCGCGGAGCACGTCACGCGCCCGCTCGCGGGCGGCCGCAAGACCCGCGAGATCGCGGTGTTCGCGCGCTCCGCTGGCGTTGGCCGCCTCGACCTCGAGGACCGTGGAGGCGGTCCGTGCCGCGAGGATCCAGTCCTCGGTCTCGCGCACGAGCGACCAGCCCCGTTCGGCGGCGCGCCGAGCATCGGCCAGATCTCCGCGCCACAGCGCGAACGACGCGGAGGCGAGATGGAGCGGGACGGCCTGCTGCGCGTCGCGCACGGCCTCGAGTTCGAGCAGGGACTGGCCGAGCAGCCGACCTGCGGCCTCACCCGCCGACAGTTCGATCTCGACGGTGGCGAGTGACACGAGCGCGTTGAGGAAGTTGATCCCGGCCGGCAGCCACTCGAGCGCGGACATGCTCATCGCCCGCGCTTCCTCCCAGCGGCCAAGCAGGAACAGGGAATCGGCGGCGTTGCCGCGCAGCACGTTGCCGTAGACGGCCTCCAGGCCGGCGTCTCGCGCGGCGACGATCCCAGCCTTGGCGACCTCGACCGCCTCCTCCTGGCGACCGGCCAGCTCGAGGACCGTCGTGAGGTTCGCGTGGGCCCGAAACAGCTCATCGAGATCGCCGAGGTCCTCGGCCATCACGCGGGCATCGCGCAACATCGCCAAGGCAGCGTCCGGATCGGCACGCCAGCCGAGCGACACGCCGAGCGTGGTCGTCGCGTGCAGCTCCCAGCGGCGGGCGGGCGGGTCACAGGCGCGCGCGATCCGGATCGCATCGCGGGCCAAGCGATCCGCTTCGGAGAACGTGCCCTCGAGCATGAGCATCTGGGCGAGGCCGGCCACGACCGCGGCACGGGCCGGCGTCGGCGACGGCGGCACGAGGTCCACGGCGCGCCGGCGCGCCGCCAACGACCCTTCGGCGTCACCGGCGATCCGCAGGAACAGGGCAAGCCGGTCGTAGATCAGGCCGAGCCTGGTGCGGTCGCGGCGCGCGCCGGCAGCGGCGATCGCGGCATCGAGATACGCCGCGGCACGGACGGGCCGACCCGCCGCGAACGCGGCCTCGGCGGCGCGCACGTGGAGCTCGCTCGACGGTGGCGCCGAGGGATCCGTGCGCCGTCTACCGGCCTGGCGCACCGTCACGCCGGACGCTGTCGCGGCGTCGATCGCGAGCTCGATCGCGTTCAACTCGTCCAGCGGGGCATCGACCGATGCCGCCTCGTCAGCTGCCCTGATCGCCGATTGGCGTACCGCGACCGGATCGATGGCGGCGCGGTGGTGGAACATCGCGACGAACGGCCGGTCGTCGAGTGCCCGTGCCACTGCGCTGTGGTGGCGATTCCGCGCCGACGGCAGCAGGTCGGCCACGATCGCCTGTCCCACCAGTTCGTGGCGCAGCGACAGGCCGTGCTCATCGTCCAGCACGAACCCGAACTCCAGCGCCTCCTCGAGGCCGGCCGTCAGGTCGGCGTCCAGGACGCCGTCACCGCGCCGTGGCGCGTGCGATGAGCGCGGCGGCCCGCCGGTCAATTCGGCCTCGAACGACTCGGCGATCGCGGCGAGGGATAGTCGGTCGAGCGGTCGACTCGCCGGCGCGAGCAGCCGGAGCACGCGCCGCGCCTCGGGCGAGCGGGCCGCGATCCGGGCGAGGACGATATCCTGGAACGAGGACGTCAGGGATACGGCCGGGAGCTCGCGTCGGGCCGCCAGCAGCTCTTCGGCGACGAGCGGCCGACCGGCCGACCGTTCGGCGACGACCACGAGCACGCTGGCCGACGGACGCGCTCCCTCGATCGATTCGATGAGCCGCGCCAGCTCGTCGCGACCGAGCGGCGCGAGCGACAGACGGCCGGGTTGGCGCGGCGCCGTCGCCAGATCGACGAGATCCTGCGACCAGGGGTGATCGCGGTCGATGGCATCGCCCTGGTATGTCCCGACGACGGCCAGCCGCTGGGTGCGAGCGAGCCGTGCGAGGAACGTGACGAGCGTCCGGGTCGCGGCGTCCGCGCGGTGCAGATCCTCGATGACGAGCAGGACAGGCCGTCGTTCGCCGAGCCGGCCGAGCACACCGAGGATGCCTTCAAGCAGCCGTGCCTGGCGACGCTCGGGCACGACCGTCAGGACCCGGCGCTCTTCGGCCTCACCGGCCGCTACACGCTGTGCGATGTCGGGAAGGAGCCGACCGAGCTCATCGGTCGCGCTGCCAAGGACGGCCGCGAGATCCTCGTCAGGCAGCTCGCGAAGGACCGGATGCATCGCACGGACGAGCGGCGCGTACGGCGCATCGGTCCGGGGGCCGAACGCGCCACCACGCAGGATGGTCATCGGCTGCTGGAGGCCGCCGACCCGCCGGATCGCCTCGTCGATGAAGCGACTCGAGCCGACCCCGGCGGTGCCCTCGATGAACAGCGTGCCGGACGCGCCGGCAGCTGCCGACTGGAGCACGGACGCCAGCCTCGCGAATGCGTCCTCACGCCCCACGAACCGCGCGCTCGTGTACGTCGGGGCCATCCGATCCATCGTACACAACAGCAGCTGCCGGGCTCCATCGCTTCGCGACACGACCGGGGACAGGACGCACCAGTCCGGAGCGCTCGGCTACGCTGCATGGCGTGACCGACGGCCGACGCGCCCCCCACCCGGCCAATGACCTGAACGAGCTATCCGGTGAGGAGTGGCTGTATTTCACGAAGTCGGTCCTGACGACGGCCTATCCGTCCGAGCTGGGGCACGCGGCTCGCAAGGCGCACGGCGCCAACAAGCCGCCTCGGTTGATGGCGCGGCTGATCGAATTCTTCAGCCGCACCGGCGAACTGGTCCTCGACCCGTTTGCGGGCGTCGGCGGTACGTTGCTGGGGGCAGCGATCGCCAGGGGGCCGCGGCGCGCGCTGGGCATCGAGCTCGACCCACGCTGGGCGGCGATCTACGCGGACGTGGTAACGGCCCTGGCGGCCGAGCACGACGGCACGGGTCCCCGGATCGCCGAGCTGGGCAACACCGACCCTGGCCCACTTCGCACCTTCGACCCGTCCGGCCTGGAGATGCGTGTCGGGGACGCGCTCGAGATCCTGCCGACCCTGGATGACGCGTCGGTCGACATGATCGCGACCGACCCGCCGTACAACATCCAGCTCCCGCTCACGATGGCCGGCGGCGTCCTGGCCGAGACGCACGCCAACCGGCGGACCGACTACGCGATGGTCAGCGAGGCGCCCGCCGACCTCGCCAACGCCCCCGACTATCCCGCCTTCCTGGACCGGATGGAGCAGGTCTTTGCCGAGCTCGTCCGGGTCGTCCGGCCCGGCCGCTACGCCGTCGTGATCGTGCGCGACGCGTACCAGGGGGGTCGCTACCAGTTCGTGGGGGCCGACCTCGCGGCACGGGCCGAGGCGGCGGGCCTGGTCCCGAAGGGCGACCTGATCTGGCACCAGGCCGGCACGCGCCTGCGCCCCTACGGCTATCCGCGGACGTTCGTGCCGAACATCGCCCACCAGCACATCGTCGTCTTGCGACGCGAGCCGGAGCGTCAGACGCGGCGGCGGCTCTCGAGGTAGGCGGCCAGGACGTCGCCGTCGATGTCGTCGCCCATCGTCCAGGTCTCGGCGGCGATCGGCATCGTGGCCGTGGGCGTGCTCGAGATCGTCGGCTGTCCAACGGTGTCGCCGAGGGTCATCTTGTGGATCCAGCCCTGTCGGCCGTCGGGGCACAACACGAGCCAGTAGACGCCGCGCTTCTCGAGCAGCTGGACCTCATCGCCCTGGTCGAGGAACGCGACCTCGGTCCCGCGCAGCTCGTCGGGGATGTCGAGGAGGCGAACGAGGCTGTATCGGATCAGGCGGCGCTCACGTCCCTCGAGCGGTCCGACGAGGCCGTGGTCGAAGGTGAGGCGTGGGGCCGGCGTTGCATCGCGGATCGGGTCCGCCCTGCGCGCCTCGAGGAGCGATGGTCGTCGCCAGCGCGGCATGGCCTGCTCGCCGTCGAGGGGCCCGGGGGCAATCGCAACCGCGGTCGCGGACGGACCGCCGCCTGATCGTTCGAGGTAGGCCGACGCCCGCGCCACGCTCAGCGGCGAGGCGGCATGCAGCGCGAGGACGTCGTCGTCGTCAGGGGGCTCGCCATCGCGCCGCCGTTTGCCGAACAGGCCGAAGGCGAGCGTCGCGCCGACGAACCCGGATGTCGATACCAGCGTTGCGACCAATCCGAGCGGCACGGTCGGTCGACCGCTGGCGAGGAGGTCGGCTGCTCCGGCAAGGCCCTCGAGGACGCCCCCGCCGGACCCGACCGTGCCCGTGCCGGTGAAGGCGTCCGGGACGATCGGGGCGTCGCCGCCGTCCGGCTCGCTCCCGGGCCCGCTCGAGGCGCCCGGCACGACCGCGACGGCATCGTTGCTGGGCTCCGGGCTGGGCGCGAAGCTGGGCGTCGACGTTGCGAATTCGGTCGGGTCCGGCGAGGCGCCGGGCGACTCGGTCGCCGCCACCGGCTCGGCCGTTGCCGCAGCAGTCGGCTCGGGCGTCGGCGCCGGAGTCGGTCGTGGCGTCGGCCTCGGGGTCGGTTTCGGCGTCGGTTTCGGGGCGAGCGGCAGCTTGATCTCGACGCTGCCCGCCGCGATCACAGCGGTGAAATGGTCGCGGCTCTGGGCCTCGATCGACACGCCGAAGGATCCGACTGGCAGCTTCCCCCGCCAGCGGAAGGTGACGCCCTGCTTCCAGTCCGAGCCGCCGACATGCGTCATCGCCCGTGCCTTCCCGGCGACTCGGACGCGGACCCAGTCAGCCGGCGATCCCTCCCTGTTCCGGTACGAGACCGTGACCGTGAAGGTCGTCGTCGGAAGGCCCAGTCGAGGCGAGACGGCCGGGCCAGAAAGACGCGTCGGGCCGGCCGCGGCCGAGGTGGGTCCGACGGTCGCGAGCAGGAGCAGGACAGCCGCCACCGCGACGACGACATATGCGTGCCGCCGACTGGCCGGGTCCGTGCCTGACCGGGGTCTGGGGTGACGGTCGGATCGAAGCATCCTGACCGCGAGAATGGTGTCCCGCGTGAGGCCGGGCAATGGTACGGGGGTCCCGTTCGAAACCGCCGACCGGCGAGCGTGGACGACGGCTTTCGTCCGTCGGGCGGCAAGCGCGTCGGTGCGGTGCGGTCCGGTACGGCGGGTGGTCCCTCCGGGACCGGCGAGTTACCCCGGTTCGGCCATCGACGCGGCGCGTTCAGGCACCGACCATGGCCGCATGGAGGTCATCCAACCATCCAGCGCGGTCAAGCGGCCGTCGATCGCACCGCTGCTGAGCGGGACGGTGATCGGCACGATCCTGATCGTCGCGGGCATCGTCATGGCCTACGTCGCGCTGGCGACCCCGGCACTGAACTCGATCCTGCCGAGCGGCCGGTTGAACATCGGCCAGATGGCGACCGGCGTCATCGTCTGGGCGATCGCGCTCGTCGGGCCGGCGGGGTTCGTGCTGGTCGGTGCGAGCCGGCTGGTCCGTATCCTCACGACCCTACGCGAACGGGTCCCGCAACGGTCGGCGACGCTCCGAGCGCTCGATCGACTGCCTGACGACGTCGTCGTCGCCAGCGGGCTCACGCTCCCGGACGGGCGCGCTGTCTCCGACCTGGTGCTCGGTTCCTTCGGTGCCGCCGTACTGCGCGAGTTGCCACCGGCAGCGGTGACGCGGATTCGCGATGGCCGCTGGGAGCTGAAGGCGTCACGCGGCTGGATCGCCCTGGAGAATCCGCTGGACCGCACAAGCCGCGACGCGGAGCGGGTCCGGCGCTGGCTCGGACATGATGACGCGGATTTCGTGGTCAAGGTGTATGCCGCCGTCGTCGGCACCGGTTGGCGGCTCGCCCGGACGGCCGACTGCGCGGTCCTGACACCGGATGAGGTGGCCGCCTGGATCACCGCCCTGCCGCCACAGCGCAGCCTCACCGAGGGGCGACGCGACCAGGTGCTGGATCTCGTGCGCGAGGCCGCGGAGTAGCGA
>Ga0184632_10000769_pt1 | contig 12864 bp, 8 predicted proteins | sample PLM31_50_b1_FD_133153 | JGI IMG/M metagenome (GOLD analysis project Ga0184632, IMG submission 133153) | Groundwater sediment microbial communities from an aquifer in East River, Colorado, USA - PLM3-1_50_b1 | ecosystem: Environmental > Terrestrial > Soil > Riparian zone | place: USA: East River... | reverse complement strand
CGGGAATGAACTTTCGGTGTCGAGCCGGCTGTCTCAACGGGGGGAATCCATGCAAGACCTATTCGCTTGCGTTCACGGCGCACGCCGCCAACGCCGTGCAGCTTTTGATTTTCGTCAGACGGGGAAATGGGCGTTAGCCCTGTCCCTCATATTCGCCTGTGGGACTTCAGCCGCCGCCGTAAATGATGCCGCGATCGATGGAAACAAAGCACAGTCCGTAATCCAGACGCCATCCGACAGCGCGCAGCCCCGAACAATCCGCATCAACAAGAAACAGTCCGTGGACGTCCACAGTCTGCCGACCGTCCGCGAGAAGTTAGCCCCCGAAATGCGCGGACCTCCCAAGGAAACGAAGCCGTTCCTGCCCGCACCGCAGTTCGCACCGACTGCACCCTCGGGCCAGCCAAGCGTCATACCCGCGGAACGCGGACTTTTCCTGAAGCTATTACCGGGGGATTCCGCCGCCGGTGCTTCTCCGTCCGAGCCAAAGGTCGCACCGGCAACGGCGGTATTGGAACGCTTGACGACGTTCGCCGGCCTCGGCCAGAACGGCAAGACGCCATCCGATACCGTGATCGCGGTCGGAAACACGCATGTCGTGCAGATGGTCAATGTCACCGGCCAGATCTACGACAAGGCGGGAACCGTCGTCCAGACATTTGACCTGGGGGATTTCTTCGCCTGCGGCGCAACGGGGATGGGCACGGACCCGCGCGTGATCTATGACGCACCATCCGCTCGCTTCTTCGCTGCCTACGAATGTCTCACGGCGGGCGGCGACGAGACCGATGTCGCCGTCAGCGTTACATCGGACCCGACAGGCGCCTGGAACGTCTACATCGTCAAGGCCAACACCACAAACATACTGCAGGACCAGCAGAAGCTCGGCGTGACCAACGACAAGGTTTCACTGAGCTGGAACAACTACGACGCTGCGGATCCCAAGAGGCCGTTCAAGGGAGTCGAAACGGCGATCGTCAACAAGGCGGATCTGCTGGCCGGCGGGAGCATAAGCATCACGATTTTCGGGCCCGACACGAGCCGGTTTCAGGTGGTCCCAGCTCAATCGTTGTCATTCGTCAACGATCATTTCATGCTGTGGCATGCGGAGAACGACACCAAGGTCAAGGCCCTCACGGTGACTGGCGTGCCCGGCGTGTCCGCGGTCAACATGTCCGGCGACACCGACGTCAACATCGGGACCGCCGATGCTCCGCCGGCCGCGGCCCAGCCGGCCGGCGGTGATGCCAACATCAACACCAACGACGGCCGGATGCTTGCCGTGGTGTGGCAGAACGGCCAGATGTGGGGTGCCTTCAACGTGAAGTGCACGCCGCCCGGAGATTCAACCACGCGGGCGTGCATTCGCTACGTCCAGGTCGCGACTCCCGGCTTCGGCCTTGGCACCAATTTCAATCTCGGCATGAACGGAGGCGACATCTATTACGGATCCGTCGGGCTGGATGCGGGTGATGACCTGTTCTCCAGTTTCACGGCCTCCTCATCCACGTTGTTTCCCACGGCCGTCGCCATCGGCGTGCCTGGCGGCGTGTTTCCGCCCGTTCTCGTCGGCGACTTCTACTACAGCGGCGTGCAGGCCGCCGTGGTCGGCGGGCGTTGGGGCGATTACTTCAACGTCGCCCGCGATCCGGTCAACCCGACGGATGTGTGGACGGTCGCGCAGGCGGGAGGATTTACCAACCCACCCGGCGGCTGGGGCACCGGCATCGGCCGCTTCACGTTATCCGGACCCACGGTTACCGGAATCAGCCCGACGCATGGACCGGAGCTCGCCCCCCCTTCCTGCAATCAGGTGACGGTGAATGGAACCGATTTCACGCCATCTGCAAGCGTCATGTTCGGACCGACAGCTGGTTTGAATGTGAGTGTTCTGTCCCCGAATCAGTTGAGGGTGCTGGCACCGACCCGCGCCAAAGGCACGGTGGACGTCACGGTAACCACGGCGAATGGCACCAGTCCGACGTCTTTGGCCGACCAGTTCACCTATGATGCCGATCTCATCCCACCCATTACGACTGCGACGATCTCTCCGGCGCCGATCAGCGGTTGGAACAAGACCGCCAGCATCGGGCTCAGCGCGACCGATGGCGCCTGCGGCTCCGGCGTCAAGAGCATTACCTACAGCGCTTCGGGCGCGCAAACCATCGTCACCACTACGGTCAGCGGATCCTCGACCACCGTCCCCACCATCACGACGGAAGGCAGCACGACCCTCGCCTACATGGCCACCGACAACGCCAATAACGTCGAGACGACCAAGACGCTGCTGGTGAAGATCGATGCCACTCCGCCCGCGGTTTCGTGCGCCGCCGCCGACGGCCTTTGGCACGCCAACGACGTCAGCATCGCCTGCACCGCGACCGATGCCCTGTCCGGTCTGGCCAATCCGGCCGACGCGAGCTTCTCGCTGATCACCAGCGTGCCTGCGGGGACCGAGACCAATAACGCGTCCACGAACTCGCGCAGTATCTGCGACCTGGTCTCGAACTGCGCCACCGCCGGGCCCATCGCAGGCAACATGATTGACAAGAAGCCACCGACCATCGCGATTGCGGCGCCGGGCAGCGGCGCGATATATCTCATCAACCAGGCCGTGGCGTCCAGTTATGCCTGCGCCGACGGCGGCTCGGGTGTGGCAACTTGCGCGGGTCCTGTGCCAAACGGGAGCAACTTCGACACCAGTGCCGTGGGCGTGAAAACGTTCACGGTGAGCGCGACCGACAACGTCTTGAATCCCTCGAGCCTGGCGGTCAGCTACAAGGTCACGTACAAGATCTGCCTGCAATACGATCCGACCAAGGCAGTCCCGGCCGGGGCGACCGTTTCAATCCGGTTCCAGCTCTGCGACGCGAACAACGTGAACCTCTCGTCCAAGGGCATCACGGTGACGGCGATCAGCGTCACGCCAAGCGGGACGCTGAGCAGTAACTCCAATCCGGGCAATGTCTTCGTACTGAGCACTGGAATCTACGTGTACAACCTGAGTACGAAAGACCCGGGCTTTGTAGCCGGTTCGTACAATCTTCAGTTCACGGTCGCGGGCGACCCCATCACCCACTCCGCCCCGTTCGTGCTCAAGTAAGCGCCACCAAATCCTGTCGCGCGGAAGGTCCCGATGCAATCGTCGGGACCTTCCTCCGCGCGTTGATCATGACCGGTGACGCGTCGAGGCGATCGACCGGATGGAGGGCCAGCGTTGAATATCCTTGGCAAACACGCTCGCTTGAAATCGGACAGGCAAACAACTCGTCCATTCCTGGCCTCGTCGAGGTCGTCATGCACCACCATCAAAGCGAAGTGCCGCAGACGGCACAAAGTCCCTAAAAGTCCCTAGAACACCAGTACAAAGGGTCAGGCCGAATGACCTAACCCTTTGTTGTGACTGGTCGGGGTGAGAGGATTTGAACCTCCGACATCTTGCTCCCAAAGCAAGCGCGCTACCGGGCTGCGCCACACCCCGAAAGATCGAATTTTGCCATTGGAACGCGCTACGGGCAATTCTTGCTGTCTGCGCGTCGTTCCCCGAGCGTGCTGCGAACGTTAGTCCGGGCCGGCAATTTGCAGCCGTATCATCGCTTCGTATCCTTCAATCGCGCTGGAAGGAAAATCCATGGGCGCCACGCGCAATGTCGCTGTGCTGGTCGGCAGCCTTCGCAAGGAGTCGTTCAATCGCAAGGCCGCCAACGCGCTGATTGCGATGGCGCCGGCATCGCTCGATCTGTCCATTCACGAGATCGGCCATCTGCCGTTATACAACCAGGATCTCGATACGGAGACGCCGCCGGCCGAGTGGAAGGCGTTTCGCGACGGGGTTCGCGGCTCGGACGCGTTGCTGTTCGTCACGCCCGAATACAACCGGTCGGTCCCGGGCGTCCTCAAGAACGCGATCGACGTCGGCTCGCGGCCGCATGGCCACAATGCATTCAACGGAAAACCGGGTGGCGTGATCAGTGTTTCCCCCGGCGCGATTGGCGGCTTCGGCGCCAATCATGCGCTGCGCCAATCGCTCGTCTTCCTGAACGTGCCGGCGATGCAGCAGCCGGAAGCGTATATCGGCAACGCCGCCAAGCTCTTCGACGACCAGGGAAAGCTCACCGACGAATCGGTGCGAGGATTCCTGCAGAAATTCCTGCAGGCGTTCACGCAATGGATCGAGGTCAACGCGCCGAAGTAATACGATGTCGCCCGCGATCAGCGCGCGAACTTGCGGATCACCGCCAGCGCTTCGTCGATCGCATGATCGCCGTTGCCCGACTTGACGGCATGCTGGACGCAGCCGTGCAGATGGTGCTCGAGCAGTTGCAGCGCGAGCGCGTCGAGCGCCGATTGCACGGCGCTTACCTGCGTCAAGATGTCGATGCAATACCGGTCGTCGGCGATCATCTTGCCGATGCCGCGCACCTGCCCCTTGATCCGATTCAGCCGCCTGGTGAGCGCGGCGCCATCGGGACGGGGGACCGCGGGATGCGCCAGCACCGCCGCGACCTTACGCGACGACGTCAAAGCCGGCATCCGTGATGGCCGCGCGCAGCGCCGGGGCACCGGTGCGCGCCGGATCGAAGGTGACTTTCGCGACGCCGGGCTGCAAAGTCACCGTGGCGTCCGTCACGCCAGGAACCGCCTTCAATACGCGCGTCACGCTCGCCACGCACCCGCCGCAGTTCATGCCTTGCACATTCATCGTGATCGTTTCCATCGGACTCTCCATTGGCACACAATCAAAGCGGCGGCCGCCACCGCTTCAGTAGCAGCGCGTTGCCGACCACCGACACGGAACTTGCGGCCATCGCCGCGCCGGCAATCACCGGATTCAGCATCCCGACCGCCGCGAGCGGGATGCCGAGCACGTTGTACGCGAACGCGAAAAACAGGTTCTGGCGGATTTTCACGAGGGTCGCGCGTGACAACAGGATGGCGTCGACGACCGCGTTCAGATCGTTGCGGATCAGCGTGATATCGGAGGCCTCGACGGCAATGTCCGCGCCCGCGCCGATCGCGAAGCTCACGTCGGCCGCCGCCAGCGCAGGCGCATCGTTGATGCCGTCGCCAACCATTCCGGTGACGGTCCCTTTCGCTATCAGCGTGCGCACGGTTTCCGCCTTGTCGGCAGGAAGCACGCCCGCTCGAAACTCGTGGATGCCCACCGCCTGCGCAACGGCTTGCGCCGTGGCGGCGTTGTCCCCGGTCAGCATGATGACCTCGATGCCGGCGGCCTCGAGGCGCCGCACGGCCTGCCCGGACGTCGGCCGCACGGCATCGGACAATGCGATGACGCCGATCATTCGTCCGCGGCTTGCGACACCTACGATCGTCTTGCCTGCGCGCTGCAACGGTGCGTACGGATCGGGCGTAATGGTGGCGCCCTGCTCACCCAGATAATCGAACGAGCCGAGCATGGTTGGCGCAGCATCCGTTCCAATGCGCGCACTCACGCCCTTGCCCGGCACCGAGAAAAAGTCGGTGATGTTCGCGGGCGCAATGCCCTCGTCGCGCGCGACCGCAAGGATCGCCTTGGCGAGCGGATGCGTCGATCCCTGCTCCAGGCTCGCGGCCATGCGCAAAACGTCGGCCCGCGACCAGCCGGGCAGCGCAATGACATCGGCGACCGCGGGCCGGCCCTCAGTGAGCGTGCCGGTCTTGTCGACAATCAGCGTTTGCAGCCGACCTGCTTGCTCGAGCGCCGCGGCGTTGCGGATCAGGATGCCCGACTGCGCGCCGCGTCCCGTCCCCACCATGATCGCCGTCGGTGTGGCAAGACCCAGTGCGCAGGGACAAGCGATCACGAGCACCGCGACCGCGTGCACCAGTGCCTGCGTCGCATTGGCCGCGATCATCCACGTCACGACGAACGCCAGCGCCGCGATCGCCACGACGACCGGCACGAACACGCCGGAGACGCGGTCAGCCATCCGTTGGATCGGCGCTTTCGAGCCCTGCGCTTGCGCGACCAGCCGCACGATCCCGGCGAGCAGCGTCCCGCTGCCCACGCCGGCCGCCACGCACGTGAGGAGGCCGTCCTGGTTGAGCGTCCCGGCGTAGACCTCGTCGCGGGCCTTCTTGGCGACGGCGCGGCTTTCGCCCGTCAGCATGCTCTCTTCCACCGTCGAAGTGCCGTCGAGAACGGTACCGTCGACGGGGACGCTTTCCCCGGCGCGCACGACAAAGCGATCGCCGATGACGACATGCGCAAGCGGTACATCGATCGTCTGCCCGCCCCGCAGCAGATGCGCGGTCGGCGGCTGCAGGCGCAAGAGCCCTTCGAGCGCCGCCGAAGTGCCCGCCTTCGCGCGTGCTTCGAGCACCTTGCCGAGCAGGACAAGCGTGATGACGGCCGCGCCCGCCTCGAAGTAGACGTGTTGCTCATTGAGGCCGAGCAGCGTCACGAGGGCGCTGAACGCGTAGGCCATCGTCGTTCCCAGCACCACGAGCACGTCCATGTTGGCGCCGCCGCCGCGCACGGCATGCCACGCGCCGATGTAGAACCGTCGGCCGATCCAGAATTGCACGGGAGTCGCCAGCAGCAGTTGCGTCCATCGAGGAAGCAGTTCGGCATGCGCACCTCCGAGCAAGCCGCCTGATGCGAGCATCGGGAACATCTGGGCGAGCAGCGGTGCGGTCAACAGCGCTGCAACGATGAACTCGCGCTTCAACGCTGCGAATTCGGCGACCCTTCTGACCTGGTCGCGCCTGCGGTCCTCCTCGGGGTCCAGGTGAAGACTTGCGCCGTAGCCGGCACGGGTGACCGCGGCGATCATCTGCGCCGGATCGGCGAGCGCGGGGTCGTAACCGACGTTGGCGGTCTCGGTCGCGAAGTTGACGGCCGCCTTGACTCCGGGGACGCGATTGAGGCTTTTTTCGATGCGCGCCGCGCATGCCGCGCAGGTCATGCCGGTGAGACCTAGCTCGACGCGATTGCGAGGCGCGATGGCGGATTGATTCACGCTTCCAGCATATACCCTATCCCCGTATATGTCAATATACCCATGGCAGGTATACCGCGGCTAGAACGGAATCCGCCCCGTGAGCATGTCGCGGTACATCACCCAATCGCCGGCGAAGCTGTAGAGCGGATGCGTGAACGTCGCCGGGCGATTGTGCTCGAAGAACAGATGGCCGACCCAGGCGAAACCGTAGCCGCAGAGCAACGCAGCGGCAATCCAGGTCAGATTGCCGGTCAGCGCCAGCGCGACGAGGCATCCGATCACCAGCGACGTGCCGACGAAGTGCAGCCGGCGGCACGTCCGGTTCGCGTGCTCGGACAGGTAAAACGGATAGAACTCGGCGAAGGACGCGTACGATTTGGCCATGACGACCTTGTGACCGATCAGCCTTCAGGTTTGAGCTGCGGGAACAGGATGACGTCGCGGATCGACGGCGAATCGGTAAGCAGCATCACCAGTCGGTCGATGCCGATCCCCTCGCCCGCGGTGGGTGGCAGCCCATATTCCATCGCCCGCAAATAGTCGGCGTCGAAGTACATCGCCTCCTCGTCGCCGGCCGCGCGCGCGTCGACCTGCGCCTGGAAGCGCGCCGCCTGTTCTTCGGGATCGTTCAACTCCGAAAATCCGTTTGCCATCTCGCGGCCGGTGATGAACAACTCGAAGCGATCGGTGACCGCCGGATTCGCATCGTTGGCGCGTGCCAGCGGCGAGACGTCGGTCGGATGCGCGATGATGAACGTCGGCTGGACGAGTTTCGCTTCCGTCGTCGCCTCGAAGAGCTTGAGTTGCAACAGTCCCAGGCCGTCGGTCGCAAACACATCGACGCCGTACGGCGCGAGCGCGGCCTTGAGATAGTCGGCTTTCGCAAGCTCGGGAAGCGGGTGCTGCGTGTTGTATTGGTGAATCGCCTGCGCCATCGTCAGCCGGTCGAACGGCTTGCCCAGGTCGATGGCCATGCCCTGGTATTCGACGCTCGTCCTGCCCAACACCTCTTGCGCCACCTCCCGGATGAGGTCCTCGGTCAGATCCATCATGTAGTGATAGTCGCGATAGGCCTCGTAGAACTCGAGCATCGTGAACTCGGGGTTGTGCCGGGTCGAGATACCCTCGTTGCGGAAGTTGCGATTGATCTCGAAGACCTTTTCCAGGCCGCCGACGACCAGCTTCTTGAGATACAGCTCCGGCGCGATGCGCAGAAACAGCTCCATGTCGAGCGCGTTGTGATGCGTGACGAACGGCCGCGCGGCGGCGCCGCCGGGGATCGGATGCATCATCGGTGTTTCGACCTCGAGGTAGCCGCGCTGCACGAAGAACTCGCGGATCGCCTGCACGATCTGCGACCGCTTGACGAACACGTCGCGCGCCGCCGGATTCGTGATGAGATCGACGTAGCGCTGCCGGTAGCGCTGCTCCTGGTCCGTCATGCCGTGGAATTTTTCCGGTAGCGGACGCAGTGCCTTGGCCAGCAGCCGGATCGTCGTGGCCTTCACCGTCAATTCGCCGGTCTTGGTTTTGAACAACGTCCCCGCGGCGCCGACGATGTCGCCCATGTCCCAGTGCTTGAAGTCGTCGAGCGTTTCACCGCCGACCGCGTCCAGTGTCACGTAGAGCTGGATGCGCCCGGACATGTCCTGCAGCGTGGCAAAGCATGCCTTGCCCATCACGCGCTTCAGCATCATGCGGCCCGCGACGGCGACGGTGATCGCCTTGGCCTCCAATTCCTCGTTCGTCAACGCGTCGTGGCGCGCGTGCAAGTCGGCAGCGAGCGCGTCGCGGCGAAAGTCGTTGGGATAGGCGTGCCCACGCGTACGCAGCGCGGTCAGCTTGCCGCGCCGCTCGGCGATGATCTGGTTTTCGTCGATCGGCACCGCCAGTGGCGCAGGATTCTTGTTATCGGACATGCCTAGACTCCCTGCTTCAAGCTCGCCGCGATGAAGTCATCGAGCTCGCCGTCCAGTATCGCCTGCGTGTTGCCGGTTTCGTAATTGGTCCGCAAATCCTTGATCCGCGACTGGTCGAGCACGTAGGAACGGATCTGGTGACCCCAACCGATGTCGGTCTTGGCGTCCTCCAGCTTCTGTTGCGCCTCCTGGCGCTTGCGCAGCTCGAGCTCGTACAGCTTCGACTTCAGCATCGTCATCGCCTCCGCCCGATTGCGGTGCTGCGACCGGTCGTTCTGGCATTGGACGACGATGTTGGTCGGCAGATGCGTGATCCGCACGGCGGAATCCGTCTTGTTCACGTGCTGGCCGCCGGCGCCGGACGCCCGGAACGTGTCGATACGCAGATCGGCCGGATTGATGTCGACCTGGATCGAATCGTCGACTTCCGGATAGACGAACACGCTCGCAAACGACGTATGACGCCGCGCGTTGGAATCGAACGGGCTCTTGCGCACCAGCCGGTGCACGCCGATCTCCGTGCGGAGGTAACCGTACGCATAGTCGCCTTCGACCTTGACCGATGCGCTCTTGATGCCCGCGACTTCGCCGGCGGATTCCTCGAGCACTTCGGTGCGGTACCCTTTGCGCTCGCAGTAACGCAGATACATGCGCAGCAGCATCGATGCCCAATCCTGCGCCTCGGTGCCGCCGCTGCCGGCCTGGATGTCGATGAAGCAGTTGGCGGGGTCCATCGGATTGTTGAACATCCGGCGGAATTCGAAATCGGCGACAGTCTTCGCCAGTTTCGCCACGTCGTCCTGCACGGCGTGCAACGTCGCGTCGTCGCCCTCGGCGCGCGCCAATTCGAAGAGCTCGCGGCTGTCGCCCAATCCCGCGTCGAGCTCGGCGATCGTGTCGACGACACCGTCGAGCTGCTTCTTTTCCTTGCCAAGCTCCTGCGCCCGTTGCGGGTCGTCCCAGATCTTGGGGTCCTCCAGCTCGCGCGCGACGACGGCAAGGCGCTCCGACTTCACGTCGAAGTCAAAGATACCTCCGCAGCTCGTTCGTCCGTTGCGCGAGGTCGGCGAGCGTGTTGGCGATGAGATTGACCTGTTCGGCTTCCATCATGATTTCCCCATGCGAAACAAATAATTATACGCGACGCACCCATTGTGGGCACGGCGATCGCATACCCGCCGGCAATCGAGACGGCCGGCTCATTACAGCTGACATGATGCGGACGTTAGTGGCCTTGCTCAGCGACGGTAGAATTGGCGGATTGGCGTCGCCGCGGCTCGCGGCCACCCACTCATCCGGAGAATTTTCATGGCGACTTACTTCGTCAACAAGGAGCGCGTCGACATCGCCGCCAGCGTGCCGGGCGACACGCCGCTCCTGTGGATCCTGCGCGACAACCTCAATCTGACCGGCACCAAATTCGGCTGCGGGATGGCGTTGTGCGGCGCCTGCACCGTCTATCTCGATGGCCAGCCGACGCGCTCGTGCGTGACGCCGCTGTCGGCGTTGAAGCCAGGCGTGGAAATCACGACGATCGAGGGCCTCACATCGAAGGAAGGCCGCGCCGTGCAGGCCGCATGGGAAAAGCTCGACGTCCCGCAATGCGGCTACTGCCAGTCCGGACAGGTGATGTCCGCAACCGCGCTGCTGACGAAGAAGAAGCGGCCGACCGACGCCGACATCGACCAGGCGATGGCGGGCAACGTCTGCCGCTGCGCGACGTATGTGCGCATCCGTGCGGCGATCAAGGAAGCCGCCAAGGCGCTCGGGTAAAGGAGACGACGATGAATCCGATGCGCATGCGTCCACGCGACGCCAGTCAACCCGCCGCGATGACCCGGCGGACGTTTCTCAAGTCGACCGCCGCCGCAGGCGCCGGGCTTTCGCTCGGCATTTACTTCGGCGACGCCCTGGCGCAAATGTCGGGGCCGGGCAAAACCGTCGGCGCGGCCGCCGCCGGCACGTTCGAACCGAATGCCTTCCTTCGCATTGGCAAGGACAACACGGTGACCGTCGTCGTCAAGCACCTCGAGATGGGGCAAGGCGTCTACACCGGCCTGCCCACGCTGATCGCCGAAGAGCTGGATGCCTCATGGTCGCAGGTGCGTGTCGAAGGCGCGCCCGCCGATGCCAAGCGCTACAACAATCTGCAGTGGGGGGAAGCGCAGGGAACCGGCGGGTCGACCGCGATCGCGAATTCGTTCGATCAATACCGGCAGGCAGGCGCCGCCGCGCGCGCCATGCTGATCGCCGCCGCCGCACAGCAGTGGAAGGTGCCCGCGGAAAGTGTGCAGGTGAAGAACGGCGTCGTGTTCCACGCCAGCGGCAGGAAGGCGACGTTTGGAGAGCTCGCCGACGCGGCCGGCAAACAGCTGGTGCCCGCGACGGTCAAGGTCAAGGACGCGAAGGACTTCGTGTTCATCGGCAAGCACGTACCGCGCACCGACTCGAAGGCAAAATCCAACGGCACCGCACGGTTTACGCAAGACGTGAAGCTGCCCGACATGCTGACGGCGGTGGTCGCGCACGCGCCCCGGTTTGGCCAGAAGTTGAAGAGCTTCGATTCCGCCAGCGTGACCGGCGTCCCCGGCGTGCGGTACGTGGTGGAAATTCCGAACGGCGTAGCCGTCATCGCCACCACGTTCTGGGCAGCGAAGAAAGGACGCGACGCGCTCAAAGTCGAGTGGGATGAAGAAAGCGGCTTCAAGTCCTCGTCGCCGGACATCATGGCCGAGTACAAGCGGCTTGCGGCGACGCCCGCCAAAGCCGCGCGCAACGAAGGCGACGCCGTCAAGGCAATCGACGGCGCGACGAAAAAGCTCGACGCCGCGTTCGAGTTTCCCTACCTCGCGCACGCGCCGATGGAGCCATTGAATTGCGTGGTGAAGCTCAGCGAAAGCGGCTGCGAAGTCTGGAACGGCGAGCAATTCCAGACAGGCGATCAGTTCGCGATCGCGAAATACACGGGACTCAAACCCGAGCAAATCAAACTCAACATGCTCTACGCCGGCGGCAGCTTCGGCCGGCGCGCGAGCTCGGCGTCCGATTACGTGCTCGAGGCGGTATCGATCGCGGTCGCGCTCGTGCGCGCGGGCAAGCCCGGCATTCCCGTAAAAATGGTGTGGACGCGCGAAGACGACATGAAGGGCGGCTATTACCGCCCGGTGTACCTGCACACGTTGAGGGCGGGGCTCGATGCGAGCGGCAGCATCGCCGGCTGGCAGCATCGCATCGTCGGCCAGTCGATCCTCGCCGGCACCGCGTTCGAATCGATGATGGTCAAGGACGGTATCGACCTCACCAGCGTGGAAGGCGCGTCGACGTTGCCATACGCGATTCCGCACATGTCGGTCGAGCTCCATTCGCCAAAGCTGGGCGTGCCGGTGCTCTGGTGGCGCTCGGTCGGTTCGACGCACACGGCATTTTCGACGGAAACCTTCATCGACGAGCTCGCCGTGGCCGCGGGCAAGGATCCCGTCGAATTCCGCCGCGCCATGCTGACCAAGCATCCGCGTCACCTGGCCGCCCTGGAGCTCGCTGCCAACAAAGCTGACTGGGGCAAGCCGCTCGCCGCGGCTGCGGCCGGGGAAAGGCGCGGCCGCGGCGTTGCCGTGCACGAGTCGTTCGGTACGGTCGTCGCCCAGGTCGCCGAAGTCACCGTCGACAAGGACAACAAGGTCAAGGTGGATCGGGTTGTGTGTGCTGTTGACTGCGGGATCGCCGTGAATCCGGATGTGATCCGGGCGCAGATGGAAGGCGGAATCGGATTCGGATTATCAGCGGCGCTGCACGGCAAGATCACGCTGAAGGATGGCGTCGTCGAGCAATCCAACTTCCACGACTATCCGGTGCTGCGGATCAATGAAATGCCGGCGGTCGAGGTGCACATCGTCCCATCGACTGAAAAGCCGTCGGGCGTCGGCGAGCCCGGCGTGCCAGTGATTGCGCCAGCGGTGGCCAATGCACTGGCCGCGGCGACCGGCAAGCGCCTCCGGACATTG
>Ga0184632_10000768_pt1 | contig 12867 bp, 13 predicted proteins | sample PLM31_50_b1_FD_133153 | JGI IMG/M metagenome (GOLD analysis project Ga0184632, IMG submission 133153) | Groundwater sediment microbial communities from an aquifer in East River, Colorado, USA - PLM3-1_50_b1 | ecosystem: Environmental > Terrestrial > Soil > Riparian zone | place: USA: East... | reverse complement strand
GCGAGAAATTGCCGCCCATGACCAGGCCAAGCACGGTCGCCCAAGCCCACGGCGCCGCCTCCCCCAACAGCCCCACCGGGACGACGGCCACCAGAGCCAAGGCGACCACCGTCAGGCTGACCGAGACCGCGATCCACGGCCGGACATCGTGCGTCCGGTGTGCCATCGCCGGCATGGCGAGCGCCGTGATGATCTGAGCGGCACTGAAGACGGCGAGCAGCAGACCGGCGCGATGTGCGCTCATCCCTAGCGCTGTGTAGGTCGCGGCGAGCCACGCCAGCGTCGCGTAGAACAGCAGCGACTGCGCGCCCATGAATAGCGTGCCGAGCCACGCCGCCCCGCTCCGCCAGGGCAGCCCGGTCGGCGGACGGCGGGTCGGTATTGGCTGATCACCTGGCGGCAGCGCGAGCCACATCGTGAGGGCAAGCAGTGCCGGCACCGCCCACACGGCGAGGACGCCCTGGGCGGACCAACCCAACGCAGCGCGCAACGGTTCCGTCCCGCCAGCGCCCACCAGCGCGCCGCCGATAAGGGCAGCCGTATAGAACCCGGTTACCGGACCGACCCGGTCGGGCATTCGCCTCCGTACCAGTGACGGCAGCAGCGCTCCGGCCACCGCGATGCCGATCCCAGCCGTCAAGGTGCCGGCGAAGAGTCCGGCCACGCCGCCGAGGGCGCGGGCCGCAGCGCCCAGCGCGATCACCGCGACCGCGGCGGCGAGGACGGTCGCCTCGCCGAATCGCCGCGATGCCAGAGCCGCCACCGGAGCGAAGAGTCCCATGCAGACGACCGGCAGCGTGGTCAACAGTCCTGTCCCGACCGCCGATAACCCCACCGACCTCGCGAGGCTGTCCACGAGCGGTGGCACAGATGTGATCACTGGGCGCAGGTTCGCGGCGACCAGCGCGATGGCGAGGAGCCACAATGCCTCCCGCCGAGCGAGCGTCAACCCCAGACCTCGGCCGCCGTCTCCACCACGAGGCGCAGCTTGGCCACCTGTTCGTCGTAGGTCAGCGTATTGCCCTCCACAGTGGAGGAAAAGCCGCACTGGGGCGAGAGGCACAGCTGCTCCAGCGGGACGAACCGCGAAGCCTCGTCGATGCGGCGCTTCAGGTCGTCCTTCGACTCCAGCTCGCCACGCTTGGTGGTGACGAGCCCGAGCACCACCATTTTGTCGGGCGGCACGAAGCGCAGCGGGGCGAACCCGCCGGAGCGCTCGTCGTCGTACTCGAGGAAGAAGCCGTCGACGGCAAGCTCGGAGAACAGGGCTTCCGCCACGAAATCGTACGAACCGGAGGCGGCCCAGGATGAGCGGAAGTTACCCCGGCACATGTGTGTCGTGACCGCCATTCCGGCGGGCCTGGCGGCCAGGGCGGCGTTGATCTGCTTGATGTACCGCAGGTGTTGGTGCTCCGCGTCGTCACCTCGCTCGGCGAGTTCGGCTCGCTGCGCGGGGTCGTTGAGGTAGGCCAGACTCGTGTCGTCGAGCTGGAGGTAAGCGCAGCCAAGGTCGGCCACGGCGCGGATCTGGGCGGCATACGCCGCGGACAGGTCGGCCCAGAACTGGTCCTCGTCCGGATACACGGCGGAGTCTATGGCGGCGCGCCCGCCGCGGTAGTGCACCATCGACGGCGACGGGATAGTCAGCTTCGCGGTGACGCCCGGCTCCACTGTGGATCGGAGAAACGTATAGTCTTCGCCGAAGATGGGCTCGTTCAGCCGGATGGGCCCATGCACGCGAAGCGCCGCCGCGGTGAACTCGATGTCGCCGTCCGCGTTGTGGAACTTCACCTGGATGCGGCCGTCGGACTGACCTACCCCGCCGAGCTGATAGATAAAGTCCATATGCCATGACGTCCGCCGGAACTCGCCATCGGTCGCGGAACGGAGGCCGAGGTCGCCCTGCATGCGTACGACATCCCGAATCGCATCGTCCTCGACCGAGTGCAGGTCGAGGGCGGACAGCCGGCCCGCGGCCTTGTCCGCACGCGCCTGCAGTAGCTTCGTCGGGCGCAACAGGCTCCCCACGTGGTCTGCTCGGAACGGCGGTGTGGTGCGCGACATCATCGGGGAAGCTCCTGTCTAGAACGGGTACGGCGGGATATCGCCCCGGACGGTGATCCAGCGCTGCTCGGTAAAGGCGTCGATATTCGCGGTACCGCCGAAGCGCGCGCCGGTGCCGGAGTCGAGCACACCCCCGAAGGGCGCGACCGCCTCATCGTTCACGGTCTGGTCATTGATGTGGACGATGCCGGTGGGTACCTGCTCGGCCAGGGCGAGCCCTTTCATGACATCCTTCGTGAGGATGCCGAGCGACAGGCCATAGCCACTGTCGGCCGCGAGACGGGCCGCATCCTCCATCGTGGAGAAACGAACCACCGGGGCGACCGGTCCGAAGACCTCCTCAACGTAGGCCGGCATGTCGGTACGCACGTTGTCGAGCACGGTCGGCCGGTAGTACAGCCCTTCGTACCGGCCACCCGCGGCCAGTCGTGCCCCGGCGTCCACACTCGAGGTCACGAGCGCGTGCACCTTGTCCCGCTGGCCTGCGTCGATTAGCGGTCCGAGCGCGACCTGTCCGGTGGTCGGGTCGCCCACGGGAAGGTGCTCCGCGTGTTCGGCGAGAGCCGCCACGTACGCGTCGGCGATGCGCTCGTGCACGATGTGCCGGCCCGCCGTCATACAGATCTGGCCCTGGTGCAGGAACGAGCTCCACGCACCGGCCGACACGGCCAGGTTGACATCGACATCGTCGAGGACGACCAGCGCCGAGTTGCCGCCGAGCTCAAGGTGAACTCGCTTGAGGTATCGGGCGGCGAGTTCGGCGACCTTCCGGCCAGTCGCGGTCGAGCCGGTGAACGAGATGACGCCAACCCGGGGGTCGGCGACGAGTGCCGATCCGACGTCGGCGCCACCCGGCAGCACATGCAGCAGCCCTTCGGGCAGGCCGGCCTCCTCGAACACGAGCGCCTGAATGAACCCTCCGGCCAACGGCGTACGCAGGTCCGGCTTGAGTACGACAGCGTTGCCCAACGCGAGTGCGGGAGCGACCGACCGGGTGGAGAGGATGAGCGGGACATTGAACGGTGAGATAACGCCGACCACGCCGACCGGGACCCGGCGCAGCAGGCTCAGCCGCGGCTGGTTGCTGGGCAGGATCTCTCCGAGGGGGCGGGAGGCCAGCGCGGCGGCTTCGAAGCACTCCTGCGCGGCCACGCCGACGGCGAAGGCCGCGAGGCCGTCGATCGCCCCGGTCTCGCGGCTCATCCAACGCTGAATCTCGGCGGCGTGCTTGTGGATGAGATCGCCGGCCCGGCGCAGGACCGCGGCGCGCTCCTCGAAGCTGGTCGCCGCCCAGTCGCGTTGGGCCGCCGCGGCCCCCGCGGTGGCACGTGCGACGTCGTCCGCGTTCGCAGACCCGGTCCGCCCGAGCTGACCGCCCGTGGCGGGTTCGTCGATGGGGACATCGCCGCCGTATGCGGTAACCCAGCCACCACTGTAGATCTGGCCCTGCCAGACACCACTGTCAACCAGAGTGTCGGTACTCATGGCTCCCCCTCTTAGGCGACGGTCGCGGCCCGCTTGGCCTGCTGGATACGGGAATAGACATGGGCGCGTAGTTCGACGAAGCGCGCGTCGGCGCGGGTGTTCAGCTGGTCGCGCTCGCTGGGCAGGTCGATCTCGAGGTCCTCCAGAACGATGGTCGGCGAGGAGGAGAGAACCACGACGCGCTGTCCAAGGTAGACGGCTTCGTCGATGTCGTGCGTGACGAAGAGCAACGTCACCCCGAACCGCTGCCAGACCGAGCGCACCAGGTCTTCCAGGTCGGCGCGGGTCTGCGCGTCAACGGCGGCGAACGGCTCGTCCATCAGCAGTACCCGCGGCTCGAAGGCCAGGGCCCGCGCGATAGCGACCCGCTGCTGCATGCCGCCGGAGAGCTGCCAGGGCCATGCCGTTCCTACATCCCGGAGGCTGACCGCCTCGAGGGCCTGGCGCACGAGTGCGTCCCGTTGGGCGCGCGGAAGGCCCTTCGCCTTCAGCGGCAACTCGACGTTCTCGTGCACTTTCAGCCACGGGAAGAGGCTCCGTCCGTACTCCTGAAACACAACGGCGAGCCCGTCGGGTGGTCCTATGACAGGTTCGCCGCCGACCCGCACGTCGCCCGACGTTGGCGTCAGGAGTCCACCCAGGATGCGCAGCAGCGTGGTCTTTCCGCAGCCGGAGGGGCCGACGACGCAGACAAACTGCCCGGCGTCGACGGAGAACGTGATGTCGGCGAGGGCCTCGACCTGGCGGCCGTGACCGTCGTAGACCTTGCGCAGCGCGCGAATCTCGAGCAATGAGGACTCCCTACAGCCGACCGCGTTCAGCGGCACGCACCCCGCGGTACCAGCCTAAGACCCAGTACTCGACGAGCCGGAACAGCAGTGACAGAGCGACGCCGAGGAGTCCAAGCACCAGCACGCCGCTCCACATCTCCGGGATCTGGAAACCGCGCTGGAACTCAATGATCTTGTAGCCGAGCCCACTGGTCGATGTGGACATCTCGCTGATCACCATGAGGATTATGCAGATCGACAACGCCTGACGGGCGCCGGTCATGATCTGCGGGCTCGCGGCGCGCAGCACAAAATGACGTAGGCGCAACGTGCCGCCGATACGGTAGCTGCGGCACGTATCCGCGAGCACCTCATCGGTGCCGCGAACGCCCTCCACCGTGTTGAGCAGAATTGGCCAGACCCCACCGGAGAAGATCACAAGCACCTTCATCGGACTGTCGATGCCCGCGACGAGAATCAGGATGGGCACCAGGACCGGCGGCGGGATGGCGCGGAGGAACTCCAGGACCGGCTCGAGCAGTGCTCGCAGCCACCGGTTCGAGCCGATGAACACGCCCAGCGCGACGCCGACGACGAGGGCGAGGGCGAACCCGAGCCCGAGTCGGGCGAGACTCGGCAGGATGTGCTCGGTGAGCGCATCGCCAAACCAGGTCTCGGGGAAGACGTCAATGATCTTCGACAGGGGAGGTTGGTAGTAATCCGTGCTCCGCTCGCTCGCGAACCACCACGAAACCAGGAGAGCCAACGGCAGCCCGAGGAAGAACACCGTGCGCTTCAAAATGGTCCCAGCGCTCATACTGGGACCTCTTTGCGGACGGAGGGGTGCCACACGAGAACCCGACGCTCCGCCGTACGAGTGACCAGGTTGGCCACGACGCCGATGAGGCCCGTCACGACAACCAGTGCATACATCGCGGGCACCGCGCCGCTGGACTGCGCGACAGCGATCTCGCGACCGAGGCCGGGGCTGCCGATGATGAGCTCGCCGGTGATGGTGAGAATGAGGGCCACCGATGCCGCCAGCCGGATGCCGGTCATCGCGTACGGAAGCGTGGTTGGCCAGACGAGGTAGCGCACCCGTGCCCATCGGCCGAGCCGGTACGAGTGGGCCGTCTCCTTGGCGACCGGATCCACGTCGGCGACGCCGTGCAGCACCTGCACCAGCACCTGCCAAAACGATGCGTACACGACGAGGAGCAGGGTTGAGTCCATGCCGGTGCCGAGCAGCACCACCGCGAGCGGGATCAGTGCGACCGACGGGATCGGCCGGAGGAACTCAATCGTCGACGCGGTCGCCGCACGAAGGAATGGCACCGCGCCGATGACGACCCCGAGTACGACGCCGCCGACCACCGAGATGAGCAGTCCGGTGGCCCAGGTGCGCAGCGTGTCACCGAATGCGGTCCAGAACGCGGGCCGGCCGATCTCGTCGACCAGTGCGTTGGCGATGGTGCTCGTGGGCGGGAAATACTCGGCTGGCAGGATGCCGAGTCGCGGAAGCACCTCGAGCAGCGCGGCGAAGCCCGCCAGTCCCAGGAGCCCGAGCAGGACCGGCGACGTCGCGCCGGCCCCGCCCGGTTTAGGGACTGAGCTTCGACTCACGGGAGCAATGTTCCGAGGTCGGGCTTGGCGGTCATCAGGCCGTACTCGACCGCGAGGTCGCCGAGCCTCGCCACCGCATCGCGGTTGATCTCGGCGGGCCACTTGGGCAGGGTCAGGTTCTTGCGGACCTCCTCGGAAATCTGCGTGTAGGTGCCCAGAACCGCGCGCACCTCATCTGGGTGCGTGTCGGCATAGGCCAGGGACTCCTTCATCGCATCGGTGAACCGCTTTACGAGATCGGGGTTGCTGGTCGCCAGCTGAACGGAGGTGAAGTAGAGCGCCACACACAGGTTCGGGTCGACGTCCGCGTACGACGCGATCTGCTTCCAGCCCTTCGCCTTCGCGGCGGCAAGGAAGGGTTCGACCACGAAGATGGCGTCAACTCGGCCGGCGTCCATCGCCGCCGCCATGTCGGGGAACGGTAGCTCGACGAAGCTGACCTTGTTGGGGTCACCGCCGTCCTTCTTCACGACCTCCTTGACGGAGGTGTCCACGATGTTCTTCAGTGTGTTGGTCGCGACCTTCTTGCCCTCAAGACCCTTCGGGCTGGTGATCGAGGGGTCCTTGACGACTATCCCACCGAAGTCGGCCGTCGGCACGCCGGTCGAGTTGTTGCCGTTGCTAACGACCCTGATCGGAAGCTGGCGGGACTGTGCCAGCAGCAGCGACACCACATTGCTGAAGCCGAACTGATATTGACCGCTGACGACCGCGGGCACGATGGCCGCACCGCCCTGCGCGGTCTGCAGGTTCAGGTCGATGCTCCGCGTGGAGAAGAAGCCCTGCTGCTTGCCGAGGTAGATAGGCGCGACGTCGACAATTGCGATGACGCCGACGTTGACCTTGTCGGGCTGGCCGGACGGTGGCGAACTCGGGGGGGTCGATGAGCCGCCACAGGCTGTCGTTGCCGCAGCGAGCGCGGCGGCGAGGAGGAGCGCAGCGAATCTACGTGTCATGGGGAACTCCATCACCTTGGTGATCGGGGGACGTTCGGAGGCCGCACGCATGTTCTCGTTGAGAACCTATTGCCGATGCCGGTGCCCGTCAACAGTCCCGATCGATGTTGACTGGGGACGGTACCCATACCTAGGGTTCTTGGCGGAACGTTCGTATCGCGAACACTTTCGTTGGACAGACACTGGAGTGGCATTGGCGGAACTCACGACCCTGGCCGAGGCCGTCGAGGCACTGGTGCGCGACGGCGACGTGGTCGCGCTCGAGGGTTTCACCCACCTCATCCCGGTCGCTGCGGGACAGGAAATCATCAGGCAGGGTCGCCGCGACCTGACGCTCGTCCGGATGACCCCCGACATCGTGTACGACCAGATGATCGGCGCCGGCTGCGCGAGCGCTCTTGTCTTCTCGTGGGGCGGCAATCCCGGTGTCGGGTCGCTGCACCGGCTGCGTGACGCGGTAGAGCACGAGTGGCCGGCCCCGCTGCGGCTGGAGGAACACAGCCACGCGGGCATGGCCAACCGGTACGCCGCCGGCGCGTCCGGGCTACCGTTTGCGGTGCTTCGTGGCTACGTCGGCACGGACCTGCCGCGCCACACCGCCAACATCGCCGCAATCACGTGCCCGTTCACCGGCGAGGTACTCACCGCCGTGCCCGCACTGAATCCGGACGTGAGCATTGTCCACGCCCAGCGTGCCGACCGGCGGGGAAACGTGCAGCTGTGGGGCATCACCGGAGTACAGAAGGAGGCCGTGCTCGCGGCCCGCCAGTCCCTGGTCACGGTCGAGGAGTTCGTCGACACGCTCGAGCCGCGCCCTGGCGCGGTGGTGTTGCCGACCTGGGCCGTAACCGCGGTCGCCGCCGTGCCGCGGGGGGCGCACCCCTCGTACGCCCAGGGATACTACGAACGAGACAACACCTACTACCAGGAGTGGGACGCGATCAGCCGGGATCGGGACACCTTTACGGGCTGGCTCGACCGGCATGTATTCCGCTCGGCCGCGGTGGCGCCGTGACCGGCGCGAGCGTGACCGGCTGGAGCGCCGACGAGATGATGACCGTCGCGGCCGCACGGGCACTCGTGGGACACACCGCGTGTTTCGTCGGCATCGGGCTGCCGAGTACGGCGGCCAATCTCGCCCGGCGGCTGCACAATCCGGATCTCACGCTCATCTACGAATCCGGCACCATAGGGGCTAAGCCGACCGTCCCACCACTCTCCATTGGGGATGGTGAGCTGGCCGAGACGGCCGACGCGGTCGTGAGCGTCCCGGAGATCTTCAACTACTGGCTCCAACCGGGCCGGATCGACGTGGGATTTCTCAGCGCGGCGCAGCTTGATCGCTTCGGCAACATCAACACCACCGTGGTCGGGGCGGACTATCGCAGACCCAAGGTCCGGCTCCCTGGTGCCGGCGGAGCTCCCGAGATCGCCGCCTCGTGCGGGGAGGTGTTCGTGGTGGTGCGCCACACTCTGCGTACATTCGTCGACCGCGTCGACTTCGTCACGTCGGTGGGGTTCGGCGACGGCCCCGGACACCGAGAGCAGCTCGGCCTGCGCGGACGCGGCCCGGTGCTGGTCATCACCGACCTCGGCGTCCTCGAACCGGACCCCGATCGACGCGAGCTGGCCCTGACCGCGCTGCATCCCGGCATCGAGCTCGACACCGTCCGGTCCGCCACCGGGTGGGATCTGGCGGTGGCCGATGGGCTGCGGGTCGGCGAGCCCCCAACGGCCGAGGAGCTGAGAGTGCTCCGACACCTGACCGCGACGCAGTCCACAGGAGACATCTGATGGGCGACGTGACTGGTTACCAGCGAGACACGGACGGCGTGCACCCCCCGCTCGCCTCGCCCGCGTACGTGTCGACCCAGCTGCGGGCGCCCAGCCGGGCGCCGCTGAGGATCCCGCACACCGTCACGGAGGTAACCGGCCCGGCACTGGGCGAGCGTGACTTCGACTCCCTGGACGCCGACCTCACCCGCCAACACGGGGGCGAACCACTCGGCGAGCGGATCATCGTGCACGGCCTGGTTGTCGATGGCAATGAGCGACCCATCCCGTACACGCTGGTGGAGGTCTGGCAGGCCAACGCGGCCGGGCGCTACGCGCACGATCGCGACCGCCACCCCGCGCCGCTGGATCCCAACTTCTCCGGCGCCGGCCGCTGCCTCACCGACGCGGAGGGCAGGTACCGGTTCGTCACCATCAAGCCTGGCGCCTATCCGTGGCAGAACCATCACAACGCATGGCGACCGGCGCACATCCACTTCTCCCTCTTCGGCCGGGCCTTCGTGCAGCGCCTGGTGACCCAGATGTACTTTCCCGGCGACCCGCTATTCGGCCAGGACCCCATTTTCAACTCGGTCCGCGACCCGGTGGCTCGCCACCGGATGGTGGCCGACTTCGACCTCGACGCGACCGAGCCGGAGTGGGCCCTCGGCTACCGGTTCGACATCGTCTTGCGTGGCCGGGAGGCGACCCCGTTCGAGGATCCAGAGGAGGACGAGTGAGCACGCGTGGGCTGACTCCGTCGCAGACCGTCGGCCCGTTCTTCGCGTTCGGACTACCGTGGCCGGGCGGACCAAAGGCAGTGCCGGAGGGAACGCCCGGCGCGGTGTGGCTGCTCGGCCGGGTCCTGGACGGGGCGGGCGATCCCGTGCCGGACGCGCTCATCGAAACGTGGCAGGCCGACCCGCAGGGACAGTACGCCGCCGGCGGCTTCCGCGGGTTCGCGCGGTGTCCCACCGATGTCGACGGTCGGTGGGCCATCCTCACGGTGAAGCCCGGTGCGGTGTCAGGGCCGGACGGCACGACGCAAGCGCCGCACGTGGCGATGTCGGTGTTCGCCCGCGGGCTGCTCGATCGGGTCGTGACGCGCGTCTACTTCCCGGACGAAACCGACGCAAACGCGGCCGACACGGTCCTCAATTCGGTGGCTGACCCAGTCCTGCGGGCTACCCTGGTCGCTGGCGTGGTCGAAGGAGCGTACGTCTTCGACATCCGCCTGCAGGGAGAGGGTGAGACCGTTTTCTTGGCGATCTGAACCTGCCGGACTCTTCGACGGCGTATTCGCTCGGGGAGGAGTCCGAGAGCAGGTGAGCGACGCGGCGTGGCTCGCCGCGTTGCTACGGGTCGAGGCGGCTCTGGCGCGAGCCGGGGCGGGCGCAGGGATAGTGCCAGAGAAGGCTGCCGCCACGATCGTGGCGGCGTGCGCGACCATCGAGCTGGACATCGAGGAGCTGTCCGCAGCTGCCGCAGCGAGCGGCAACCCGGTCCCGCCGTTGGTCGAACGCCTCCGAGCCGCGGTCCCGGCCGAGGTTGCCCCATACGTCCATAAGGGAGCGACGAGTCAGGACATCGTAGATTCGGCTGCGATGCTCGTGGCATCCGATGCCCTTGGCCCGCTGATTGGCGATCTACGGGGCGCGGCCGATGCGGCGGAGGCACTGGCCAGGCGCCACCGGGACACACCGATGGCGGGGCGGACCCTGCTGCAGCAGGCGGTGCCGACGACCTTCGGGCTCAAGTCGGCGGGCTGGATGGTCGGCCTCGACGAGGCGGTCGACCGGCTCGATGCGGTCAGGACCACCAGGCTCGCGGCCCAATTCGGCGGTGCCGCGGGCACGCGCGCGGGGCTTGGCGACGCGGGTCCCGAGCTGGCGCGCCGGTTCGCGGCAGAGTTGGGCCTGGCCGACCCCGTGCTTCCTTGGCACACGAACCGTACTCGCCCGGCCGAGCTGGCTGGCGCGCTCGGCGAGGCGGCCGGGGTCGTCGGCAAGGTGGCGCGTGACATCACCCTGCTGGCGCAGAACGAGGTGGCCGAGGTCTCCGAGGGGACGCCCGGAGGCTCGTCGACGATGGCCCACAAACGCAATCCGGTCGCCGCGGTCAGCGCGGTCGGGTGCGCCGCGCAGGCTCCCGGTCTGGTAGCCACTCTGCTCGCGGCGATGGTTCATGAGCACGAGCGGGCCGCCGGGGCCTGGCACGCCGAGTGGCTCCCGCTACGCGAGCTCCTTATGGCGACCGGGTCGGCGGCCGCGTGGCTGCGGGCCTGCCTGGAGCATCTGGAGGTCCATACCGAGGCGATGCGAGCCAACGTGGGCGGCCTGCTGCGTGTGCTCGGGACTGACGTGCTTGACATCGGCAGCGCCGTCGTCCTCGTGGACCGGGCACTGGCCTTACGGACGTTGCGGGTGACGGCGTGACGTCGGTGCCCCTGCACTACACAGTGGATGGTCCAGCGGATGCACCCGTACTGGTGCTGGGGCCATCGCTCGGCACGACCACCGAACTATGGTCACCCCAAATGTCGGCGCTAGCCGAAGGGTTCCGGGTCGTCCGCTATGACCATCGCGGGCATGGTCGCTCGCCCGTACCGCCTGGTCCGTATGCAATCGCCGACCTCGGCCGTGACGTCCTCGCATTGCTGGACCACCTTGAGTTGCCACGGGCCTACCTCGGCGGAGTGTCGCTGGGCGGCATGGTCGCAATGTGGGTGGCGGCGCACGCGCCGGAGCGTGTCGACCGGCTCGCACTGATGTGTACCGCGGCCCGACTGGGTCCGGCCGAGATGTGGGCACAGCGGGCCGCGTCCGTACGAGCCGAAGGCATTGCGGCCATCGCGGACGCGGTGCTGGCACGATGGGTGCCGCCGGAGTTCGGTCAACGCAACCCCGAGATCATGGCAGATCTGCGCGACATGCTCACCGGGACGCCGGCCGAGGGGTACGCGGCATGCTGCACCGCCATCGAGACGATGGACCTCGAGCCGGATCTGCGCCGGATCACCGCGTCCACATTGGTCATCGCGGGCCTGTCCGACGAGGCGACCCCGCCGTCGCATGCCCAGCGGATCGCGGCGCTGATCCCGAGCGCGCGCCTGGTCCTGGTGGCCGGCGCCGCACACCTGGCCAACGTGTCCCGACCAGACCTGATCGCCGAGTTGTTGATCGATTTCCTCTCCGACCGTCCGATCGTTCCTTTCCCGCGCCATGAGGGCTCGGACCGCGATGGCTCGGACCGTGACAGCTCGGACCGTGAGGGCTCGGACCGTGAGGGCTTGGAATCGTAAGGCTAGGGGGCGCCATGGACGGCGAGACGATTGACGCAGGGATGGCGGTACGGCGGGCCGTCTTGGGCGACGCACACGTGGATCGAGCCACGGCAGCGGCGACCGAGTTCTCCGGACCGTGGCAGGACTACATCACCACCGCGGCATGGGGTCAGGTGTGGGCGCGGCCGGAGCTGGACCGTCGTGTCCGGAGCATGCTCACCGTGGCGTTGTTGGCCGCGCTGCGATGCGAAGGCGAGCTGGCGATGCACGTACGGGCAGCGGTGGACAGCGGGGTTAGCCCCGCCGAACTCCGCGAGGTGCTCTTGCACACGGCGGTCTATGCGGGCGTGCCGGCGGGGAACTCGGCGTTCGGGGTCGCTCAGCAGGTGCTGGCCGAGCTGAACGTGCCGGAGGCGACCACTCCGTATGCCCGCGGCGAGCCGGCCCACGGTCGCCCATAACGGAGGCCGCCAAGCGCTCTGTTCGAATCAAGCGAATGTCGAAAGCGCAGTCGCGGAGATAACCAGCCGACCGAGTGACGTTTGTTGGCTGCGGCGGTTGCGGCCATGGGTCAGGCCCGATCGACCTTGACCAGCAGGCGGATGTGTGGAGGGCTGGCGAGAGAGTCGATCTTCCGAGGCGGTTCCGCTATGGTTCGGGCTCGGGTGCGGGCTCGGGTTGGGGGTAGGTCGGGTCGCCGCGTTTGGTGTTGGGGCTGAGCCAGGGTTGGCTGGGTCCGAGTTGGTAGGGTTCGCCGTTGGGTCGGTAGACGCGGACTTCGCCGGTGGTGTGGTCGAGTTCGATCCGCCAGGCTCCTTCGTGGACTCTGCTGTGGTGCCACCGGCACAGCAGGAGAAGTTCGTCGACGTCGGTGCGGCCGCCGAGGTACCAGGCGATCATGTGGTGGGCGTCG
>Ga0184632_10000767_pt1 | contig 12873 bp, 13 predicted proteins | sample PLM31_50_b1_FD_133153 | JGI IMG/M metagenome (GOLD analysis project Ga0184632, IMG submission 133153) | Groundwater sediment microbial communities from an aquifer in East River, Colorado, USA - PLM3-1_50_b1 | ecosystem: Environmental > Terrestrial > Soil > Riparian zone | place: USA: East... | reverse complement strand
TGTCGGTTGGGGTGGTGCGTGGCCCATCATGGCGGCTTCGGCGGCACGTCGCTGCGCGGCTCGCCGACTTTCTCCACAGGCTTAGTGTCCTCGGTCGGCGGCGGTCCGGCTGCTAGATCGACGGCCGTGCCCCGGGTCCCGGTCGCAGCGAGCGCGGCGCCAAGCAGGATCAGCTGGTTGAGCAGGTAAAGGTAGGCGAGCAGCCCGACCGCGCCGGCCACGAGCTGGTAGGCGGGACGGCTCTCCGTACGGCCGATGAACCACCGCCCGACGGTGTTGAGCAGCTGGATGCCCACGGCGACGATCAACGCCGGTGGCACCAGTCGCCGCGGACTCAGCCGTAGCCGTGGCAGGGCGGCGAGCACGGCGGCGGCCAGGATGAGGTTCACGCCAAACTCGAGCAACGGGCCGGATGCGCGCAGCACGGTGTTGCCCACGACCGTTGTCTCCGGGCCGGCGAGCCAGTCCAGCACCCAGTCGATCGCGGTTGACGTGGCGAGTGAGAGCCCGAGCAGGAGCCCGAGCCCCACCAGCATGCCGAGGTCGATCACGCGGCGGAGGATCCAGTTGCCGGGATGCTGGTCGAGGTGCCAGACGGCCCGCTGCGAGGAGCGCAGCGCCTCGACCCAGCCGACACCGGTCAGCACCAGCGCGACCGAGCCGATGACGGTCACCTCCCCGCGCCCGACCTGTTCAGCGGTTGCCTTCACCCAGGGCAGACTGTCGTCGAGGTAATTGTTGATCGTGCCCACGATCCCAGCGTCGCTGCCGCCCAGCACGCGGCCGAGGATCGAGTAGACGACGACCGCGAGGGAGAACGCCGCGAAGAACCCGTAGTACGAGATCGCCGCGGCCAACCGACCGCCGAGCACGTCGCCGAATCGCTCCACCGCCAGCCAGGCGTGGTCAAAGGCACGAGAGCGTTTGCGGGCCCCGGCCACGGCCCGGTCGTACGCCGCTTCGGTCCGCTCGATGGTCCTCACGCGGCAATCTTCGCGCATGCCCGACCGCACAGGCTCGCCGATGGCAAGGCTCACCGATCGGCGAGCATGAACCGTCGCTGCGGTTGCCAACGGCCGTCGGCGCCGTGCTCATACAGAGTGAATCCGTCGATCGGAAAGCGCGCCTCGAAGCCGGCCAACTCGTCGAACACGGCGTCAAGCGCCTCCGACGGGACATCATGGGCCACGGTGACGTGCGGGTGGTACGGGTAGGACAGCACCCTGGCCAGCGGGCCGGACCGGATGTCGGCCGAGAGCAACTCGCACTCGCCGATCCCCGCCGCGACCACGACGAAGACGACCTGGGTGATGGGACGGAACGTGCCGGTGCCGCGCAGGTGCACATGGAACGGCCGGTGTGATGCCGCCACCGACGTCAGGTGCGCGTCGATCTTCGCGGCCGCGTCGGGCGCGGCATCCACCTCGGTCGGGCCCAGCAGAGTCAGATGCGCCGGGATCAGTGGTGCCATCGGGTCACCGGATCCGCTGCGATGCTCGTCGAGCTGCGAACCCCACGGCTCGGGTATTCCGACCGCAACGCCAATCGTCCGCACCAAACTGCTCCTCCTCCGACCCTCCCGGCCGATCAAGGGCTTATGGTCGCGGATCGGAGATCCAACCACGGCCACAAGCCCTTGATCGGCGGAGAAGTACTAGTTGTTTCTTGCCGGCGCGAGAAAGCCGACCCGGTCGTACACATTACGCAGGGTGACGGCGGCCACGGAACGGGCCTTTTCGGCACCAATCCCGAGCAGCTTGTCCAGTTGCGCGGGGTCATCGAGGTAGCTGCTTGTGCGCTGCTGGATCGGGCGGACCACGTCGGCGACCACCGCCGAGAGATCCTTCTTCAGATCGCCGTACCCCTTGCCCTGGTACGACGCGACGAGCTCCTCGATCGTTCTACCCGACAGCGCCGCATAGATCGTTAGCAGATTCGATACGCCCGGTTTGTGCTCCGGATCGAACGTCACCTCCCGCCCGGTGTCCGTCACCGCCGACCGGATCTTCTTCGCGGACTTGGTCGGGTCGTCGAGCAACTCGACGATCCCATTGGCCGAGGAGGCGGACTTGGACATCTTCGCGGTCGGATCCTGTAGATCGGTGATCTTCGCCGTGCCCTTGATGATGTAGGGGTCGGGCACGGTGAACGTCGGGCCGAACGTCGTGTTGAAGCGCTGGGCCAGGTCCCGGGTCAGCTCCAAATGCTGCCGCTGGTCCTCGCCGACCGGCACCGCGTCGGCCTGGTAGAGAAGTATGTCGGCCGCCTGGAGCACCGGGTAGGTGAACAGACCTACGGACGCACGGTCCGCACCCTGCTTCGACGACTTGTCCTTGAACTGGGTCATCCGGCTCGCCTCGCCGAAGCCCGTGATGCACCCGATCACCCAGGCAAGCTGCGCGTGCCCCGCCACGTGCGACTGCACGAACAGCGTGCAGCGCTCCGGATCCAGGCCCAAGGCGAGCAACTGGGCCGCGCTCACCCGCGTCCGCTGCCGCAGCAACGCGGGGTCGTGGCCGGACGTGATCGCGTGGAGGTCAACGACGCAATAGAACGCGTCGTGCGTCTCCTGCAGCGCGACCCAGTTGCGCAGCGCACCGAGATAGTTGCCGAGATGAAAAGAGTCAGCGGTCGGCTGGATCCCGGAGAGCACGCGGGGGCGGTCGGGCATGCGGGGACGGTCGGGCATGTGGGGACGGTCGGGCATGCACGCAATTCTCGCAGGGCCATTCGGGGAACCTGCGCCGCAGGTCCGGGCTCGTTAGCGTTGGCTGGTCATCAGCAACCGGGGAGAGGCAGGCAGGGCGTTTGGGGGCCGAGAAGACGACCTCCGCGCGGGCAGCGGCCGAACAGGCTCTGGCCGAGCTCTATCACGCCTCGTACCGGCGGCTCGTCGCCCAGATGTACGCGTTTACCACCGACCTGACGGAGGCGCAGGACGTGGTTCAGGAGGCCTTCGCTCGGGCGCTGGCGCGCCCACAGGGGCTCGGCGACGTGGACACGCCGGAGGCGTGGCTCCGCACCGTCGCTATTAACGTGGTGCGCCGTCGTTGGCGCCGCCGGCAGATCCTCGACACCATTATGCTGCGCGACCGACCCGTCCAGCAGCTTGTCGCTGCCGCACCGGGCCCCGAGCGGGCCGACCTTCGCGATGCCATCGCCGCCCTACCCAGGGTGTACCGCGAGGTGATCGTGCTGCACTACCTGGCCGACCTTCCGGTCGATGAGGTCGCGCACCTGCTCTCCGTACCCGTTGGCACGGTGAAATCACGGCTCTCCCGTGGTCGGGCCGCGCTCGCCGCCCGACTTCACGGCTACCCGACGGAGGTGGCCCTTGCCTAGCCTCGACCAGCATCTCGAAGCCACCCGGGACGACCTGCTGCGCCAGATCCAGATCCCCGAACTCGCTGCGGTCAAGGCCCGGGCAGCCAGCATCCGCCGGCGCCGGCGCGGCCTGGCCGCCGGCGGTGCGGCCCTCGCCTGCCTGGTGGTGCTCGGGACCGGCACCGTGCTGCTCGGCGACGCCGTCCGTGGCCCCGATCGGGGCCAGCCAGTCGCGAGCGACTCGGGGCCGGCCGGACTCTATTGGCGCGGCGGCGGATTGACCATGCTCGGTCTCAACGGCACGGTGCTCGACCAGCCGGGCGATCTGCGCGACATCCAGTTCGCCGACTCCCGGCACGGGTACGCGCTCTCGGCCCAATGCGATCGCGACGCGACCCGGCCCTGCGCGCTCGCGGTGGCGTCAACGACAGACGGCGGGCGGACCTGGATCGACTTGCCGCTACCCGTAGCCCAGGCTCCCGCCGATCGGCTGCCCAGCATCGTGGCCGTCGGTGCAGATGGACTTGTCCTGGTGGGCGACACCGTCTGGTTCGGCCATCGGGGTGGCGGCTGGCAGCAGCGCACCGTGGACACAAGGGCAACCGTGGCGGCCATGCCAAACGGTGGCCGGCTCGAGTTGGTCAGCAACGACGTGGGCTACGCCGCCCCAACAGTCGCGGTGTGGAGCGCCGATGGTTCGCTCGCTCGGCTTTCCGTTCAACCTGGGATGGCGGTCCACTGGGTGGCCTCGGCGCCGGCAGCTGACGGCGCCTGGTGGGTCGGCGGGACGCTCGGCGGAACTCCCGCGGTGGGCGTCACCCGTGACGCCGGGCGCACGTGGAAGGTCACGCCACTCGCGGGAGCGACCAGCGACGCCTGGGCTCAGGTGAGCACGCTCGGTTCCGACGCCTACGCGACTGTCGTGTCGCCGCGTGGCGGTGATCCGGGGGTGCTGACCATTCACGCGGTCTACCGGTCACCGGCCGGCGCGCCGTTCACACCGTACGCGAGCATGATCGGCACTCTCGTGGGTGACATCGTCCCGTTGCTGGATGGCCGGCTGGTTGCGGCTGGGCCGAACTGGTACGTCAACGCCGGCCGTGACAGCGCGCTCAAACCGGCAGGTGGCTCGATGCCGTGGGTGGGCCGGGTCGAGCGCACGGCGGGAGGTTGGATCGCCTACGACCTGTTCCAGGCCGGCTGGGCGGCGATCTCCCGGGACGGCGAGACCTGGCAGAAGATCAACGTGCATTGACCGGGGCGACGTCCGCGGCCAAGACTTCGGCGGTCAGGGCCTCAGCGGCCAAGGCTTCGCCTGGGCCGGGGGCCGCGATCGCCTCGACCGTCTCCGCGGGTCGCGGAACAACCACATCCGGCGTCGGCGCGAGAGCCAGACCGATCCGCGACACCCGCCGACCGTCCATCGCGATAACGGACAGCCGCCAGTGGCTGGCGCCGGCGGCGACCACAACCTGGTCACCGAGCGTCGGTAGTCGACCCAGCGTGGCCATCAGGAAGCCACCCACGGTGTCGTAGGGTCCGGCCGCCAGCGTGAACCCCGCTCGCTCGGCGAAATCGTTGAGATTGAGCAGGCCGTCCAGCTCGGACGGTGCCGTCCCATCGACCGGACTCGGCTCTGGTGTCGCGTCGTACTCGTCGTGGATCTCGCCGACCAGCTCCTCGATGAGATCCTCCAGCGTGATGATGCCGGCCGTCCCGCCGTACTCGTCGACGACCAACGCGAGATGATCACCCTCGCGTCGCATTTCGGATAGCGCCGCCAGCACGCGCTTGCTCGCGGGTAGGTGACGCAGTGGACGGGCGAGCTCCGCGACCGTGCGTACCCCATCGGCGGCCGGCCGGATCAGCAGATCGCGCAGGTGCACGAAGCCCACGACATCGTCGTGACTGCCGTCGATCACGGGGAACCGGGAGTGACGGGTGTCGCGGGCCAGCTCCGCGGCCCTGGCCACGCTGGCCCCAGCGTCGAGGTAGACAACCTCGGTACGCGGCACCATCAGCTCCCGTACGTGCCGGCCGCCCGCCGCGATCACCTCGTCGATGAGTTGGCGCTCGTCGCGGTCGAGCACTGTGCTGTGAGCGACGAGGTCACGTAGCTCCGCTTCGGAGATGGGCGCGCGACCCGCCGCCGGACTCTCGCCGAGCAGGCGGATCACCCAGCGCGCCACGGCGTCGGCACCTCGGACGAGGAGCCGAGCGATGGTCCGGCGTGCTCGCGCCGACAGCCCGAGTCCCACGCTGGCCTGATTGTTCCGCCCGGAGTCCGGGGCTCCCCCGACTCCGGGCTCGGTACTGCCGTCACCCATGCGGGCGATTCTAGGGTCGTCCGTTCGGTTCGGCGACTATCAGTCGTGTCGGTCTCACTCGAGCCAGTGCAGGAGCGGCTCATCAATAACCATTGCCTCGCGGCCCATCGCGTCGAGGATGGCCATCGTCGGCGGGTCGAGGGCGACGACCTTGACCCGCACCCTGTTCTCGATGACGTCCGGCTGGGCATCGATCGGCGTGGAGCTAACGCCCCGAAGCTTCTCAGCGATCTGCTCGAGGTCGGCGGCGGTGTAACGCACCTTGTGGACGCACAGGTTGCCGCCGTAGATCGCTTCGAGCTGTGCCCGCGTCTGCGCGACGTCGCCGGTCGTGCCGACGACGTAGACCATCCTGGTCGGGGCGTAGCTCGCTTCGGCTGACGGTGGGCCGTCGGGATGGGCCTCCCACACGTCGGTGAAGCCAGCCGGATCTGAGCGGACCGCGTCGATGAGGTCGTTGAGCGATGTCATATCTGGTTCGACGAGGCCGTAACCCGGTCGCCAACCGCCGGCCGGGGCCGGGCACGGGACGGCCGGCTCGACCCTCGACCCCGGATCCGGCGTGAACGCCTCCACCCGGTTGGCCGCGAGCGTGCCGTTGTGGAAGGTTCCTTCCACCCGGACGTACTGACTCCAGCTCTGGCCGGACGTCGCCGTCTGGGTGAACCACTTCGGATCCACCCCGGTGACCAGGACGAACACGGGGCTGCAGCCCGCCCCGGCCGGAGGAAGGCTGGTGAGAACCGCAATATCCATGCAGAGCTTCGTGGTGCCGTCGGGTTCCCGGAGCAGGCCGCCGATGCCCTCGACCGGAACGCCACCACCCTGGTCGGCTGGGAGTACCCAGTCCGCCGGCGTTGGCGAAGCGGACCCCGCCGACGGCCCTGCGGCCATACCTCCGGGCGATGCGCCGGTACGGTGCAGCGCGAGCGGGATCACGACGACGGCCAGTACGGCGCTGATTCCCACCACCGCCGCAACAGGTGCCCAGATCCGCCACCGCGCGGCCCAGCCAGCGGCGGCCGGCGCCTCCCCCTCGGTGAAGCGGGACAGGTCCGGATCCGGCGGTACGGGCTGGCGAGCCCGCCACCGTTCGCCGGCCCCACCGAGCAGTCGCTCAAGATCGCGGTCAGGTTCGGAATTCATGCGGACACCTCCAGCAAGGTCCGAAGCTTCGCTCGGGCGTCGGCGAGCGTGGACTTCACAGTGCCGTCCGCACAGCCCATGACCGCCGCTGTCTCGGCGACGGTCAATCCGACGAAATAGACACATTCGACCGCGACCCGTTGGCGCCGGCTCAACTGAAGGATCGCGCGCTCGACATCCACCCGGCCGGCCGCGCCCTCCAGCCGTGCTCCGCCCGGCCGCTCTCCGTCCGCGCGGGCGTCCGGCGCGGAGACCTCGGCCAGGGGTGCCGGGGGGCGGCGGCGACGCCGGGCCTTGCCGGCCTGATCGGCGCCGATGGCGAGCAACCACGCCGCCGGCGTACCCCGATCCGGGTCGAAGAGGCGGCGCTTAACCCAGGCGCGGGCCAGGACGTCCTGCACGACATCGTCACGGTCGGCGGCCGGCGCGAGGCGGGCGACGAGATTCGCCAACGAGCGCAGGTGCGGCCGGACCCAGTCCCCGAACTGCGCCGGGTCGTCGGGGGCGGCGCCGTCCGGTATGGCCGCTCTCGGCTCTCCGGCTGTCACGGTCACACCCTCTACTACCTCGGCGGGCGGGTCGTCGGTTGGGTTACCCGGCACAACATCCCGATAACATTCGCCGGTTTGGTGTCCGGTGGCCGCGACTAGGCTAGCTGCTGTGACTCGAGATCCGACGCTGACACGACTCGACGATGAGGAGACCACGTGAAGCTGCTGGTGACCGGGGGCGCTGGCTACATCGGAAGCACCGTTGCGACGCTCCTGCTTGAGGCCGGTCACGAGGTGGTCGTCCTCGATGATCTCTCGACCGGGCACGAGCACACTATTCCGGCCGGGGCACGATTCGTCCGAGGTCGGGTGCATGATCTCGCCGGCGACCTCGTTACGCCCGGGGCCGGCTTCGACGGTGTGCTGCACTTCGCCGCGTTCATCGCCGCTGGCGAGAGCGTATCGGCACCCGAGAAGTACTGGGAGAACAACGTCGTTGGATCCCTGCGCCTGCTCGACGCCGTGCGCACCGCCCGCGTACCCAGGTTTGTCTTCTCCTCGACGGCCAACATCTACGGCAACCCAGCGGAGTTGCCGATCGCCGAGTCCGCCGTCGCCGCGCCGCCGAACCCGTACGCGACGAGCAAACTCGCGGTCGAGTACGCCCTCACCGGCGACGCTGGCGCGCATGGTCTGGCGGCCGTCTCCCTGCGCTACTTCAACGCCGCCGGCGCGCTTTTGCGGCCGTCCGGCTCATGTGGGGAGCGGCACGACCCGGAAACCCACCTGATTCCCAACGCCCTGCTCGTGGCCGCCGGCCGGAGGGAGAAGCTGGCGCTGTTCGGCGACGACTACCCCACCCCAGATGGCACCTGCGTCCGCGACTACATCCACATCGCCGACCTCGCCGCCGCACACCTGCTCGCGTTGGCCACGGTGCAGCCGGGCGAGCATCGCGTGTACAACCTCGGCAACGGCACCGGCTTCTCCAACCGCGAGGTCATCGAGGTGGTCCGGGATGTCACCGGCCACCTGATCCCGGTGGAGATGGCCCCCCGCCGCCCGGGCGACCCGGCCGTTCTCGTCGCCTCGTCGGCGAAGGCGCGCGCCGAACTCGGCTGGGAGCCGGCGAAGCCGTCACTGCGCGACATCATCGCCGACGCCTGGACCTTCGCAAGCTCGTAGCGCCGATCATGATGTGAGCGTCGTCAATCTGCGCCGATCATGACCTGGAGGTCATGATCGGCGCTGTTTGACGACGGTGAGGCCGTGATCGACGGAGAGGGCGGGGACGGTCGCGGCGTCAGGCAGCGTCGACGATCATGGCGGCGCCGACGGTGCGGTTAGTCGCCTCGTCAACGACGATGAAGCCACCCGTGGTCCGGTTGCGCCGGTACTCATCTGCCAGCAGCGGCACCGTCGTACGCAGCCGCACCCGGCCGATCTCATTGAGCGCGAGGCCCTCCGCCGTCTCGTCCCGGTGCAGCGTGTTCACGTCGAGGCGGTACTGCAGCTCGCGCACCACCGCCCGGGCATTGCGGGTCGTGTGCTTCACCGCGTACTTGCGCCCGGGTTGCAACGGCGCCGACTCATCCATCCAACAGATCAACGCGTCGATGTCCTGCGCCGGCTTCGGCGCGTTGTGTGGCCGACAGATCAGGTCGCCACGGGAGACGTCGAGCTCATCGGTGAGTCGGACCGTCACCGACATGGGCGGGTAGGCCTCGGCGACCGGGCCATCCGCTGTCTCGATCGAGGCGATCCGGCTGGTGAACCCCGACGGCAGCACCATGATCTCGTCGCCCGGCTTGAGTACACCGGAGGCGATCTGGCCGGCGTAGCCCCGGTAGTCCGGATAGCGGGTCGACTGCGGACGGATGACGTACTGCACCGGGAACCGTACGTCCACAAGGTTGCGATCCGAGGCGATGTGCACGTGCTCCAGGTGGTGCAGGAGGGCCGGTCCGTCGTACCAGGGCATCCGCGACGACCGGGTCACGATGTTGTCGCCGTGGAGGGCGGAGATCGGAACAACGGTCAGGTCGGGCGCCTCGAGTTTGGCCGCGAACGCGGTGAACTCGTCCGCGATCGACTCGTAGATCTCCTCGGACCAGTCGACGAGGTCCATCTTGTTCACGCACAGGACAAGATGCGGTACGCGCAGGAGCGAGCAGAGGAAGGCATGGCGCCTCGACTGCTCCACCAACCCCTTGCGCGCATCCACGAGGATGAGTGCCAGGTCGGCCGACGAGGCTCCGGTGACCATGTTCCGGGTGTACTGGATGTGACCGGGAGTATCGGCGATGATGAACTTGCGGCGTGGAGTGGCGAAATAGCGGTACGCCACGTCGATGGTGATGCCCTGCTCCCGCTCGGCCCGAAGCCCATCGGTGAGCAGAGCAAGGTCGGTGTACTCATCACCGCGCGCGGCGCTGACAGCTTCCACTGCCGCGAGTTGATCCTCAAAGATCGACTTAGTGTCGTAGAGCAGCCGTCCGATCAGGGTGGACTTGCCATCGTCGACCGAGCCGGCGGTGGCGAAGCGAAGCAGGTCCATGGGGCGCGCGGCCGCCGCTCTCGACGTACGGGCGATGTCGTCCACCATCAGAAGTAGCCTTCCCGCTTGCGGTCCTCCATCGCCGCCTCGCTCACCCGGTCGTCGCCGCGGGTGGCGCCGCGCTCGGTGATGCGGGTGGCGCCGACCTCCTCGATCACCTTCTCCACAGTGTCCGCATCGGACTTGACCGCAGCCGTGCAGCTCGCATCGCCCACGGTCCGGTAGCGGACCGTCTCGATGAAGGGCTCCTCGCCCGGGCGCGACGGCAGATGCTTGTGTACGGCGTAGAGCATGCCGTTGCGGTCGATCACTTCCCGCTCGTGGGCGAAGTAGATCTCCGGCAGTGCGATCTTTTCGCGGTTGATGTAGTGCCAGACATCCAACTCGGTCCAGTTGGCCAGCGGGAACACGCGGATGGACTCGCCTCGGTTAATGCGGGCGTTGTAGAGCGACCACAGCTCCGGCCGCTGGTTGCGCGGGTCCCATTGCCCGAACTCGTCGCGGAAACTGAACACCCGCTCCTTGGCCCGGGCCTTCTCCTCATCCCGACGTGCGCCGCCGAACAGGGCGTCGAAACGGTGCTTCTCGATCGCATCGAGAAGCACTGGCGTCTGGATGCGATTACGGGATCCATCGGCACTCTCCCGGACCAGGCCAGTCTCCAGCGCCTCGGGCACGCTGGCGACGATCAAGTTGAGTCCCAGGTCCTGGACGCGCCGATCGCGGTACGCGAGCACCTCGTCGAAGTTGTGGCCCGTGTCGACGTGCATCACCGGGAACGGGATCGGCGCCGGCCAGAACGCCTTCTCGGCCAGGCGCAGCATGACAATCGAGTCCTTGCCGCCGGAGAAGAGCAGCACAGGACGCTCGAACTCGGCCACGACCTCACGCATCACGAAGACGCTCTCGGCCTCAAGCGCGTCGAGGTGGGAGAAGCGATAGGCGGCCACCGAGGTCATGGGATGAGGTCCTTCAAGGGTGCAGCAATCGGCTGAGCCGGGGGTCCGGTCCCGTCTGTCCTGAATTCAAGCGCAGATCTGGTCCATGATGAAGCGCCAGTGGCGGGCGCCACAGCGGGCAGCGACATGTTCCCGAATGATGGGCCAACAGGAAGGTCGCCGCGGATCGAGAACCTCAGCCGGCGTGATACGCGTTCTGGGTCCACTCCAGACCACGCCCGATGATCGACTCGACGATGTCCGCGGTGCGGTCGACGAGGAACTCGAGCTCCTTGCGCTCGGTCGCCGAGAAGTCAGAGAGGACGTAGTCCGCCGGATCCTGTCGCCCTGGAGGTCGCCCGATCCCGAAGCGTGCGCGCAGGTAGTCCTTAGTGGACAGAGACTCGGAGATCGAACGCAATCCGTTGTGCCCACCCTCGCCGCCGCCCAGCTTGGCGCGGAGTTGTCCGTACGGGAGGTCGAGATCATCGTGTACGGCGACGATCTGGGCCGACTCGATCTTGTAGAACCGGGCGAGCGCCGCGACCGGTCCACCGGCGAGGTTCATATAGCTCAACGGCTTAGCGATGATCAGCTGTGGCGCCTCTGCGCCCACGCCGAGGCGGGTTTCGGCCACGTCGGCGAACGAGCGGCGGTGGCGGCCGAATTTCGTGCCGGTCCTGGCGGCGATGAGGTCGGCCACGAGAAAGCCGACGTTGTGGCGGTTGCCTTCGTACTCCCGCCCAGGGTTCCCGAGCCCGACGACCATCCACATCCGCAGCCGCGCCCCTTCCTCAACATTTGCTCGTCGATCTAGGGGTTAGTCGAGTGATTGGAGATCAAGCACGCGACTACGCCCTAGATCGACGGGAGGCGAACGGTCAGGCCTCTGGCGTCGGCGGCGCGGCGGCAGCCTCGGCTGGCGCCTCGGCCTCCACGGCCTCACCCTCGGCCTCGGCCTCCTCGGCGACCTCGCCGGCACCCTCGCCCTCGAGCTGCTCGGCGGTGGGTGCGAGCGCGATCACCGCAATGCTCAGGTCGAGCTCTGCTGCGAGCTCGACACCGGACGGAAGCTTGACGTCGGCGGCGGTGACGTGCGCTCCGGCCTCCAGCCCCTCGATGGACGCTTCCAGATACTCAGGTAGCTGCAGCGCGTCGGCCGTGATCGCCAGCTTGTCGTGCTCGAGCATGACGAGCGTGCCCTTGGCTGCCTCGCCGAGCAGGTGCACGGGCACATCGACGGTGATCATCTCGCCGCGGCGAACGATCAACAGATCGACGTGCTCAAAGATGTCCTTGAGCGGATCGCGCTGGATCGCCTTCGGCAGGGCCAGCGTCTCGGAGCCATCGGTGAGCGAGATGTTGAAAATCTGGTTGATGCCACCGTGGCGGATCGCCGCGGCGAACTCGCGGGCGGGCAACGCGATGTGCTTGGGGGCTTCGCCGTGGCCGTACAGCACGGCGGGCACCTTGCCGGCGCGGCGGGTCCGGCGGGCACCACCCTTGCCGAACTCGGTACGGGGCTCAGCGCTGATCTTTACCTCGGACACGGGAGCACTCCTGATGTGATCTGCTACGAACGTCTGCGTTGTCACGCAGTTGGTTTGCGGTGCGCGGGCGAGGGTGGGGCTAAGGTGCGCGGACGCATGCCCGAAGCACCGCGCCGATCACGGCACCCGAGCCTGGACAGCTTCCGTCCAGGCGGCGCCCTCGCCGTGGCAACCGACGTAGTCTACCTGAGGCGTGTGAGGCCATTGACGGCATCCCTGAGCTGTTGTTCCGGTCACCAACACCCAGTTGTCGCCGTCACCCGCACCGGCCCAAGACGCCATCCTTCGGTGCCGACCCAAGTCACCGGCAACTCGACGCTTCGGGTCAGCTAAGGCCGCCGAAGAGGGTGGTCACGGAGCCGTCGTCGAAGACCTCCCGAATGGCCCGCGCCAGCAGCGGGGCGATCGGCAGTACGGTGATCTTGTCGAGCCTCTTCTCCGCCGGGATAGGCAGCGTGTTTGTGACCACGACCTCGCTGATCTTGCTGTTGCGGAGCCGCTCCGTGGCCGGATCCGAGAGCACGGCGTGGGTCGACGCGA
>Ga0184632_10000763_pt1 | contig 12891 bp, 10 predicted proteins | sample PLM31_50_b1_FD_133153 | JGI IMG/M metagenome (GOLD analysis project Ga0184632, IMG submission 133153) | Groundwater sediment microbial communities from an aquifer in East River, Colorado, USA - PLM3-1_50_b1 | ecosystem: Environmental > Terrestrial > Soil > Riparian zone | place: USA: East... | reverse complement strand
CACGGCGCCGCCTGGGTGCTCACCCCCGCGGCCCAGGTCGACCATGGGGCGCTGCGGAGGCTGACCGGGTTCGTGCGGGGCCTCGGCGGCCGGCCGCTGATCCTCGACCCCGAGCTGCACGACCAGGTGGCCGCGTTCGCAAGCCACCTGCCGCAGCTGACCGCCACCGCGCTGATGGGTGCGGTGGCCGAGGTGGAGGCGCCTGCCGCCCTGCGCAGCCTGGTCGCGAGCGGGTTCCGCGACACCACCCGCGTCGCGGCGAGCGACCCCGACCTCTGGGTCGACATCTGCACCACCAACGCCCCGAGCATCCTGACCGCCCTCGACACCCTGACCGGCCGCCTGCTCGCGCTCAGGGAGCTGGTGGCGGCGGGGGACCGCGACGGCCTGCGCGAGACGCTCGCCGCCGCGCGCAACGCCCGCCTGCGCATCCCCACCAAGCCAGGCGCGTCCCCGCGCGGGCTGCGCGAGGTGGTCGTGCACATCGCAGACCGGCCGGGCAGCCTGGCGGCGGTGTTCCGTGCCCTGGGCGCCGCCGGGGTCAACGTCGAGGACCTCGCGATCGACCACGAGCTCCAGGGCGGTGGCGGCGCCCTCCGCTTCTGGGTTGCCGGCCGCGACACCCTGGGCGTTGCGCTGGCGGCCCTGTCCGCCGCCGGCTGGCCTGCCCACGAGGGCACCGGCACCGCCTGACCTGCGTCCGCCCGCAGGCCTCGCTAGCATGGGCGAAGCACCAAGGTACTTTGTCGACACATAGCTGAATGAAGAAATATACCTATAGGCAGATTGATAAATAGATAGAGCGCTGGGCCAGGGTCGCTCCCGCGACGGCCCGTCCCGTGATGGCCTGATCCTTCACCAGGTAGACTCTCGAGGGTGCGCTGCCGGCCGGCGGCGGTCCCCTTTTGTCACCATCGGAGCTGTCGTGCCGCGTCCACCCCTCCCGTCCGCGAACCACCCCTCCCGTCCCCCGGCACCTTCGCCGGCCAGCGGCCGGGCGCGCCGGCCAGGGCTCCTCGGGGAGGTCGCATGATCATGGAGGAGCTGGACGGGGGCCAGCACACACATGACGACGTCGTCGTCGCGATCGACGGCCCGGCCGGGTCGGGCAAGAGCACGGTCGCCCAGGCGGTGGCCGCACGCGCGGACCTGCGCCACCTCGACACCGGCGCGACCTACCGGGCGCTGACCCTGGCCCTGCTGCGGCAGGGCGTGCCGCCCGCCGACGCCGACGCGGTCGCCGCCAAGTCCGCCGACCTCGCCCTCGAGCTGGCTCCGGGCCGCTCCGGCCCGGTGCGCGTGCTGCTCGACGGGTCGGTCATGGGGGAGGAGCTGCGCTCGGCCGAGGTGAGCAGGGCGGTCTCGGCGGTCTCTGCCGTCCCCGCCGTGCGCGAACAGCTCGTCGCGCTGCAGCGGGCGGTCATCAGCCTGGGCGGGATCGTCGCCGAGGGGCGCGACATCGGCGCGGTGGTCTGGCCGCAGGCCGAGGTGAAGATCTTCCTGACCGCCGACCCGGCCGAGCGGGCGCGCCGCCGGGCCCGTGGTGAGTCGCCGGAGGCGCTGGCCCTTCGCGACCGGCGCGACAGCGGCAGGGCGGCGTCGCCGACCAGGGTCGCCCCGGACGCGCTGGTGATCGACTCGACCGGCCGCGAGGTGGCCGACATCGTGGAGGAGATCGTCGCGCTGATCGCCGCGGCAAGGGCCGGAAGGGACCGGTGACCGCAGCGCGCGCTGATCGTGGCTATCGCACGGCCGCGATCGTCGTGAAGCCACTGATGCGGGCATGGTTCCGCATCCGGGTCGAGGGTGCCGAGCACATCCCCGCCAGCGGTCCCGCCATCCTGGCCGCCAACCACCGCAGCAACGTCGACCCGGTCCTGCTGGCCTCTGCGATCGAGCGGCCGGTGTTCTTCATGAGCAAGGCGGAGCTGTTCTTCTGGCCGCTCGGGCCCATCCTGCGCTGGATCGGCCAGTTCCCGGTCCGCCGCGGTGGTGCCGACCGGGAGGCGCTGCGCCAGACTGCCGCGGTGATCGCACGCGGCGACATGCTCGGCCTGTTCCCTGAGGGCAGCCGGGGAGCGGGCCGGTTCGCCACCATCCACCCCGGCCTCGCCTACGTCGTCCTGCGGGAGCGCTGCCCGGTCCTGCCCGTGGCGATGATCGGCACCGACCGGGTGCGGCGGCCGACCGGCTGGCTGCCGTTCGTCTCCCCCGTCCACGTGGTGGTCGGGCCGCCCGTCGGGCTGCCCGCCCCGGGTGTGGGGCGGGCAGCCCGACGGGCGGCCACCGAGGCGCTGCGCCTGACCCTGCGGGACTTCCTGGCCGGCGTGGAAGGTCATCCGACCGATGAAGTGATAGATCAATGAGTAGACAAAGCGATGCATCTATACCTGAGGCGACTGGCCGCGCGCCGGCCGCCGCCCGGGCCACACCCGGGCGCGGCCGGTCGGCCGGGCAGGGGGGCGGCGGGCCGCTGCCCAGGGTGGCGGTGGTGGGACGGCCCAACGTCGGCAAGTCCACCCTGGTCAACCGCATCCTCGGCCGGCGTGCCGCCATCACCGAGGAAGTGCCCGGCGTGACCCGCGACCGGGTCCCCTACGAGGCCGACTGGGCGGGCCGCCGCTTCGAGCTGGTCGACACCGGCGGGTGGGAGCCGCGCGCCACCGGCCTGGCCGCACGGGTGGTCGCCCAGGCCGAGCAGGCGATGGCCGACGCCGACCTGGTTCTGTTCGTGGTCGACGCCGGCGTGGGTGCCACCGAGGAGGACGCCGCCGTGGCCGCGCGCCTCCGCCGGGGGAGCATGCCGGTGCTGCTGGTCGCCAACAAGGTCGACAACGCCGCCGTGGAGCTGCAGACCGGTGCCCTGTGGTCGCTCGGGCTGGGTGCGCCGCTGCCGGTGTCGAGCCTGCACGGGCGCGGCGCCGGCGACCTGCTCGACGCGGTCGTCGCGGGGCTGGGGGAGCGCCGCGCCGGCGCCGAGGAGCCGGACGCCCCGGCCGTCGCGATCGTGGGCCGCCCCAACGTCGGCAAGTCCAGCCTGCTCAACCGGCTGGCCGGCGAGGACCTGGCCATCGTCGACCCGGCGCCAGGGACCACCCGCGACACGGTGGACTCGGTACTGGCCCACGGCGGTCGGCGCTACCGGCTGGTCGACACGGCCGGGATGCGGCGCTCGTTCCAGCGGGCCGAAGGCGCCGACTACTACGCGTTCGTGCGCAGCCTGGAGGCGGTCGACCGGGCCGACGTCGCGCTGCTCGTGCTCGAGGCGCCGGCCGGCATCGCCGAGCAGGACCAGAAGGTGGCCGTGCGCGCGGCCGAGGCCGGCTGCGCCCTGGTCCTGGTGGCCAACAAGTGGGACCTGATGGACGACGAGGCTCGCCGAAGGTTCGACCTCGACCTCGAGCGCAAGCTTCACTTCGTCGACTGGGCCCCGCTGCTGCGCGTGTCGGCACGTACCGGCCGGGCCGTCGACAAGGTCTGGGGGCGGCTCGACGACGTCCTGGCCGAGCGCCTCCGGCGGGTGCCGACCGCCGCCCTGAACCAGTGGCTCGGCCAGGCGACCGAGCGGACCCCGCCGCCGCCGGCCCGCGGCAAGGCGGTCAAGGTCCGCTACGCCACCCAGGCCCGGGTCGCGCCGCCGGAGTTCGTCTTCTTCGCGACCGGGGTGCTCAGCCCCGCCTACCGGCGCTTCCTCGAGCACGACCTGCGCCGCACCTTCGGCTTCGCGGGCACCCCGGTGCGGGTGGTCGGGCGGGTCAGGACGAGGGAGCGCCCGGGGGAGCGGTAGGCCAACCCGGTCCGTACCGGACCCGAAGTGCGCCGATCTCCGGCATATCGTTTCGTTCTCGCGTACCAGGCTGTTGCGCCATTTCTGACTCGATGCTGTTGCGTCTTTCGTAACGGTCTCGGGACGGTGGACGAGGACCATCTGCCTATGCGGACGTCAACGTACGAGGCGCCCAAAGACGGAGGCGACGTGAGCGCACGGACAGCGGCCCGGCTTGGCTGGCTGCTCTTCGCGCTAGCAGCGCTCCTGCTGGTGCCCGCCGCCGTCTTGAACCTGCGCCGCCCCCAGTACGCCGACATCAGCTTCACCACCGGGGAGCTGGCGCTCGGAGTGGCGTTCCTCGGGTTCGGCTGGTTCGGTGCCCTGATCGTCTCGCGCTGGCCAGCCAACCCAATCGGTTGGCTGCTCAGCGCGCTCAGCCTGGGCAGCGCGCTCACGACCCTCGCCGCCGAGTACGCCGTCTACGGGTTGATCACCCGTCCTGGCGCCGCGCCGGGCGCGGGGGCGCTGGCCTGGCTGGCGTCCTGGCAGTTCGCCCCCTCCTCGGTCTGCTGTTGATCTTGCTGCTGCTGTTTCCGACCGGCCGTCCGCTGTCGCCTCGCTGGTGGTGGGTCGTGTGGCTCGCCGCGGTTGCGAACGTCCTCGTTATCGTCGGTGCGCTGCCGTTGTGGCCGCTACGCGGCGTGGCCCTGCTGGGCTTGCGCGAGGTCCCCAGCCCGGTAGGTCCGCTTGGGGTTGTCTACATTGTCGGCGAGTGGGGAGTGATCGCGGCCGGGGTCGCCGCTGCCGCCTCGCTGCTGGTGCGGTTCCGCCGTGCCCGGGGTGCCGAGCGCCAGCAGATCAAGTGGCTCCTCTACACGGCCGTGGTGTTCGGCGTCGGCGTCCCGCCGGCCTCGCTGCTGGCGTTCACGATCGGCGCCTCCGAGCTGGCGGCCGACGTGGTCGGCGCGATGTTCGTCGCTGGCCTGCCCGCCGCGATCGGCGTCGCGATCCTTAAGTACCGCCTCTACGACCTCGACCGGCTCATCAACCGCACCCTGGTCTATGGGCTGCTTACCACGCTGCTCGGCCTTGGCTACGCCGGCCTGGTCCTGGTGCTCGGCCAGGTGTTCGGTGGGATCGGCGCCGAGCCGCCAAGCTGGGCGGTGGCCGGCGCCACCCTGGCCGTGGCTGCCCTGTTCCAGCCGGCCCGGCGCCGGGTCCAGGCCGCGGTGGACCGGCGCTTCAACCGGCGCCGCTACCATGCGGCCCAGACCATCGAGGCGTTCAGCGCCCGGCTCCGTGACGAGATCGACCTCGATACCCTGCGCGCGGAGCTGCTGGCCGTGGTCGACCACACAATGGAACCGACCACGGTGTCGCTGTGGCTGCGACCGCGGGTGGAGCGCTCGGTGCCGCAGGTTCATCATTGACACGTACCAGCTTGTTGCGCAATGGGTCAAAGACCTAGGGACAGCTGCTTCCCGGTACCCGCAGCAGCGCATCGACGCGGGTCCCATGTCTGTGCGGGGTGAACACTGTTGTCGCGCGTGTGAAGGAGCGGTAGAAGGGGAGGCACCATCGAGGGAGGAGCTCGCGATCGCATGAGCGACGCTGAGACGGGCTCCGCGCCGGCGGCTGATCGAGGGGCATGGCTCCGGGACCTCCGCCGGGTCGACGAGCAACAAGAAGACGCCCTGGCCGCCGACTACGATGCCCACTGGGGCGAGATCGACGATACGCACCAAGTGTTCGTGGAGCGGTTGCTGTCGACGCTCCCGCCGGCCGGCAGGGTGCTGGACGCGGCGTGCGGCACCGGCAAGTACTTCCCGATGGTGCTGGCCAGCGGTCGCTGGCTGCTCGGGGTGGACCATGCCGGCGCCAGTCTGGCCGTCGCCGCAGCCAAGGTCCCCCAGGTCCCCACCGAGCAGCACGACCTGCAGGACCTCCCCTACCGCGACGAGTTCGACGGCGTGCTGTGTGTGGACGCCATGGAATTCGTCCCGCCGGAGGACTGGCCAGTGGTCTTGGAGCGCTTCGGTCGGGCGCTGCGCCCTGGGGGCTGGCTGTACCTGACCGTCGAGCTTGCCCGTGAGGATCGGGTGCGCGCGGCCAACGAGGCGGCCCGACGGTCGGGCCTGCCGGTGGTGGACGGCGAGGTGATCTGGGGCGAGCCCGACGGCTACTACCATCACTACCCGACCATGCAGCAGGTCCGAGGATGGCTCGCCGATGCCGGGTTTGACATCCAGGAGGAAGCCGAGGGGTCCTGGCACGAGGAGGGGTACGCCTATCACCACGTGCTGGCACGCGTGGAGACCCCGCCAGGCTGAGGGACGTCGGTTCGGGCTGCCCTTTCCCGGAGTCCAGAGCGTTTCAGCAGCACCCTGGTAAGGGTCATGACAGCGTCGATACGTCCATGAGCCGGTCAGCGGGCGGGCCGGCGCGCCCCGGTCCATCCGTCACGCGGGGGAGGCCACGATGACCGTGGCCCTCCCCGCGTCATCGGTGGCCTGCGTCAGGCTTCTGCCAGGCCGGGCCGAGGCACCGGGACATGGTAGTCTGTGGCCCGCTACAGCGACGAGCACGGCGTCGGCACGCCTGCTCGGAGCCGTTCCGGGACGTGGCGCAGCTTGGTTAGCGCACCAGTCTGGGGGACTGGGGGTCGCCGGTTCAAATCCGGCCGTCCCGACCATCGCACCTGCAGACCCGCACGACACGGCCGCGCCGGCCCGGCCCGGCCAGCCGTCCACCGGCCCGGGCGGGTATACGCTCCTCGTATGAGTGAGACCAGCCGCCCGGAGGCCGAGCGCCCCGCGCCGGACCCGCGCGAGCCCGCTGCCGAGGGCGTCGCCGGGACATTTTGCGTTTGGGTGACCGGGGTGTTGGGTGTTTTGTTTTTGGCAGCGGCCAGGGGGACCTCGAGCACCTCCCGGCAGCGGTCCGCCCCGGAGCCGGGGACCCCGGCGGGCCAGCGGCCCTCCACGGCGATCGTCACCGTGCCGAACGCGATCTCGTTCGCCCGGCTGCTGCTCATGCCGGTGTGCGCGTGGCAGCTCGCCACCGGCCACTACGCCACCGGGCTCTGGCTCACCGCGCTGGTGGGCTCGACCGACTGGGTGGACGGCTGGCTGGCCAGGCGCACCGGCCAGGTCTCCCGGCTCGGGCAGCTCCTCGACCCGTTCGCGGACCGGATGCTGATCGCGTCGGTGGCGATCGCCCTGGTCGCCCGGGGTGTGCTGCCCTGGCCGGCGGTGGCCCTGCTGCTCGGGCGGGACGCCGTGATCCTGGCCGGGTTCCCGCTGCTCTCGCGGCGCGGCGTGCGCCCGCCCGACGTCGTCTGGGTGGGCAAGGCGGCAACCTTCGACCTGCTGGTCGCCCTGCCGGTCCTGGTCGTGGGCGAGACCGGCCTGGCCCTCGCCCCCGCCGCCCACGCCGTCGGCCTGGCGCTGCTCTGGGCTGGCGTCGTCCTCTACTACGTGGCGGGGGCGGTCTACGTCAGAATGGCCCTGGAAGGGCTGCGAGCGGCCCGTACCAGCGCCTAGCCGTGGAGCGCCGGGGCCGTCCACGGGCGTCCGCGGGTGCCGGGGGGCTCACGACCAGTCTGGCGAGCGGGGAGGGTACTGAGCCCCACGCGCAGCGAGGAGGCCACCCCATGAAGGCCGTGATCATGGCTGGCGGCGAAGGCACGCGACTTCGTCCGCTCACCGCCAACCAGCCCAAGCCGATGCTGCCGCTGGCCAACCGGCCGATCATGGAGCACATCGTCAGGCACCTGCGCAACCACGGGGTCAAGGACATCGTGGTCACGGTGCAGTTTCTGGCCAGCCAGGTGCGCAACTACTTCGGCGACGGCGCCGACATGGGCGTCGACCTGACCTACGCGACCGAGCCGCGCCCGCTGGGCACTGCTGGCAGCGTCAAGAACGCGGCCGAGCAGCTCCAGGAGACGTTCACGGTCATCTCGGGCGACGCCCTGACCGACATCAGCCTGGACGAGGTGGTCGCCTTCCACCGCCGCTCCGGCGCGCTCGCCACCGTGGTCACCAAACGGGTGGAGAACCCGCTCGAGCTCGGCATCGTGGTCGCCACCGAGGACGGCCGCATCGAGCGCTTCCTCGAGAAGCCCCACTGGGGCCAGGTGTTCTCCGACACCATCAACACCGGCATCTACGTGCTCGAGCCCGAGGTGTTCGACCACATCCCCGAGGACGGGCCGGTCGACTTCGCCGCCGACGTCTTCCCCAAGCTGCTCGCCGCCGGGGCGCCCCTGTACGCCTTCGTGGCCGAGGGCTACTGGACCGACGTCGGCAACCTGGACGCCTACCGCCGCGCCCACGAGGACATCCTGGACGGCAAGGTCCGGGTGGACGTGCGCGGGTTCCAGGTCCGGCCTGGGGTGTGGCTCGGCGAGGGAGCCGAGGTCGACCCTGAGGCTCAGCTGCACGCGCCGGTCCTGATCGGTGACTTCGCCAAGGTCGAGAAGGCGGCCACGCTGCGCGAGTACAGCGTCGTCGGCGCCAACGTGGTCGTCAAGGAGAGCGCCTTCCTGCACCGGGCGATCGTCCAGGACAACGCCTATGTCGGCCCTGGCGCCCAGCTCCGCGGCTGCGTCGTCGGACGCAGCGCCGACGTCAAGCGAGGCGGGCAGATCGAGGTCGGCGTGGTGGTGGGGGACAACGCCGACATCGGCCGTGGTGCGATCCTGCGACCCGGCGTCAAGGTCTACCCATTCAAGACGGTCGAGCCGGGCGCGGTGGTCACCAAGTCGATCATCTGGGAGGGCCGGGGCGCCCGCACGCTGTTCTCCGAGCACGGCGTGGCCGGCCTTGCCAACATCGACGTGACCCCTGAGCTGGCCCTCAGGCTTGCGATGGCGTTCGGCTCGACCCTCAGGAAGGGGTCCAGAGTGACGCTGGCCCGCGACGCCAGCCGGGTGTCGCGGGCGTTCAAGCGGGTCCTCCTGGCCGGGCTGAACGCCACCGGGATCGACTGCGACGACCTCGAGCTGGCCCCGGCCCCGGCAGCGCGGTTCTCGGCCACCCGGGCCGGCGCCTCCGGCGGCATGTACGTACGCACCTCGCCCCGGGACGGCCAGGCGATCGAGATCGCCGTGTTCGGCGACGACGGCAGCGACCTCGACGACGGCGCCAGGCGCAAGGTCGAGCGGACCTACAACCGGGAGGAGTTCCGGCGCGCCTTCGGCCGCGGGATGGGCGAGCTGCGCTACCCGCCGCGCGCCACCGAGCACTACACGGCCGCGCTGGTCGACTGCATCGACGCGCAGGCGGTGCGGCAGCGCCGCTTCAAGGTGGTGATCGACGCCGGCGGTGGCACCTGCTCGCTCGTGCTGCCCTGGCTGCTGCCCCGGTTCGGTCTGGACTCCCTGCTGGTCGGGGGGCAGCTCGACGAGGAGCGGGTGTCGCCGTCGGCCGAGCAGCTCGGCGACGACCTGGACCGGCTGGCGCGCCTGGTGACGGCCTCCGGCGCCGACCTCGGCGTGCGCTTCGACGCGGTCGGGGAGCGGCTCACCCTGGTCGACTCGCACGGCCAGGTCGTCCCCCACGACCGGGCCCTACTCCTCTACGTCGACTTGACGGTCCGGTCCGAGCAGCGGGGGACGGTCGCGCTGCCGGTGTCGACCACCCGGCGGGCGGTCGAGCTCGCGGCCACGCACGGCTGCGAGGTGGTCGGGACCAAGCTCGCCTCCAGCGCGATCATGCGGGCGTCCCAGCTCGACAGGGTGGTGTTCGCCGGCGCCGATCGCGGCGGCTACGTGTTCCCGGCGCTGCACCCGGCCTACGACGCGCTGGTGTCGTTCGGCAAGCTGCTGGAGCTGCTGGCCATCCAGGAGGCGAGCCTGGCCGAGGCCGTGGCCGCCCTGCCCGAGTCGAACGTCGTCCGCCGCCGGGTGCCCACCCCCTGGGAGCAGAAGGCAGCGGTCATGCGCCAAGTCCTTGAGGCCGCCAAGGGCCACCGCACCCAGGACGTCGACGGTATCAAGGTGTTCCACCAGGCCGTGGGCGGCAGCGACGGCGGCCCCGACGACGACTGGGTGCTGGTGATCCCCGACACCACCGAGCCGGTCACCCACCTGTGGGCCGAGGCCGGCACCGCCGCGGCGGCCAGCGCCCTCGCCGACCGGTACGAGGCGCTGGTCAAGGGCGTGTTCGACCCGGACTGAGCGCGGGCTCCCTGGCCATCGTTGCCTTGCCGTGACCCGAGCGTGTCGCCGGTGTGGTCGCCCGGCCGTACGCTGCCCGTGCCGTAGACAGCATGCGCCCGGCGGCCGGCGTGCCACTTCCCCCTTCGTCCCCCCGAGGACGTAAGCTGGCTTGCCGGACCGGGCGCGGGCCGCGGCCGTCCCGCGCAGCGGCAGAGAGTGAGGGAGCCACCATCGACGTCGTCGACCGGCCGACCGAGGCGCCGGCAGCCGAGCAGGTCGAGCGGCAGGCCCCGCCGCGGGTGGAGGCGAAGCCGGAGACCAGCCCCGGCGGGCCCCGGCGCCTGCTCGGGCTGCCCCGCCCCCTGCTGGCGGCCAGCCTCGCGCTCGCCCTGGTGCTCACCCTGGTCGGGGTCGACACCGCGCTGGCAGCGGGGAGGGTCCGGCGCGGGGTGCGGGTCTCGGGCGTCGACCTGTCCGGCATGACCCCAAGGCAGGCCCGCGCGCGGCTGGCCGCAGCCGCCCCCGCCGTCGAGGCGCGGCGGGTGACCGTCCGCGCCGACGCCGCAACCATCAAGCTGCCCCGGTCCGAGACGGGCGTCCGCCTCGACCTCGACGCGAGCGTGGCCGCCGCGCTGGCCGTCGGTCGCTCCGGGCCGGCCGATCCAGACCGGCTGAAGACCTGGCTCTCGGGCGTTGAGGTGCCCTGGCGGACGCGCCTGGACAGCGGCGCGTTCGACCGGGTGGTGGCCAGGCTGGACCGCGAGGTCCGCCGCCCGACCAGCGAGCCCCGGCTGCTCGTGGCCGCGGCCCAGGTCCGCCTCGTGCCCGGGTCCCCGGGCCGGGCGGTGGACCGGCCGGCCGCGGTGCGGGCGCTCGAGGCCGCTGCAGCCCGGCCGGCGGCCGACGAGATCACCCTGCCCGTGACCGAGCAGCAGCCGACTGTCGGCCCGGCGGCCGCCGAGGCGGCCGCCGCGCAGGCCCGCAGCCTGCTGTCGGCACCTGTGGCGGTGACCGCGGCGGGGCACCAGGCACAGCTCCTCCCGGCCGACCTGGCGCCGCGGGTACAGGCCCGGGTCGACCAGGGCCGCCTGGTGCTCGGCCTCGACCCGCGTGGGCTCGACGCGCTGCTCCGCCAGAAGGCCGGCTTCGCCTACACCGCCGCCCGGGATGCCGGGTTCCGCCCAGCCGGCAAGCGGATCACCGTGATCCCGGCGGTCAACGGCAGCGTCGTCGACCCCGCCCGGGCCGCCGCTGCCGTGCTGGCCGCCGGCGGCCGGGCCGGCGCCGACCGCAGGGCGGCCCTGCCCGTCCGCACCAGCGCGCCCGCGCTGACCACCGGGGAGGCCCGGGCGCTCGGGGTGAAGGAGGTCATCTCCTCCTACACCACCACGTTCAACGCGGGCGACGCCCCGCGGGTGCACAACATCTCGCTGATCGCCGAGGCCGTGAACGGCAGCCTGGTCATGCCCGGACAGGTGTTCTCGATGAACGGCGCCACCGGTGAGCGCACCGCCGCCAAGGGCTACCGTACCGCCCACGTCATCCGCGACGGGGAGATCGTCGACGGGCTGGGCGGCGGCGTCTGCCAGGCCGGGACCACGATGTTCAACGCGATCTTCTTCGCAGGCCTGCCCGTGGTCGAGCGCCGCAACCACAGCCTGCACATCAGCCACTACCCCATGGGGCGCGACGCGACCCTCAACTGGCCGGGCACCGACCTCAAGTTCCGCAACGACTCGCCACACGGGATCTACATCACCGCCAGGGCCACCCCGGCGACCCTGAAGGTCACGATGTACTCGACGTCGCGGGGGTACAAGATCGCCTACAGCACCTCGGGCGCGTACAACTTCCGGACCCCACAGACGAAGTACGAGGACGACCCGACCCTGCCCGAGGGGACCGAGGTCGTCGAGAGCAACGGGTCCTCCGGCTTCGACGTGACCGTCCACCGGACCGTCACCCAGAACGGTCGCGTCGCGCGCAGGGACTCGTTCGTCTCCAACTACATCCCGTGGAGCAAGGTGATCCGCAGGGGCACGAAGAAGGCCGCCGGCCCCCCGACCACGACCCCGCCGCAGCCATAGCACGGCGGCTCGATGGGTTGTGGACATTCGATGGCACGACGGCCACGGCTGTGCTTGGCTACGCCGCGGCGTGGGCCGCTCGTCCCGCAGCCGGGCCGCGCCGCCGGACCGGGCCGGGCCCTGCGAGGGAGCGAGGCAGGCAGACAGGAGCCGACATGTACCCAGATGACCTGAAGTACACCAGGGAGCACGAGTGGTTGCGGGTCGACGGCGACCGGGCCACCGTGGGGATCACCCACTACGCCCAGGACTCGCTCGGCGACATCGTCTACGTCGACGTCCCGCCGGTGGGCACCGCCGTCACCGGCGGGGAGCCGTTCGGGGAGGTCGAGTCGACGAAGTCGGTCTCCGACATCTTCAGCCCGGTGACCGGGACGATCGCCAAGCGTAACGAGGAGCTCGACAAGAGCCCCGAGATCATCAATTCCGACCCCTACGGGCAGGGCTGGCTCGTCGTGATCGAGATGACCGACGCCAGCGAGGCCGACGAGCTGATGGATGCCGACGCATATCGTGAACTGGTGGCAGAAGGCTAGGCGCGCAACCTCGCGGTCGAGGGTTCCGGCGGCTCGCGCCGGCCCGGGCTGGCGCATGTCCGACCAGCCCGTTTACGTTGACCCTGTTTCAACCGGTCCTCTACAGTCAGCGTCCATATCGAGCCCAAGCCCGGAGGGCGGAATGTTCTGCACCCAGTGCGGTCACAAGAACCCAGAAGGCGCCCACTTCTGCGCGAACTGTGGTGCCCCGCTGGTGGCAGCAGCCGCCGACGACTCGACGACCACGATCAGCCTGGCCGCACAGGACCTCGAAGCTGAGGTGGAGGAAGAGGTTGCCGCCCCGGTCGAGGAGCTGCGCGAGGGCACGGCCATGCT
>Ga0184632_10000762_pt1 | contig 12895 bp, 13 predicted proteins | sample PLM31_50_b1_FD_133153 | JGI IMG/M metagenome (GOLD analysis project Ga0184632, IMG submission 133153) | Groundwater sediment microbial communities from an aquifer in East River, Colorado, USA - PLM3-1_50_b1 | ecosystem: Environmental > Terrestrial > Soil > Riparian zone | place: USA: East... | reverse complement strand
CAGGGCGATGACGATGGCCTCCCGGCCGCTGCCCCGCGCGGGGGCGATCACGTCGCAGGAGTCCTGGTAGCGGGGCGGCGCGTCAGCCCTCGAGCGATATCCACAGGTACATAATGCACAACGGGCGCCGCCGCCCCGATTCACGAGTCATCCTGCCGTCCGCCGGACGCGAGGTCGCCGCTCCGTCGATGCCACGTTACGTCCCCGAGGACTCCCTCGCCTCACCCCGCTTCACGGGACCGGCGACGTTCGCCCGCTTGCCATATGTGAGGACGTTGACCGACGTCGACGTCGCCATCGTCGGTGTCCCGTTCGACACCGGGGTGACGTTCCGCGTCGGTGGCCGCTTCGGGCCCAACGCGGTGCGGGCCGCGAGCGCCATGCTCCGGCCCTACAACGCCAATCTCGATGTCTCGCCGTTCGACGTGCTGTCCTGCGTGGACCATGGCGACATCGCCATCGTTCCGGGGTTCACCGAACACAGCTACCGGAATATCGAGGACGCGGTCGCCCCGATCGTCGAGGCGGGCGTCATCCCCATCCTCGTCGGTGGCGATCACGCCTGCACGCTGCCGCACCTCCGGGCGACCCGGTCGAGGGGCCCGGTCGCGGTCATCGACTTCGACTCGCACACCGATGCCTGGGACAGCTACTTCGGCGAGAAGTACAACCATGGGACATGGATGCGGCGCGCGATCGAAGAGGGTCTCGTCGATGTCGAGCGGTCGATCGAAGTCGGGCTGCGCGGGTCGATCTATCACCCGGACGACTGGTCGGGCCTCCGTACCGAGCTCGGTCTCGAGTACCTGACGACGGAGGATGTCCTGCGGATCGGTCCTGCCGCGACGGCCGACGCCATCCGGGCACGAGTCGGCTCGGCCCCGGCCTTCATCAGCTTCGACATCGACGTGGTCGATCCGGCGTTCGCGCCCGGGACCGGCACGCCCGAGCCGGGTGGCCTGTCGTCACATGACGCGCTCTCGATCGTGCGGGCGCTCCGCGGCATCGACTTCGTCGGCTTCGATGTGGTCGAGGTCATCCCTGCGTACGATCCGGCCGGTCAGACGGCCACGCTCGCGGCCAACCTTTTCTACGAGATGCTGTCGCTGGTGGCCCTGCGGCGCCTCGGGCGATGAGCGAACCCACGCCGGGCGGCGGACATGCATTCAGCTGGCCGGAGGGCGCCCGAGCCGCTGCGGCGTTCACGTTCGACGTCGACGCGGAGAGTGCGATCCTCGCCAGCCATCCAGCGGCGGCCGGCTGGCTCGACGTCATGAGTCACCAGGCCTACGGACCACGGACCGGCGTGCCGCGGATCCTGCGGATGCTCGATCGTCGCTCGATCCGAGCGACCTTCTTCGTCCCCGGATATACCGCCGAGCGTTGGCCCGATGTCGTGCGGGCGATCCGCGATGCAGATCACGAGATCGGCCACCACGGGTACCTCCACGAGAGCTCGCGCGAGGCGGATGCGCAGACCGAGGAGACGCGCCTGCTCCGTGGGCTCGACGCCCTCGAGAAAATCGCCGGCGTGCGGCCGACTGGCTACCGCGCCCCGATGTGGGAGGTCAGCTACGCCCTGCCCGGCGTCCTGGCGCGCCACGGATTCCGCTACGACTCGAGCCTCATGGACGCCGACGTGCCCTACCGACTCGCGACCTCGGACGCACCCGATGCGTCGTCGATCATCGAGCTGCCGGTCCACTGGTCAATGGACGATTGGGAGCCCTATGCCTATCTGCCGGGGATCACCGGCTCAGGTGTCATTTCGCACCCCGAGGAGGTCACGTCGCGGTGGCGCGCCGAGCTGGAGGCCATGGCCACCGACGGCGGCATGTTCATGCTCACGAGCCATCCGTTCCTGACCGGGCGTCCGTCGCGCACCGCTGCGTTGGAGCGGCTCATCGAACGGGCGCAGGATCTGGACGGCTTCTGGATCGCAACCTGCGATGAGATCGCACGGCACGCCGAGACGCAACGACTGGCCGCGTTCGTGCATGTCCCCCACGCACCGCTGCGCATGGACTAGAATGCATGATGCACAGTCGAAGCCGTCGGGCAATCTCCTCCTGCACGACGGCTTCGCCCCGTCAGTGCGCCGAACGATGGGTCGATGGAACGCGTGATTGAGCCCTCGGTCGCCCTTGTCACGGGCGCCGCCAGTGGGATCGGACGCGCCACGGCCCATCGTTTGGCTGAGGCGGGTTACGTGGTCGCCGTGATCGACATCGACGGGCGCGGTGCGGAGGCGGTCGCACGAACCGTTGATGGGCGGGCGTTCACCGCCGACGTCGCCGACACGGAGGCGGTGACCCAGGTCGTTCATGAGATCGAGACACGGCTGGGACCGATCGGGCTCGCGATCTCGAACGCCGGCGTCTACGACGAGGTCCCCCTGGGCTCGGTCACAGACGAACATTGGCAGCGCATGCTTCGGGTGCATCTCGGCGGAGCGTTCAACGTCTGTCGGGCGGTGGTGCCGCCGATGCGACGGCGCTCGACGGGCTCGATCGTCCTCGTCTCGTCGGAGCTCGCACTCGCCGGATCGCCTCGGGCATCGGCATATGTCGCGGCCAAGGCGGCACTCCTCGGCCTCGGTCGATCGTTGGCACGAGAGCTCGCGCCGACGATCCGGGTGAACGTCGTCGCGCCAGGCCCCGTCGATACCCCGCTGTTGCTCGACCGGGAACGCACGCCGCAGGCCATCGGGACCATCCCGATGGGCAGGCTCGGGCGACCGGAGGAGATCGGCGAGGCAATCGTTCATCTGGCCATTGCGCAGTTCACCACCGGCGCCGTGTACTCGCCGAACGGCGGTACCGTCATCCAGTGAACGATGCCGCGCCAGTCGCGCTCGTCACCGGTGCCGCGGGCGGTTTGGGCCGGGCGATCGTCGCGGCGCTCGAGACGGATCGGATGTCCGTGGCCGGCGGAACCCATCACGGCGGGGCCTTCGCGGCGGACCTGAGCGATCCGGGGCAAGCCCGCGATCTCATCGAGCGGGTCGTCGCGCGATACGGCCGACTCGATGTGCTTGTCGTCAACCACGCGGCGATGACGATGGCGCCGATCGACGAACATCCTGTCGACGACTGGTGGCGCGTCGTCGATACGAACCTCTCAGGGGCGTTCTACCTGGCACAGGCTGCCGCGCCCCATCTCGCCAGGGCGGCCGGGGCCATCGTCTTCATCTCGAGCGAGTGGGGCGTGACGGGCTGGCCGGAGGCGTCGGCATACGCGGCCAGCAAGGCCGGGATCATCGGCCTGACCAAGGCCCTTGCCTTGGAGCTGGCGCCGGACGTACGGGTCAACGCGGTCGCGCCCGGCATCATCGATACGCCGCAGCTCGAGGTCGATGCCGCGGCGGCAGGGCTTTCGCTCGAGGAGATGAAGGCCACGTACGCAGCGGAGACGCCGCTACGCCGAATCGCGACACCCGGCGAGATCGCGGCCACCGTCTCGTTCCTGGCTTCGCCGGGTGCTTCGTTCTACACGGGCCAGGTCCTGCGCCCGAACGGAGGCGTCACGACCGCGAGCTGAGCCTCCGAATGAGTCCCTCTCGGTGCAGAACGGAGAACCGCAGGCCTAGTCAGGCGACAGCGGCTACGGCTTTCGCCAGGTCGAGCGAGCCGTCGTAGAGCGCCCGGCCGACGATCGCCCCCGTGCAGCCGATTGCCCGCACAGCGAGCAGATCATCGATCGAGCGGATCCCGCCGGAAGCGATCACCTCGACGCCGAAGGCGACGACCGATGCGAGAAGCGGAAGGTCCGGTCCGGCGAGGACCCCGTCGCGATCGATGGCCGTTGTCTCGAAGATATTGACACCGCAGTCGACGAGCCTCCCGACCGCGTCATCCACGGTCGGACCGTCTGCTCCGGACCGCCAAGCCTCGCCGAATGCCATTCCGTCCCGTACGTCAATCGCGACGGCGATCCGGGTAGTCCCAAATCGCCCAACCAGTCGGGCTACCAAGGATGGATCCTGGAGTGCGGCCGTCCCGAGCACGGCCCGTCGAGCACCGGCTCTGAGGACAGCGGCGACGGCCTCCTCGGTACGTAGCCCGCCCGCGACCTCGCAATGAACTCGGTCTCCAGCTGCGCTCAGGATCCGCCCGATCACCTCCGTATGACAGGCTCGTCCATACCGCGCGCCATCGAGGTCGACGATATGGAGCCAGTGCGCTCCGGCGGCCTCGAACGACGCCGCTACGGCGACCGGGTCGTCGCCGTAATCATCGAGCCGATCGAAGTCCCCCTGCTGCAGCCGCACGACGCGACCATCGATCAGGTCGATCGCGGGCAGGATCTCGAACCTTGACGGCTGGCTTACCATCGCGCTAGCATGCTAGCACGCTAATACGCTGCCATGAAAGGCGGGACGGGCGGGAGACAAGGAGGGCGGAGTCGGACCATGGTGGCCGAGGACTGGCGAACCCTTGACACGGACGAGCTGATCGCGGCGATTCTCCGACTGCAGTCCGCCGCCGAGGCGGCCCACTTCCTTCGCGACCTCTGCACGCTCGGGGAGATCCACGACCTCGCGCAACGCTGGGCCGTCGTCCGCTTGCTCGGCGATGGGAAGCATTACTCGGAGATCTCCCGGGAGACGGGCGCGAGCACGGCGACCATCACCCGCATCGCCAGCTGGCTAAACCACGGCGAGGGTGGCTACCGCCAGGCCCTGGAGCGCCTTCGGAAGGCCCGCCCGGCTCGCGCCCCGGCCAAGGCATGAGAGAGCGACTCCGACTCGCCGTCCCGAATAAGGGCCGGTTGGTCGAGCCGACGATCGAGCTGCTGCACGACGCCGGGCTGGTGTTCGAGGAGCACGATCGCAGCCTCGTCGCCCGGGTCCAGAACTACGACCTCGACGTGCTGTTCGTCCGAACCAACGACGTGATCGAGTTCGTGGGCGACGGCGTGGCCGACCTCGGCGTCACGGGTGAGGACCTTCTAACCGAGAGCGGTGCCGAGCTGCCGCGGCTCCGGTCGCTTGGCTACGGTCGTTGTCGGCTCGCCGCGGCGGTGCCGAATGACGTCCCGTACCGGACCGTGGAGGACCTCGCCGGGCTTCGTGTCGCGACGGCGCACCCGAATACCACTCGTCGGTTCTTCGAGGAACGGCGGATCCCGGTGGACGTCATCCCGATCTCGGGTGCGGTCGAGGTAGCGCCTCGACTCGGCCTCGCCGAAGCGATCGTGGACCTGGTCTCGACCGGCTCGACGCTGGTGATGAACGGCCTCCGGGCGATCGGCGACGTGCTCGAGTCGGAGGCCATTCTGGTCGCGAACCCGACGGCCCACCGCCAGCGCAGCGGCGATTTGGCGGCGATCGACACGATGTTGAGCGCCGTTATCGCTGCCCGGGGCCGCAAATACCTGATGATGAACGCGCCGGCGGCGAAGTTGGCTGAGCTCGAAACCCTGCTGCCCGGTCTCGAATCGCCCTCGATCATCCCTCTCGCCCACGAGGGCATGATCGCGATCCATGCCGTCGTCGGCGCGGACGAGGTGTGGGGACTGCTGCCGCGACTCAAGGCGACGGGGGCGTCCGGGATCCTCGTCCTCCCGATCGAGAAGATCCTGCCGTGAATCGACTGTCAGATGCGCCGGCCGCGCCGTCAGGCCGACTTCGGAGGATCGACCTCGCGACTGCATCGCCACAGGAGCTCGGAGGTCTGGCTCGTCGCCAAACCGTCCCCGACCGGCGAGTCCGCGAGGGTGCGGCGCAGATCCTGGCGGACGTTCGGTCGCGTGGCGACGACGCCGTCCGGAGCGCGAACGACCGGTTCGGCGGTGGTCTGCCGGACGGCCGGCTCATCCTCGCAGCCGACGAGCTCGCCCGAGCCTGCGAGGCACTCCCCCGAGCCGTGCGGGTCGCGCTCGACCAGGCGATCGAGCACGTCGAACGCTTCGCGGCGACGCAGCGACCGGTGGCCAGCCGAACGACGACCGCCCACGGAATCGAAATCGAGCGTCGCTGGGTGCCGCTCGATCGGGTCGGCTGCTACGTTCCCGGCGGGTCGGCGCCCTATCCCTCGTCGCTCGTGATGACCGTCGCTCCGGCCCGCGTGGCCGGGGTCGGGTCGATCGTCGTCGCCTCCCCTGCCGACGCCTCGGGCCAGGTGGACGAGGTCCTGCTCGGCGCGGCTGGACTGCTCGGGGTCCAGGAGTTCGTGGTCGCGGGCGGAGCGCACGCGGTCGGCGCGCTCGCTTATGGGCTGCCGGGAGCCGGCATCGCGCCGGTTGACAAGGTCGTCGGACCCGGCAACGCCTGGGTCACCGCGGCGAAGATCGAGGTCGCCGCCGAGGTCGCGATCGACCTGCCGGCCGGGCCGTCCGAGGGGATGGTCCTGGCGGACGCAACCGCGGATCCGGTTCTCGTCGCCGCGGACCTCGTCACCCAGGCCGAGCACGGGTCTGACTCGCCGGCCATCTTGGTGACGCTAGACGGCGGTCTCGCCGACGCTGTCGAGGCCGAGATCGAGGCCCTCTTGCCGAGGCTCGAACGCCGGGACATCCTCGCCCGCTCGCTGGCCAACCACGGAGCGATCGTCTTGGCACCCGATCTCGAGCGGGCGATCGAGCTCGTCAATGCCTATGCGCCCGAGCACCTGTCGATCGCTGTGGCCGACCCCGAGCCGGTCGTCGACCGGATCCGACACGCGGGATCCGTCTTCGTTGGGCCATGGTCGCCCGAATCCGCGGGGGACTATGCGACCGGCGCGAACCACGTGCTGCCGACCGGCGGACTGGCCCGGGGGTGCAGTCCGCTCGCGGTCGAGGCCTTCGGCCACTATGTCCAGGTCCAGCGGCTGACGCGCGACGGCCTGGCGCAGATCCGGGAGACCGTCGTCACGCTGGCGACCGCCGAGGGCCTGACCGCACACCGAAACGCGATCGAGGCGCGGTTCCTTGGCCGGGCGGGGACAGCGGCCCGAAGAGACTTGGGCACCGCGACCCGGGTGATCGGCCGATGACGACGCCGCTCGGCCAGCTTGAGGTTCGCGCGCGCGAGGGCCGGCGCGTGACCGTCGCTCGCCGGACGACCGAGACCGAGGTCGAGATCACGATCGACCTCGACGGTTCGGGCACAACCGCCGTCTCGACCGGTGTCGGCTTCTTCGACCATCTCTTGACGTCCTTCGGGCATCACGGGTTGTTCGATCTCAACGTGAGCGCGACGGGCGACCTCGTCGTGGACGAGCACCACACAGTCGAGGACGTCGCGCTGGTGCTCGGGGCGGCCATTGGCGAGGCGCTTGCCGACCGTGCCGGGATCGTGCGCTTCGGCGACGCCAGCGTCCCTATGGACGAGGCTTTGGCGACTGCGGTGGTGGATGTCGGTGGCCGCCCGTACGCGGTGATCAGCCTTCCCTTCCGAGGCGAGCGGGTCGGGGCCCTCCCGCTCCAGCTGGTCGAGCATGTCTTCGAGGCGCTCGCCCGGACTGCTGGGGCCACGCTCCACGTGTCGGGCACGGGTCGGAACGACCACCACCTGGCCGAGGCCGCGTTCAAGGCAGTCGGCCGCGCGCTGCGTGCCGCCTGCGAGCCCGATCCGCGCCGCGCCGGCGTCGCGTCGACCAAAGGGGTCCTCGGATGACCCGGATCGCGGTGGTCGACTATGGGGCCGGCAACCTCGTGAGCATCGCCCAAGCGCTCACCGCAGTCGGGGCCACGATTACAGTCGCTGTCCGTCCGGCTGACTTGACCGGCGCCGATGGGCTGATCATGCCGGGCGTCGGTGCCGCGGGTCCCGCGATGGAGCGCCTACGCGGCCAGGGTCTCATCGAGCCGATCCGGGAGTGGATCGAAGCCGGGCGGCCCTTTCTGGGGATCTGCCTGGGTCTGCAGCTCCTGTTCGAGGCGAGTGACGAGGATTCGGCGGACACCTTCGGCGTCCTGGCCGGGCGGACCGTTCGCCTGGTCTCCCCGCCGACGCTGCCCCACATCGGCTGGAACCAGGTGATCCGCACCCGGGCCCACCCGCTCTTCGAGGGCATCGAACCGGACGCCGACTTCTACTTCGTCCACTCCTACGCGGGCTCGCCGGCCGAGGTCCACGCGAACGTGGTCCTGGCCACGACCGAGCACGGCGGCCGATTCGTATCGGCGATCGCCCGCGACCAGCTGTTGGGCGTCCAGTTCCACCCGGAACGGAGCGGTCCGGACGGACTTCGACTCCTCGGCAATTTCGCGGCACTCGTCGAGGCACACGCCGAGGCCCTCCAGGTCCCCGTCTGATGCTCCGGCGCCGTGTCATCCCCTGCCTGGACGTCGCCGACGGGCGCGTCGTCAAGGGCACGCGCTTCATCGATCTGGTCGACGAGGGCGACCCACCCGAGCTCGCGGAGCGCTACGCGCGTGAGGGCGCCGACGAGCTCGTCTTCCTCGACATCTCGGCCGCTGCCGAGGGTCGCGCCACGCTGCTCGAGATCGTCGAACAAACGGCCAGGCGAGCCTTCATACCGCTCACGGTCGGCGGCGGCGTCAGGAGCGTCGACGAGATGAAGGCCGTCCTTCGGGCCGGCGCGGACAAGGTCTCCCTCAACACGGCCGCGATCGCCAATCCTGGACTCGTGACCGCGTGTGCACGTCGATTCGGAAGCCAGGCGGTCGTCGTCGCCATCGACGCCCGCGTCCGCGAGCCCGGGGGCGAAGCCGGTGGCTGGGAGGTGATGATCCGTGGCGGACGCGATGCGACTGGTCTCGACGCCGTCGTATGGGCCCACCGCGCAGTCGAATTAGGCGCCGGAGAACTACTGGTCACCTCGATAGACCGAGATGGGACCGGATCTGGTTACGACACGGCGCTGCTCCGAGCGATCGTCGACCGCGTCCCAGTACCGGTGATCGCATCCGGGGGGGCGGCCACGCCGGCCGACCTCGTCTCGGCTGTTATCGAGGGCGGTGCCGACGCCGTCCTGGCGGCATCGATCTTCCACCGGCGGCTCGCCTCGATCGCCGAGGTCAAACAGGCGATGACCGACGCCGGTTTGCCGGTTCGGGCAGTGGCGAACGCGGCATGAACACGCAGCCGCGTCCGTCGTGGCCCGAGGACGGCCTCATCGCCGCGGTCGTCCAGGACGCCGCTGACGCCAGCGTCCTGATGGTCGGCTGGATGGACGAGGAGGCCTTCGAGGCGACGGTCGCGACGGGCGAAGTCCACTTCCACTCGCGATCCCGCGATCGTCTGTGGCGGAAGGGCGAGACCTCCGGCAACGTCCTCCACGTTCGGCGACTCGCCCTCGATTGCGACGGCGATGCAGTCCTACTCGAGGTCGATCCGGTGGGACCGACCTGCCACCGTGGCACCCGCTCGTGCTTCGATCCTGAGGGAGCTCCCGCGGAACGCACCGGCCAGGACCTGGCGTGGCTTGAGACGCTCTGGTCAGTCATCGCCGCGCGAGCTCGCGAGCGTCCGATCGGCTCGTACACGACGAGCCTCGTCGAAGGCGGTGTGGACGCCACGTCGCGGAAGGTAGTCGAGGAGGCGACCGAGGTTCTGATCGCGGCCAAGGACGACGCCGCGGCCGGGGCTACTGGCGTCGATCGCGCCGTGACCCGAGGCGCCCTAGCGGGCGAGACCGCCGACCTCCTGTTCCACGCCCTAGTGCTTATCGCCGAGCGGGACGTCTCGCCCAGAGCCGTCGTCGATGTCTTGCGGTCCCGCCACGAGGACTAATGGTTGTCGATTGGTTGCCGGCAATCCGCTCCGCTTCTGCCTGGCGATGGCGACGTGTCGGCGACTCAGTGAACTTCGGGTAGCGGAGGGCGCGGTACTTGGCCTTGGCGGATCTTGAAGCCGGTGGAGTTTGAAAGCACATCGAGGCCATCACGCTCCATTCGGATGTCGGCTGCGCCCTTGCCGGCCCGCAGGTTCCGGAGGGTGATTGACGGCAGCCAGTCAGGCAGGTTCGGGTTGACATAGATCGTGCGCTGGCTGCCCTCGGCGTGGATCCCACACAGGATCGCCACCAACCGGAAGACCGCCGCGGCGGCCCAGGCCTGGGGGACATTCGCGCCCAGATACTGGACCGGGAAGGTGCCGGCCTCGCGGGGCAGCCCGGCGAACAGCTCCGGGAGGCGGTGCGACTCGAACTTCTCCGCCGCGGCGAAGATCCCCTCGGCGACCCGCTGGGCCTCTTCGATGCGTCCATACCGCCGGAAGCCGCCGGCGATCGTCGCGTTGTCGTGTGGCCAGACCGACCCGAGGTGGTAGGAATACGGGTTGTAGCCCGGATGGTCCGCCGAAAGCGTCCGGATCCCCCACCCGCTCCACATGTCGGGCGCCATCAACCGATCGACCACTCGGTCGGCCCGCTCGGCAGGCACGATCCCGCTCGCCAGGCAATGGCCGGCGTTGGAGGCGACGCTCCGGATCGGCCGCTTGTCCCCGTCGAGTCCGAGGTAGTACGTGCCTTCGCTCTCCCACCAGAAGGCGTCGTTGAACCGGTCGTACAGGTGCCGAGCCCGCACGCGCAGCTCCTGCGCCCCGTCAGGGTCGCCGAGGGCGTCCCGCATCCCGGCCATCCGGAGCAACGCGTCGAACGCATAGCCCTGGAGCTCGCAAAGTGCGATAGGGAGCCGTGGGATCGATCCGTCCTCGTGCTGGATCGCGACCGCGGAATCCTTCCACCCTTGGTTGAACAGCCCGCGTGTCGAGCGCGTCGCGTACTCCTGGAAGCCGTCGCCGTCGCGGTCGCCAGAGTCCAGGACCCAGCGGAGAGCGGCCTCAGCAGCGGCACGATAGCGCCGTAGGAGCCGCCTATCGGCCGACCACTCGTACGCGTAGGAGAGGACGACGATGAAGAGTGGCGTCGCGTCGTGGGTCCCGTAATACGGCGCGAATGGCAATAACCCCAAGTCGGCAAGCTCGCCGAAGCGCAGCTCGTGGGGTATCTTGCCCGGCTCCTTGTCCTGTTCCGGATCGTCATCGGTCGCCTGGAACGCGGCCAGCCGGTCGAGCGCACCGATCGCGAACTCCGGGAAGCCGCTGATCGACTCCATGGCCACGACCAGGGAGTCTCGCCCGAACAGGGTCACGTACCAGGGGATGCCGGCGGCCGGTACGAAGACGCTCCTGCCGACGGCGAACTCCTGGATCCTGAGCGCCTCCATGTCGGCAACGGCCTGCCGCCAGATGGTTGGCAGGGTGGGATGGGCGGCCTCGATGCCGACGGGCGGCAGGACCTCCGTGTCGATGTGGGCCGCCTGGGGGAGGAGCGCATTGCACGGGAGGACGCGGGCGCGCCGTCGGTCGATGACCGGAAGCCAATGCAGGCAGACGTGCCAGGTTGCCTTCGGAACGAGCGAGATGGCGAAGACGAGGTGGCCGTTGGCGAACTGTGGGGCGCTATCCGCGCGATCGACCTTGACGATCAAATCCCGGCGAAACGTTAGGTTCCGATACGTCGTCCGAAGCTCGCCTGCTTTCCGGCGCCAGGTGGTCTGGACGTCGCCCCTGCGAACGAGCTGCTTCCAGCGAACATCGAAGATGTCGGCGAAGTCGGAATCGATCTCGACCTCCAGCACGAGCCGGACCGGTGTCGGGGCATAGCTCGTCAGGTCGTAGTCCTCGTGGATCCCGTCGCTGAGAGTGCGGTCGAGACGGAGGCCGATCGAGCGGGCCGGAAGCGCCGGTGCCGCGGACCCCATGACGCCAGTTCCGAGAGGCAACTCGGGTGTCGTGAATTCGTGGCGGGCCGAAAAGTGTTCGATCCGCGAGGCGTTGATCAGCAGCGGCGCACGACCGTTGACCGTGACCCGGTAGCCAGACACGAAGCGGGTGTCTCGGGCGAAGAATCCGACGTCGTCTCCCGGCGCCATCGTGGCGTCCGGCTGGGCGATCAGGAACCGGTTGTTGTGGTTGATCGTGATCGTCGAAGGACCGACGATGACAGGCACGCCCTACCCTCCGTAGCGGCTGATGGCCTTGATCGGGCTCCAAAAAATCGTCAATGACTCGTGGGACGGTACGGTGCGAGGTCGACGCCAGGTCCCCCTGCGCTTTCGGACCCGGAACCACAAGAGACCCTTGCTCTCGAACCAATCAGATCGCCAGATGATGCGATTTGGCTGGCGAGGAAGGATTCGAACATCGATCTCCTTGTCGATGTCGGTTCCATTGCTGGTTCGACGTCCCGCAACTAGACTGCCACTCTCCCGAGCGGGAGTAACTCAGCTGGCAGAGTGTCTGCTTCCCAAGCAGAATGTCGCGGGTTCGAATCCCGTCTCCCGCTCCACTTTCCTGTTCGTGCTCAGGACGACACGCTTACGACGTCCAAATCGCCGCTCCGACGAGGCTTGGCCGCCTCCCTCACTGGGTGCCGAGGTGCCACAGAACTGCGCCGCCCTCGCCCGAGGCGCTGTAGCTGTGGCCCACCACCTGGCCACAGTCGTTGATGAGGACAGCTTGGCTCACGGAGTCGCTTGCGAGGTCGGTCTTCGTGCCGTCCTGCCAGAGGAAGTCGTGGAAGGGCGCGCCGCTCCGGCCCACGACCTGGCCGCGTTCGTTGATGGCGTCGGCGTAGCTTTCGTTTCCGCCGAGCGTCCCGAGATCGACCATCGTGCCGTCCTGCCAGAGGAACGGATGAATGCCACTCGAAGCCGTGTGGCTCCAACCCACGATCTGCCCACGGTCACTGATGGCGACTGCATCGCTGTAGGCTCCACCGAGTGTTCCGAGGTCGGTCATCGTGCCGTCCTGCCAGAGGAAGGCGTGCTGCTCGCCTGACGGCAGGTTGCTCCAGCCCACGACCTGGCCACGGTTGTTGATGGCCCTGGGGTTGCCGACCCCCCCGCCCAGTGTTCCGAGGTCGGTCATCGCGTCGTCTTGCCAGATGAAGGCGTGGCCGGCGCTCCTGCCAACGACCTGGCCACGGTTGTTGATTGCGAT
>Ga0184632_10000761_pt1 | contig 12895 bp, 11 predicted proteins | sample PLM31_50_b1_FD_133153 | JGI IMG/M metagenome (GOLD analysis project Ga0184632, IMG submission 133153) | Groundwater sediment microbial communities from an aquifer in East River, Colorado, USA - PLM3-1_50_b1 | ecosystem: Environmental > Terrestrial > Soil > Riparian zone | place: USA: East... | reverse complement strand
CGCGCCGCTACGTCCCTGGCCGCATGTGCCACCGCTGGAGCGACTGCGGCCGGCGGCGTCCTCGGAGGACCCGCGCGCGGCGGCCTCGGCGTGGGCGACCGGCTGGGGACCCTTCGGCGCCGCCGCCGCCTATCTCGGCCTCCCGTTGGCGGGCCCGCTCACGCTCCCTTACTCGATCACCCTCCGCTAGGGGACCGTATCCTCACTCCATGATCACTGGCAGTTAGGGACTGAAAACCCCGGATGCTATCGCCAGTGATCATGGAATTCTCTAGCCTCGCGGCCGAAGCGGTCGCTGAATACCACCACTTGGTCGTTTGCGTCTGAGTTTTGGCGAACCGTCATGTCTGCGCGTCGGACTAGGCTTCCGTAATCTTTATTACGTGACTATGAGCGAGCGAGCCAAGATCAGCGGCTGGCTGACCGGGCGCCTGCCCGCGGACTGGTTCGACGAGCCACCCGAGCTGATCATCGATCGCGAGGAGATCACGATCCTAGGGACCATCGGTATGCCCTCGGTAGCCCGGGATGCCTCCGATGCCGAACGGGCCGCCGCTGTGGCCGCACGAATCAAGGAGTTCCGCGAGCGGACACGGGACCGCCGGATCGAGATCGCCCAGGAGCTCGAGCACGCCGCCCGCCGCAAGGTGGCATGGGGAGTTCGCTGCGGCGAGGAGCGTCAGCTGTTCACCACGCTGTCCGTGCCGGTGATGACCCGGCTGCGACAGCCCGAGCGCCAGGTCCTTGACACGCTCGTCCACGCCGGCGTCGCGCGCAGCCGCAGTGAGGCACTCGCCTGGTGCGTCAAGCTCGTCGGGAAGAACACGGAGACCTGGCTGGCTGAGCTGCGGGATGTGATGCAACACGTCGAGCGCGTACGCCGGACCGGTCCTGACCGCACCTTCTGACGACGGTTAAGGATCCCAGCTCAGCGACGGCCGGAGGCCCCGCCAGGTGTGGTGTCGAGGCGTGGTCGGGCGCAAGACAAGGGCGCCCGCAGGCGCCGGGCGGCCGGACACCACCCCGTGGCGGGGTTGCGACGTGACGGTGTCGGGGCGTGGGTCGGGCGTAAACGAGGGCGTGCAGGCGGCCGGGCGGGCGGGACCTCGTCACTTTGACGGGTCTGCCATCGGCTTGTGGTTTCAACCGTCGCTGATCGGTGGCGTGTGCGGGTTTATCCGAGGGTCTCGATGACCGCCTGGGCGAGGCCGGCGTGCTGCTCCATATAGCGGCGGCGCTCGGCCTTCAGCCTCGCCACGAGGTCTTCGTACTCGGCACGCCGACCCTGCCGCTCGTAGAGCCGGCGCGGCGAAAGGAGTTCCGGGTCGTCAAATGCGGGAACCGACGACGCGACGAGGTAACCGAAGTCGGGATCGGGCTCCCACTCGATGGTGCCTTCGGCGATCGCCTTCACGATCGCCGACGTGTGCGGGATCGTGACCTTCTTTGACCGCTCGTCGTTATCCCCGCCGCCGACCCGGCCTGTGTTCAGGACGTACACCTGAAAGTCGTAGTCCATCGAGTCGATCATTTCGCCGAGCCGATTGCCCTGCTCGTAGTCGTGACCCATGAAGAACGGGTTGGTGCCGGGCACCCGGAGAAACTTGCCCGCCTCCGCGGCGCCGCCGGCCGAGGTCCCCTTCGTCTCGCCGAGCATGTAGTAGGCGATCGCCTGCTCTTTGCTCGCCATCTTGGCGACCGCCGGGATGATCGACTCGTTCCGATTGAGGATCAAGAGAACGTCCGCGTTGCCCAGCTTCCTGGGATCGAAGTGGGGGATCTCAGCCAGACCGAAGGTGCCCCGGCCGTTGGCGGTGTAGGAGTCGTCGAAGAAGTCGACCTTGCCATGGGGGTCTACGGCGACGTTCTCCAGCCAGCCGGCCGGCGTCGCGAGCGCGCCGTAGATCGTGGGCTCGTAGGCGGGATCGAGGCCGTATGTCTTCGCGAAGCAGCCGTTCTCCGTCGCATAGGCATCGCCGCCGGCGACGAGAGCGACGATGTCGTCCTGCACGGGGAGGGAGTCGTTCTGCCTGGTGAAGGTCGTCGTCGTCTTTCCCGTACCGGACAGGCCGACGATCAGCACCACCTGGTCGCCGTTGTCGGTGGGGATCACCTTTGCTCCCGCATGCATCGCGAGCGCGCCCTGCTGGTACACCCACTCCATCCACATGCGCAGGCCGCCCATTTTCGACTCGCCGAAATAGTCGATGTTGAAGACCCGAGTGACCCAGTTGTCCAGGTCGATCGTGACGAGCCGATTGTCGGGGTACGAGCCGGGCGCGGGGCAGTTCGGCGTATAGATGACGGTGAGTGCGTCCTCCGCGCGCCAGTCGGCGTCCTTGGGGTAATAGAGCTGCTGCTGCATCGCCGGGATGTTCGAGTTCGCCCGTTCGATGTAGACCCTTGCCGGCCGGCGCAGCGGTGAGTTCTCAGGCCCGATGTACCCCTCGAGCAGGACCATGTCCGCGTCAGCGATATAGGCCGACTGGGCAGCTGCGACCTGGTCGTACTCAGCCCGCGGCATCGTCTGCTTCGTCGTTCGGGCAGGGTGGTCGGTGACGATGAACGTCGATCCGGCCGAGCGCGCGGTGACCCGTGCCTTCACGTTGTAGTTGCCGAACTCGGTCAGCTGAGAGTTCTGCATCTCGGCGACGTAACCCTTGAGCTCGTCCTGGCTTGGGTTAGCGATGGCCGACTTCGCCGGAGGAAGCTCGATCGCCACGAGGCGGTCCTTTCGATCGGCCGGCGGTCCTGATAGGTCGCCGGTAGGCGCCCGGCCAGTGGCGGCGGGCGCGTGGGGCACGTTGTCGCGGAGCATACCCGGGGTCTCGAATGGCGGAACGCCGAGGTCTGCGGGCTTGTGGCCTTGATCACGGCACCGAGCGGTGCGGGTAGCCGCGCGTGTACGCGCCCCGGGAGACAATGTGGACTGAGGCGACTGCTGCGGCGGACTCCCGATGCTCGGCGCGTATGCGAGTAGGGTTTTGGGCCGACGGTGGTGGCAGCGCACAACCGGCTGGCGGGACGAATGGGACTGCGTGAGCTGATCTACGACGTGTACGAGGGGCGTCTGCTTGCCGCGCTCCCCAAGGACCGAATCCCGCGGCACGTCGGCGTGATCATCGATGGCAACCGCCGTTGGGCGAAGGAGGCGGGCCAGTCACCGGCCGTCGGTCATCGTCGGGGAGCCGGCAAGATCCACGAGCTGGTCGAGTGGTGCGAGCAGGTCGGCGTACAGGTCGTCACGCTGTGGCTGCTCTCCACCGACAACCTCAACCGGCCCAAGGACCAGCTCGAACCGCTGCTGCGGATCATCGAGGACACAGTCCGTGACCTCGCCTCGACAAAGGGATGGCGGGTGCATCCCGTCGGGGCTCCTGACTTGCTGCCGATCGAGACCTCCCGAGTTCTCAAAGAGGCAGACGAAGCGACTGCCGGCCGGCCGGGGATTCTGATCAACGTAGCCGTGGGCTACGGAGGACGGCGCGAGATCGCCGACGCCGTTCGATCGCTGCTGCAAGATCAGGCGAGCCGCGGTACTTCGATCGAGGAGCTTGCTGAGGTCCTCGACGTCGAGCACATCGCCGACCATCTCTATACCAAGGGCCAACCCGACCCCGACCTGGTGATTCGTACCTCGGGTGAGCAGCGGCTCTCCGGGTTCCTGCTCTGGCAGTCCGCGCACACCGAGCTGTATTTCTGCGAGGCCTACTGGCCCGACTTCCGGCATGTGGACTTCCTGCGGGCGCTGCGCGACTACGCCGCCCGAGGGCGCCGTTTCGGCGCTTGAACGCACGGGCTGGGTCAGGAGTTCGAGCGGCGAGAGGGTCGCTTCAGCGCGGCCTCGCGACGGCCGCATTCGTCGCGAGGGCACAGTGCTGTGGTCCGCCGGGCGGCCCGGTCGCTGGAGTGGAGCAGTGGGCGTTTCGGTCGCGTGAGAGGTGCCCCGTCGGGGTACCGTCAAGGCAAGGCGACGGCATCCGACCGCCGCCCCGAGAGGCCCCAAGTGGCGAACAGCGACCGCCGCCGTCCTGCTCCCGGACGGCGCATTTATGTGCTAGACACCAGCGTCCTGCTCGCCGATCCTCGCGCGATGCTGCGCTTCGACGAGCACGAAGTCGTGATCCCCGTCGTTGTGATCACGGAGCTGGAAGCCAAGCGCAACCACCCCGAACTCGGATATTTCGCCCGGGCGGCGCTGCGGCTCCTCGACGATTTCCGCATCGTGCAGGGTCGGCTCGATGCGCCCATTCCGATCGGCGACTCGGGCGGCACACTCCACGTCGAGCTCAACCACACCGATGCGGATGTGCTGCCGCCGGGCTTCAGGCTCGGCGACAACGACACCCGCATCCTGGCCGTCGCCCGCAATCTCGCTGCCGACGGGCACGACGTCGTCCTCGTATCAAAAGACCTCCCGCTGCGGGTCAAGGCCTCCGCGGTCGGCTTGGCCGCTGAGGAGTACCGCGCCGAGGCTGTTGTCGAGTCCGGCTGGACGGGCATGATCGAAATCGACGTGGCGGGCGATGTCCTCGATCGTCTCTATGACGAGGACCGGGTTGACCTTGAGGTGGCCCGCGAGCTGCCTTGCCACACCGGCATCGTCCTCTCCTCTGAGCGGGGCAGCGGGCTGGGCCGGGTGACGCCGGACAAGATGGTCCGGCTGGTCCGCGGGGACCGCGAGGCGTTCGGCCTGCGCGGCCGCAGCGCGGAGCAGCGTGTCGCCCTCGACCTCCTGCTCGATCCCGAGGTGGGGATCGTTTCGCTCGGCGGTCGCGCCGGCACCGGCAAGTCCGCCCTGGCGCTGTGTGCGGGCATGGAGTCGGTGCTAGAACGCCGCCAGCACCGCAAGGTCTTGGTCTTCCGGCCGCTGTATGCGGTGGGAGGGCAGGAACTCGGCTACTTGCCAGGTACTGAGCACGAGAAGATGTCGCCCTGGTCACAGGCGGTCTTCGACACCCTCGGCGCATTGGTCTCGAAGGACGTCATCGACGAGGTGCTCGACCGCGGGATGCTCGAAGTGCTTCCGCTGACTCATATTCGGGGCCGGTCTCTGCACGACTCGTTTGTCGTCGTGGACGAGGCCCAGTCGCTTGAACGCAATGTGCTGCTGACCGTTCTCTCCCGGATTGGCGCTGGGTCGAGGGTCGTTCTCACCCACGACATCGGCCAGCGCGACAACCTCAGGGTGGGTCGGTACGACGGGGTGGTTGCGGTCATCGAGAAGCTGAAGGGGCATCCCCTTTTCGCTCACGTGACCCTCACCAGGTCCGAACGCTCACCGATCGCGGCCCTCGTGACCGAGATGCTCGAAGAGGCGCCGATCCCGAGCTAGTGTCGCGTGCCCAACGTCTCTTTGCGTTGGCCCGATCCCGCTGGCGCCTCGCTGCGTTCTCGGGCGCCCGCGTACCTGCAGTACGCCGGCCTCCCTGCGGCCTTGCCAGTCATCCAGCGGTCCTCCGAAATGCGTCAAAGACCTCCTTAACGGTGCGCTGGTGGCGACCACAAACCCTCACCGGTTTACAGGCCCAATGGCGGCAGGTCGGCGAGAAGGTGTAGGGCCCGGCTCGGCGCTGAGTGAACGGCGCGCAACCCGGTGAACGTCGGTGAGCAACCTTGGCTTATGTCTTGTGGGGGACGTAGACGATGGTTTCGGTGCCGTCGTCCCAGCGCCACGGCACGTGGTGGCCCTGCAGGTGCACGCCGCCGATCCACCGGTCGATGCCGTTGAGGGCGATCTGGTCGGCCTCGCCGGCCAGCACCCGCGCCCCGGTGTCGGTCAGGTGCACGCCCGTTGTCCGTTTCACGTGGCGGCCGGGCGGGTCAAGGCGGAGCAGCGGGTGCGGCCGCTGCGCCATCCGGTCCATCCGGCCGAAACAGGTGGTGTCTCCCATGTACGGCCGCGTCTCCCGCGCCCCGGCCCGGACGAAGGCCGTCCCGGCGTCGGGCGCGCCGTCGGCGACGGCGGCCAGCACCCGCCGCTCGGTCAGCGACAGGCCGTCCCGCGTCGCCGGATACTCCCGGCTGAGACGATCGAACGCCTCGCCCAGGAACCGCAGCTCGCCCAGCCGCGCGGCGGCGATGGCCCCCAGGCCCTCGGGGGTGGGCGCGCGGAAGGCCGCCCACGCGCGGGTGGCGAGCTCGAGCGCCGCCTGGGTCAGCCGCGCGCACGCGTTCGTGTGCGGCAGCTCGTGCAACTGTGCGGCGGTCAGCTCCCCGAGGCCGCCGAAGCGGGCGATGCCCGCGTGCTCGCCAATGCAGATCAAGGTGATGCGCTCGGCGGGAACGCCAAGACCGGCCAGGCGGGCGAGGATCTCGGCGATCTGCAGCTGGTCGTACAGGTCCGCCTCGAACCACAGCACGTACTCCCCGTCGCGGTTGGCCTCCAGGGCCTGGTCCCGCTCGGTGAACTGGCGCATCGCCTCGGCGCGATCGGCGCTCGCGTAGCCGGTGAGGTAGCCGACCCTGATCCGGCGCAGCTCGGCCGGCGCGGCCTCGGGCACCGGCCCCTCGTGCAAGACATCGCGCCAGTAGATCACCCGCCGCGCTAGCCCGGTCCCCGGCACGTCGGTGGCGTCGCCGTTGCTGATGTGAAGCGCCTCGGGCATCCAGTCGCGTGGGGAATCGTCCGGCGCCGTGCCCGGGTGCTCGGCGAGAAGCCTGCCGCGGGCGGTCGCGTACGACTCGCCGGTCTTGGCCATCCGGGCGCGCACGCGCCGCTTGAAACCGGCCTGCTTGGTCATGATCGTCTCCCGCGTCCCGTCCGCGGATCCCCCAGCGATCGCCGCGGCGGGCGCACGATCGACCAATGACGCCCCGGCCGAGAGGTGGGCCTCCCTTTGCCTCCGTCGGGTGACCCGGCTGGGGCGGGTCGCCGGAGGTTGGGCGCGGACGGTCGCCACCCGCCAAAGTACTGGGCGGCGGGTACGTCGCGCGACCCGCCTGCCTAGTGCGCTGAGCAAGAGCGTTTCACCGGATCTGAGGTCAGGCTGCCGTCGAACGTGGTCGGCCCCAGCGTTGTTGCACTAGGGATGGGTCATCGACAAGACGTCGAGAGCGGCGTCGAGCTGCTCTGCTGTGATCTTGCCTTGCTCAACGTAGCCCCGCTCGAGGACGACCTGCCTGATGGTCTTGCGTTCGGCGAGGGCTTGCTTGGCTACCTTCGACGCCTCTTCATAGCCGATGTAGCGGTTGAGGGGCGTCACGATCGACGGCGAGGACTCGGCGTATTCCCGGCAGCGCTCCACATTGGCCACCAACCCCGTCACGCATCGGTCGGCGAACAGCCGTGCGGTGTTCGCTAGCAGCCGGATCGACTCCAGGACATTTCTCGCGAGCATGGGCAGCATCACGTTGAGCTCGAAGTTTCCGGCCGCACCACCGAACGCGATCGCCGCGTCGTTGCCGATCACCTGAGCGCAGACCATACACAGGGCCTCAGGAATGACCGGGTTGACCTTGCCGGGCATGATCGAGGACCCCGGCTGCAAGTCGGGGAGGAAGAGCTCGGTCAGTCCGGTGCGCGGCCCGGATCCCATCCAGCGGATGTCGTTGCTGATCTTGTAGAGGGAGACGGCGATCGTTCGCAGCTGCCCGGACAGTTCCACCAGACCGTCGCGCGCTCCCTGCGCCTCGAAGTGGTCTCGAGCTTCGGTGAGGGGCAGTCCCGTCGCGGTGGCGACCTCGCGGATCACTGCCGCGGAGAAGCCGGGCGGAGTATTGATTCCGGTGCCGACCGCCGTACCGCCGAGTGGCAGCTCGGCGACCCGGGGGAGAGCAGCCTGCAGTCGCTCGATCCCATAGCGAACGGCCGCCGCGTAACCACCGAACTCCTGGCCAAGAGTGACAGGGGTCGCGTCCATGAGGTGTGTACGGCCGGACTTCACGACGGTGGCCCACTCTGTCGCCTTGGCCTCCAGCGCGTCGCCGAGATGAGCGAGAGCAGGAATGAGCTCGTTGACGACAGCGGACGTTGCCGCGATGTGGATCGAGGAAGGGAAGACGTCGTTGGAGGACTGTGACGCGTTGACATGATCATTTGGATGGACCGGACGGCCGAGCTTCTCAGTGGCGAGGGAGGCGATGACCTCATTGGCGTTCATGTTTCTCGACGTGCCTGAGCCGGTCTGGAAGACATCGATGGGAAAATGGTCGTCCCAGCGCCCGGCGGCGACCTCGTCGGCAGCTTCGGTGATCGCGTCTGCCATGTCCTTGTCGAGCACGCCAAGCTCGGTGTTTACCTTGGCGGCGGCCGCCTTGATCCGCGCCAGCGCCTCGATGTGGGCGCGCTCGAGCCGCAGGCCGGAGACCGGGAAGTTCTCCACCGCGCGCTGCGTCTGCGCCCGCCATTTAGCGGCTGCCGGAACCCGTACTTCGCCCATCGAATCGTGCTCGATGCGATGTGTCTGGTTGGTGCCTTCCGGCTGGCCGGCGCTGCCGGTGGGCTCGGACATCGGTTCACTCCACTGGTCCGCAGGTTAGATCGCGGCGGGTCGACACGGCTGAGCACCGCGTGCGCCGCGACACGTCCCTAAGCCTAGGGGTGGCGGTCGCGGCCGGTGGCAGGACCGTCGGCCACGCCCACCTGGTTCCAGGCACCGCTGGGGCCACTAGTCGATGAGCCGTTTGGTCATGTAATGGGTTGCGACGAGCCACATCAGGCCGGCGAAGGCGACGAGCACAGCGACGTGATAGAGGTCGGCCAGCACGTGGAAACCGAAAACCGCATGCCGTACGAGCTCGACGCAGTGATAGAGCGGGTTGAGTTGGGCTAGCACCGCCCCCCAGCCAGGAAGCTCATCCACGGGGAAGAACGTGCCCGCGACCAGGAACAACGGCGTGAGCAATCCTGAGATCACGTAGTCGAAGCTGTTGATGGACGGCACGATCGCCGACGCCCAGATGCCGAAGAGCGCGAATCCGAGCCCGGTCAGGAAGCCGATGAACGGCACGAGGAGCATGCCCCAGCTCGGATCCAGCCCGAAGATCATCGCGACGACAAGCGGAGCGCAGCCATACACTCCCGCCTTCGTCGCGTGCCAGGTGGCCTCGGCGGTGACGATCTCGTGCGTGTCGATGGGGGTGGCGAGGACCGCTGCGTAAGTCTGCTGAAAGGTGCGTCGTACGAAGGTCACGAACATCCCAGCGAAGGCCGAGCTAAAGAGCACCGCGGTGGCGACAACACCGGTGCCGACGAAATCTATGTAGCGATAGCCCCCGACGACCGCGACCAATGAGCCGAAGCCGAAGCCGAACGCGAGCAGATAGAGCGTCGGCTCGACGATGGAGGCGAATGTCGTCGATGCCCAGTACTGCCGGTAGAGCGCGAGCTCGCGGGTCCAGACCGCTGCTATGCAGCGCGGTTCGAACCACCGCAGCCGCTGGGCCGTCCGGGTTTGGATAGTCAGTGTTGTCATCGGCCTTCACTCCACCGTCTCGCCGGTCAGCAGGACGAAGACGTCCTCGAGGTTGCTCGGCCGGGTCAGGCCGGATCCGAGCGCAGCAGCGACGTCGTCGGGCATGTCCTCGGCGCGCAGCACGGAGACCGCAGGACCAGTTCTGCGGGTCGGCAGCCCGGCAGCGGCGGCGATCTGTTCGACCTCGAGCAACCGCTGCGGCGGACCGTAGTACTCGATCACATCTCTGCCGGCGTGGGAGTCCAGCAGTGCGCTTGGCTTGTCCCTGGCGATGATCCGCCCGTGAGACATGATCGCGACGTCGTCGCAGAGCCGCTCGGCTTCCTCGATGTAGTGGGTCGACATCAGCACCGTCACGCCCCGAGCCCGCAGCGCGTCGATGAGCGCCCAGAGCTCCTGGCGCACCTGTGGGTCGAGCCCGACCGTGGGTTCGTCTAGAAGGACCAGCTCGGGCTGGTGGACCAGGCCGCGGGCGATCAGCAGCCGGCGGCGCATCCCGCCCGAGAGCTTCTCGGTCCTCGTATCGGCCCGATCGGTCAGCTGGGCAAGCTCCAAAGCGCGCTGGACCGCGGCAACGCGTTCCCCGGCCGGCACCCGATAGAGCTGCGCGAAGACCGCGAGGTTTTGACGTGCCGAGAGTTCGATGTCGAGATTGTCCTGCTGCGAGACCACGCCCATGCGGGCTCTCGCGTGCTTGGACTCGGCGGGGATCCGATGGCCGAGCACGCGGATCGAACCTTCGTCGGCGCGGGTCTGGGCAGTCAGCATGCGCATCGTCGTCGACTTGCCGGCACCGTTCGGGCCGAGCAGACCCATGCAGATGCCAGGCTCCACGTCGAGGTCGAGGCCGTTCACCGCGGTGATTTCGCCGTAGCGTTTGACCACGCCCTGCAACGACAGCGCGAACCGGTCGGTCCTATCGGCGGCCGCGGTTTTGCTGTCCTCCCTCTCGCCTCGCCTGGTCACACGGCACACCATAAGGCGCGGGCCTGACAATCGGCGTTCCTATTTCCGCGGGCCACGAGGGCCCTCTGACGGTGCCGGTCTCGTCAGGCAGTCGGTGTTTGTGTGCCCTCGATCTCGCCTTCGAAGTCGATGGACGCGTAGGCCCTGAGCTTGAGCAGCCGGTGATGGCTTTCGATCAGTCGTACCGTCCCGCTCTTGGACCGCATCACGATGGAGTGGGTCGACGCGCCGCCGGAGCGATAACGGACGCCCCGCAGCAGTTCGCCGTCGGTCACGCCGGTCGCGACGAAGAAGACGTTCTCGCCGCTGACGAGGTCGTCGGTCGACAGGACGCGGTCGAGATCGTGCCCTGCCGCCGTCGCCTTCTCCCGCTCGGCGTTGTCGCGCGGCCAGAGCTTGCCCTGGATCACGCCTCCCAGACACTTGATCGCGGAAGCGGCGATCACGCCCTCTGGGGTACCGCCGATACCCATCAACAGGTCGATTCCGGTTCCCTCGCGCGCCGCCATGATCGCACCCGCGACATCACCGTCGGTGATGAACTTGATCCGCGCGCCGGTCGCGCGCACCTCGTCCACGAGTCGCTCGTGCCGCGGCCGGTCGAGGATGCAGACCGTGACATCGGCAGGTGACTCCTGCTTGGCGCGAGCGACGGCCCGCACGTTCGCGGCGGCTGGGACATTGATGTCGACGTAGTCGGCTGCCTCTGGTCCGGTGACGAGCTTGTCCATGTAGAAGACGGCAGACGGGTCGTACATCGTCCCGCGCTCGGCCACCGCGAGAACGGACAGGGCGTTGCTCATGCCCTTCGCGGTCAGCGTCGTCCCGTCGATCGGGTCAACGGCGACATCACAGTCGGGGCCGGTACGGTCGCCGACGTGCTCGCCGTTGTAAAGCATCGGCGCGTTGTCCTTCTCGCCCTCGCCGATCACGACGATCCCGTTCATCGAGACCGTGCCGATGAGCTGCCGCATGGCGTTGACGGCCGCCGCATCGGCACCGTTCTTGTCCCCCCGGCCGACCCATCGGCCGGCGGCCATCGCTGCGGCCTCGGTGACCCGAACGAGTTCCAGCGCGAGGTTGCGATCCGGCGCCTCGTGCTCGACTTCCAGCGCTGGTGGGATCGTTGAGTTCTCCGTCATCGGACTACCCTCCATCGCGGCGCCGGCGCAGACGGCGGCATTCTCCCACCCGGCCGTGGTACGCCTGTCGTGTTCACCGACGGGTCTTACCTCCCATACCCCAGGAGCCGGCGGTCGTGCCGCCGTCCTGGCAACGGCGGTCTCGGCGATCGGGGAGGATGTTTGCGTGGTGATGACTGGGCAGGGTGCCGGCGCGGAGAGCAGGGAGCGAGCGAACCGTCGGCATTGGATCCTCGCGCCGCTCACCGTACTCGCCATCATCGCGGCGGTGCTCCTGCTCACACCACGGACCAACGATGCGGTCAGGCCTACTGACTATTCGGACCAGCTGGCAGATGCGCGGGCCGTGGCGCCGTTCAAGGTGGTCATCCCGGTCGGCCTCGGCCCGGGGTGGACCGTGACAAGCGCGCAGTTCTCCCGCTACCACGGAGCGAGCCGGTGGCACCTCGGGCTGATCACACCAGGCGGTGACACCGTAGGGATCGAGCAGAGCGACGGGGATCGGGATGAGTTCGTGGATATTCAGACCGGGAACGGCCGTCCAGAGGGGGTGCTCGAGGTCAACTCACGGGTGTGGTCGAAGCAGTTCGCGCCCGGCCGCGGCCTACGGTCGCTTGTCTTCGAACGCGGCGATTCGGTGGTCGTCGTGGCCGGCCTGACCGAATACCCCACATTGACCGAACTCGCCCGGGCACTGCGCGCCGACTGAGCACCAAGTCATTCCTGCGCGTCTGGCTCGTCGGCAGTGATGGCCGCCGCAAGCCTTGCCCGTGCGCCGTCCAGCCACTGCTGGCAGACCTTGGCAAGGTATTCACCGCGCTCCCACAGCGCGAGCGAGTCCTCCAGCGTCAAGCCGCCGGCTTCGAGCTTCCGCACGACCTCGGCCAGCTCGTCGCGCGCCCGCTCGTAACCCAGCTCCTCCTCGGCCACGCCGGTCAGGCTAGTGGGCCAAGTCCGCCCGTGTCCCTCGCCGGCGTCCTGAACCATCTCTGATCCAGGTCTTGACGCGATATATCTCGTTTCTGCTACAGTCGCGATATAACGCGAGTCGGTACGACCGACGGGGAGAGGTGTCACGTGGCGAGCTGGACAATCAAAGAACCGACGACGTTGACCTTCGACATGGTCAAGAAGCTACGGATCAAGACGATAAGCGGCACTGTTGATGTCGTCGGCACGGATACCCGCCCGACCCTCGAGGTCACTAGCCTCAGCGGAAAGGACCTCGAGGTACGGCTCGACGACGACGGATATCTCGACATCGGCTACCTGAACCGGCCGCTGCGCTGGACCGACCCGATCGGCTGGATCGCCGGGCGTGGTGGCCGAACCTCCGTGAATCTCTCCGTCGCAGTTCCACCCGACTGTGAT
>Ga0184632_10000759_pt1 | contig 12901 bp, 6 predicted proteins | sample PLM31_50_b1_FD_133153 | JGI IMG/M metagenome (GOLD analysis project Ga0184632, IMG submission 133153) | Groundwater sediment microbial communities from an aquifer in East River, Colorado, USA - PLM3-1_50_b1 | ecosystem: Environmental > Terrestrial > Soil > Riparian zone | place: USA: East River... | reverse complement strand
CGTGCGTGACCAGTGCCAGCAGAGAGAGGATGACAAGTCTGATAACTTTCCCCCTCGTCATTCCCGCGAAGGCGGCAATCCAGTGACTCGGGCCCAACGACACTGGGTCCCCGCCTGCGCGGGGACGATGGTGTGCACACATCAACGCTGCGATGTTGTTGCAGCTATCCGAGCACGGCGCAATCGGCAGACGCCTCACTTGCGCGCGCTCCCACCTGAGTTGACCAGCGCGGCCACCGCCGGATACTCAAGACCCGTTTGCACGAGCCATTGCCGCACGGTCTCCTTGGCGCTCGGATCTCCCGTTGCCGCCGCGGCTTCGGCGAGAACCCGCAGATCCGCCGGTTCGCGTTGCACGTTCCAGTTTTCCAGTGCCAGCCGCAGCGCGGCCCGCGCATCGCCGTTCAACGACAACTGAAAGCGCGACTCCTCGCGGCGGTGCACGACGTCGCCGCGCGCCCGGCTCGCATCGAAACGCGCGCGCAACGTCGCGATGGTCGCGTCCGCATCCGGGCGCTGCAGCGCCTTTTGGGCAAGCGCCAGCCGCAGCAGCAGCGCGTCGACGCGCGTTTCCTTCTGGACGAGCGGAACCACTTCCGCGGCGCGTTGATTGTCGAGCAGCCAGTCGCCGTACGCGCCCAGCGTGTAGAGATCTCGCGGGTCGGCGGCCAGTGCCGCCTGGAAGTGGCGCGCCGCAGTCGCGTCGCCGCGGCGCTGCGCGATTTCGCCCAGCAAGGATTCGCCCCACGCGCGGGCCACGGTGTCCGCCGCGGGCACGGCCGACAACGCGCGCTCGAGCGTCGCCGCCGCAGCCGCCCCCTTGCCGGCGAGGCTGTCGATCCCCGCCGTGCAGGCGAAGACATAGAATTCCGGCACGAGACCGAAAAGCTTCGGGCAATCGGCGCGCGCCTCCGCGTATTTGCCCTGCACGGTCAACACCGTGGAACGCACGAGCAACGCGCGGCCATTCCTCGGTTCGCGCGCGATGGCCTTGTTCAGATCGGCGAGTGCGCGATCGAACTCGTGATTGCTCTGAAGTATCGTCGCGCGCGTGACCAGGACGGCCGTGGGCGCCTCCGGATCCCTCCACCACGGCGCGATTGCCGCCTGCGCATAGCCCAGGTACCGCGGGTCGCCCTCGCTGCGCGAGACCTGATAGTACGCATTGGCCAGCGCAACGGCACTGGCGACATCGTTGGGCGCGGCCGCCGCGGCCACCTGCAAACGCTTGAGGTCACGGTATTGCGGCGCCGAGCGATCGGGGAGCCGCTCGAGCACCTGCGCATCGTCGGTCGGCACGAAGGGCGCGGCCATCGCGAATCCGCACACCGTGAGTGCGAGAAAGGTCGCCGCCGCGCGTCGCATCTTCGGTTCCCCAAAAAAAGACGGCCCCGGGGAACGTCCCGGGGCCGCGTTGGTGCGACGTTACGGAGCGGCCCGCTTGACCGCGTTGTCGTCGTTGGGCGAACCCTTCAACGGCGCGCGCAGATACGGGAACTGGTTCGCGAAGAACGCCGAGCTGATGTACGCGCCGTCAGTGTACTTGAGCGCTCCCGCCGGTGCGTTGGCCGGAACGCACCCGCCGAGGTTGAGCGTGCACAGCACACCCATCGCAACGCGCAGCTCGATGTCGACGACATCGTCGCCCGGTCTGCGGCCATTCGGAAAGCCCGCGTTGTCGCCACCCAGCACACCCAGCCGGTTCTGCGCGGCGCCCGCCGTCGGCGCAACGGCCGTATTGAGCCGCAACTGCTCGGAGACCACGACACCGGGCGGCTGGTTGACCCCGGTGATGCCGGTCAGGAACGCCGCCACCAGGTCGGTGCGCGGGAAGTTGGTCGGCGCTTTGACGCCAGCTCCGCTGAACAGCACTTCGAGCAGCATCGGCAACGTCGGATTGGTCACGTAATCGGCGAACTGCGCGTCATCCTTCGGCTCGCTGGCGTTGAACTTGTTCTTGTCCTTGAGACCGATCACGACTTCGTTGACGAGCGGCATGCCGAGGCGCGAGACCTGCACCAGGTTACCGGTTTGCGCCGTTGGATCAAGACCACTGCCCGGCGTTGCACTCATCGTGCGGATCGCGGGCACGCTGGCCGTCGTCCACGCGCCGATGATGTTGCCCTTGCCTTCGGTCAGGCAGCCGATCGGCATTTCCAGGATGAGCGACGTCACGTTCGCATCGGCCAGCGAGTCGACGGTCGCGAATTCGGCGAGCGCATTCAATTCCACCGCCGGATACTTGATGTTCACGAGGTCGAAGGTCTCGCCGAGATTGACGACGAACGGATCCTTGCGCTGGCCGACGAACACGCGGCCGGTGCCGCAACCCGGCACCTGGATGTCGTAGATGTGCTTGTTTGCGTAGGCGATATAGCTGCCGATCGTCTTGGTACCGATATAGTCGACCGGCTTGTCGAACGAAGTTCCGCCCTGCGTCAGGTTGGTGATCGGCTGCGGAGCGCTGGCGCGGCGCGGACCGCGGATGATGCTCAGCGTGTATTTCTCGTGGACGTTGAGCGCGGATGCATTGGGGTTCGCTACATCGGCGCTGCCGTTTTGCACGATCGGGATCGACACCAACTTGCCACCGACGTTGAATTTGTTGTCGTCGTTGGTGGTCTGGAACTTGAACTGGAACGTTATGTTCTCGACGGCGCCGCCATCGTTGGTGACGTGGATCTCGTACACGGCGTTGGGATCCAGTTTGAAGTAGTTCGGACCGCCATACGGATCCTGCAGCGGCACGTAGTTGGCGACCATCGTCACATACGCTTCACGGCCGGGCTCGTAGCTTCTGAACATGTAGAAATCGGTGCCGTCGACCTGGGGCTGGGTCGCAATGAAGGGACCCTCGCGGTGGCTCGACGCCACCGACGGGCCCGCCCACGCAGCGGCCAGCGCGGCCGCCACCAGCATCGATGCGGCGGCACGACGAAACAGAGGTTGCTTGCGGTATGCAGTCATGGGAATGCCTCCGGTGTTGGGTCATCGGACCGCGGCGTTCGCGATCGTTTCCGATATACGGCGCGACCCCCCGGTCCGGATGCACGACCTGCCCGGCATAAGGCCCCGTTAAGCGGGCGACGGCTAGAATGGACCGCCCGAAACGCAGATTGCCGATCTCATGCGCATCCTCCTTGTCGAAGACGACCCGATGATCGGGAAGACGCTGCATGCTGCGTTGCAGCAGGATCGGTATACGGTCGATTGGGTGAAGGACGGCCAGGCGGCGAAATTGGCGCTCGACACGGCCGGCGGCGCCTACGGGCTCGTCCTGCTCGATCTTGGCCTGCCCCGTAAGAGCGGCCTCGACCTGCTGAAGGAAATCCGCCGGGCGGGCAACAAGGTGCGGGTGTTGATCGTCACGGCGCGCGACGCGGTGGCCGATCGGGTGGCCGGACTCGACGCCGGCGCCGACGACTACCTGGTCAAGCCCTTCAGCCTGGACGAGCTGGGCGCGCGAATGCGCGCGTTGCTGCGGCGCGACGTTGCTCGCGGGGACAACGTGCTGCGCAATGGCGACCTGGCGCTCGACCCGGCCGCGCGCACGGTGACTCGCAACGGCGCGCTGGTCGACGTCTCCACCCGCGAATTCGCGTTGCTGGCGGCACTGCTCGACCGGCCCGGCACCGCACTTTCCAAGTCCCAGCTCGAGGAACGGCTCTACGGCTGGGGCGAGGAAGTGGAAAGCAACACCGTCGAAGTCCACGTCCACAACCTGCGCAAGAAGCTGGGCGCCGACGCCATCCGAACGATCCGCGGCGTCGGCTACGTGATCGCCAGGGCATGACACCTCTTGTGTCGATATCCGGTGGTGTCGTGGGGCGCCGCGGCACTGCGACGCGCGTTAATGCTGCAACCGTCATTCCCGCGAAAGCGGGAATCCAGCGTCTTTCGTGCGAACGCCGCTGGGGCGCCCGCGGAAGCGGGCGCGCCTGCGCGGGGACGACGGGAGTTTTGCTACTGATCTACGGGATGACCGCGCAGGGCCGCCCCAAGGGCGAATACCGGAAAGCGCAGCGCGCAGGTTTCAAATGACGTCGATCCGTCGCACGCTGCTCGTCTGGCTGCTGCTCGGACTGGCCACGGTCGCCATGCTTGCGACCGTCCTGACGTACGTCGAAACAAAGCGCGAGATCGGCGAGCTCTTCGACCTGCAGTTGAAGCAGCTCGCCTATTCGACCCGCATCGACGATCTGCTGCGCGGTCGGCAGCCCTCGCTCACGGCGCCCGACGGGCGGCAGCCGGCCGGGGTCTCCCAACTGGTCACGCAGATCTGGGATCACGACGGGGTGCTCGTCTACTGGTCGCAGCCCGGCGCGGGCCTGCCCGTCCCCGTGCAGGAGGGATATTCGTCCGTCGTGCAAAATGGCCGCGAATGGCGCGTCTACACGCATGTCGCCGGCAGCCACGCGCTGCAGGTCGCGCATGCGCTCGACGAGCGGCGCGAAATCGCCGCGCAGACCGCGCTGCGCACGTTGTTGCCGCTCGCCGGGCTGATTCCTTTCCTCGGTGCGCTGATCTGGTATGCGGTCGGCATCGGCTTGAAACCCCTCGATGCCATGTCGCGCGCCGTCGCCAAGCGGCGACCGGACGCAATGGCGCCGCTGGCCGAAAGCGGCCTCCCGCGAGAACTGAAACCGCTCGCGGGCAGTCTCAACGCGCTGTTGGCGCGCCTCGATGAAGCGCTGTCCGCGCAACGCCGCTTCACCGCCGATGCCGCGCACGAACTCCGAACACCACTCGCCGCCTTGAAGCTGCAGGTCGAGCTCGCCGAACGCACGCAAGAACCGGCAACGCGGGCGACCGCCTTCGCCGAATTGAAATCGGGTGTGGATCGCGCCACGCGGCTGGTCGAGCAGCTGTTGACGATGGCGCGGCTGGAACCGGAGGCACCCACACGCAGTTTTGTGCCGGTGGACCTTCCGGCGCTGGCGAAGGACGCGATCGTCGCGCGCGCGCCGCTCGCCATGGAAAAGCGCATCGACCTCGGCCTCGCGCGCACCGACCTGGTGGCGATCCGCGGCGATTCCGCGAGCCTGAATACTCTGCTCGCGAACCTGCTCGACAATGCGCTGCGTTACACGCCGGAAGGCGGACGCATCGATGTCGCCATCGACGATGCGGAAGGCCACGCCGTGCTGTCGGTGACGGATACGGGGCCGGGCATTCCCGTGCTCGAACGCGAGCGCGTATTCGAGCGCTTCCATCGCGGCGCGACCGACGACAATCGCGTCGTTCCTACCGGCAGCGGCCTGGGTCTGTCGATCGTCCGCCGCATTGCCGATGCGCACGGGGCCACGGTAGCGCTGGAGGACGGCCCCGGCGGCACCGGACTCGCGGTGCGCGTGCGCTTTCCCCGAGCGGCCGACGCGTAAATTACACTGTCGAACTTTGCCCGCGCCATTCGCGTGTGCGTGCATCCCTTCCCGGAGCTGACAAGAAATGAGCATCGGTAACACCTTCGCGCGCAGCGCCACCCTGATCGTGCTTGCTTTTGCGGCCTCGCACGCGTTGCCGGCGAGCGCCCGCGCACTGCCCGCGATCGATGCGCTGACCGCGATATCGGCGTCGAGCCCCGCCGCGCGCAGCGCGCCATTGAGCACGGCGCCCGCGAACGACGCGACGTTGCAGATCGATCCGCGTTTCGGCGTACCGACCTTTCTCTGGGGCACGACGGCCGCCACAACGCTAAAGGCAATGCAACGCGCAGCCTCCACCAAGACGTCGCTGGATGAGGAGGGCACGGCGCGCGCGCACTTGCGTGACGTCGCGGACCTCTACCGGATCACCGCTTCCGAGGTGGACGCGCTTTCGATGCACAACCTGCAACGGTTCCCGAATGGCGCCGCCATCGTCCGCTTCCGCAACCCGATCGATGGCATCGAGGTATTCCGGGAGCAGGCCAATGTCCTGCTCGACAAGAGCGGCGGCCTGGTCGCCGTCGGCGGGTTCGTCATGGGCACGCCCGCGAACCAGCGCAAGAGTGCACAGGTGTTCACGACGACGCCGCAGCAGGCCGTCGCAACGGCGCTCCGCGATTACGGTTTCCCATCGGCCATCGCCGACGATTTGCAGCCGACCGGCGAGAGGGGCGGCTATGCATCGCTTGCGCTGCCGCAAGGCATCGTGAGCAGCGACGGATCCGCGCTGTCGGATGCGGCGCGCGTCAAACGCATGTGGTTCCGGCTCCTCACGGGTCTCGCCGCCGCTTATTACGTCGAGGTGCAGATGCGTGACGGCTTCTGGCCGCACGGTGTCGACTACTATGCGTACGTCATTTCAGCCACGGATGGGACCGTCTTGTTCCGCCACAACCAGACATCCGACGTTGCGTTTTCGTATCGCGTCTACGCTGAGCCCACCGGCGCCAACCTGCCGCTGCCGAGTCCGGCGGGACGCAATGCATTTCCGCACCCCACCGGCACCCCCGATGGCTATCAGGCACCGCTGGTGGCACCCAATCTGATCACGTTGCAGAACCTGCCGTTCAGCAAGAACGATCCCTGGCTGTCCCCGAACGCGACCAGGACCATCGGCAACAACGTCGACGCGTTTTCGGATACCTTTTCTCCGGACAATTTCAATCCGCCGGCCGTCGATGAATGCAACGTGTCGCTGCCGATCGACGGCGATCTTCATGCCTGCACCAACGCGGCCACCACACTCGACTACGTCTACGACGAGAACCAGCCGCCGCTCGCGAGCCGCGCCCAGGTCATGGCCGCGGTGACCAACCTGTTCTACACGATCAATTACCTGCATGACTGGTACTACGACGCGGGGTTCGACGAGGCGGCGGGCAACGCGCAGGCCAACAATTACGGCCGCGGCGGCATCGACCTCGACAGCATCTACGCCGAAGCGCAGAACTTTACCGGCACCAACAACGCCAGCATGTCGACCCCCGCCGATGGTCAGCGTCCGCGGATGCGGCAGTTTCTCTGGAACAGCTCCATCGCCCTCGTCACGCTCGTCAAGGTCAATGCGCCGGCGTCGATCGCGGGGACGAAGCAATCCGGGGTGGCGGATTTCGGACCACAGGTGTTCGACGTCACCGGCGATCTCGTGCTCGCGCTCGATGCGGCGAACACGACCGGGCCCACTACCACGGATGGATGCACGGCGTTCACCAACGCGGCCGCCATCGCTGGCAAGATCGCCGTCATCGATCGCGGTGTGTGCCTGTTTATCGAAAAGGCCAGGAACGCGCAAACCGCGGGCGCCATCGGGGTGCTGATCCTGAACAACGTCTCGCCGGGCGCGCCGGGCATGGCGGGCACCGATGCGACGATCACGATTCCGGTCGTATCCGTGTCGCTCGCCGACGGCAACGCGATCAAGGCTGCGCTAGCTGCGCCCTCGACGGTAAATCTGCGGATGGCGCGGCTGCCCATCGTCCAACGCGACGGTGCGCTCGACAGTACGCTGATCGCACACGAATGGGGGCACTATTTAAGCAACCGGCTGGTCGGCGATTCCAACGGGTTGAATGCGAACCAGGCGCGCGGCATGGGCGAGGGCTGGTCCGACTTCAACGCGCTGCTGCTGCTCGTGAAGGAGTCCGACCGCGCGCTCCCGGCCAACGCGAGCTTCGATGGCACCTATCCGGTAACCGCCTATCCGTTGAGCGGCCCCGATTTCGCCCCGGATGCCCTCAACAATGCGAACTACTATGGCATCCGCCGCTATCCGTATTCTCGCGACATGACCAGGAATCCGCTCACGTTCAGCCACATCACCGACGGCGTTCCGCTGCCGACCTCGCCGGCGCCGTCGTTGCGCAACTCGAGCAGCGCGAACTCGCAGGTCCACAACACGGGCGAAGTCTGGGCGTCGATGCTGTGGGAGTGTTACAGCAATTTGCTCAATGACACCGCGCGGCTGACGTTCGCCCAAGCGCAGGATCGGATGAAGCGGTACCTGGTCGGCGGCTTCAAGATGACGCCGAACGACCCGACGTTCATCACGGCGCGCGATGCCCTGCTCGCCGTGATGCAGGCGCAGGATCCGCAAGACCGAAATCTGTGTCTGCAAGGCTTCGCCAAACGCGGCGCCGGCGCGGGCGCGGTCGCGCCCGACAATCTTTCGGAAGACAACGCCGGCGTCGTCGAGAGCTACAAGGTCGTGGCGGATCCCGGCGTGAAATCGCCGGTGGTCGAGTACTACCACGCGGCGTTCGATCACTACTTCATCACGAACATCGCCGACGAGATCACCAAGCTCGACAACGGCACCTTGGTCGGCTGGGCACGCACTGGAGAGTCGTTCAACGTGTATTCCGACGCACCTGTCGGCAGCTCCCGCGTATGCCGGTTCTTCGGCACGTCGTTCGGTCTCAAGAGCTCGCATTTCTATACGCCCTCGGCGAGCGAATGCGCGACGGTCAAGCAGAAGCCCGAATGGCTGTTCGAGGCGGTCGTGTTCAACACGCCCACGCCCGACATCAACGGGAATTGTCCGGCGGGAACGCTCCCAGTCTACCGGCTGTACAACGACGGCCAGGGGGCAGCGCCCAATCATCGCTTCACGACCAGCCTCGTCACCCGTGCGCAAATGCTCGCGAAGAAATGGATTCCCGAGGGCAACGGTATTGGCGTGAGCATGTGCAGTCCGACGTAGACGTGCGCAAATCGCGTGACCGGGAGCGGCTGCGCCGCCGCCCGCGCGATTTGCCCCCGGTCGGACACGAATCGCGAGGAAAAACCGTTCTCGCGATTCGTGTCCGAAGGTAGTTAGCACGAAAAGCTTCGGGCGGCCGCGCGCTTTTCGTGTAGAAAAGTCACGAAGCGCGCCGATCGCGGTCCGCTTCGCGGAAGCTCGGTAGCGCGCGCATGCGGATTGAAAGCCCCAATGAGCGTGTGCGCACAGCATAGGCTGTCAGCTCGCCTGCGCGTTACCGAACGGCCGCGCAGCGGCTTATGATCGACGCGCTTCCTGTAGTTTCCTGAGGAAAGCGCGCGGCCGCCCGAAGCTTTCCTCACTGACTGCCTTCGGGACAAAAAATCGGTGCGCAACGCGCTCCGATTTTTTGGCACGCTCGGGCGCAAATCGCGCGGGCGGCGGCGAAGCCGCTCCCGGTCACGCGATTTGCGCACGCCTCCCTTAAGGTCCGGTTAAGCGGCAATCCCTACATTGCGTCGTGTGGGCCCGGTCACGGGCCTCTTCCTCCGAGGAGCCACGATGCAACTTTCGAAAGTCACCTACGCGCTCATCGCCGCTGGGCTCATCGGCGGCGGCGCGACGTTCTACCACCGCGCCGACACCTCGCCAGTCAGCGATGCGTTGGCTGCTGTCAGTCCGCCGCCGCTTGCGGCACCCGCCGTAGCGCCGACCGCCGCGGCCAATCTTCCCGACTTCACCGCGCTGGTCGATCGTACCGGCGTCGCCGTCGTCAACATCAGCACCATTCAAGCCAGGGCCAAGGGCGTCAACCTCGAAGACCTGGACGAAGACAGCCCGTACTTCGAATTCTTCAAGCGCTTCGGCGGCATCCCGAACGGGCCAGGGATGCAGCCGCAACAACCGTCGCAAGGCATGGGCTCCGGCTTCATCGTGAGTCCGGACGGCTACATCGTCACCAATGCGCATGTCGTCGACGGTGCGAGCGAAGTGACCGTCAGGCTGACCGATCGCCGCGAATTCACGGCCAAGGTCATCGGCAGCGACAAGCGCACCGACATCGCACTCATCAAGATCGACGCCAAAAATTTGCCCGCGCTCGATCTGAATGCCAAGCCTGCCGTCAAGCGCGGCGAATGGGTGATCGCGATCGGCTCGCCGTTCGGCTTCGAGAACAGCGTGTCCGCGGGTGTCGTGAGCGGCGTGCATCGCGCGCTGCCGAACGGACAGATGGTGCCGTTCATCCAGACCGACGTCGCCGTGAACCCCGGTAACTCCGGTGGACCTTTGCTCAATGCCGCGGGTCAGGTGGTTGGCGTCAACTCGCAGATCTACAGCCGCTCGGGCGGTTACATGGGGCTGTCGTTCGCGATTCCGGCGGATGTTGCCGCGAAGGTCGCCGATCAACTGAAGACGAGCGGCAAGGTAGTGCATGGCCGGCTTGGCATCGGCATCCAGGGCATGGATCAGACGCTTGCCCATAGCTTTGGGTTGCCCGATTCGAACGGTGCGCTCGTCGGCAACGTCGAGAAAGACAGCCCGGCCGCCAAGGCGGGCTTCAAGTCCGGCGACGTGATCCGCAAGATCGACGGTGTCGCGATGACCGACAGCACCGACGTCACTGCCCGCATCGGCAACTCGGCGCCGGGCACCAAGGTCGCGATCGAAGTGTGGCGCGACGGCAAGCCCGCGGAACTTACGGCGACGGTCGGCACGCTCGACGACGGCAAGGTCGCCAAGGCCTCCGACGACGCGGAAGCGAAAGGCAAGCTCGGCGTCGCGGTGCGCCCGCTGACGCCGGAAGAGCAGAAGGCGAGCGGCAAGACGGGTCTCGTCGTCGAGAAGGCGGGCGGCGCGGCGGCGAAGGCCGGCGTGCAACCGGGCGACCTGATCGTCGGTGTAGGTTCGCACAAGGTGACCACGCTGGACGAGCTCAAGTCGCAGGTCGACAAGGCCGGCAAGACCGTCGCGCTGCTGATCGAGCGGCAAGGTCGCCAGATCTTCGTGCCAGTGAAAATATCGTAAGTTCCGGTACCAGCGTGAGATGTAGCCGGCCGTCCAAACTCCGGCAGCACGCGACGCCGAAGGCCGCGGGAGGATCCTGCGGCCTTCTTTTTTTGTATGGGGTCAGGCCCTTGCTCCCCTCACCCCAGCCCTCTCCCCGCTCGCGGGGAGAGGGTGCCCGAAGGGCGGGTGAGGGGAGACTCACGCCCGCGTCGGCATCGGCTCGTCGTTGGTGTTGGGTTCGGGCTGCTCGGCGGCGCGCATGTCGTCGACCGGGCCCTCCTCCAGTACCGATGCGTCTTCCTGCGGCATCTCATTGGGCACCGCATCCGGCACGTCATGGGGCAGAAAGCCGCCCGACTGGTGCTTCCAAAGCATGGCGTAATGGCCGTTCAACCGCAGCAACTCGGCGTGCGTGCCCTCCTCCACGATGCGGCCCTGCTCCAAAACGATCAGGCGATCCATCCGCGCGATGGTGGAGAGGCGATGCGCAATCGCGATCACCGTCTTGCCTTCCATCAGGCCAAGCAGCTGGTCCTGAATGGCAAGCTCGACTTCGCTGTCCAGCGCCGACGTCGCCTCGTCGAGCACCAGGATCGGCGCGTCTTTAAGCACGACGCGCGCGATCGCGATCCGTTGCCGCTGGCCGCCCGAGAGCTTCACGCCGCGCTCGCCCACGTGCGCGTCGTACCCGGCGCGTCGCTTCCAGTCCTGGAGATCCACGATGAATTCGTGCGCATGCGCCTTGCGCGCGGCGGCCTCGACGGCGGCGGCGCTGGCGCCCGGACGACCGTAGCCGATGTTCGCGGCAATCGAGCGGTGCAGCAGCGAAGTGTCCTGCGTGACCATGCCGATCGCGGCACGGAGACTTTCCTGCGTTACGTGGCTGATATCCTGGCCATCGATGCGGATGCTGCCCTGCTCGAGCTCATGAAAGCGCAGCAGCAGGTTGACGAGCGTGGACTTGCCCGCGCCGGAGCGGCCGACCAGCCCGACGCGTTCACCGGGTGGCACGATCAGATTCAGGTCGTCGAGCACGCGCTTGCCGTCGGTCCGTCCATACGTGAACGTGACATGCTCGAAGCGAATCTCGCCATGCGGAACCTCGAGCTCGCGCGCGCCGGGACGGTCGACCAGCGCGTGCGGGACGGCAATCGTCTCCATGCCCTCCTGCACGACGCCGATATTCTCGAAGATGCCCGTCACTTCCCAGCTCACCCAGCCGGCGACGTTGGCGATCTGCCACGCGAGCGGCAGCGCGGTGGCCACGACGCCCGCGCTGAGCTGGCCCTGGCCCCACAGCGTGATGCCGATGCCGGCGGTGCTCACCAGCAGCAGCGCATTCATCGTCGACAGCGTGGCCATGAAGCGCGTAATGAGCCGCATGTGGGCGGCGATGGCGCCGGTGTGATCGTCGATGACCTCCCGGACATAGGCGTCCTCGTCGCGCGCCCGCGCGAAGAGCTTCACCGTGAGGATGTTGGTGTAGCTGTCGACGACGCGGCCCATCACCAGCGAGCGCAGCTCCGAGCTGGTCTTCGCGAGATCGCGCATCCGCGGCACGAAATGCCGCAGGAAAAAGACATATCCCGCGAACCACAGCGCCGTCGGAATCGCGAGTCGCCAGTCGGCGATCGCCATCAGCACCAGCGCGCTGAGCCCGTAGATCGCGATATACCAGATGGCGCGAATGCTCGACACCACGCACTCGCGCAATGCGTTGCTGGTCTGCATCACGCGGTTGGCAATGCGGCCCGCGAAGTCGTTCTGGAAGAACGGCCAGCTCTGCCGCACCACATGCCAGTGACTCTGCCAGCGAATCAGGCTGGTCACGCCCGGGACCACGGCGTTGTTGCGCACCAGGCTGTCGGCCAGCAGCGTGACCGGCCGCCCAATGAGCACGATGAGCGCCATCCCCACCAGCATCGGCAAGGCCGCGGAGAACGCGGCGGCGCGGTCGGCCGCCTGCATCAGCGTCACCAGCTTGCCGATGAACACGGGTATCAGCGTATCGATCAGCGCCACCGCAAGGCCCGTGGCGAACATCGCGGCATACAGACCGCGCGTCTGGCGAATGAAGTGCCAGTAAAACGCGATCAGTCCCGGCGGCGGCACGGCGCGCGGCAGCTCGGTGGGTCGTATGCGCGTTTCGAAGAATGCGAACATGGTGGCCGCCAATGCGCGGCGGCGCACGCTTCGTAGGCACGCGCCGCTTACGATGAACTGGATGCCGGATTGTAGCGGACTCGCATCCGGTCCGGCCACGAGTCCG
>Ga0184632_10000758_pt1 | contig 12914 bp, 9 predicted proteins | sample PLM31_50_b1_FD_133153 | JGI IMG/M metagenome (GOLD analysis project Ga0184632, IMG submission 133153) | Groundwater sediment microbial communities from an aquifer in East River, Colorado, USA - PLM3-1_50_b1 | ecosystem: Environmental > Terrestrial > Soil > Riparian zone | place: USA: East River... | reverse complement strand
CGGCGCCCGCGTTCACGGAGAGCGTGTCGCGGGTGGCGGTCCGGTCCAGGGGAAGGCCGTCGAAAAGACTGATGGGGCCGGTCACGGGCGTGTTTACTTCCGCGTCGCTCCAGGCATCCCACGACAGGTCGAGCGCGACCGTCCATCGCGCGGCGGGCCGCCACGCGCCCCCGACACCCCAGGCCCTCGGGAACCTGAGCTCGCCTTCGACCAGACCGGTCGACGACGGGGGCGCTCCGCTTGGCGTCAGCTTCACCTCCGCCTCGTAATCGGAGCGCAGCGGGGTCTGGTGGAGCAGGCCGAGGCTCCAGCGCGGGTACGTGACCATGAGGCCCAGGCTGAAGTTGTTGCCACGGACCCGGTTGAACGCGCTGCCGTTGACGAAGTCCGGTGCCCCAACTCCGTCCAGCGGAATCTCGACGGCCGCGTCGTCCTCCGTCCAACGACCGCGCCAGAGATTGTAGCTCGCTCCGAGCGCGAGGCGCGGCGTGAGCTTCACCGCGGCCGCGAACGAGATGAGATCGACGCTGCCGAGGATGTCGCTGTTGCTCTCGATCCGCACGGCGGGAGGCGCGCCCGCCGCCAGCGGCTCCCGGTTCAGCGACATGATCTCGCGGTAGTCGAGCGGGTAGAGCCGGCGCCACGAGGCCTGGAACGTCGTCGGCTTCCGCCACAGCGTCGCGGGAACGGCCAGGCTCGCGAAGTCGAGGTAGGTGCTGCGGTACGAAGACCGCGCGGTGGTGAACGCGGACAGGTTGTCCAGCGTTCGGAAGCCCTGGACGCGGACGGCTTGCCCCAGCGTGGTGCTGACGACCGACAGCTCTGGTTTGCGGAGCTGGCCGAGGCCGGCGGGGTTCCAGGACGCGGCCGTGCCGTCGTCGGAGACGCCGATGAAGGCGTTCGCCATCCCCGCCGCGCGGGCGCCCGAACCGGTGCGGGTGAAGACGACCGCACCCTGCTGCGCCGTAGCGTTGGCGCTCCCGAGAAGCAGGGCCGCCGCCAGCACGCCGCCGGTCCGCGCGAGCATTGGGCGACAGTATACGGCGCCCCCGCGCCGGCCGCTCAGGCCGCGCGGTTCAGCCAGTCGCGCAGCGCCACCACCAGGTCCTCGGCGGAGGCCGGGCGCTCTTCCGGATTCTTGCGGAGGAGCTGCATCACGATCGCGTCGAGCTCGGCGGGCACGCCGGGCTTGACGCGCGACGGCGGCGGCGGCTCCTCGCTGCAGTGCTTCTTCAGGATCGCGAACGGCGTGTCGCCGGTGAAGGGCCGCTGCCCCGTCAGCAGCTCGAACAGGATCAGGCCCAGCGCGTAGAGGTCGCTGCGCGGCTCCGTCCCGCGGCCGTCGATCGTCTCCGGCGCCACGTAGTCGGGCGTGCCAAGGAAGGCGGCCGTCGCGGTCATCCCTTCGAACCGGCGCGCCCGCGCGATGCCGAAGTCCATGACCTTGGCTGTGCCGTCGGGCAGCAGCATGACGTTGGACGGCTTGAGGTCGCGGTGCACCACGCCCTTGCTGTGGGCGAAGTCGAGCGCCTCCGCCACCTGGACCACGATCGCCACCGCGGTCCGCGGAGCGGCGGCCCCCCGTTCGGCGATGAAGTCCTGGAGCGTCTGGCCGGGCAGGAGCTCCATCGTGAAGTACGGCACGCTCTCCACCTTGCCCCGCTCGAGGATGCGGATGATGTTCGGGTGGTTCAGGGCACGTCCGATCTCGGCCTCGCGCAGGAAACGCTCGAGGAACTGGGGATCGTCGAGCAGCATCCCCAGCGGCCGCTTCAGCGCGGCGGTCTCTCCCCGCCGCTGGACCTTGAAGACCGACGCCATCCCGCCCCTTCCGAGCATCTCGAGCAGGCGGAAATCCCCGAACCACTCCTGGCCCCGCTCGTCGGTCCGCGCTCCGGGACTGCTCTGCGCGGACGGCGTGGCCGCGGGCGGCGTCACCGCGGACCCCGGGCCGCTCGCCGAGCGGGGCGTGGGCGCGCCGGACAGCGCCACCGCCTCGGGGCGGCGTAGCGCGAGCCAAGCGATGACCACCACGAGGCCGATCGCCACCAGCGCGAACGCGATCAGGCCGCCGCGACCGCCGGCCGAGACTCCGGCCGGCGTCGTCAGCGTGGCGTTGAAGGTGGCGGTACTCCCCGCGGCGACGTCGACGTCACGGACCGCGTCCTCGTGTCCCGCACGGGACACGCGCACGCGATGACGGCCGGATGGGAGGCCGGTCTTCACCAGGCGCCCGCTCTGGGGATCGGTCACACCGACCGGCTCGTCGTCGATGTACACCGAGGCTCCCGCGGGCTGCGACAGCACCTCCAGCGTTGCCACGGCAGGACCGGCGGGCGGGGCGGGCGAAGCGGCCCGCCCGCCGGGAGTCTGCGCTTGCGGCCGCGGCTCCGGCGGCGACTCGCGGCCCGGGACGTGCCCGGCATGGAACGGCTCACGCGGGGCCGGCTCCGCGCTCGGCGTCGCGGCCGCGGCGGGCGGCGAAGGCAAGGCCGGCGCGGGCGTTTCCGAGGGCAGCGTGGCGGCCGGCGTCGCGGTGGCCGCGGGCGTGGGCGCATGGGGTTGACGCTGCGCCAAGGCAACATTGAGCCGCAGATCGACCTTGTCACGCTCGCTGGACGGCTCTCGCTCGCCGAACGAGGCCGACTTCACCAGCGCCTCGCGCGCGGCCTCGAGCTGGCCGAGACCGAGATAGGCCTCGGCCAGATGGAGATACGGGAAGTAGCGCGGCTCGACGTTTGTCCCGTACGTGAGGATGTTGCGTCCCGGCTCCGGGCGCAGGGCGATGGCGCGCTTGAAGGACACCACCGCCCGAGCGTGCTCCCCGCGCGCCAGGGCGGTGAGCCCGGAGCGGTACGCCTCGTCCCATTCCTGCGCACGCGCGGCCGCGGGGACGAGGAGCGCCGACGCAAAAACGAGAGCCGCGCCGGCGTTCAAGGGACCACTCCGCCGCGAAAGGCGTTCCGACATGGGCTGGTAGTATAGGTCGCGAGAGCGCGCATGAAGGACTTCCTCGACGACGAAGGCCGCCGGGCGGTTCTCGCCGCGACCCTCGTCATCGGCCTCCTGATCGCGCAGCAGACGGCGGGCCGGGCCACGCGCGACGCCCTCTTCCTCTCGACGTTCCCGGTCGCATTCCTCCCCGTGGTGATGATCGCGGCATCGGCGGCTTCGCTGGCGGCGGTGGGCGTCGTGTCGTGGGCGCTCGCCCGGCGCTCGCCGTTCCGGGTGCTGCCGCTCGCGGCGGCGCTGTCCAGCCTGTTCCTCCTCGTCGAATGGGTCCTCTGCTTGACCGCGCCGAAGGTGGCGGCGGTGGCCGTCCATCTGCACCTGGCGATGTTCGGAGGCACGCTGCTCTCGGGCTTCTGGTCTCTCGTCAACGAGCGCTTCGATCCCTACACGGCCAAGCGCGTGATGGGCCGGATCGGCCTCGGCGCCTCGGTGGGTGGCGTCGCGGGCGGTCTTCTCGCGTGGGGCGCCTCCCGCGTCGTTCCCGTGCCCGCCATGCTCCTCGGGATGGCGCTGCTCACGCTGGCGGCCATGGCCGGCATGCTCGTCCTCGGGCGTAACCACGTCCGCACCTCCGCCCCCGCGGCGACGCCCACGCCGATCGCTCCTTCAGCTCTGGGCACGCTGCGCCGGGTCCCGTACCTGCAGGACCTTGCGCTCGTCGTCGCGATCGGATCGATCACCGACAGCCTGCTCGATTACGTGCTGAAGTCGCAGGCCGCGGCCACGTTCAGCCAGGGCGCGCAGCTCCTGTCGTTCTTCGCGATCCTCAACACCTCGCTGGCCCTGTTGACCCTGGGCGTTCAGGGTGGCCTCTCCCGTCCGTCGCTGCGTACGCTCGGACTCGCGGGGACGGTCGCCGTACGACCGGCCGCCGTGCTCGTCTTCGGGCTGCTCGGGACGCTCGATCCACGGATGTGGGTGGCCATCCTGGCCCGCGCGGGCCACGACATTGCTACCGGCTCGCTCTTCCGCTCGGGCTACGAGCTGCTCTTCACGCCGCTGTCCGAGCACGAGAAGCGCCCGACCAAGGCCGTCGTCGACGTGGGCTTCGACAAGCTGGGATCGCTCCTCGGCGGGGCCATCGCCCTTCTCGCCGTGGCCCTCGTCCCTTCGCAGACGGTGCGGGTGCTCTTCGGCCTCGCCGCGGTCCTGTGCGTCGTGGCGCTGGCCTTCACGGGCCGTCTACAGAGGGGTTACGTGCGCGCGCTCGAGCAGAGCCTGCGCGCGGGGAGGGTGCGGCTCAGCGAGTCGGATGCGGTGGACAATGCGACGCTCCTCACCCTCGCCCAGACGGGTCTCGCCCTCGACCGCAACACGCTGCTGCGCGAGATCGAGGCGATCCGCGCCCGGGACGAGGCGGCCAGCCCGGATCCCCTGCTGCAGGCCATCGCCGACCTGCGCTCGGGCGACAAGGGCCTGATGCGTCTGGTCCTGCGGCAGCCGCCCCGGCCGCCCTCCGCCCTCGTGCCCCACATGCTGCCGATGCTCGCGCAGGACGACCTCTTCCTGGAAGTGCTGCGCGCCCTCCGGCGCATGGCCCCCGAGGTGACCGGGCAGCTCGTGGACGCGCTCCTCGACCCGCGTCAGGATCCCGCCGTGCGCCGCCGCGTGCCCCGGGTGCTGAAGGTCTGCGGCACGAGGCAAGCGGTGGACGGGCTGGTCCAGGGGCTGCACGAGGAGCTCTTCGACGTGCGGGAACAGTGCGCGATTGCCCTGGCGAGCATCACCGCCCGCAACCCCGAGCTTTCCGTGCCGAGGAGCGACGTGTTCGCGGTGGCGCTCCGCGAGGTAGAGGACGCCGATGGCGCCCTCGATCTCGACCACGTGTTCACGCTGCTGTCGCTGGCCCTCCAGCGCGAGCCGCTCCAGATCGCGCTGCAGGCCGTGCGCGGCACGGACCGCAGGCTCCGCGGGACCGCCCTCGAGTACCTGGAGAACGTCCTGCCCGAGGGTCTCCGCAAAGCGCTCTGGCCGTCGCTGGGCGAGCGCGGCCCCGCGCCACACCCGGCGCGCCCGCGTGAGGACGTGATGAACGAGCTGCTCAGCTCGTCCGCCGCGGTGCCTTTGAGCCGCGAGGCGCTGCGCGCGCGGCTGCCGCTGGGGCCTCCCACCCGGAAGCCCTGACGGCGGCGGCCCTACTCCGGATCGAGGACGACGAACCGCAGCGCTCCGCCGCGCTCGACCTGCAGCACGACCGGAGAGCCGGGCGTGAGCTGCGCGAGCACCTCCCGCAGCTTCTCGACCCCGCTCACGGGCTCCTGGTTCACCGAATAGATCACGTCCCCCGGCAGCAGCGGATCGGGCTCCGAGCGGGCCGCCGCCGTCGCCACCACCACTCCCGCTCGCGCCCGGAGCGGAGGCAGCAGCTGGGCCACGTCCTCGTCGAGGTCGAGCGCGAGGATGCCCAGCCGCGCCACGGAGTTCCTCTCGGGGCTGACCCGGTCCGCGAAGCGCTCCGGATCGCCGGGCCGCTCCGCGACCGTGACCACGTAGCTCTGCCGCTGCTCGCCGCGCTGCACCTCGAGGCTCACGCTGCCCCCGGGCGGGCGCGGGTAGAGGTCGACCTCGAGCTGCCGGGCGTTCTCCATGACCTTGCCATCGAGCTTCAGCACGAGGTCCCCGATGCGGAGGCCGGCGAGGCCCGCGGGCCCGTCGGGAGGCACGTCGGCGAGCACGACGCCCCAGTCCTGCCGCAAGCGGAGCGCGGCGGCCAGGGCGGGGGTGACGGTCTGCACGCGCACGCCGATCTCACCGCGGTGGACGCGGCCCGTGCGGCGGATCTGGTCGAACACGTTGCGCACGATGTTGCTGGGGGCTGCGAAGCCGATGCCCTCGCTCCCCCCCGACTGCGAGAGGATGAAGGTGTTGATCCCGACGACGCGCCCCTGGGTGTCCACGAGGGGCCCGCCGCTGTTGCCCGGGTTGATGGAAGCGTCGGTCTGGACGTAGATCATGCGATCCTCGGGGCGGACCTGCCGCGCGACGGCGCTCACCACGCCGAGGGTCACCGAGTTCTCCAGCCCGAGCGGGCTGCCGAAGGCGAGCACCAGCTCGCCGGGGCGCAGGGCCTCCGAATCGCCGAGGGGCAGGAAGGGCAGGCCCTTCTCGTCGAGCTTGAGGACGGCGAGGTCCGTCTCCTGGTCGGTCCCCACCACCACGGCCCCCACGACGCGCCCGGGCGCCTTCAGGACAGACCGCGCTCCGGGCGGGCCGCTGGCGAGGCCGGCCAGCGCCACCTGGACGCGCCGCGCTCCCTGCACGACGTGGGCGTTGGTGATTACGTAGCCGTCGGGATCGAGGATCACGCCCGAGCCGCTCGCGCGCTGCTTCACCAGCCGGCCGTCGGCGGACTCGTAGCCGGTGGTGAGGACCTGGACCACCGACGGCTTCATGCGGTCGCTCAGGGCCTGGAGGTCACGGTTGAGCCGGGCCAGGTCCGATACCTCGCGGGCCGCGGTCGGAGGGGCCTGGGCCAGCGCGGTGGCCACGGGAACGAGCAGCCCGGCCAGCGGGAGCCACGGCCGAAGCGTCATCGCCACGCTCGCTTCTTGCCGCTCAGCGGCCGATGTACTGCATCAACGCCGGCGCGTAGCGGTCACCGGCCGCCGCGCCCTTCGGCGCCAGCTCGTCGATCCGGCGCAGGTCCTGCTCGGTCAAGCGGACCTCGAGCGCGCCGAGGTTCTCGAGGAGGTACTTCCTCCGCTTGGTGCCGAAGATGGGCACGACGTCCTTGCCCCGCGACAGCACCCACGCCAGCGCGAGCTGCGAGGGTGTGCATTTCTTCTCCGCCGCCAGCTGCTCGACCTGCCGCAGAAGCTCCAGGTTCTTGCCGAAGTTGTCCCCCTGGAAGCGCGGCGAGCCCCGGCGCCAATCGTCGGGGGCGAGGTCCTCGAAGCGCTTGACCTGGCCGGTGAGGAACCCGCGTCCGAGCGGGCTGTAGGCCACGAAGCCGATGCCCAGCTCGCGGCAGGCGGGGAGCTGGCCGTCCTCGACGTCGCGGCTCCACAACGAATATTCGCTCTGGAGCGCGGCGATGGGGTGGACGGCGCAGGCGCGCCGCAGCGTCTCGGGACCGGCCTCGGACAGGCCGAGATGGCGGACCTTGCCCGCGCGCACCAAGCCGGCCATCGCGCCCACCGTGTCCTCGATGGGCGTGTTCGGGTCGACACGGTGCTGGTAGTACAGGTCGATCGTCTCCACGCCGAGCCGCTTGAGGCTGGCCTCGCAGGACGAGCGGACGTACTCCGGCCGGCCGCTCACGCCGCGCTTGGTGGGCTCGGCGGGATCGCGCACGATGCCGAACTTGGTCGCGAGCACCACCTCGCTCCGCCGCCCGCGGATGGCCCGACCGACCAGCACCTCGTTGGTGTGGGGCCCGTACACGTCGGCGGTATCGAAGAAGTTCACGCCGGCGTCGAGAGCGGCGTGGATGGTGGCGATCGACTCCGCGTCGTCCCCGGGGCCGTAGAACTCCGACATGCCCATGCAGCCGAGGCCGAGGGCGGAAACCTGCAGGCCGCTGCGTCCGAGTGCTCTCTTTTCCACGGCTGCACTCTACACCGGGCCACGGCTCAACGCACCGGCGGGAGCGTCTCCGAGCCGGACGTGTTCAGGCAGAGGGGATGGCCGAAGCCGCCGGCGCTGTTGCCGGTGCCCCCGAACGGATTCGGGGCGATGTCGAAGATGATGTTGTCAGGGCGCAAGGGATCGCCGCTGACTCCCCCCACTCCGGAGAGGTAGTCGAGGACCAGGGCGTTGCGCACCCGCCACGCGATGTTGTGGTCGGCGCACGAGGTGTCGCCGCTGGCTCCGAGCCCGCCCACGACCTGCTTCGAGGCGTCGTAGAGCCCGAGGCCGCCCCCGAAGACGTTCACGCCGCCGACCTTGTTGCCGACGAGGGGATCGTTACCCGTGCCGTAGCTTGCCGACGGACCCTGGTAGGCGTCGTCGGTGTCGACCGGGTTGCTGTGCTGGAGGCCGTAGAGGCTTCCGCCGGGCTGCGTCGCCGAGTAGAGGTTGGCGGTCGAGAGCGCGAGGCCCGTGGGCTGCCCGGAGCCGTTGCTGAACGAGTGGCTGTCGAGGTTGAACGCGTTGGCGGTGTTGGCCTTCTGGGCCGAGATCACGCGGCTCCCCGGCCACTGGGCGGCGCGGTCGGTCCCCGAGAAGGCCACCGCGCACACGATCCCGTCCCGGTTCACGATCGTGGCCCACATGTGGTTGTTGAGGCCGCTCGTCTCCGTCTGGACGGCGGCGTCGAGCGCGGCTTTGAGCTGCGGGCGCGTGGGCAGGCCGCGGCAGGCCCGCCCTGTGTCGGAATCGTCCGGCGAGGCCGACGGAGCCAGCACGAAGATGCCGAACAGCGTGGCCGCGGCGAAGCAGGAAGGGACCCTCATTTTGTTGCCTCCATCCTGTGGAAGCCCACAGGCATGCTTGGGAGGGAGGCTGGGAAGCTACTGCGCCGCTTCCGAGGGTGTCAAGGCAAATCCTAGCTTCCCCCCGACCGCCGGGGGATGTTCAGCCGCTGGAAGCCGCGGGGGTTCTGCGGGCCCTTCCAGGGCTGCCGCGTCGATTGCTTGGGTGCGGGAGGAGGCGTCTTGAGGGCCTCCGCCGAGCCGGCCTCCTTCGCGGCGGCCGCCTCCGCCTGGGCTCGCGCCTTGCGCGCCTTGGCGTCGTCCTTGTCCAGGCAGCAGTTCTTGTACTTCTTCCCCGAGCCGCAATGACAAGGATTGTTACGGCCGGGAGCGGCGGGATCGGGCACGATGACCTCCTGTTCCCACCCGTACTCTACCGTCATTGAGCGGGGGGGCGCTAGCGGCGGCGCCCCCCGACCGCCGCCTAGGCGGTGCGGTCGCGGTGACCGGTGAAGAAGCTCTCGAGGGCGACCTTCTCGCCGGCCAGCCGCTGCCTCAGCTGATCCATCTCGCCCGGCGGCATCGTCGTGAAGGCGCGCGCGGACGCCACGTTCGCCTCGACGAACTCCAGCTTCGGCATGCCGCAGACGACGGTGGAGACGGGCAGGCTCCAGGCGTAGCGTAGCAGTGAGGCCGTCTCGGGCTTCCCCGGCCCGAGCAGCTTCTCCTGGGCCGTCACCTTCATCAGGATCACGCCGAGGTTCTTCGCCTTCGCGGCGGGCAGGGCCAGCTCCTCGAAGCGGAGGGCGCGGGCCGGGTTCATGGCCATCTGCACGCAGTCGAGGTCGTTGTGCTCGATGGCCTGCTTCATCACCGCGCCGTCGGTGTGGCTCGTCATGCCGATGAAGCGCGCCGTCTTCTGGGTGCGCAGCTCGTAGAGCGCCTTCAGGACGCCGTCCGGCGCCTCGATCTTCGCGAGGTCGGCCTCGTCGCCGAGGCTGTGGATGTGGAGCAGGTCCACGTGGTCGGTCTGCAGCCGCTTCAGGCTGGCCTCCACCTCGCGCAGCGCCGCGTCGCGCGTGCGCGCGCGGTCGGGGATCTTGGTGGCAAGGAAGACCTCTTGGCGGCGGGTCTTCATCACCCTGCCGACGCGCGTCTCGCTCTTGCCGTCGCCGTAGGCGACTGCGGTGTCGAGGTAGGTGATTCCCAGGTCGATGACGCGGTTGAGCGCGGCGAGGCCGGCCTCCTCCGCCTCGTACATGAGGAAGCGGCTGCCGCACCCGAAGGTCAGGATCGGCACGGAGACGCCCGTCCGCCCCAGCACGCGCTGGGGCAGCTTCCCCGCGGCGGCCGCGGTCGGCAGCGCGGGCAGCGCGGCGACGGCACCGAGGGCGAGGCCGCTCTTCCCCAGGAAGTCGCGGCGCGAGAGGGTGTCCTGCTTTGCCATGAGGCCTCCGTTAGACCTTGACCCCCGCCTGGGCGAGGTAGTCCGTCATCACCGTGACGTAATGCGGGAACGCCACTTCGGGCTCCTCGATCTCCGGGTGCCACTTCTTCTCCCACTCGTAGCAGTAGAAGCCCTTGTAGCCGTTGGCGGCGAGAACCCTGACCTGCTCCTTCACCGGGACCGCGCCCTTGCCGGTGAGCACGTACCTTCGATCCGCGCCCGCCGGGACGGAGTCCTTCAGGTGCGTATGCCGCACGAAGCGGCCCAGCCGCTTGAACGTGTCCGCCGGCGCTTCTCCCCCGGCGACGAACGTGTGGTGGGCGTCCCAGAGCAGCGCGAACGCCGGAGATCCCACGCGGGTGAGGATGGTCTCGAGGTCGGGCGAGCGCGTGAAGTCGCCGTGCGACTCGATGAGCACGACGACGCCCGCCGGCTTCGCGTGGGCCGCCATCTGCTGGAAGCCGTCCACCACGCGCGCGAGGACGTCCTCCTTCGCCTCGTCCGGCGGCAGCTTGTCCCCGAACATCCGGACGTAGGGGACGTGGAGGGCATGGGCGAGGTCGATGAAGCGGCGGCCCTCGTCGAGCTGGGCCGTGCGCGCGGCCGCGTCCTTCTCGTGCATGCGCGCCGACGCCCCGAGGTCGGTGATCACGAGCCCGAGCGCATCGAGATCGCGGCGGGTCTGCTTGAGGCCGTCGCCGGCCAGCTCCGGCCGCTTGGTCAGGTCCATGTCTCCCTCGATGCCGCGCAGCTCGATGCCCGAGTAGCCCAGGCGATCGGCCTCGGCCAGGACCTTCTTCCAGGGCCAGCCGGGGCACCCGAGGGTGGAGAAAGCGATCGGCAGCCGCCGGCCGCGGCCCTTGGCCCGCAGAAGCGCGGGGGCCGCGAAGCTCGCGGCGAGCGTTCCGAGCACCTGGCGGCGAGAGACTATGGACATGGTTTTTCCCCCGCCGCGCATTATAGGTCGCGGCCTCATTCCCGGGCGAGCGAGGGATTCACTCCCGAGCGAGCGCCGGCCGGCGGGTGAGGCCGAGGGCGAGGCCGAATCCGAAGAAGGCCCCCTCGTATGCGCCGATGACGGCGCGGCTCAGCGGGCCCAGGTCCGGCTCCCCGAGCAGCCGCGCCAGCGGGGCCAGGCCGACCTGGGAGCCGTGGAAGCCGCGCGCCAGGAAATTCAGGCTCGTGCCCGCCAGATGCCCGCCGAGGGCGGTGATGATCACCGCGCCGGCGGCGCAGCTCAGCGCCGTCACCGCCGCCACGCGGTGTCGCTCCGCGCCGCGGGGCGCCGCCATGCCCCCCTCGCTCCGCGGCGTGGCCAGCGCGTAGCCGAGGCCGGCGGCGGCGCCGATCCCGAGGCCTTCGAGCCCGCCGCCCATCGACGGGAGCTCGCGGCCGAAGACGCCTTCGAGGGCCCACCGGCCCACGAGGCTCGACACGGCGCCGATCGCGCCTCCGCCGAGGGAGCCGAACAGGACCAGGGCCGGCCCGCGGGACGAACGCACGACGGCCTCCGCGGCCGCCAGGCCCGCGCCGACACCCGCGGCGCCGAGCCCCCCCACGATCGCGCCGACGAGCGCGAGGGTCACCGGCACGCTGGCGGGCGCGGGCGAGCCGGGCGCCAGCCGGAGCGCCAAGCCGCCGAGCGCCCCCGCCAAGACCCCCGCGGCCGCGCCGCCCCCGGAGGCCGCGGCCCACCGCGCCCGGGCGAGGCGCAGCGCCCGCCGCAGGCGCATCGCGGTGAGGGCGGCGGCGGCGCCGAGGCCGCCCGGCGCGCCGAGGAGCGGCACGGGTCCGGCCCGCGGGACGTCCCAGCGCGCGTCCCGCAGGAGGGCGCGGGCGGCTTGATGGCCAGGGCGCCGGCCGAGGCGGCGCAGCGCTTCGGCGGTGCCCAGCGCGTGAAGCGCCTCGGCGGCCTCCCGTTGGATGTCCGGGTCCCCGCCCCCCAGCAGCGTACCCAGGGCACGCTCGAATGGATCGTCGGACGGCGACGGAGGCACGGGAGGTGGCAGCGCAGGCGCCGGCAACGGTTCCTCGTCCGCTTCTTCGATGACCCCGCCGAACGAGAACCGGTACCCGTGGCGGGAGACGGTGCGGATGTAGACCGGCTCGCGGGAGTCGTCGCCGAGCGCGCGCCGCAGCGTCCGCACGGCCTGGCTGAGCGCGCCGTCGGAGACGACCACGTCGCTCCACACCGAGTCGAAGATCTGCCGGCGGTGGACGGCTTCGTGTCGCCGCTCCACCAGGAGGATCAGCAGGTCGAGGTAGCGCGGGATGAGCGACACCTCCCGGCCGGACCGCAGGAGCACCCGGCGGGCCGGGGAGACGCAGAACTCGCCGAAGCGGTAACGGACGCTCACCGGCCGTTCAGCCCACGGCGTCGGCGGGGATCGCCGTCATCAGCGCCGGTCCAGGGCCGGGTGCCAGCCGGTGCGGACCGCCACGCGCAGGATCTCCCCCACGCTCCAAGCCTGGGCGATGGCGCCGCCCGGCGCATGGGGAGCATCACCGTCGAATACCTCGCTCACCGTCCCCAGCCCCGCCTCTTCGAGGTGGGCCGCGAAGCCGTCGAGCCATTCCCGGGCCTCCGCCTTGCCCGCCTCGCCGTGGACTCGCGTCACCGCGTCGAAATAGGGCCCGGCGAGGTAGGGCCACACGGTGCCCTGGTGGTAGGCGGCGTCGCGCTCGGCCGGCCCGCCCGCGTAGCGGCCCCGATAGGCCGGGTGCTCGGGGCTCAGCGTCCGCAGGCCCACGGGGGTGAGCAGGTGGCGCTTCACGGCGTCGAGGACGCGCAGGGCCCGGTCGCGGGCGAGCAGCACGTGGGGCAGCCCCAGCGCATAGAGCTGGTTCGGGCGCAGGGAGAAGTCCGCGCGGCCGTCCTCGTCGACCACGTCGGCCAGGTATCCCGCCTCCTCGGACCAGAAGGCCTTCAGGAAGCTCTCCCGCGCCCGCCCGGCGAGCGCGACGCACTCGCGGGCCCGCGCCGGCTCGCCCATCTCGCGCGCCACCTCCGCCCCGATGAGCAGCGCGTTGTACCAGAGCGCCTGCACCTCCACCGGCCGGCCGCGGCGCGGCGTGACCACGGCGTTCCCCACCTTGGCGTCCAT
>Ga0184632_10000757_pt1 | contig 12915 bp, 4 predicted proteins | sample PLM31_50_b1_FD_133153 | JGI IMG/M metagenome (GOLD analysis project Ga0184632, IMG submission 133153) | Groundwater sediment microbial communities from an aquifer in East River, Colorado, USA - PLM3-1_50_b1 | ecosystem: Environmental > Terrestrial > Soil > Riparian zone | place: USA: East River... | reverse complement strand
CGAGTGAGGACTTCACCCGCCCCGGCCAGATGTGGTGGGCCGTCCCGCACGGCATCGACTCCTTCTCCACCTGGCAGGAGGTCACCACCGTCTACCACGAGGGTGTGCCCGGTCACCATCTCCAGATCGCGCAGACCGCTGTCCGGGCCGAGGTGCTCAACCGTTGGCAGCGCCTGCTGTGCTGGTGCTCCGGGCATGGCGAGGGCTGGGCGCTCTACTCCGAACGGCTAATGGACGAGCTCGGATACCTGGACGACCCGGGCGAGAAGCTCGGCATGCTCGACGCGCAGGCGATGCGCGCCGCCCGCGTGGTCGTCGACATCGGCATGCACCTCGAACTGGAGATTCCGCAAGGCAATGGCCTCGGCGGAGCCGAATCAGGCAAGCTCAGCGGCTTCCACCCCGGTGAGCGGTGGACCCCGGAGTTGGGCTGGGAGTTCATGCGCGCGCACTGCAGCACGCCGGACGAGAATCTGCGCTACGAGCTCAACCGGTACCTGGGCTGGCCGGGACAGGCGCCGTCGTACAAGGTGGGCGAGCGCATCTGGCTGCAGGCGCGAGCCGACGCGCAGGCCCGCCAGGGCGCCGGTTTCGACCTCAAGGCGTTCCATCGGGCGGCGCTCGACCTCGGCGCGCTTGGCCTCGATCCGCTGCGGGCGGCGCTGGCCCGGATCTGATCGCTGCCTGCCCATCAGGAGCAGATGGGTTGGTACGGCCGGTCGGGGACGAGCCGGAGCCACTCCTTCTCGGTGAGATCCCGGCCCGCGATCTCGCAGGCCGTCCTGACCTGGGAGGCGGGGTCGACGTCCCAACGCGACATCGAACCGTCGTTGAAGTAGCCGACAAGCTCGTTGCGATCCGACCGGAATTCGGCGTACAGCCAGCTGTTGCGGTCTGGCCCGAGCGCCCCGCCGAGCAGTTCGCCGGTGGCCACGTCGTACAGGAAGATCTTCGAGTCGGATCCCGAACTCGCCAGGACCGCCCCGTCCGGCGAGAAGCTCACCGCGACGTCGTATCCGTTGTGGCCCACCTCCGCCTGCCACAGCAGGTGCCAGTCCTCGACCCGCCACAGGGTCGGCCGGCCCACGCCGTTGCCGATGGCGAGGTAGTGGCCATCCGGGCTGAATCTGGCGATCATGGCGCTGCCCGTAACCGGCAGCTGCAGCCGGGCCACCTCTTGTCCCTGGGTGAGATCCCACACGGCGGCGAAGCCGGCACTCGTAGTGGCGACGAGATACCTGCCGTCCGCGCTCGCCCCGAACCGGTTGGACCCCGAACCCTCGACCTTCCATGATCCGCCAACCCGCACCCCGCTGTCGACGTCGTAGAAGGTGATCTCGGTCCGATTGACCGGTGCCATCCAATAAGTCGCGAAGGCCGCCGTGCGACCGTCGCCGGAGATGCCGGCGTTGATGTAGGACCAGAGTCCCTCGGCACTCGCGTCGGCTACCCGCACGTCAAGCAGGAGGCGCCGGGACGCGACGTCCCACACGCGCCCACGGCCGTCGGCGAGGCCCATGGCCAAGCGGGCCCCGTCCGCGCTCAGCTCGGGCCATTGATGCAATGCGGCGCCGAGGTTGATGGAGGAGCCGATGGGCTTGCCGTTCGCGACATCGACCACGTACGCCGTCTCACCTTCCGTAACGATCGCCCGGTTCCTCGGCGCGTCGAAGACGGCGGTGGCGCTCTCCGGATCCAGCTGCGATCCGACGTAGGGTCCGACCGGGTCAAGCTGCATTTCCCATCGCCGGCTGCCGGTCAGGTCCCACATGTAGACGGAGCCGTCCTGACCAGCGGTGAAGAGGCTCCTACCGTCGTGGCTGTAACCGGCTCGCACCTGCCGGCCGGGGGGCCCCGAGAACATCTCGACCGGACGAAGGGAGGGCAGGTCCCACACGATCACGGAGCGGTCATCGCTCGTCGTCACGAAGGTCCTGCCGTCGTGAGCCCAGGCGATGTCCAGAACCGCGGCCGTGTGCTGGCGGGCGACCCCCCGACGGGACTGGGTCGCCAGGTCCCAGACCGCCACGTCTGACCCCTCACCAATAAGCATCGTCTTTCCGTCCGGACTCACCGCGCGGCCGCCGGCGATCTTTGGGTAGCGCTGTACGCTCCCGGTCAGCCCATCGACGATTGTCGTACCGTTCTTGTACCCCAGCACGATCGACCGTCGGTCCTGACCCACGGTCATGGCGACGACCGGACCGGCCAGTGGGAGGACCCGTACCCGGGCCCGTTGAGCCAGGCTCCAGACCTCAACCGCCCCCATGTCGCCGTCCATCACGGCAACCGAGTCACCGTCGGCCAACACCGCACCCACGACGGGGGACTGCGGGCCAAACGGCTCCCCGATCGGCTTCCCGGTGGCGAGATCCCACTCAATGATGCCGTGCTGACCGGGTTGCGCCACATCGCCGAAGACGACCACGCTCCGGCCGTCCGGATTGATATCGATGTCGTGAATTGACTGGGGGGCCGGATAGGCCAATGTCTTCTGTAGACGCAGGGTTTTAGCGTCGTACAGCTGAACCAGGCCGCGCACGCTGCCGAGCGCGAGGGTAGAGCCGTCCAGACTGGCCGCCATCGCCTCGTAGCGGTCGCCGTCGGGAAGGGACGAGGTTCGAAGCAACCCCGGCGCACGGTTCATGGTGGCCAGCAGGTTTGCCCTGGTCTCCGGCGAGTCGAAGAGCCTGGTTGCGGCGACGCCTAACAGCATCGCCCGCCCCAGATCCCGCTCTACCAACGCCTGCGCGGCGAGACGCCGTGCGTCGGCTTCAGCCGCCGCCGCGTCCGCGCGGCGCTGCTGGGTCACCGCCACCACGCCACCGGCGACCGCGACAAGGAACGCGGCCACGGCAGCGACAAGAGTCTGGCGGAGGCGGCGTACGCTGCGCCGACCGCGAAGCGCCTCGACTGCGGCTGCCTCCTCGCTGGCGCCGAGGAAGTCCCTTTCCGTCGTCGTCAGCTCGCCGGCATGTTCACCGAGCCAATGCTGAGCGGCCGCCAGTCGCGCGCCGCGGTAGAGCTCGCCCGGATCACCGACCTTCGCCCATTCGGCGGCCGCCGGAGTGAGGTGCGCCCGCAACTGCCGGCCGACCGCGTCCTCCTCAAGCCATCGACGCAGGCGCCTCCACTCGGTCAGCAGGGCCTCGTGCGCGACCTCGACCAGGTCTCCCGAGACGGTCACGAGACGCCGCTCGGCCAGGATGTCCAGCACCGACGGTGCCACCGCCCCGCCTACCGACTCCACCTCGGCCCGGGTCGCGCGGCGCCGCACGACCGCGTGGTCGCCGCCCGTGTCGGCCAACCGCAACAGCATGCGCCTGGCCGACTCCCGCAGCTCGTCGGTGGCGAAAGAGGCGAACGCGCGCTCACCGAGTTGCTCCACCGCCCCCGCGACCCCGCCGGCTTCGCGGTAGGCAGACTGCGTCAACGTGCGGCCAGACCGGCGTTCCCATAGCGACAGGAGCGACGTGGACAGGAGGGGCAGACCGCCCGGGGCATCGCGCACGTCGTCGATCAGTCGATCCGTAAGGCCATCCTCGAGCAGTAGCCCGGCGAGGGCGGCCGGCCGCTCGACCGCACGGCGCAGTTCGTCCGACGCCATCGGCCGCACCAGCACGTTGTTTGCGGCGACCAACGACGCGAGGCCCGGATGGTCGGCGCAGCGGCCATAGAAGTCGGACCGAAGGGCGAGCACGGCCATGACTCGGCCGGCGTTGACCGCATCGACGAGAGTGTCCAGGAAGGCGACCCTGCGCCCGCCGTCCAGCGCTGTGAACGCCTCTTCGAACTGGTCGACGAAGAGCAGCGTGGGCTCGGTCCCGGGTGTCTCGTCCAATCTGGTCTGCAGGTCCCTGGTACCGGCCGGCGTGAGAATGATCCGGTGCCAATCGGCCGAACCGGGCAGCACGCTGGCTGCGATCGCGGGAAGCAGGCCTGCGCGCACCACGGAGGACTTCCCGCTGCCGGAGGCGCCCACGACCGTGAGGAGCGGTGCCTGCACCAGGCGGGCGACGATCTCGGCGACGAGCCGCTCCCGCCCATGGAACAGCTCGGCGTCGGTCGCCTCGAACACCGCCAACCCCTTGTACGGGCAGGCAACCAGGTCACGCCCAACCACACGGCGTGGCCCGGCGCCGCCGGACCCGGAGCGGGCGCGGCTGGCCGCGCGGACATGGCCCAGATCCATGACCCCGGTCATGATGTGGTCGCGAAGTGTCGCGAGCCGGCGCTGGGGCTCGACCGTGTCCGCCAGAGCCCGGTCGAGCCGGCGGACCACATCCGCGACAGCCTGCTCGGTCAACGGCGCGAGCTCGAACGTGGGCAGCTCCCTCAGATCGCCGAGACCGCCGACATCGGTGGCAGCGAGCACGGAGAGAACGGGGCGGGAACGGCTGGCGCGGATCCACGCTGACATGCGAGCGAGGTCCGGCGCGGCGGCCCGATCCACGTCGTCGAGGATCACCAGGTTGAGCCGATCCGGGTCGGCGATCAGCGCGTCCAATGTCGCGCCTCGGGTGTATCGGATCGGTACGCCGCGCCGAGCCGCCCGATGCGCCAGCTCCGCGAGCAAGCGGGTCTTGCCAAAGCCCGACCCACCGACGACCAACCGCGCCTCTCCGTGAACCATGGCCGCGCTGTCCAAGGCGGACTCGAGCCAGGCCAGTTCGTCGTCCCGGCCGACGCACCCAGGCACTGGGCCTGGGAGACCCTCGGGCACCACGGTGATCGCGCGCGGCCGGCCCGCGAGCGCCGGATCTCCCGCGAGCACCGCCATCTCGGCTGCCCGAAGTTCCACGCCCGGTTCAACACCAAGATCTTCAACAAGCCGGGTGCGCGCCTGCTGATACGCGGCGAGCGCATCGGCCTGCTGGCCGAGGCGGAACAAGCAGGTGATCAGCTGGGTCCAGAGTCGCTCCCGGTGCGGATGCTCGGCGACCAGAGACTGCAGCCCACCGGCCAAGGCTGGCGGTGCCACCGGCGATGCGGCGGCGAGATCCGCATCTACCCTCGACTCGACCGCGGCCAGGCGCAGCTCCGCCAGACGGCGGCCCTCCGCCGGCGCGAAGGCCGCGTCACCAACGTCGGCGTACGCCGCACCACGCCACAGCTCCAACGCAGTCCGAAGGCGAGACGCGGCCAGCGCCGGTTGCCCGACCGCCAACGCCCGCCGGCCCTCGGCCACGCCGGCCTCGAACATTGTGAGATCCACGATGGACGGATCTATGGCCAACAGGTATCCGGGCGGTCGGGTAACGACAATCGCGCCCGCGTCCGTCCCGCCGACCCGGACCAGCGCCTTACGCAGCCGTGACACGTATGAGGCGACCGCCCGGTCGGCGCCGGCGGGCGGACGCGAGCCCCAGAGCCCATCCACGATCGCCTCGAGGCTCACAACCTGGCCGGCGGAGCGGGTCAGCAGAGCCAGCAACGCCCGGGCGACGCCTTGGACCGCTACCCGCTCGGAGCCGAGGTGGATCTGCACCGGCCCCAGCACAAAGAGCCGCCAGGCCCTTGCCTCCGGAGCCGAGTCCCCTCCGTCCAGCGTGGCCATGGGTGCATCATGTAACCGCCGACGGCCGAGGCGCCATCGTCATACCCGGCTTATGGGGCAACGCGCGCATTACAGTTCGGCGTCAGCCGGGACACACGTGCTGGTAGGGACGGCCCGGCAGGAACGTCTGCCACTCGTCGCCGCTCATGTCTCGTGCGGCCAACGCACACGCCATCCGGATAATCGAGGCGGGGTCGCCGGCACCGCTCAACGTCGTGGCTACTCCCCGAGTGCCGGTCAGATCCCAGGACAGCAGGGATCCGTCGTCGCCGGCGGTGTAGAGCGTACGGCCGTCGGCGGCGAACCGCGCGACCCGTACCGCGCCCTCGTGCCCGCGGAACACCTTCATCGGCCGCAGGGTCCGCGCGTCCCAGACGACTATGAGTCCGTCCGAGCCGACCGACGCGAACGCCCGGCCATCGGCGGACCATGCCGTGCCGTGCACGTCGCCGGCGTGGCGGCGCGCCTCTCCTTCACGCCGGCCGGAGTCCACGTCCCAGACAACGACGTCGCCGCCTTCTGCGGTCAGCAGTGTCCGCCCATCGGGGCTCAGCGCCGATGGGTGGCGCGCGTTGCGTACCTCGTGAGTCACGCCCGTCGCCAGCTCGACGACGAGCGTCCCGCCGACCGTGCCGAGGGCGACCCGCCGCCCGTCGGGGGCGACCGCCAGACCGTCGACGTTGCCGCTCGGCAGGTCGTACGCGGTGGAGGGCGTACGGGCCTCCATGCTCCACGCCACGGCCGTCGTTGCCGTGCCGTTCTCGCCGTGCTGCGCGACCAGGAGCGTTCCACCGTCGGCGAGTAAGCCACCGGCGGATCCCGGCCAGATCTGTCCGAACGCCGGCCCGTCCGGCGCCCGCGACACGATGTCCCAGACGACGATGCTCGCGGTCTCTCCTCGGCCCCATGTGACCAGGCGTCGGCCGTCCGGCATGAAGGCCAGTCCGTTGATCGGTCCGTGTCCCGGGTACTCGATCCGTGCGGTGGTGCCCAGCGTCTGCGCGTCGAGGAACCACACCGCTCCGTCGGACGAGCCGGCGGCCACCGTTTGGCCATCGGGGCTGAGCGACATCGCGGTGATGCCGTCGCCGGCGGCCGCGACCACGTCGGGGAAGCGCAGCAGCGCCGCCCGGACCGCGTCGATGGCCGAGGGGTCACCGGTGCCCGCGACGGTCGTGCCGGCCACCGCGAGCAGCGTGGCTCGGCGCAGGTCGGGCTCAGCCAGCGCCTGTGCCGCGAGCCGCTGCGCGTCGGCCCGCGAGCCGGCGGATGTGGCGTCCAACCGCTGCGAGACCGCCACCACAGCGACCGCCACGGCGAGGAGGAGGGCAATGACGGTCGCCACGAACCACTGTGTGAGGCGACGGGTACGCTGCCGGCGCCGCGTCTCCTGCACGAGGAGCGCCCGCTGGCTCGCCGTCAGGAACTCGTGCTCCCGTTCGCCAAGTGCGCCGGGGTGTTCACGATCCCAGTCAAGGGCAACGACAAGTTGGGCACCCCGGTAGAGTCGCCCGCCACGGCCGCCCTGCTCCGACCACGCCGAGGCAGCCGCGGCCACCCGCTCGCCGAGTCTGCCTTCGAGGGCCTCGTCGTCGACCCAGGCGCGTAGCCGCGGCCAATGCGAGAGCAGCGCCTCGTGGCACAGTTCCACCGCGCCATCGGCGACGGTCACCATTCGATGCTCGGCGAGCCGATCCATGGCAGCTGGGCCGCTCGCGCCCGCGGCGGCGACCAGCGCCGCCCGGTCGACCGCGCGCCCTACGGCGTCGTGACCATCGGCGATCTGAGCCAGGCCGAGCAGGATCCGGCGCGCTGCCGCACGCTCGTCCTCGGCAGCCATCTCGGCGAAGCTCGACTCAGCGAACGTCTTGATCGCTGCTGGTACTCCGCCGCTGGCAACGTAGCCGGCCAGCGTCAGGGTTCGCCCGGACCGGCTCCGCCATAGCGACCACAAGGCCGTCGACAACTCGGCCAAGCTGGCGCCTGCGGCGTCGTTGACCAGGCGATCGACCAGACCGTCCTCGAAACGCAGCGCCGCCGGCCTGGCCGGGCCCTCGATGGCTCGTCGCAACTCGTCTTCAACCATCGGCCGCACGGGCAGCGTGTTCGCGGTGACCAGCCGGGAGAGCCCATGATGCTCGGCACACCGGGCGTAGAAGTCCGACCGCACAGTAATCACAACGCGTCCGGCTGTGGTGCCTCCGACCATCGCGGTGAGGAATTCCTCGCGTTGCGCAGGGTCGAGAGCGGTGAACACCTCCTCGAACTGGTCGACCACGAGGAGGACGGTTCCGTCGCCCGCGTCCACCAGTGGCTGAGCCAACGATTTGGTCGACGCCGGCGTCACCAGAATCTGGTGCCACTGGTTCGAGTCGGGCAGGACCCCGCTGGCGAGTGCCGGTAGCAGCCCGGCTCGAACGAGCGAGGACTTGCCCGTACCGGCACCACCCACGACGGCCACAAGCGGGGCGGCGCTGAGGCGAGCGACGATCTCGGCGACGAGCGCCTCCCGGCCGTGGAACAGATCGGCGTCCGCCGTCTCGAAGCGGGCCAGGCCCTTGTACGGGCACGGAACGACGTCTGGGGCGGCTGGCCGCAGTCGTCGTGCTTGGGCTCTTACATGCGCCAGGTCGAGCACGCCCGCCACGATCTCGTCTTGCATGTTCGCGAGCCATCGCCGTCGCTCCGCGGCGTCGGCGACCGCACGGTCGATGCGGCGGCCAGCCCGCGCGAAGGCCCACTCGCTGGCGGCTCGGTGGACCCGAGCGGGCACCCCACCGGTGTTGACCGCGGCGGCGGCGGCGGTCGCGTCGTTAATGGTGGGGGCGTACACGCGTACGATCTCTGCGACTGCATGGTCGTCCAACGGGGACAGCACCAGCTTCGGGAGGCTGGCGAGATCCCCGATTCGAACCGGGTCCCGGCAGCTCAGGATGGTCACCACCGGACGCGACTGGGTGGACTGGAGGAATGCGGTTACGCGCGCCAGATCCTCGGGCGGTGCGGCGTCCAGGTCATCGAGAATGAGCATGCTCAGCCGGTCGGACTCGGCGTGCAGGGCGTCGGTCGCACCCGCGCCTCCCTGCCCGAACCGGACGATGACGCCACGCGCGGCGGCCCGCTGCGCTAGCTCGGCGAGCAGTCTGCTCTTGCCGATCCCGGGGGATCCGACGACGACCCGGGCCTGACCGCGCCGCGTCGCGGCGAGGTCGAGCGCTGTGGAGAGCCAGTCGAGTTCCTCTACGCGTCCGGTGCAGGCGGGCACCGTCACCGCGAGCGCGTCCGGCACGAGCGTCGCCTGGACAGGCGTGCCGAGCAGAACGGGGTCGCCAGCGATCACCGCCCGTTCCACCGCGCGCAGGTCGGCGCCGGGCTCCGCGCGCAGCTCTTCAGCGAGGCGCGTCCGGGCCTGTCTGAAGGCCGCCAGTGCGTCGCCCCGGCGGCCGAGGCGGAAGAGTGCCGTCATCAGCAGCCCCGAGAGCCGTTCCCGATGCCAATGCTCGGTGACGAGCGCCTGCAGTTCGGCCACCACCGCGGGCGACGCCGACGGAGCCGTCAGGGCTAGTTGAGCATCCACTCTGAACTCGATGGCGGCGAGGCGCAGGTCCTCGAGGCGGGCGGCTTCCGCTCGGGCGAACGTCTGCTGCGCGAGATCTGCGAAGGGCGCTCCACGCCATAACGCCTGCGCGGCTTGCAGCCTTGCGACCGCGAGCGCGGGTTGGCCCACCTCAAGTGCGCGCCGGCCGTCGACCGCGAGGCGCTCGAACAAGCTGATATCCACATGGGATGGCGCGAGAGTGAGAACATAGCCCGCCGGCATCGTCACGATCACACTCGTTGGATCGACATCCGGCGCGACGGCGGTCAGCGCCTTGCGAAGGCGGGCGACGTGCGATGCGACTGTCTTCTCGGCATCTTGGGGGGGCGCACTGCCCCACATTCCGGCCACAATGGTCGCGGTGCTGATCTCCTCGCCGGGCACGCGCGACAGGAGAGCGAGCAGCGTCCGCTCGGTGCCCGCGACGTCGACAACGCGGCCCGAGTAGCTGAGCTGTACCGGGCCCAGAACGCTGAGCCGCCAGCCCTCTCCACCGGCATTGGCCGGGGTCGCCGCGACCCCTGCGGGTGCGGCGTCGTCGGCGGTGGTGGTCATGGCATGCATGATGGTGCCCTGCATTGGCCTATGCCACCCCCTCCCGCGTAATCCTGTTGTCGTTCATGCTCTGCTGTCTCCATGAGGGGTGTTGATGGGGAGCAGTGCGTCGGGCCGCTCGCCGGGATCGTCGTCGCCGACTTCTCCCGCGTGCTCGCGGGGCCATTCGCCACAATGATGCTCGGCGACCTGGGTGCCGAGGTGGTCAAGGTGGAACGGCCAGATTTGGGGGACGAGACTAGGTCGTGGCTGCCGCCGGCCACCGCGGATGGCGAGTCGACATACTTCCTTGCGGTGAACCGCAACAAGCGGAGCATAGCACTGGATCTCTCCACATCGGAGGGTAAACGGGCCGCAAAGAGGCTGGCCCTCGATGCCGACGTGCTGGTGGAGAACTTCGCTCCCGGAACCATGGAGCGTTTCGGGCTCGGATACGAGGTGCTGGCCGCGGAGACCCCGGGCCTTGTCTACGCCAGCATCACCGGCTTCGGTCGTGGGCCGGGCGCAGCGCTTCCCGGTTACGACTTCCTCATCCAGGCCGTGGGCGGTCTCATGTCCGTTACCGGAGAGCCGGACGGAGAGCCGACGAAAGTGGGGGTCGCCCTCGTTGATGTGCTCGCCGGCCAGAATCTCCTCGCGGGCGTCCTGGCGGCGCTCTATCACCGCGAGCGCACGGGACATGGGCAGCGGATCGACGTCAACCTCCTGTCCAGTCTGCTGTCCGCCCTGGTGAACCAGGCTTCGGCGTACCTCAATGCCGGGGTCACCCCGGGTCGCCTTGGCAACGCGCACCCGAGCATCGCGCCCTATCAGACGGTGCGCACGGCGGACCGTCCGATCGCGATCGCGGTCGGCAACGATGCCCAGTTCGACCGCTTCGCCATCGCCCTGGACGCGGAGACGCCCGAGAGTCCACCACTCGGCCTGGACGATCGTTTCAGCTCCAACCCTTCTCGGGTGCGGCATGCGACCGAGCTAACCGACTCCCTGGAGCTGCGTCTCCGGACTAGGCACGCGGCCGATTGGGTGGAGCGACTCACGGCCGCCGGCGTCCCCTGTGGATTGGTCAATACCATCCCCGAGGCCTTCGCCCTTGCCGAATCATTGAACCTGAATCCGATAGTCCGACTGAGCCGAGCCGGGAGCGGGGACGATGCAGCGAGCGTGGCGAGCCCGATCGGGTTGTCCGAGACGCCGGTGAGCTACCGCCACCCACCGCCAGGACGCGTTCTGGCCGAGACAACGGAGGGACGACGCTCGCGCCTCGCCCCTCCTGGGTAGTCCACATCGGTTGTCGTTTACTCGTAGCTTCCGACCTGTTCCTCGCGTAGCCGGTGGCGAGGGTCCGGTAAGTCGTCCTCCCAGGCCGAGGAGTCGAACGTTTGAGGCTGGCCGCGCCTAGCCAACAGCAGGCCGCCGACGATGAGGAGCAGAGCGAGAATCCCGAATACGACCGGTCCGTAGAGGTTCAGGAGCTTGAGCCGGCTCACGTTGTTGCTGGCCGAGGACACGCTGTTGTCGACAGTCGTCTTCGTATACCTGAAGTCCGCCTCGAGGAGCGTTGTCTCCGCCCCTACGTCCGGCACGAGCACCTTGAGCGGCCGCTCGCGCACGTCCACGAAGGCGCCGGTGGTCGGCTCGATCCACACCTCGCGGGTGTTGCTGTAGAGGACCTTCCCCGTGGTCGCCCCTGGTGCAAACGCCTTGACCAGCGCGCTGAGGCTCGACGCCGGAGGCGTAATGTCCTCCTTTGTGATCACCTGCTCGAACTTGTACGCCTCGACGCCGCCGACCGTCGTGACCTCCTTGAACTTGACCGGCAATGCCTTGCGCAGGTCGCGGTCGAACATCTTGTAGTCGATCTTCTCCGTGCCGAACGGGAACTTGTAGATCTGTCCCTCGTACTTAACGTTGCTGGGCCTTATCCCCTTGGCGGTCAGATCGGCGTCGTCGAGCCACTGGCCATCCCATGCGACCGCAGCCCCAGAGACCCGGTCGAGAGCGAGTTCAGTGCTGTAGGCGCTGATCAACTCGCGGGTCTCGACCCACGTCCCGTTCGAATACACGTCCCACACCACGACGTCATCGCTGAGCTTGCCGGACTTCTGCCAGCTGGCCGTGACATCCGGCCGCGGGAGGACCTCAGTCGTGCTCCGCAGAGTGCCGTGCCGGATTGCGGCCCCGTCGGCTGTTATCTGTAGGAATGTAGCGTTGGCCGCCTCGGCTACCGACGGCTTAAGACAGCCGGAGGGCTGCGCCTCGTTGGGGGCGGGGCAGGCTCGAAGGTCGTTCGGCAGCTTCGTCACCCTGGGGGCGACGTAGAACGGTAGCCCGACCGCAAGAATCAAAAACAAGACACCGAACCCGACCAGTACGGTGCCGACGAAGCGACGCTTCACATTCCCTCCCACACTTGGTGGTGACTGTCGCTCTAGGGGTGAGTTGCCTAGTATCGGCGCGAGGTTACTACCCGGTTAACCCCGACGCGACCCCCAGGAAGCCTGATGTCTGCTGCCGTTCCGCCGGCTACCCCGCCCCGATTGCCCACGCTTGACGCAATTCGGGCGATCGGCGCGGTGGCTGTGGTGGGAACCCACGTCGGGTTTGCGACCGGCGCCGTCTTCCACGGGATCTGGGGAGGTTTTTTGGCCCGGCTCGACGTCGGGGTGGCCATCTTCTTCGTCCTCTCCGGATTCCTGCTGTTCCGCCCCTACGCACACGCGGTCGCTGCCGGCGGCCGGCGCCCTGGCACTGGGCGGTACCTATGGCGGAGGGCGTTAAGGATCCTCCCCGCGTACTGGATCGTGGTGATCGCCGGTCTGACGCTCGTGCCGGAGAACCGAATGGCCACGACCCAGGAATGGTTCCGGTTCCTGACATTGACTCAGATCTACCAGCGTGACTGGCTCCGAATTGGTCTCGTGCAGACCTGGAGCCTCGCGACGGAGGCGGTCTTCTACCTACTCCTGCCGCTCATCGCAATCCTCGCGCTCGGCCGGCGATGGCGTCCGCGGAGGGCGGTAATCATCCTCGTAAGCGGCAGCCTCGTGGTCACTGGTGTCTGGCTCGCCGGCATGGCGTCGGGCGCCCTGAACGTGACCGTTCATACAAACTGGTTCCCAAGCTATGCCGTCTGGTTCGGCGCCGGAATGGTCCTGGCCACCGTCCACGTCGCACTTCGAACCGGCACTGCACTGCCGAGCTG
>Ga0184632_10000756_pt1 | contig 12924 bp, 9 predicted proteins | sample PLM31_50_b1_FD_133153 | JGI IMG/M metagenome (GOLD analysis project Ga0184632, IMG submission 133153) | Groundwater sediment microbial communities from an aquifer in East River, Colorado, USA - PLM3-1_50_b1 | ecosystem: Environmental > Terrestrial > Soil > Riparian zone | place: USA: East River... | reverse complement strand
GGAATGCCTGACGAACCTCTGTGATCGGCAGCGCCCACTGCGGCTCGTGCGTATGCGCCAGCTTGGTTTCAATGAGTTGCTTCAATGCGGCGTTGAGTGCCATCGTGTCTGCCAAAATGTGTTCGCCGGGTTTGGAGGGATTTTCCGCCCTCCTGACCCTCGTAGTCATCCCCGTCCTTTACTACGTGGTCTATCGCAAGCGCCTCACCCCAACCTCTCAAGGAGAACCCGCATGACCTCTTGGCAAATCGTCCGTCTCGTCGCCGGCATTTTCATCCTGCTGTCGCTCGCATTGGGCATCCCGGGCAGCCCGATATTCGTCAGCCAATGGTGGCTCGCGTTCACCGCGTTCGTCGGCGCCAATTTGCTGCAAAGCGCCCTCACCCGCTGGTGCCCGATGGAAACCATCGTCCGCAAGCTCGGCGCGCGCGAAGGCTGCTGAGTGCGTCCGGGCGAGAGCGGATTGCTTTCCAGGAGCGAGTTCGACAAGGCCGCGTCAATCGCCGAAACGCGACTGGGCATGAGCTCGCTCGAGCTTCACGGTGCCGCGTATATCGCGCCGTTCATGCCGCAAGGCATGCAAGACTGGCCCTTGCGCAGTCGTTGGCGATGGTACCAATTTTCCTATGCGGTTCTTGACCGAAGTATCGGCATGCTAAGCATTAGCGCTTGTTGTGTCGCTCGACGAATCCGGGGCGCACCTGTAATCTCTCCCTGCTCAACGACAAAGGGCAGTGTCCGGTGGCAGCTTCCGACCGGCCGAGATCGACCCCGTTGCTGCCTGTCGTGCTCTAGAAAGCGGACCTTCGCGAACTTCTCGGTACGGCCAACAGCAGCCGTTCCAACTACCAGATTCGCGGGCCGCCCCGGAAGAAGCGATCCGCGCGTATCGGCCCAGCGTGTTCCCTACTTCACAAGCTCAATCTCGGTCGGCCGCCATTCCTTCGTGAAGAACGGTTCGAGCGGGCTGTAGAGACGCAGGATCGTGAACCAGCCCTTGCCAGGCATCGTCTGGATCCAGTTGCCGCGGTCGACCCCTGGCGGTTGAGTTGGGCCGAAGTACACCGTTGTCGACCCATCGGTGCTCGCTTTTGCCGCAGGCGATGGATAGGTCTGGCTGCCTGCGCGCGGGTATCGCTGCGGCGTGTCGAGCATCGAGCGTGTCTGGTTGTCGTAGAGCGTGAACGACCAGAACGCGCGCGCCGGAATGTTCGGTGGCAGCGTTACCTTGTAGGTCCGGGCGCCGTCGAAGGGATCGTTGTCCTTGTCGAGGAATCCCATCAGATACTGTGAGCCGACGTCGGGAATGCGCATGATCATGCCCGGCGAGTCCAGGGTGTAGCCGTAGTAGAACGCGGTCCGCGAGTCGAGCGTGCGCGCTCCGGTCGGCGGCAAGGGCTTGAACATGCCCTCTTTGGTGAACTCTGGCGGCGGCGTCTCGAAGAAGGCGCCGCCTTCCCACAGCATGCTGCCCCACTTCGAGCCGGGGTAGTACGCCCAGTCCGGATGAGCGACGGCGTAGCGCCAGTTCAGCATCCGGCCGGCGGCGTTGCCCACGGCCGCGGCATCGCTGAGGATCTTCTTCATGCGCGCGTCGGGGTTGAACGGTTTGCCCTTGACGATGCCGATGGCGGCCAGCTGGCCCGTGAGCTCGACGTCGTAGCTGGTCGCCGGCTCCTGCTGGACGTTCTCGTTGATCATCTCGAAGAACCCGTAGTCGCTGGGCGGAATGGTGTTGAATGCCTTTCCGGTCGCATCGACGAACTTGGTCGCCGGGATGGGCGGGTTCCTGCCGAGCCGGACCTTGCCTTCGAGCGCCGTCCCGATGCTCGTGCCGTAGCCGCCCGGCGTGTACGGATAAATCTTGAGAGTCTTCTTGATGTTCTCGACGGTCGGCTTGGGGTCGTTGTTGACGAGGAATGCGCGAAATCCGTAGAGCACCCGGTTCGTTTTCGACCTGGCGACGAAGAAGCCGCCGTCCGGCAGCGGACCGTCGTAGCCCGGTGGCACGAGCAGGTATTTGCCGCCTTCGCCGCGATCCGGGCCCGGGAAGCCGCCGTCGATGATCCAGGTGAACCACATATCGTTGAAGGTCCCGAGGCTCCCCGGCGGCTGCTCGACCACCAGGGGACCCTTCGACAGGTTCAGGACGCCCAGGAAGTACACGGTGTCGGCGTTGGCAGTGAGAAACAGCGACTTGGCGTCCATCAGCTCGGAGAAGATGACGATCGTGTTGTCCTCGGCCCCGATGCTCTGAAAGCCCTTGCCGAGGGCATACGCGGACGCGCCGCGGAAACTGTTGTTGTAAACGTTGAGGGCGCGGGTGAAGTCCAACGTATCGCGGACCTTCTCGGCGGTTGCCACGGTTGGCACGCCGTCCTTGAATTCGAGCGTGCCGGCACGCGTCTCGATCCTGTCGGCCGCGCCGATGGCGTTCAGGGTCTGCTGCGAGACCTGGGCGCAGGCGTCCCAGACGAAGGCAACGGCTATGGCCGCAACAGCAAGCGAGCAACGGTGTGCAGTTTTCATCCGATCCAATCCCAGTAATGAAAGGGTAATCTCCTTCGCGACAGCAGATCCGACGGCCACGCTCGGGAGCCAGAATTCTACGCGTGGGACTGCAGGTACGGAACAGCAGGTTTTGAACTGACAGGTTGCCGCGCCCGTGTGGTTTTGCGAGCGACCGCTTCGGGTCGATAGCGCCGTCGAACGACCGCTCTCAGTGACGCCGCTTTATACCCGCTGTTGGCCGATCGCTGCCTATCGCGAACATCAAATGAAGATGGCCTCGCTGGTAGACCCTCTTCTCTTTCAGAAGTCATATACCGCGTCGACGACGGCCATTGCGCGCCGCAACCGGCGCCGCGATTACTCTCGGTAACCGCCCAAGTCGGATCCGTACTCGCCGGATTCGGACGACGACGAACGCGAGATCGAAACGATATAGGCAAGATACTTGGTTGCCACTCGCAAGATGACGAGTTCGCGAATTTGATCGTCTACTCGTGCGGTGAATGGCTGTGCTTCGAGAATGGCTGATTGCCAAGCGCCTGCGCCGCGCTTCGGCTCGGGAACGTGCGCACCACCTGCGGATCACTTGTCCGCCGCTCTCCGCGTGCTATGTGCTTGATGAATCGCTCGGTTGCGCCAAATCGCGCGGACCACGGCAATAAGGTATTACCGTCCGTCGCTCTCTGTGCAGCTAAGCAATTGATTATTTGGCTCCCCGACCTGGGCTCGAACCTGGGACCTGCGGATTAACAGAACGACGCGCTCGTCGCGAATATTTCGGGTCGAATCAATGAGCTGCAGGAGAAGCGTGGGTTCTATTTTTGCAGAGATAGGCCGACTTACAAGCCCTTGCGGTACGTCAGCAGACCCAGATAGAACCCACGTGGACTATCTTCGCTCGGCACGCCCATATGCCGAGATCAGCCTCGTCGCGGCGTACCATGGCACCGAAGCACACATTCGACACCGCGCTCGACCCATCACGGCCCACAGACACTGAATGAGCGGACGTTGTGCATTTCGCAAAACGGCCAGAAGCACACGTTGATAGCTGTCGCGACACTGCCACTTTCGCCTTCACCCTGACTGCATCCCAGCATGACCTCACGACCCCGAAGATCATGGTGGACGCGATGATCGCAGGTCCGTCCCGGCGTTAAACGAAGGCGCAGTACGCGCCTCCGTTTCCCTCGTGCTAGTTCTCGAGCCGGATATTTGCCGCCTTGATGAGCTTCGCGTACTTCGCCGATTCCTGCTTGATGTACGTCTTGAACTCCTCGGCCGTGGTACCGGCCGCGACGAAGCCGTACTCGCCGAGCGCCTTCGCGACCTGCGGCGACTTCAACGCCTTCGCCACTTCCTGCTGAAGCTTCGTGACGAGGTCGGGCGGCAGGTTGGGCGGCGCCCACAGGCCGTACCACGACACCATCTCGAAGCCGTCGAGGCCAGACTCGGCGACGGTCGGCACGTCCGGCAGCGCCGCGACCCGCTTTGCCGTGGTGACCGCGAGCGGCTTCAGCTTGCCACTTTTCACGTGCGGCATCGTCGAAGGTAGCGCGTCGACCATCGCGCTGATGTGCCCGCCCATGACGTCGGTGAGCGCCGGCGCGGTGCCCTTGTACGGAACGATGGTGAAGTCCACCTTCGCCTCGTACTTGATCGCCTCCTCCGCGAGATGGCTCGCCGAGCCCACCGCCGAGGTCCCGAACACGTACTTCTTCGGGTCTGCCTTGATGGCGGCGAGAAACTCCTTGAGGTTCTTCGCAGGGGTGCCGGGATACGCGGTCACGAGCAGCGGCACCGAGCCCAGGTTGGTGATCGGCGTGAAGTCCTTCTCGACGTCGTACGGCACGTTGCCCATCAGCAAAGGACTCGCGACGAACGTCGACGCCTGCACCAGCAGCGTGTAGCCATCCGCCGGTGACTTCGCGACCGCGGTGCTGCCGATGGTGCCGCTCGCACCCGGTCGGTTGTCGACGATGAATTGCTGGCCGAGGCTTTCCGACAGGCGCGCGGCGATCGTGCGCGCCACCGCGTCCACCGTGCCGCCCGGCGGATAGGGAACCACGATGCGCACGACCTTGGTGGGGTATCCCTGCCCGTGCACCGCCATCGGTGCGCAAAGCGCCGCGGCGGCAAAGAGTGCTCCTACGAACTTCTTCATGGTATCTCCTCCAATGCTACGCCGGCGGCGAAGCGCTCGCGCGCTCCGCCGCCGTCTCGTTGTCAGGCGGCCTTCTTGGTTGCGGATGTGTCGACGCGGCCGAGACCCGCCGACTTCATCGCCGCCGCGATCTCGCCTTGGGCGCCTTCCGCGAGCGGAAGCAGCGGCGGACGCACCGTCGCGTGATCCAGGATGCCACGCGCGACAAGCGCCCACTTCAGGGCGACGCTGCCTTCCATGTGCGAGCCGCGGTGGTACACGTTGCTCGTCACCGGGAGCAGGCGGTCGTGGAGCGCACGCGCCTTCGCGTAATCCTTCGCCTTGCCGGCCGCGATCATCTCGATCAGCGGCTCGGGCGCGATGCCGCCGTAGCCGACGAGCGCGCCGTCGACGTCGAACATCGTGTGCAGCAGGTACTCGTCATGGCACGTGAGGATCTGCAGGTCGGGACGCTCGCGGCGGATCACGGGGATCTCTGTGTCCCAGCGCTTCATGTTGCGCACGCCGTTTTTCATCGCGAACACGCCCGGCTGCGCCGCGATCTCGAGCTGCGTCTCGAGGTTGTAGGTGGCCTTGGTCGCGTCGGGATACTGGAACAGGATGAGAGGCAGGCCGCTTTCCTCGTAAATCGCGCGATAGCGGTCCTGCGGCGCGCCCTTCTGGTAGCCGAAGCGCAGCCAGCCGTGCGACGGGTACACGAGGCCGGCCGCGGCGCCCGCGTCGACCGCCCGCTTGGCTTCTTCCGCGGCGACCTTGGTGCCTTCGAGCGTGATGCCGGCGACGACCGGGATGCGCCCGTTCGTCGACTCGATGAACGCGCGAATCACTTGCTCCTGTTCGTCTCGGGTGAGGAAGGTTCCTTCGCCGGCGTGGCCAAGGACGACCAAACTCTTCACGCCATCGATGGTGCCGAGCCAGGAGCCCAGGCGTTGGATGGCTGCGAAGTCGACGGCGCCGTCGAGTGTGAACGGGGTGACGGGGGCGGGGCTCAAGCCGCGCAGGTCAAGTGCTTTCATTTCGATTCCTCCAATGTGCGATGTGGGGTGGGTTTGCTGCCCGGGGGTGTCCGTGCATGCGAGATGAATGATGGGCGTGCGCGAGCTATAACAGAAGACGCAAAACACGCATTTCAGATATACTTATCTCGTATGGGACAGAGGATGGACTACTCCGGCTGGAAGCTCTTCGTGGACGCCATCGAGCTTGGGAGCTTGAGCAAGGTGGCGATGGCGTATGGCACCAGCCAGCCGCACGTCAGCAGGCAGATCAGCGAGCTCGAGCGCGAGTGCGGCGGCCGCCTGTTCCAGCGCACGGGCCGCGGCGTCGTCTTGACCGAGTTAGGCGAACGCGTCGCGCCGAAGGTGCGGGCGTGGCTCGCGAGCACTGACCAGCTGGCCAACGACATTCACACCACCGCCGGAAAGCCCATCGGCCGCGTACGCCTCGGCATCCTGCCCTCCGCCGCGCATCCGCTCGTGTCGACGCTATGTCGCCGGCTGCAGGTGCGATATCCGCTGGTGCAGCTCAGCGTGCGCGAAGGCCAGGGCGCACAACTCGAAACGTGGCTCGAGAACGGCAGTCTCGACCTCGCCATCCTGTTCCGGCACAGCGAAACACCCAGAAACGGCGACACGTACCTCGTCGAGACCTCCACCTACCTCGTGAGCGCCGACGGAGATCCGCTCACGGCGAAGCCGACTGTATCGTTCGCGAAGTTACACAACCTCCCACTCGTGCAGTTCTGCCGCCCCAACAGCTGGCGCGACCGCCTCGACGAGCTCGCGCACGAGCGCGGCGTCACACTCGACGTCGTTCTCGAAGCGGATTCGCTGGGCCTGCAGATGCACATGGTGGCCGCCGCGGGTGTTTACGCGCTACTGGGACCTTACGCCGTCTCCGCGGCCTCCAAGGAACTGCGCATCCGTTCGTCGCGGCTGATCGAGCCCGGGATCAAGCGCCACATCGCGCTCGCGATGTCGCCCCACGGTGAGCTTACGCTCGCAGCGCGGACCGTCATGCGCGAAACGCAGGACATCGCGCGCAGCCGAGCCGCGGCGAAGGCGCTGGCGTAGAGGAGCATCGCAACACACCAGGCTACGGCCATGAGCGCCGGGGCACTAAAGGCGCGGACAAACGGGATCCTTCCGGCCGACACCGACATTGCCCCGATGAACGACCGCTCTGGGTTGCGCCATCGAGTGACCGCTTTCTGCTACCTCGCGGTACAACTGGCATCAATGATGCCTCCGAACTCTGGAACTGTAATCGGCGCAAACTTGAATGGGAGAAATAATCCGGAGCTGAACCCGGGTCAAGACTGCAGAGCGATCTGAGTTGACGCTCAGCCTTGAGCATCGCAACGTCGCTCCGCGAGACTGGAAGTGCGTTCGGTGGCAGGTAGCGTTGAGGACATTGTCGTGGCGATCGCCAAAGACAGATGTCATGCATTCTTCGTGGGTTCTTTGATAGATCCATCCGAAATGCGCAATACAGAATGTCATTGCGCCAAGCCATTGAATTTATTTGGCTCCCCGACCTGGGCTCGAACCAGGGACCTGCGGATTAACAGATCGGCGCGCTCGATGGCGAATCTTTGCGACAAATCAAAACGTTACCGCGGCGCGGCTGGGTCTATTCACATCGACATAGGACGAAGTACGGCGAGCTACGCCCGTGTTAACGGCAGTGAATAGACCCAACGGTAGTCGCTAGCTTCGTGCGCGCGACGTCGCTGATCAGCAACCGGCCCGACGCCAACCACCGCTACATGCTCGATCTGGCGATCCGCAACCAGATGGTCGCGCGCGGCTGGCTCGCCGAAGGCGACGGTCCGGACCGCGTGGTGAACGGACACCTGCATCGGCTCTTCTGGTCGACAGCAACGGTCCGCCACGGCGACCTCACGGCGCACGCGCAAGCACCGAACTCGGCCGGCGATCCCACAGCCTACGTCGTCGTTCCGCGATACACGACGTTGTGCTCGCCGGCAGTGGGGTACACATAGGCGAAAGGATTCCCGGCCGCCATGGGCGCCTGGGAAAGTGCCGTGAGATCTCGATGCCCGACGGGTTCGGCCCCAAAGCTCAGCGCATGCAGATGGCCATCGCCCCGACGGTAAACGGCGTCTTGAGTGCCGAGCCATCTATGGCATACGCGGACGGATTACCGGCCGTTCCCGGTGCGTCTAAAAGTGCGGTGAGGAATGCGTGCGTGACTGCGGGCTTTTTTTTGGCCGCTATACGCCTATACTTTCATTCCCCGCCATTTGGCAGGGCACCTCGCAAGAAGAGCATCCCTGAACGGCCCACGGGGCGAGAGTGCGTAAGGCTATAGGGGCAATGCCACCCCCCATAACCAAGCCGCGTGCTTCCAGTCACTGCGCCGCCAAGGAGGTGCCATGAATTTGCTTCAGTGCAGTGCTTCTGCTGCGCCGGGGAAGGCTGTTCTCCGTAAGCTCATCCACCTGTCGCGGTCCGCGGCCGCTCGCGTACCGTGGATCCGGAGAAGTCGTGGAATTCCACGGTTCGCTTGCGCACTGTTCGGCGCGGTGGTTTGCTGCCACGCAGTGCAAGCAGCCCCCCTTCCCACCGGATTTCAGGAATCGGTCGTTTTCAGCGGCCTGATTCAGCCCACCGCGATACGGTTCGCGCCGGACGGTTACATCTTTGTTGCGGAGAAGCGAGGGGTCGTCAAAGCCTACAAGGGCATCAACGATACAAATCCCGTGATCTTCGCCGATCTGAATAAAAACGTTTACAACTTTTGGGATCGAGGTCTGCTCGGTTTGGCCCTGCATCCGGATTACCCGGCCACGCCTTACGTCTACGTCCTGTACACGTACGACGGCGACATCGGTCTCAACAATGCGCCGAAGTGGGGGACCGAAGGAATCGATTCCGATCCGTGCCCTACACCGCCTGGACCAACAGGTAACGGGTGTGTCGTAAGCGGACGCTTGTCGCGGATTCAGGCAATGTGGGACGTCAATGGAAGCCTGTTTGGAGGGCCGGAACAGGTGATGATCGAGGACTGGTGCCAGCAGTTCCCCAGTCATTCCATCGGCAGCCTCGCGTTTGGCCAGGACGGCGCGCTTTACGTCAGCGCGGGTGAGGGTGCGAATTTCAACTCTGGCGACTATGGTCAGACGGGGAATCCTTGTTCGGATCCGGCTGGCGAAGGGGGGGCGCTGCGTAGCCAGGACCTGCGAACGAACAGCGACCCCGTGACGCTTGATGGAACGATAATCCGCGTTGACGCAGCGACGGGTGCCGGACTGCCCACGAACCCGCGAAGCGGCGATCCGGATTTGAATGCTCGCCGGATCATCGCTTACGGGCTGCGCAACCCGTTTCGAATCAATTTTCGCCCGGGGACGAACAACGAACTCTGGATCGGAGACGTAGGCTGGGGCGCTTGGGAGGAGATCAACGTGATCCCGAACGCAACCGACGGGATCATGCGGAATTTCGGTTGGCCCTGCTACGAGGGGAACGCCCGACAGTCCGTTTACGACGGCTTTAACCTGCCGATCTGCGAGACGCTCTACACGGCGTCCGCGGCGGTCGCTCCCTTTTTTGCCTATTCTCACTCCGCGCGCCTTCTTCAGAATGATCCCTGTCCTACGGGGAGTACGGCCGTTGCCGGGATCGCCTTTGGCCATTCGTCGGGCGGAGCGTATCCGAGTCGATACGACGGCGCATTGTTCTTCGCCGACTATGCGCGCAACTGCATCTGGGCAATGCTGACCGGGCTGAACGGCTCTCCGAACCCCTCGTCAATTGAGAACTTCGTTGTTGCGGCGTCCGGCCCCGTTGATGTGCAGGTGTCGCCCGACGGCGAGTTGTACTATGCCGGATTCAACGATGGAACCATTCGGCGCATCAAGTACTGCGGTACCGGGAATCAGTGTCCCCTCGCAGTGATCGCGGCCACTCCGGCGACGGGCACGGGTCCGCTGACCGTCAACTTCAGCGGCAATGGTTCGGGCGATCCGGATGGCGATCCGCTGACCTATGCATGGGAGCTGAACGGTGATGGCACCACCGACGCGACCACTGCTCAAACGAGCTACACCTTCACGCACGCTGGAAGGTATGTGGTCAAGCTGCAGGTCACCGACTCGAAAGGTGCCTCGGACACGGCATCCACCGTAATCGTCGTAACCAACACTCCGCCGGCGGCAAGCATATACAGTCCGCTTTCGGGGACGACTTGGAAAGTGGGCGACACCATCGCGTTTTCGGGCTCCGCTGCCGATGCGGAGGAGGGGCAGCTCCCTGCGTCGGCGTTGTCGTGGTCGCTCGTGTTGTGGCACTGTCCGTCCACGTGTCATCCTCACGCGCTACAGAACTTTGCGGGCGTTGCCAGCGGCTCCTTTGTCGCTCCCGATCACGAATACCCGTCGTATCTGGAGCTGACACTGCGAGCGACCGACACGGGCGGGTTGACCGACACGAAGACCCTGCGGCTCGACCCGCAAACGGTGCTGCTCACTTTTCAGACCGTTCCAGGCGGTCTTTCGTTGACCGTAGGCAGTAGCTCGTCCGTCGCGACGTTCACGCGGACCGTCATTGTCGGCTCCCGCAACACCGTAACCGCACCCGCTCCTCAGACGAAGGGCAAACAAAGCTACCTGTTCCGATCCTGGTCGGACGGCGGAGCGCAGACTCACGATATTGTCGCGCCGCCGTTGGCAACCGCGTATACGGCTCGATACGCAAAGTGATCGAAACGTAAGGACGGCGCCGAGCGTACGAACAGAAGACCACGGATCTTCCGATCTGCTAGTGCGCCGTTCGCCGGCGCAGCGGGAAGTTCCATAAAGCAAAGGGGCGGCCGAAATGGCCGCCCCGTACGCGCGTGAAGCTATTCGCGGCTAGTTGTAGTAGGTCTGATTGCCGTACGTCATGCACATCGCCGTGACGACGGCTCGGGCCGGCATCAGTAACGCGGCGGCAAAGCCGTTTGCCTGCCATTCCAACCATTCGCGTCGCTTCGGTCACATATTAGGCCCAAGACATCAGCGCTCGCTCTTCACGGTCCTTTGGTACGTCATGCCGCCCCTCTTGTGAGTCCGCTTGATCTGATCTCGAGCGCTTTGCCGACAGCAGGCGCTGCGTTGATTAACTGAACCGAAACGTATTCTAGATCGATGGGTCCGAGAGAAACCTACATCCAGCCAATGGTCGCTTGCGTTCCGGGCTTTTCACCATGGCATCAGCGCGCTACGAAGGGCGGCGGATCGAACGCCGTGACCGGCGGCGGCTCGCCCGCGAAGCGCTCGACCTCGACGAGCGCCGTCTGCGCGCTGCAGCCCCGCGACAGGCGCGAGCTGCCTACATCGCGCGTCAGCACGTTCGGATTGCCGTGCTTGCACAGCGTGCCGATCTCGCCGGGCTCGACGGGGTCGTACCACGCGCCAGTCGCCATGATCTCAACCCCCGGACGCAGGTCGTCGCGCAGCACCGCGCCCGCGAGGCATGCGCCGCGATCGTTGAAGACGCGAACGATGTCGCCATCGGCGATGCCGCGTGCTTCTGCGTCCGCGCGATAGAGCATCGAAACGGCCGCAGCCGCAGACCACGCTTTTCCCGCAAGAAATGACCGAGGGCGCATGGCGCTGCGGTTTCAATGCGCGCTCGTCTTTCGGAGCGCACTCCTACTTCGTGGCGCGTGCTTTCGGCAATCTCCTCGTCGATTCACCGCGCTATACGACGCCCCTCGTGAAATGGTTCGAAGCTACTGGTGGGATCTCCGGTATTCTTCTTTCACATCGCGACGACGCGCAGACGCTGACAAGTACACGAAGCGGTTCGCGGCGCGCGTTTGGATTCATCATTACGATCGGTCGGCCGCGTCCTATGCGACCGACGTACTGTACGCCGAGTCCGATCGTACGATCGCGCCTGGCGTGGTCGCCATACCGGTGCCAGGTCACACGCGCGGCAGCGTCGCGTACCTGCTCGACGATCGCGTCCTTTTCACGGGCGACTCGCTCGCCTGGAATATGCATGCCTGAGATCTCGTCGCCTTTCGCGATGCATGCTGGCATTCGTGGGACGCACTCACCGAATCCCTCGCGAAACTCGTCGATTATCGCTTTGAGTGGGTATTGCCTGGCCACGGGTGGCCGGCACATTTGCCAGCAGACGAGATGAATGCGCGGCTGCGGCTCGTGGTTAGGATGCGCGAGAGTTAGCGCACTTTCGTGTGCGAGCGCGGGGTGCCGCAGCCCGCGACACATCCACCACGGTTTTCACGTCGCGCGCGCCGCGAGCTGCGTACATACGCTGCCAGCAGGGCTGCCCATGTTCCGACTGCGCTCTTCGATTCGCCGAGACATCGCGAATTACGAGGGTCTCCCCCAATCCACTACGTCGAATGCGCCGTCGTGCATTGTCTTCAGCGAGTGATTATGGATACCGCTCGATTGCAGAGGAATGCAGCGGTCTGCCGATGAACCGGTCACTTCCTCCGATTCGGCTGCATAGAGCGACGGATCACAATAGACCCACGTGAGTAGGCGCTATCGCCGAAAACAAGTCTAGATTGGCTCCCCGACCTGGGCTCGAACCAGGGACCTGCGGATTAACAGTCCGTCGCTCGGAAGTCTAATTTTACTGTTTCATCAACTGCTTACAGCGTCCGCGCAACCTCACTGTAGCAGTCGAATGCAGCGCAATGCAGGGGTACGCAAAACGCTGCTGCTACGTTTTTGTATACAGGTTCCCATCGATCAAATGCGTGCTGTCTGTACATGTTGCGAGCGGTCCTTGCCTATTACGACACGATCGGCAAGAGCTGATGGCGATGCAGCCAGCCCGACACCATCACTAGCAGAAACGATAGCAACGGCGACGCGGAACCCATGGACCTATTCTACTGGGGACCTCGTTCCAATTTTTGGACAGCACGGCATCAGGCTGTTCGCATGATCATCGATCACTAGCAGCGGACCGCCCTGCGCGCGTTTCTAATACTTGAGCCGCGCGTAGTACGTCTTCTCCGACGCGGCGTGCGCTTCACCGAGAGTGGAAATGCCCCGGGTGGCGAGCAGCGGAATCAGGCGCAGGAACACTTCGGCGGTGACCAGCGCGTCGCCAAGCGCGGTATGCCTGCCGATCACCTCCACGCCGAGCCGCGCGGCGGACTCCTCGAGGCTGTGCGAGTCCTGTGCCGAATGGACGATGGCCGAAAGCAGGAGCGTATCCAGCACGGGCTGCTCGAACCTGATACCCGTGCGCACTTCG
>Ga0184632_10000755_pt1 | contig 12934 bp, 11 predicted proteins | sample PLM31_50_b1_FD_133153 | JGI IMG/M metagenome (GOLD analysis project Ga0184632, IMG submission 133153) | Groundwater sediment microbial communities from an aquifer in East River, Colorado, USA - PLM3-1_50_b1 | ecosystem: Environmental > Terrestrial > Soil > Riparian zone | place: USA: East... | reverse complement strand
CTGACTCACGAGGTGGCCTACGGCGGCCTCCTCCACGAACGGCGGCGCGCGCTTCACGCGAGCATCGTGGGGGCCATCGAGCAGCTCTATCCCGATCGCCTGGTCGAGCACATCGAGCGCCTCGCCCATCACGCCTTCGCCGGCGAGGTGTGGGACCGGGCAGTGGTCTACGGCCGCCAGGCCGGCGGGAAGACCTTCACGCGCTCGGCGAACCGGGAGGCGGTGACATTCTTCGAGCAGGCCCTGGCGACCCTTGCGCGCTTGCCGCAGACGCGCGCGACCATCGAGGAAGCCATCGACGTCCGCTTCGACCTCCGGAACGCGCTCTTCCCGCTCGGCGATCAAGGGCGCATCCTCGAATGCCTCCGCGAGGCCGAAGCGCTCGGCGGCGCGATCGACGACCGGTCGCGGCTGGCGCGCGCGGCCTCGTTCATGAGCACCCATCACCTGGCGGCCGGTGATCACGGTGATGGACGTCGCTGCTGCGGTTCCCGTGAGCGAGAACACCAATGCCAGCGTGGCGGCGACGCTCGCATAGCGGTTGGAACGGAAGGTAGTTCGAAGGCTCCTTTGCACGACCACTGGGTATCGGTTCTTGCCCACGCAGGCTTGAGCGTGGGATGCGCCTTCGCGAGCTCCCGCTCCTCGATCCGCCGGTAGCTCGCGAGACTCAGGATCGTCGCCGCCAGGCGCTCTACCCGGGCGTCATCGCGCTCCTGTCCGTGACGAAGTCGGGGGCCGAGATGGCCGACCCGGTCATTTACTAGCCCCGTGCTTGCCGCTTGCGGTGAGTCCGCTTGTACGATCCACACGGAGCGGCAGAGTGGCGTACCCGAGTATCAGCTCGATCATGCAGAAGGACGGCTCGCTGAGGTGTGCTCGCTGCTGTGGCACGCAATTCGAAGCGCGACACTCGGCCGGTCGCAAGCTGACATTCGGTATCGCCACGCTTCTCGCGTCGGCTGACGAGGTCCACTGCCTCGCCTGCGCCGCGAAGTACTCGCGCCGGGTGGAACCGCCCAAGCCCGATCCGCCCGCAACGCCGAGCCCGGGTGCAGCGTTCAGAAAGAGCAAGCGCAAAAAGACCCCATAGGGTTTGTGCTGCTAGTTCCACCCGCCCGCCCCGAGTCTCCCGCTCCTCGATCCGCAGGTAGCTCGCGTGCTCGGGATCGCCGCCGCGGACTTCCTCGATGAAGCGTTCGGCGTCCTCGCGGCGGAACGCGAGCAAGTCGTCGGCAAGAGTTGACGATCGGTCAACCGGCGCCACCCTAGTTCCGAAGCGAGCGGCCCGAACGAAAGAGGGCCCGGCAAGCCGGGCCCTCTCCGTCCGAAGTGCTGCCGTCGAGCTAGACGGCGACCAAGACGCGGTCGCTGGTAGCGACGACGCGGCCGCTTGTGATCTTGGGCTCGTTGGGGATGATCGTGTCGAGCTTCTCGTCGCGGATCCAGCTTGCGACGATCTTCGTCGACTCCTTGCCCTGCTCAGGAGTCTCGAAGAGACCGAGCGAGCTAAAGACGCCGTTGTCAGCCTCGACGAGGAAGTAGCCCTTGAACCCGGGCAGCTTCTCGAGCTTGGGTACGAGGCTGTCGTTGACCTTGCGGGTCAACTCGGCCGAGCGATTCTGGTCCACACCGTCGTAACGGCGAATGGTGGCATGCATGTGATGCTCCCTTCGTTCCGATCAGTGCAGGAAAGTCCAGATGAACTCCCTGTTGCGCTCGAGCCGGTGGGACTTCCAAAGAGGAAAGAGAAACCTCGGCGGCTCAAAGACAGGCCAAGCGCTGAAACCACCATAGCTGCCATACGCACGCGCCCGTGTTGCGTCTCGCAAAGGCGCTCTCCGAGCGGCCTCGGGCGAACCGACGAAGCGCGTGAGCGCGAGGTGCTCTGGGTTCAATTCGATCGGCTTGGGTTCCGCGCGAGCGAGCACGGCGCTGAACCGAGCGCCCCGCCGGCCCAACCGCTTGGTTGAGTGTTCTCCCCTACGAGAGGCAACTTCTCACCCAAGGCCGCCTCGAGCTCCGCTCCTCGATCCGCTGGTAGCTCGCGAGTTCGGGATCTTCGTTGGGCCAGCGGCTGCCTGAACGCCTCGCGACTCTCACCAGATGGACCCGGCCCCGGCGTCACGATGACGCGCACCGGCGCGGTCGACAAGATGGCCGCTCGGGACGTGTCCAGAGTCCCAAAGAACGAGCGCGCTTTCGGCGGGACGCAGGGCGGTTCCGCTCGGTAACGTCGCTCTGGTCGTGCTCATCACCGCAGCAGTGGCGCTCCACGCGTAGCGCCGTACGCTCCGTTCGTTGGACATTTACACCATCGCCTTCATCGCTCTCGCGGCGGTTGCGACGTGGCTGCTGCATCGCAGACACCGACGGAAGTCGACGCCCGAACTGGAGACCGCCCGTTCGAGGTGGATCTACGTACCTCTCGTTTCCGCGCTCGTCCTCTGGGTAGCGACATTTCTCACCTTCGGTGTGGGTGTTCTGCTGGTCCCCGTAGGCGTTGGCCTGCCGGTTGTGGCCTCCCGGCGGACAGCTGGGCACAATCTCGCGTTCTGGGCCGGCACGGTGCTGAAGTGGGCGCGGGCACCGACGACGCTTACTCGCGCGTTAGACGTCGAACGACCTTTACCGCTGCCGTGGCTGCGAGCCCGGCCGCGAGCGCCCCGCCGACGACAATCGCAAGCCTGCGCTTGGCGTGGATGTCCCCGCGCAGGTCGGCGAGCGCGTCCGCCAGCCGTTCCCGCTCAGTCGTGATCTCGCGAAGAATCTCTTCCTCGGAGCGGGGGTCACTCGACAACGGCGCCCCGCAGGATCCGCTTCGTGAGACGCGCCTCTTCGATCGCCTGTTCCGGCCTTAGCGGCGTGCTTCGGATGAAGAGGCTCCGCGCGACGAGTGCGAGGACGAGCTTTAGGAGGAGAAGGGCTCCGAACACGATTAGGAGTGCGAGCAACAAGTCCACGACGAGCGCGAGCGCCGCAGCGACCGCGGCCAGGCCAAACCCGACGGTGTAGAACATGAATAGCGCCGCGGCGACGGCGACTCGCGCGCCGCGCCCATGGACGCGCCTTTGCGCTCGAGCTCCGACCGCGCGAGCTCCCTCTCGAGCCGCGCAAGCGAACTCACGTGCGCAACGACTCGCCTTGTCGACGCCCGGATCCCTCGAGGGCTGGCCTTCACTCAATGACGGTCGGCAGCCGACTTCACGCGGTCTGTCGACGGCACCGAAGCTACGCTACCCGAGCATCCGGCATCTCTGGCTGTCAATCGCTGATACCGAAGCTCGGTTTCGGAGAGAGAGTAACTCACCTTGCCCCGACCTCGTCTCGGAAGCCAAAGCCCCGATGCGATCGACAACCACATTCAGCCCGTTCTCGTTGTCGAGTATGAGTTACTCATGCGGCTCCGCCCGCGAGACGCCGCCTGCGCGGGCGGAGTTCCGGCCCGCCGCCACAGGTGACGGCAAGGCGCAACACCAGCTGTGCCGAACGGCTTACTCAGATCCCTTCGCCTCCCGTTTCGGCCTCTCTTGAGTGGCCGTTAGGCACCGCATGCAGCGGCTTGCAGGAGTCGTTCGAATACACGCTGGGCTTGCTTGCTGCCGACCTGGTCGTCGAAGGTGAGCGAGTTCGCGAGGACGACGAACTGCCGTTTGCCATTCTTGCTGTTGTAGGCATACGTCAAGTAGGCGGCGAGCGCTCCGTTGTGGCCGAAGAAATCGCCGCACGGTAGGTGAGTCTTGAAGAGTCCGAGCCCATAGCCGTCGCTGGCCGTCTCCATCTCTTGCAGGAGTGCGGGCTTGAGGAGTCGCCCGCGAAGGAGTGCGCGGTAGAAGCCCGCGACATCGCTCGCGGTCGAAACGATCCCGCCCGCCGTCCAGGCGTAGGAAGGGCTGACGAGGGTTACGTCCTGCAGCGGACCCTTACCGTCGACGAGGTAACCGTGCGCATGCGCGCCGGGAATCCGCTGCGACGTAGCGAGGAAGGTCGAGCGGAGGCCGAGCGGCTTGAAAATGCGCCGGCGGAGTTCCGTGCCGACTGAATTGCCGGACGCGGCCTCGACGATCAGGCCGAGCACGATGTAGTTCGTGTTCGAGTACGAGAACTTCGCGCCCGGCTCGAAAAGCGGCGGGTGCGCGGTGGCGACTGCGATCAGCTGCGGCGGCGCCCAGACGTAACCGAAGTTGCCGCTCAGATACGGCTGCAGCACTTTCTCGTCGGCGAGATAGTCGAACAAGCCGCTTCGATGGCCGAGCAGATGGCGAATGGTGATGTCCTCACCGTTTGGGACCCCGCCGGGGACCCATCGCTCGATGCTGTCGTCGAGCGAGAGCTTCCCCTCGCCCGCTAGCTGGAGGACGACTGTGGCGACGAACGACTTGGTCACGCTTCCGATCCGGAAGCGATCGCCCACGTGCATCGGCGTCGTCTTCGCCAGGTTCGCATATCCGCTCGCCAGTCGCACAGTGCGGCCGTCACGACGGACGAGCACGACGACCCCGGGGACGCCCGCGGCAACAAGGTTCTTCATCTCCTTGCGCAGCACCGGGGCGAGGCTGTCTCGCGACCCCGGGGCCGCAGCAGAACTCGCCGAGAACAGGGACGCCACGATAACCGTCGCGAGCAGCCCGCGTACGATCAATAGTCCCGAATTACGGCGCATGCTTTCCTCCTTCGCTCGGCAACCGGACAGCTGCCGGTGGACATGTGAGCCGTCGCGCGTGCGACTTACCTGGGATGCTTGTTGAACGGACATGGGCGTCCTTCCTCTCTGAGCTGACGCGACCTGGGCAACGTAGGAGCGAGGCACCCGGGATCGCGCCGGCACATTGGACAGTCCGTCGCTTGCACGAGGGCACTCGCATCCGACTCCGCGGCTCGATCAGCCCCAGGGGACTGGTCTAGGCTTGCCCAATGCTCATCGGGCGTGACGGCGAGCGAGCCGTTATCGCGGCGTTGCTCGAGGCTGCACGTGCGTCACGAAGCAACGCTCTCGTCGTGCGTGGCGAGCCCGGGATGGGCAAGACTGCGCTGCTGGAAGACGCGCGCGAACAGGCAGCCGACATGCGCGTCCTGAGTGCGCGCAGCGTCGAGTCAGAGTCCGACCTCCCGTTTGCCGGGTTGCATCAGCTGATCAGGCCAGCCCTCCCTCTGCTCGAGGCGCTCCCGCGACCGCAGGCAGATGCTCTCCGAGGTGCTCTCGGCCTGAGCGAGCGCGCGGGGGACGACCGCTTTCTCATCTCGGCGGCCTGCCTGACTCTCCTCTCGGAGCTGGCCGAGCAAGGACCGGTCCTCTGCCTCGTCGACGATGCACACTGGCTGGACACGGCCTCTGCCGACGCGCTGCTGTTCGTCGCGCGGCGCCTCGACGCAGAAGGGATCGTGCTGCTGTTCGCCGCCCGGGAAGGCGACGTGCGGGGTTTCGAGACGGCGAACGTCGCCTCGCTCCTGCTCGAAGGCCTTGACAGCGACGCGGCCGCGACCCTTCTGTCCCGCGCGGCGGGCGAGGCGGCCCTGTCGGTGCGCGAGCGCCTGATCGAGCAAGCGCGCGGAAATGCACTTGCGCTCGTCGAGTTGCCCTCGGCGCTGAGTGAAGCGCAGCTTGCCGGAGACGAGCCTCTTCCCGAGGTGCTGCCGCTGACGCGCCAGGTCGAGAGCATCTTCCTCGAGCGCGTACGGCGGCTCCCCGACGATGCACAACGGCTCCTGTTACTCGCAGCCGCCGATGACGCCGAGGACGCAGGCCTCATCACGCAGGCGTCCGAGCTCGCCGGTGCGGGCTCGCGGACGCTCGACATCGCAGAGCATGCGGGTCTCATCTCCGTGCATGGAAATCGACTCGAGTTCCGGCACCCCTTGGTGAGGTCGGCGGTGTACGAGGCCGCAACGTCTAGCGAGCGTCGCGACGCTCATCGCGCGCTGGCCGAGGCGCTTGCACGGCACGAAGAGCAGGGGGACCGCCGCGCGTGGCACTTGGCCGCATCGGTCCTCGAACCTGACGAGAGCGTCGTCCGGGCGCTCGAGGAAGCAGCTCAGCGTGCGACGGAACGAGCGGGATACCTGGCTGCCGCGAAGGCGCTCGCGCGAGCCGCCGCACTCTCCGGCGATGCTGAGGCGAGGGGTCGTCGCCTCGTCGGTGCCGCGCGGTGCGCCCGCATCGCTGGTGCAGACGACGACGCGGTCGCGTTTGCGAACGAAGCGCGTCCTCTCGTCGACGACCCGCTCCTTCGCGGCGAGATCGCGTACGCCATCGGCATTGCCGAGTTTCGACGCGGCAGACCGCTCGACGCGCTCCAAACCCTTCTCGAAGCGGTGCGGGAGGTCTCGGCGCTCGACCCACACATGGCAATCGAGCTGCTCATCTGGGCGACGGGTGCGGCCTCCTTCGGCGGCGACTCCGCCGCGACCGCCGAAGTTTCGAGGCTCGTTGCCGCAGTCGTTCCCGCGGACGGCGATGACGAGTCCGTGTTCGTTGCGGAAGCCCTTGCCGCGTTTGCGCGGGCGTGGGACGGTGACACAGCGGCGGGCGCGAAGCACCTCGAGGAAGCGTTCGGCTGGGCGTCCACGGCTGAGGATGCGCAGAGTGTCTTCGCAGTTAGCGCTGCCGCTCTCGTCCTGGGGGACCAACGACGCTTCACGAGCTTGATCAACCGCGCGATTGCGCTCGCGCGTGCCCGCGGCGAGTTCGGGACTCTCGCGCCGGCCCTTACGTTGCGAGCAGCGCACCTGATGCTGGCGCAACGCTTCGACGAGGCAGCGCTCGAGGCGGGCGAGGGCGTGCAGTTCGCCCGCGAGCTCGGTGCCGTCAACCTTGCGCTGCGGCCTCTATCCATCCTTGCCCACGTCGCAGCTATCCGCGGCGACGATGAGGAGACACGTCGGCTCGTCGACGAGATGCTCCAGCTTGCGATCCCGCGTGGGCTTCGGCTGTACGAGACGTCCGCCGTCCACACGCTTGCCCTTCTCGACCTTGGTCGCGGGCGCTGGACCGAGGCCCTCGATCGCTTGGGAGGCCTCGCGGGCTCGCGCCCGAACATCCCCGACACGATCCAAGGCCGACTCGCGCTCCCAGACACGGTCGAGGCGGCTGTCCGCGCAGGCCGACTGGACGACGCTCGTCGAGCGCTATCGACCTTCGAGGACTGGGTGGCCGACTCAGGCACCTCGTGGGCGCATTCGCGGCTTGCCGCTTGCCACGCATTGCTCGCGGAGGGCGAGGAGGCAACGAAGTATTTCGAGAAGGCGCTACGGCTCGCGTCGGACTCCCGGCCGTTCGATCTAGCTCGTATCCAGCTGCTCTACGGCGAGCACCTGCGGCGAGACCGCCACCGCGCGGACTCGCGTGCCGAGCTACGGGCGGCGCTAGAGGGGTTCGAGCATCTCCGCGCGGAGCCCTGGGCCGAGCGGGCCCGTAGCGAGCTTCGCGCCTCCGGCGAGACCGCTCGCAAGCGCGATCCGAGCACGATCGACCTGCTGACGCCACAGGAGCTGCAGATCGCCCGCTTCGTTGCGGAGGGGCTTTCCAACAAGGAGGTCGCCGCGCAGCTCTTCCTGTCCCCCCGGACGATCCACTACCACCTGCGGCGGGTGTTCGTGAAGCTGGACATCACGTCGCGTACGCAGCTCGCACGTCTCGTGCTCAGCGAGGGAGAACCGATGTCCACGACCTCGCTACGGATGCCTGCCCGCACGTGAGCCCTACATCCCCGTCTTCGCAAAGTGCACTGGAACGCCGTACCGCTCGCACTGCTCGCCGTAGAAGTCGAGGAAGTCCTGCAACTCGGACACGTGTCGCCCGGCGCTTTCAGCGGTCACCTCCGTGATGCCCTCGTACGCGAAGACCGGCGACGTCGGCCGGTCCCGCAGGATGTAGCGCTCCATTCCTTCGAGGAACGAACCCATCGCACGGACGAACTGGCGGAGGCTCTCGGCGCCCTTGCGGAAGTCGTCGTCGAAGAGGCCCGCGGAGTCGACGAAGTTGAACTCCCAGCGCGCGAGCTCGATCGTCGTCTGATCGAAGCTACGCCGGGCCCACTCGACGAAGTAGCGATCGCGCTTCAAGACGCCGGGAGCGGCAAAGTCGATCGTGCCGAGCTTGTCAACAAGGCCGTTCAGGCTGGCGGACAGATCATCTGCGTCCTGCGTGCCGGAGGTGGTCCCGGGCGCCATGAACATCCCGACGAGCCAGGCTTGCAGCTGGCGGAGTGTCGACCCGAGCTCGTGGAGCGCCGCCCGTCTCCGGCCATCGCGCTCGCGCGCCTCGCTCCGCTCGAAGAGCACGTCGACGAACAGGACGATGAACGCGGCCCCGACTGCCTCGGCGAGCAGGTTGAGCCAGAGATCTCGCCACGACCCGGTGGCGTAGGCCGCCGCCAGTCCGAGACCCGCGCCGGCGACGAGGAGGGCGACCAACACGACGCGACGGGTGCTCACTGCGCGAGCCTAGTGCCGCAGAGCAAGACTGGCCACTGTGCCGATACGAACGCCGGGCACCTCTGGGACGCTGGATGTCGGCATCCAGGTTACGTTCGACGAACCCATGGAGGTGATCGGTATGACCGTTTCGACAACGGATCAGGCGTCACGGACGGCCGGCGAGGACCGCGAGGCAACGCGACGTCTGTACCTCGTCAGGACCGAGGTGCTGGTGCGGGCGGGTCACACCGCCGACTTCGAGCGGCAGCAGATGCGAATGGCCGAGAGCGCGCTGGAGGTCGCGGGATTCCTCGGCGGCTCACTGCTGCGCTCATACAGCCATCCGGCGAAGTACGTGGTGACGTCGAGCTTCGAGAGCGTCGAGGCCGCTTGGACCTTCGGCAAGAGCGACGTCTTCACGAACGCGATGAAGAGCGAGCCCGTCGGAGCGGTGAGCGTGACACAGCAGGAGGGCTACGAGCTCGCGCGCGAGGTCGTCGCCGAGCCGCTTCCGGAAGTGGACTGCGAGATCCTGATCGACGAGGTCCTAAAGGGGCCTGAGGTGATCCCCGCATTCGAGGCCACCCTCGGCCAGCTCTTTGAGGTGCGGAGGACGCACTCGACGGGCTACGGCCACAACAGCCTCTTCCGGTCGGGCGGCAGGCTCGGGCGCTACCTCGTCATCCAGGGCTATACGGACCTCGCGGCGGCTGGCAGCGCCAACATGCCCGCAGACGTGCAGGCGTTCATCCACGACCACCCGGCCGATCTTTACACCGACAAGGAGGTGTTTCCCGAAGCGTATGGAGTGATTTCCCGGGTGTAGACGCGGGCCGCGTCACGTGTCATCGTCAACGACGAACCCAGGAGGTACGGTGGAGGCGAGGCAGACATATCCGCTACGCATCGAAGGCGAGCTCGACGCGAGCGTGAGCCGCTGGCTGTGGCTCGTGAAGTGGCTCCTCGCGATCCCTCATTACATCGTTCTAGCGTTCCTGTGGCTGACGCTCCTCGTGCTCACAGTCGTCGCGTTCTTCGCGATCCTCTTCCCGGGCCGCTATCCGCGAGGGATCTTCGACTTCAACCTCGGAGTGCTTCGGTGGACGTGGCGCGTGGCGTTCTACTCGTACGGAGCTCTCGGCACCGACCGCTACCCGCCGTTCACGCTCGAGGACGTCCGGGACTACCCGGCCAGGCTGGACGTCGCGTACCCGGAGCGGCTCTCGCGCGGGCTCGTGCTCGTGAAGTGGTGGCTCCTCGCCATCCCACAGTACATCGTCGTCGGGATCTTCCTCGGCGGTGGAAGCTACGCCGCCTCGCAGGTCGACGAGCGGGTGTGGGGCCTCGGCTTCGAGACCGGGTTGATCGGCGTTCTCGTCCTGTTCGCCGGGGTCGCGCTGCTCTTCACGACGCGCTATCCCCGCGGGCTCTTCGACCTCGTCCTCGGGCTCGACCGATGGGTGGCCAGGGTGGCTGCGTACGTGCTCCTGATGCGGGACGAGTACCCACCGTTCCGCCTCGACCAGGGGGGTAGGGACGGGAGCGCTGCCGTCGAGGACGAAGCGCCCGCGGCGGCTGTCGAGGCCCCCGTGGTTCCGGAGGGTCGTGGCGGGGGAACCGCCGGCAAGGTTGCGCTGATCGTCGTCGGCGTCGTCGCGGGTATCGTCGCCTTCGGGCTTCTCGCCAGCGGCTGCGCGCTCGTCGCCGTCGACCGAACCCAGCGCGACGAGGACGGCTTCCTCATGTCGCCGACCCAGGAGTTCTTGACGCCCACTTACGCGATCGTGTCCGAGAGCGCGGACATCGACGCCGACGGCTCCGAGCGGGTACTCGACAGCTTCCTCGGAATGGTCCGCGTCCGGAGCGAGAGCGATCGCGCCCTGTTCGTCGGGATCGGGCCGGCCGCCGAGGTCGAGCGGTACCTGGAGGGCGTCGAGCAGGACGTGGTCACGGGCTTCGACGACGAGGACCCCACCTACTCTCGCCGGGCAGGCGGTGCTCCTTCCGCTCCCCCGGGCACCGAGACGTTCTGGGTCGCCTCCGCGACGGGCTCGGGCGAGCAGACCCTCGAGTGGGACACGCAAGACGGCGATTGGCGCGCAGTGGTGATGGACGAGGACGCAGCCCGTGGCGTTTCCGCTGAGATGAGCATCGGCGCCGAGCTCGACTCCGTATTGTGGATCGGGATCGGCCTGCTCGCCGCCGGCGCCCTGCTGGCCGTTGGAGCGGCGCTCGCGATTACCGGCGGGATACGCCGCGGCCAACACTAGGCGGCGCGCGAACAGGCGACTGTTGCCTAACGAGGCCCTTTCCTCGACCACGCGCTGAAACCCCAGATCGGTCACCGAGTCCTGATGCCTGATGGACCGATTGCGCCGCGGGACCGAGCGGCTACAGGACGGTGCCAGCCGAACCCTGATGGCGGGCATCGACGTAATGCGTAGACCAGACTCCCGTTGCGCTGCCGACGATCACGGTCTCTTCGTCTGATCCGTCGAAGTGTCGAGCGCCCGCCGGAACGAGCAACTCGCTGCCCTGAGGGAACACTCTGAGGCTCGTGGGGTCGAACCTTTCGCCGTAACCGAGAAGCAGCGTTCCGTCCACGACCATTACGTGGGCGTCCGAGGTGTGCCAGTGAGGAGGATCCCGGAATCCAGCGGGCATCTGGAACGCGTACACAAACGTTTCGCCCGCACGATCACGACGTCCCTCTAGAAGCGCGTACCGCGTCCCGTCGGAACCGTTCACTTGCCACTTGATTGTCTCGACGGTCCACTCGCTGAAGCTCGTCACGCTCTGCACCCCCCAACGGCGATCGTTCGCAGGTGTGGCGCTCTCCGAGCTACTGGTCCGGGCCCGATCCCGACGAGATCGATCTGTGAACTCATGCCGCGAGCAGCGCATCCGTGTAGAGGACGGTGTGGCAGGCGGCGTACGAATATGGGTGGTAGAAGACGTCGACGGCCTTGTCGCGGCCAGCCTCGAGCTCGAAGAACTCGCGGGTCCTCGCGTTGGCGACGGAAACGGTCAACCTGTCGTTGTGCTCGTTCCAAAGAAGCGTGACCTCCAGGCCAGCGGTCTCCCGGTACGCGAGCTCCCTGGGCGAACCAGAGCTTGTTGGGATCGTTTGCATCCTCGCTCCTTTCCCGATGGCAGTCTGCTTCATGAGGCCACCGTACGAGCGCCGACGTCGACTCGCACCGGCGGAATTGCCGGATTCGCTGCCAAGACGAGCGAGCGCGGCTGGTAGCGCAAGGTCAGTGACGGGTAGGGGCTGCTCGCCCCGGCAAGCGCGCCGACGCAAGTAGCACTAAGCACGCTCCCACGGCGCCCATCAAGAAGGCTCGCGTATAAGGGGATTCGGCGCGAAACTCCCCCGCCAGTCCCGCGTCCGTAAGGATCGCGAACGTGACCTGCGCGCCGACGGCCACGGTCGTCGTTCTCGCAATGCTGTTGACGGCGAGCGCGATTGCCGTCTTGTCAGTGCTTGCGGCTCGAGCGACGACCGAGAAGATGCTCGTCATGATCGATCCGATCGCAAGACCGACCGCTGCGCTCCCGGCGGTCAACGCGACTGCCGTGTCGTGAGACAACGTGAGAAAGACATAGGCGGCGATGCCGAGCACCGAGGCCGTGGCGACGACCGCCCTCGGCCCTACGCGATCCATGATCCGCCCGGCTGCCCACCCGCCGATGAGGGCAGCGATTCCAGTCGGGAGCAGGGTGAGCCCTATCCCGAGCGTCGAGTAGCCTAGCCCATAACCGCTTGCCGTTGGGGAGGCGGCGATCTGTGGAACAAGTAGCAGCGTCAAGAAGAACGAGTAGCCGAAGAATGCGGCGCACAGGTTGGCATCGGCGAACGGCCGCGTCACGAACAGCCCGAGATCTACCAGTGGTTGCCGAACCCGCCGTTCCACGAGCACGAAGGACGCAAGCAGCACGGCAGACGCGGCGAAGATCCCGACGATCTCCACCGACAACCAGCCCCAGGCGCTTCCCTTGGAGATCCCGAGCAGGAGCATGACGAGACCGAAGCCGAGAAGGACAGCGCCGCCGACGTCGATTGGGACTCTCGTGCGGACGGGCGATTCAGGAACTAGAGCAACGATCGCGACCGCAACAGCCAGGGCAATCGCGAACAGAAGCCAAAAGACCGCGGCGGCCGAGAAATGGTCGACCAAGATACCGCTGAGCAGGAAGCCGAGCGTGCCTCCTGTACTGGCCGCGCCGACGACGATGCCGATCGCACGCGGGAGCAGCGCGGGGTCGACGGTGTCGCGGACGAGAGCGTAGGTCAGTGGTGCCACCGCAGCTCCGAGCCCCTGGACGATCCGACCGGCAATCGCGAGCCCGATCCAGTCCGTGAGAGCACACATGAGCGAACCGATCGCGAAAGCGCCGAGCGAGCCAAGAATCATCAGTCGCTTGCCGAAGAGATCCCCGAGTCGGCCGACGAGCGGGACGGCCACAACCGATGCCAACAGGAAGCCCGTCGCCAGCCAGGCAACCGCGATCAGCG
>Ga0184632_10000754_pt1 | contig 12949 bp, 8 predicted proteins | sample PLM31_50_b1_FD_133153 | JGI IMG/M metagenome (GOLD analysis project Ga0184632, IMG submission 133153) | Groundwater sediment microbial communities from an aquifer in East River, Colorado, USA - PLM3-1_50_b1 | ecosystem: Environmental > Terrestrial > Soil > Riparian zone | place: USA: East River... | reverse complement strand
CAACGCCAGCGTACCGCTGGCGACCAGCGCGACACCGAGGAGCGCCACCGCAAGGGCTTGGCGCTGGACTCCCTCCGCGATTCGTCGCCGTCCGATCACGACGTCCTGCTCCCCCTTGATCTCCGCCCAGATGACGAAGGCCAGCAGCAGGAACGTGGTCAGCTTGATTCCACCGGCCGTGCTCGCGCTCCCGCCGCCGATGAACATGAGCGCGATCAACACGGCGCTGGTCTCCATGTTCATAACCCCATAGTCGACGCTAGAGAACCCGCCCGAGCGGGGCATCGATCCTTGGGTGAACGACGCGAGGACCTTCTCCTCGACACCGAGCGGACCAAGCGTGTTCGGATTTGTCCACTCGAAGGTCAGCATTACCAGGAAACCGATGAGGAGCAGGGCCAGGCTGCCGACGACCGTGAGTCGAGTGTGGGTAGACCAGGTGGACGGTCGACGAATCTCTCGGGCGAGTTCGAAGAGGACCGGGAAGCCGACGCTGCCGGTGATGACGCCGACGGTTATCGGTACGCAGATCCACCAGTCCCCGACGAAGCCGGCCAGGCTGTCGCTGAACAGAGAGAAGCCGGCATTGTTGAACGACGATACCGCGTGGAATACGCCGTACCAGAGCGACATGAAGAACCCGTAGTCGTACGCGAACCAGAAGCGCGCCGCCAGCACCACGGCGATGACGGCCTCGCAGGCGAGCATGGTGACCGCGACTCGAACCAGGACCTGACGGACATTGGCGAGGCCAAGACTGCGCCCCTCGGCCTGGGCGAGCAGTCGGGTTCGGATGCCGAGACGGTTGGAGATGACCAGCGTCAACAGGATCGCGGCGGTCATGATCCCGTACCCGCCGATCTGGGTGAGGGACGTGATCATCGCGTGGCCGAAGCCGGACCAGTACGTCGGCGTGTCCACAACGGTCAGTCCGGTGACGCAGACCGCCGAGGTCGCGGTGAAGAGCGCCGTCACGAATGGTGCGTGGCCAGGATCGGCCCGCGAGATGGGAAGCATCATCAGCGCGGTGCCGACGCCGATGGCGATCAGAAACGCGAGCGGGACGAGCCTGGCCGGATGCTGAATCGCGCGACGCATGGCTAGGCCGCGAGGTCCAGGACCACCTTGACATCGGTAGGCCCGGCCTTGAGCGCCTCGGCAAACTGGCTCAGTGCCACGCGGCGGGTGATGAGCGCGCCGAGCCAGTCGTGGTCAGCGCTGGCGAGCGCATCTGCGGCCGCACGCCAATGCCGCAGGTTCGCGTTTACCGTCCCGAAGACCACGTTGTTCTCCAGCACGATGTCGCGGTTGGCTTCACCAATGTCCACCATGAGCCGGCGGCCGCCGCTGGACACGCCGGTAAGGCAGGCGATGCCACCAGGCCCGACGATGTCCAGGACGTCGACGATGACAGAGTCGGCGCCCGTGCACTCGAGCACGATGTCTGGCGTGAGGCCGGTGTCTCGAACCGGGCCGGTGTGGTACGTCGCGCCGAGTCGTTGCACGAGTTCTGGCTTGGGACCGTCGGTGACACGGTCGAGGACATGCACGGTCAGGCCACGTTGGACCCCGAGCATCGCCGCGAGGAGGCCTATCGGCCCAGCCCCGGTGACGAGGACGGTGCGCGGCTCCCAGCGGGCGCGCCTGCCGATGCGCTCGATGTGCTCCCACGCCTTGGCGACGATGCTGGTTGGCTCGAGCAGGACGCCGCATGCGCCCAGATCTTGGTCGAGGCGGACGGCGAAGTCGGGCTCCACCCGCCAAAGTTCTCGGGCGAAGCCGTGACGTTGCTTGATGCCGCACTCGACGTACTGGTCGTTGCGACACATATCCCACTCGCCGACGCCGCAGTTGGCACAGGGGACGGGGTCGGGCCGGCGCACGATGCCGGCGACGAGGTCCCCGGCGCGGAACATGCCCGAGTCGTCGGAGATGACCCGACCCAGGGACTCGTGGCCGATGACGAGGCGACCGTCGTCGCCTGGCGCCGTCCCGTAAAGGCCCGCGACGATCTCCCGGTCCGTGCCGCAAACACCGACCTCCAGGCTCTTGACGAGCACCGAGCCCTCGGCAGGGTCGGGCTCGGGCAGGTCGGTGACGACGCGCGCCGTATCTGGCCGGCCGGCATCCACGATCAATCCGCGCATCGCCACCGCCTCTCGGTGTCGACCATAGTTGGCCAGCGGGTGTATCGGGGGTACAAACCGGGTACGGACCTGGCGCGGGCGCTTTAAGCTTGGCGTTTGTCCTTGCTCTTTAGGGGGTACGGAGTGGAGTCGTGACCGAAACCGTGCGGCGAGCGACACCCGCCGACCCCTTTCCTGGGGCCGTCAACGAGGGCCTGCCGAGCCCGACCGGCCGGTCGCTTCCGCCGGAGTTCGGGCCCGGCGCGGTCGCCGTGCTCGAGGGCGTGTCCTTCATGTACTCCGACGCTGCTGGTGATGTGCCGTCGGGCTCAATCGGGGGACTCGTGCATGCGGACACGCGGCTGCTGTCAACCTGGGTTCTGACGGTCAACGGCGTTCGTCTGCTTCCGCTGCGTTCGGGCAGCGTCGAGCACTACTCGGCGGCGTTCTTCGTGACCAACCCGGAGTTGCCCGGCATACCCGCCAATGAGTTTGGTGTGCGGCGACTGCGCTCCGTGGACAGTCAACTTCGCGAACGCGTCGAGTTGTGGTGCTTCGCGCGTGAGCCTGAGCGGATCGAAGTGCGCCTCTCCGCCGGCAGCGACTTCGCGGACCTCTTCGAAATCAAGGATGTGATCCGAGACCGATCCGGAGAGATCACCCGATCCCACGCGGCCGACGGCTCCGAGCTGGTCTTCTCCTACCGCCACGACGCGTTCGTCGCGCAGACTCGGGTACAGGTCTCACCCCCGGCGACTCGGATCGACGGCGATGAACTTGTGTGGGAGCTGGAGCTCGCCGACGATGCGACCTGGTCGGTCGACATCTCCGTGCCGTTTGAGATCAGCTCGAACTGGGTCGTACCCGCGCGCAGTGGGTTCGGCGAGGCGGCGGGTGGGCCGGCCGATGACGCCACGACGCGGTGGTTCGCTGAGATCCCTTCGCTGCAGAGCGATTCGGACCTGCTGTGCCACATCGGCGACCAGACGGCGCGGGATCTGCTGGCACTCCGCGTGCAGATGCGGCTGGACGACCATTCTTTGATCCTGCCCGCCGCCGGCCTTCCGTGGTTCCTTACCGTCTTCGGGCGTGACACGCTCATCACCGCCTATCAAACTGTCTGCTTTGGACAGCAACTCGCCCGCGGGGCGCTGCTCGAGCTCGCGTCGCTACAGGGCAAGGAGTGCAACGACTTCAAGGATGAGGAGCCCGGGAAGATCCTCCATGAGATTCGCCAGGGCGAGCTGACCAGGCTGGGCCTCAAGCCCCACAGCCCCTACTACGGCACCGCGGACGCAACCATGCTGTGGCTGATCCTGTTGTCGGAGTATTGGCGCTGGACAGGGGATTCGGAGCTGGTGCGGCGGCTCGCCGGGAACGCGCGCGCGGCCCTTGAATGGATCGACCGATACGGGGATTTCGACGGCGATGGGTACGTCGAGTACCAGACGCGTTCCTCCCAGGGGCTTGGTAACCATTGCTGGCGTGACTCGTGGGACGGAGTGCAGTTCTCCGACAGCCGACTGCCCTACCTGCCCCTGGCGACCTGCGAGCTGCAGGGATACGTGTACGACGCGAAGCTGCGGATGGCGGAGTTGGCCGATGGCCCGCTGGGCGACCCGCCGTTGGCCGTACGGTTGCGCACCGAGGCGGCGGATCTGAAGGATCGCTTCAACCGGGACTTCTGGATCGACGAGCGCGGAGGTTACTACGCGATCGCGCTCGACGGTGACAAGGAGAAGGTCGACTCGGTGACGTCTAACATGGGCCATCTGATGTGGAGCGGCATCGTCTCCGAAGACCGCGCCGATGTAGTCGCGAAGCAGCTCATGTCAGACGCGATGTTCTCGGGTTGGGGAGTCCGCACTATGTCCACACAGGACCGAGGCTTCAATCCTATTGGCTACCACGTCGGCACCGTGTGGCCGCACGACAACTCGCTCATCGCATTCGGCCTCACCAGGTACGGCTACCGAGAAGAGGCGAACCGGATCGCGCTCGCGCAGATCGAGGCGGCCTCCTTTACCGGGTTCCGGCTGCCGGAGGCATTTTCCGGCTACTCGCGGTCGATATCGCGGTTCCCTGTGCCGTACCCGACCGCGTGCAGCCCGCAGGCCTGGGCGACGGCGGCGCCGTTGTTGCTGCTGCGGGCCATGCTGGGACTTGAGGCACGCGACGGGACGTTGACGCTGGACCCGGTCGTGCCGCAGGAGATTGGCCGAGTCGGCGTTACCGGCATCCTCGCGTTCGGCTCACGCTGGAACGTCGAGGCCGTGGGCCGGTCGGGCACAGTTCTGCCCCAGGCGCGCTGAACCGCCGATTCAACGGCGCCGTGAACCGGGGATCGTGCGCATATGCTCATTCCGGTCAGATGGGCTGCCACACGACGGCCTGCCAGAGAGCTCGTGGCCCTTTCCCACTCTCGATCTGATAGGTACAGTCACGTTTCGTTAGCGTGGCTCGTTGTCATCCTCGGGTCGCCACGGGCGCAGTCGCGGCAACCAACCGGGCACGCCACGACGGTATGCGTCGTACTGGGTGCCGAATCGGCGGCGTAGCACCGGTTCCTCGTACCACTTAACAAAGGCGGCACAGACCGCGAGAAACGCGGCGGCGTACGCGAGCAGGAGCGGGGAACTCAGAAGCAGCGCCTGCCCGACAATGCAGGCGGTCACCGCCAGATACATCGGGTTCCGCACGTACCGGTAGAGGCCACCAACGACGAGTTGTTCGGGTGGAGCGACCGGGGCCGGCGTGCCGGCTCCCTCGACGACGAACCGCACAAACGCACCCACGACCACCGCCACGCCGGCGGCCAGCAGCAGCACGCCTACGGCCCGCACGGCCGCGAACGTGGGCTGACCCTGGTGCCAACCGGTCAGCCACCACGGCACCAACCCACCGGCGACGCCGGGCGCTAGTACGAAGAAGACCGCCGTTCCGGCTGCGGCTCGGCTCCTACGCACGTCACAAGTGTCGCGCCCAGCTCGATCGACCGCAATCGAGCGGGGGCATCGTGCGGCCGCGCAGATCTAGTTTGGACAGGATCCGCTTCACGTGGGTCTTCACTGTGGACTCCTCGACCACGAGCGCCTCGGCGATCTCGGCGTTGGACAGGCCGCGCGCGAGTACCTCCAGCACGTCCCGCTCGCGCGGGGTCAGGCCCGCAGTCGCCGCGCGGCCGCGCATCAGGTTGTCGTCGTCCACGATCAACACCCGGAGCGCGGCGACGACGCTCACGGGCTGGCCGCCGCTGCGTACGGGAGCCGTGCATTGAGTCGGACCGAAGGTGGCGCTGGAACGCTTGGGGTTATACGTCCTGATAGCGCCGTATGCCGTCAACCTCGGCGGCCTTAAGGCGCCCCTGCGCGACGAGCAGGTCGAGGTGTGCGGCGGTCTCTGTAACGGCGAGCATCTGGTTGAACGGATCAAGATCGGCGAACGACCTCTTCCGTCTGGTCCAGGTCAGCCGCTGGGCGATCTCGTACGCCGTGGGCGCGTCACCCGTGACGGCGTGGTGGGCCTGGTCAAGCCGCAACGCATGATGCTCGAACAGTTCGTCGATGCGCGCGTGCACGCTCGGCTGCACCGGTCCGTGGGCCGGCAATAGGCTCTGATCGGGCATGTCACGCACGAGCCGGAGCGACTGAAGGAAGTTGCCCAGCGGCTGTTCGACGGGAACCGCCTCGAAACCGATGGACGGGGTGATGTGTGGCAGGACATGGTCGCCGGCGAACAGGAGGCCGGTCTCGCCATCGACGAAAACCACGTGTCCGCGAGTGTGCCCAGGTGTCGCCACGACGCGCAAGGTCCTGGCGGGAAGGACCAGTTCCGACCCACCGGTGAGCCAGTCGTCCGGCGGAGCCCAGTCGGCCGGGTCATGGTGCACCTGGTCCGAGACCGCGTGCAACCACTCGACGAGGGTGCCCGCGCCGCACCGGGCCAGCAGGTCCGCATGAGCCGAGAGTGGCTTGTGCGTCGCGTCCGAGAGGATCTCGATGGCCGCCTGCTCACCCTCACCGAGGCTCACCGTGTTGCCGAACTCCCGCCGGACCGCCACCGCCAGCCCGTAGTGGTCGCGGTGCACATGTGTGACCAGGAACCTGTGCACGTCGGCCACGCGCCGATCGAGCGCGGCCAGGGCCTTGTCCAGCGCTTCACGCGCCGCTTCGATGGCCCAGCCGGAGTCGACGAGCACCAAGCCGTCCCCGTCGGCCAGAGCGTAGACATTCACCGCTCGGAGGCCGTCGTGCGGCAGTGGCAACGGGACGCGGAACACCCCGGCCGCCACCTCGTAGACACCCGGTTGCGTCCAGTCCCGGTCGGCATCATCGGCTTCGATGCGCATCAAGCGTCGCCCTTCGTCTCGTCCCCGGCCTGCAGCGATGCTACGCCGACGCGATCTTCGCAGCGCGTCAACGTGTGGCGAGCGGCCCGTTCGGGTATACAGGCTCGTGGGGACAACGCCGGTGTCGTCCCGTGCGAGAAGGGAGACTTGACGTGCGGGTGACTGACATCCTCAGCGCTGCCCTTGTTGGCCTGGTGATCGGTGTGCTCGGCCGGCTCGTTCTGCCCGGCCGCCAGCGGATCGGCGTTTTCGTGACCCTGCTCATCGGCATCGGCGCTGCTGTTCTGGGCACCTTCGTCGCCAATGCACTCAATCTGACCGACCGGGCACCGGTGCAGGTGTGGCGGGTGAACTGGGACTGGATCGTGCTGGGCATCCAGGTCGGCTTCGCGGTCATCGGGACCGCCATCGCCGCCGCGATCACGCACACGAGGATCGTGCAGAACGAGACGCCGCTGCGCCGCGCAAAGCCGCGCAAGACCAAAACCTGAGGAGTTAGTGGTCACCCCCGCTCGTTCGCCGGGGTAGTTGCGCATGCAGCCCGAATCGCCATCCGCCATGGGCGCGCCAAATGATCGTCATATCACGATCTATCGTTGACAGCCGGCTGAACGCGGGAGAAACTGGCGGTTCCGGGGGAGGATTGTGGACGCTCGAGCAGGCGACAGCGTGCCGAAGACAGCCGACATAGTGCCGAAGGATTGATAGCTGCGCCCGTCTTGTCCTCCCGCCTTCTCCGTCAGTTCACTGCGCGCTTCGGCGCTCCGAGCGCGCGTTGTGAACCGGGTGGGCATGATCCCCGGCAGTGCGCCGCCCGCCCGGCCGACGTCAGGGGATCGGGGTATCCGCCCTACTACAGGAGGGTTGAGATATATATGAGCGCGTCGACAGGGCGCAATGGCCTCGGCCGAATCGGCCAACCCGTCCGGGCCAGGCTGCATGAACTCCTAGTACTCGCCGTGGTGGCCTCCAGCCTCCTCATTGCCTCGCCGGCGTCGGCGGCGGCCAGTTGGGAGAACAAGGTCGACAGTACGGTTCTTGCCCAGGCGGCCAGCAACGCAGAGACCACCTACTGGGCGATCCTGAAGGACAAGGCCGATCTGAAGCCGGCTCCGGGCATCAAGAACCGGACCGCTCGCGGGAAGTTCGTGATCGATGAGCTACGCAAGGTCGCGGACAGGAGCCAGGGTGGTCTCCGCGCCCTGCTAAGGAAGCGAGGGGCTGACCACCAGTCCTTCTGGATCATCAATGCGATAAAGATCACCTCAAGCGAGGCCGTACTGAAGGAAGTCGCGGCGCACCCCGGTGTCGAGCGGATCGTCGCCGCCCGCACCTACGTGATGCCCAAGCCGCAGCCGGGCGGGGATGAGCCCAGCGTCAACGCCGTCGAGTGGAACATCGACCGCGTCGGCGCGCCCTCAGTGTGGTCGACCTTCGGCGACCGCGGCGAGAACATCGTCGTCGCCAACATAGACTCGGGTGTCCAGTTCGATCACAGCGCGCTGGTCCGCCAGTACCGCGGCAATCTGGGCGGCGGCACCTTCGACCACAACTACAACTGGTTCGATCCGTCCAACGTGTGCGGCAACCCCTCGCTCGTACCGTGCGACAACAACGGCCACGGGACTCACACGATGGGGACGATGGTCGGCGACGACGGCGATCCCGGTACGAACCAGATCGGCGTCGCCCCCCGTGCGCGCTGGATCGCGGCCAAGGGCTGCGAGACGAACAACTGCTCGGACGCTGCCTTGCTCGCCTCCGGCCAGTGGGTGCTCGCCCCCACCGACCTCAACGGCCTCAACCCGCGCCCCGACCTGCGGCCGCACATCGTCAACAACTCCTGGGGCAGCTCGGGTAACAACCCGTTCTACCAGGCGACCGTCAACGCATGGATCGCCTCGGGCATCTTCCCCTCGTTCTCGAACGGCAACGCTGGGCCGGCGTGTGCCACGTCGGGCTCTCCGGGCGACTTTCCGGCCAGCTACAGCGCCGGCGCGTTCGACATCAACAACAGCATCGCCGGCTTCTCGAGCCGCGGGGCGTCCGCCTTCGGCGGCGAGGTCAAGCCGAACATCGCGGCTCCTGGCGTCAACGTACGAAGCAGCGTGCCGGCGAACGGGTATGCCTCCTTCGACGGCACTTCTATGGCCGCCCCGCACGTCTCCGCCACGGTCGCGCTGATGTGGTCGGCCGCACCCACGCTCGAACGAGACGTGGCCGCGACGAAGGCGCTGCTCGACAGCACCGCGATCGATACTTCCGATCTCACCTGCGGCGGCACCGCTTCGGATAACAACGTCTGGGGTGAGGGCCGGCTGGACGCCTTCGCCGCCGTACAAGCATCGCCGCGGGGTCCACTTGGGACCCTGACCGGAACGGTTTCCAACGCCGGCAACGGCAGCCCGATCGCGGGAGCGACGGTCAACGCCGTCGGACCCATCGACCGGGTAACTACGACGGACGCAAACGGTCGCTACAGCCTGGTTCTCTCCGTCGGTACCTATAACGTCAGCGCCAGCGCGTTTGGCTTCACCGGATTTACCGTGACCGGCGTCGTCATCACCGAGGGCGCGACGACGGTGCAGGACCTCGCGCTGCTCCCGGCGGAAACGCACCCGGTGTCCGGACATGTCCGCGACATCGACGGCGTCGCGCTGCCGAATGCAACGGTGACGATCCTCGGTACGCCCATCCCGCCGGCGACGACGGACGCGAACGGTCTCTACACGTTCGCGAGCGTGCCGGAGGGCGCGTACGACGTGCGCGCCAACGCCGGACGCTGCACCATTCCACAGACGCAGCATCTGGTCGTCGACGGCGCCGAGACGCTCGACTTCGCGCTGACGCAGCGTCAGGACGCCTTCGGGTATCTGTGCCAACTGCGTACGCCAAGCTATGTCGAGGCGGACACCGTGCTCCCGCTGACCGGCGACGACGTCTCGGTGCCGGTCACGCTGCCGTTCCCGTTTACGTTCTATGGGCAGTCGTACACCACGGCTCATGTGGCGACAAACGGCTTCCTCAATTTCCTGGCTCCGAACACGAGCCTCTCGAACGGCTCGATTCCAAGCACCGCCGCACCGAACGCGGCAATCTACCCGCACTGGGATGACCTGTTCGTCGATAGCCTCGCAAGTGTCCGGACCCAACTGGTGGGCTCTGCCCCGAACCGGATGTTCGTGATCGAGTGGCGAAACGTGCGCTACTTCAACGACCTGACGAGGCGGCTCGACTTCGAGGTCATCCTCCACGAGGACGGGCGCATCCAGACCGAGTACCGCAACATCGACCCCGACGGCCGGGAGAAGGGCAACTCAGCCACCCTCGGGATCGAGAACGAGAGCGGAACGGTTGCGCTGCAGTACTCGTTCAACGAGGCCGTGATCGACGACCCGGCGTTCGCGGTGATGTACCGGCTGCCGCCGAGCGCGTTCGTGCAGGGCACGGTCACCGACTCCAACGACAATCTGGCCGTGGCCGGGGCGATCGTCAAGGCCATCCAGAACGGCGCCGTCGTACGGCAGACGACCACCAACGCCGCCGGCTTCTACCGGATGCAACTGCGTCTGGGGACGTACACAGTGGAGGCGGCTGCCATCAACTACCGCACCGAGTCGGCCCAGGTCGCTCTGGACCAGGAGGCGGAGGTGGTGACGCAGGACTTTGCCTTGGACACGGCTCGGGGTGAGGTCAGCCCCACCGCGCTGGAGTTCATACTGCCGTCGGGGTCGCAGCGGACCGCCTCGTTGACGCTGCGCAACACCGGTAGCCTCCCTATGACGTGGGAGATCGGCGAGACGGGCGGCGGCCAAGTCACGACGAGCTCGACGAACGGTCTGGCGAAGAATCCGTCGTACGATCCGAACGCACAGACTACTTCTGGGTTGTACGTGGGCGCGACTCCGCATGGCTGGTCGCAGACGGCTCCGGGTCAGGTGATCCGGTCGTGGACGCCGACCGGGCTCGCCACCGCCTGGGGGGTCGGCTTCACCGGCCTCACTAACCAGGTCTGGCTCTCCGATATCCCGGACAACGACCGGAATCACGAGTTCTCGGTGACCGGATCGGCCTCCGGGCGTAGCTGGACAACGCCCTGGGTCGGCACCTGGCCCGGTGATATGGCGTACGACGCCGGCCGCGACGTGATGTGCCAGGTCAACGTCGGCGGTGACAACGGCATCTACTGCTGGGATCCGGACACGGGTACGGTGGTCGACTCGATCACCGGCTCCTTCCCGTGGACATCCATCTCCCAGCGCGGCCTCGCCTACCGGGCGGACGACGACACGTTCTACATAGGAGGGTGGAACCAGGGGATTCTCTATCACGTCAAGGGACTGTCCCACCCCGACAAGGGCGCGGTGATCTCGTCCTGCACCCCGCCGGACGGCAACATCTCCGGGCTCGCCTGGAACTCCGCCTTCAACATCATCTGGGCGGCGACGAACAGCCCGACCGACACCATCTACCAGCTCAACCCCCAAACCTGTGCGGTGCAGGCGACCCTGCCGCACCCAAACCCCGGGTTTGACGGCGCGGGACTGGAGATGGACCGGGACGGCAACCTCTGGATGATCGACCAGGAGCCCAGCACCGCCCTGCTGATCGAGAGCGGTGTGCCGGCACTGGTGGACGTTCCGTGGCTGTCGGAGAACCCGACGAGCGGCACGCTCGCTCCGGGAGCGTCGCAGACGGTGCAGGTCGCGGTCGACACGACAGGGCTCGCGCCGGGTGTCTACAACGCGACGCTGTTCATCCGGACGAACAGCGGCCGCCAGCCGTTGCTCCAGGTACCGGTCAGCCTCGTCGTGCCGGCGTACTACCAGGCGGTGAACGCCGGCGGCGGTGCGTATACCGACGTGGTGGGCGATCTCTGGTCTCCTGACCAGGCCTACACCGCCGGGAGCTGGGGCTTCATCGGCCCCAAGTCGCGGGTCAACCGGACGGGCCAGCCCATCTCGGGCACGCCGAACCAGGTGCTTTACGTGGACCAGCGCGAGAAGATGCTCGAGTACCGGTTCGACGGCCTGCCAGCCGGGGTGTACGAGATCGATCTGCGTTTCGCCGAGCTAAAGTACACGCAGCCCGGCAGGCGCCAGTTCGACGTGGTCGCAGAGAATACGACCCTCCTGCTCGGCCACGACATCGTGCTGGCGGCCGGCGGGCGCTACCGCGCGGACGACCTCGTATTCTTCGTCCTCGTGACCGACGGCCAACTCAATCTCCAATTTGTCGAGCGGAAGGGATTTGACCAGCCGGTCGTGAACGCGATCAGAATTAGGGAGCGGCCCGACCGCTAATCGCCACTGGGCGCCGCTCGTTTGGCGCAAACGGAGAGCGACGGTCCGTAGCGGGGCCGTCGCTCTTCCGTGACTCGACGTCATCGCATATAGGACACGACGTCCTGGTCACCGTCGTCGGCCTCGTGGCCGATGAAGCAGATCATCCGGTACTTCGCCAGGACGAGCTTGCCGTTGCGGGCATCGGTCTCGTCGTCGAACACGTGGAGGACGTGGTCATGGTCCTTGACTCGCCACCCGTACCCGCTGCCCATGTCCTCAACGGTGAGGTTGGTCCGGTCGTAGTCGGAGCAGGCGTCCTCCTCGTCGGGGATGGCTGGCGTGTTGCCGGACGGATCGCGCCAGTAGTCAAAGATGTAGGAGTTTCTCTCCTCCGTACGGGTGTTGTTGCGGCCGATGAAGCAGTGCTTGCGGAACCGTTTCGCCAGGGCCAGACCCTGGTCGCCGACGTTCTCGCCCGGCCCGCCGTGCAGGCGCATAACAACCTTGGAGCCGTCGTTGACGGAGTAGATGCCGGCCTCGTACACCACGGTGACGTTCGCGGGGTTGTACGAGATGCAGTCCTCGGGACTGGGCCAGGAGGGCGCCGCTTGTTTGGGGGGTGCCTTGGTGGTGGTCGGCGCTGGGGGGGCCGCGTCTGGAACGGGGGACGGCTCGGCGGTCGCCGTTGAGGTGGGCTCCGTCGAGGCGGAGGGCCCAGTGGCAGCCGCCTTCGACCCGACGGCGCAGCCCGCACTGGCCGCGAGCGTAAGCAATCCTATGGCGGCGAATACCGCCGGGTTCCGCTTGAAAAGTCTCGACATGGTGGTTCTCCTTCGACGGGAGTCGGCTTGTGCCGACCGGCATTGAGCTCACTGTGGCGTCCGCAGGCCAGTCGGGGCATCGGGGAAGTCCCGCTCGTCGCGGGTCGGGGATAGGGGATGCGCGCGGTCGGCCGCTACCGGCTGTCGTCTGTGCGACAGGCCTCAGGCCAGATCCGATTCTTGGTTGGCTTTGCGGGGGGTGTTCAACACCGGTCGAGATTCCGCAGCCTTCCCAACTAGCCGAGGTCGCGACGATGGGCCAGGCGATCCCTGTTCGACAGACGCTGCTGCCGGACCCGCCCCGCTAGTCGAGCACCCGTTGTAGCTCATCGGATCGAAGCTCGCCCGCGGCCCCAAGATCGCGGTGAT
>Ga0184632_10000753_pt1 | contig 12966 bp, 12 predicted proteins | sample PLM31_50_b1_FD_133153 | JGI IMG/M metagenome (GOLD analysis project Ga0184632, IMG submission 133153) | Groundwater sediment microbial communities from an aquifer in East River, Colorado, USA - PLM3-1_50_b1 | ecosystem: Environmental > Terrestrial > Soil > Riparian zone | place: USA: East... | reverse complement strand
CCTTCGGACCGGATCAAGGCCGGACACAACGACGACCTCGGCTCCGCGTCCGACCGGACCGCGATGGAGTCGACGACGCGCTCGATCGTTGAAGCGGAGCCGATGCCGAGGCGCCCTCGGGCCACCTGTGGCGATCGAGGCATCCCTTAGGAGATTGCAGCCCTCACTAGTTCGGCGACCTTCTTCTCCACCGCCGGGCTCCACTTTGTGAGCGCGTACGACACCGGCCACATCTCGCCGTCGTCGAGGTTCGCCGCATCCTGGAACTCCAGGGTCGAGTACCGCGCGTTGAATTTCCCCGAATTCTTGAGCGCGACGACGATCTGGCCAGCTGCGTTCGCATAGGCGGGCATGCCGTACCAGGTCTTCGGCGACAATTCGGCGGCGTTTGCGGTCACCGTCGCGTGGACGCGCTCGGCGAGCGCACGGTCGTCCGCTGCCATCTGCCCGATGCTGTCGAGGGCCGCCTGCAGATCATCCGCCTTCTTGGCGCCCTTCTTGCCTTCGGCGCGCAGCTCGTTGGCGCGCGCCTTCATCGCGGCCCGCTCCTCGGTGCTGAAGCCGCCGGACTCGGTCTTGGCATTCTTCGCAGGCATCTCTCAGGATTCCTTTCTCGACGTGTAGGGCTCGGCGTCGGGCCGGGCTGCCATCGACGGTAGGCCCCAGCACACGGTGGCGCTTCTCGGTTCCTGATCGGTTCGGGATCCGACAGTGGGCTTGACTGCGGCCGAGGCCCAGATAGCTTTAGTGCGGTGGCGCACGAGGACGTTCCTGTCGCGAGTGCCGGCGATCGGGCCTTGGCGGCGTGGCTAGACCGGCTACAGGAGGCGTCGTTCAGTCGGGCCGGTCCGGCGGTGCGCGAGGCGTACCCGCCGGAGCGGCGGATGACCGGACCCCAGCTGGCCGAGTACCTTGCGCGCCGGACATACGCTCTTGCGTCCTCCACGCGGCTCGACGGTCGCGCGCACGCCACACCGACGCTGTTCTCCATATACGCGGAGGCGTTCTGGCTGCCCACTCTCGGCGCCGCGGCCCGGCTCCGCAACGTCCGGGCCCATCCGTGGCTCGCGCTGTCCATCATCGAGGGCGAGCACGACACGCACGCCGCGGTGCTCACCGAGGGTCCGGCCGAGGTGCTCACGATCGTTCCGGACGACGTCCGGAGCATCACTGAGCTGCGCAACCGCGGCGGCAGCCTGGACTGGGCAACAGCCTGGCTGCGGGTGACCCCGCAGCGGCTGTTCAGCTTCGCCGAGCGCGCCTGGCGGGACGCGTCCCCTCGCTCATGAGCGCGTGTTGAGTCCGAGATCGCTGCCGCCCTGTTCACGCAGGGTGCAAACCTAGCGAAGGCCCTCACGGATGAGGAGTGCAAGCAGCTCGTCTCCGGCGAGGCCAAGCTTGCACCTCGTGCCGCCCGAGCATCGCGTCCTTGAGCACACGTCGACTTTGGACAAAGCGCTCAAGGTCCTGCAGAGGCTAAGCCCGGAGGAGCTCCGGGAGATCGATCACGGTCATGCCAAGCTAGCGTTGCTACGCCAGGGTGAGAAGATCGTCAAACCGTTCGACGCAGACGCGGTGGCCGCAGCGGCTGTTCGGTCTACCACTGAGGGCGAGATCGTTCGGTACCTCGACGCCGATCGTCGCCGGGCGTACCCAATCTGAAGAAGGTGGCTGCTGCGCTCAACCTGCCACTGCCGCAGACCGCAAGAACCAATCCAGTCCTACATCGCCGAGAACGTCATCCGCGACCGCACCAGGTGGTCGCTGCGATAGGTCACCAACCGAGGGCTCCCCAACATCAAGAACCGGCGCACCTACGACCAAGGAGCCGACGATCTGCCGGACTGGCGGATCGGCTGCGCCTTCACCAATGCGACGGACCGCGGCAAGGGCGTCGCCGTCGCGGCGGTCGCGGCGGCACTTGAAGAGATCAGGCGGGCTGGCGGCGTCGTCGAGGCCTACCGGAGCAGACCGGGGAGCGGCCGCCCCAGCGCGGCGCCCACCGGCACACCGGACCGGTGGAGTTGTATGCGCGATACGGGCTTCACACGGGTACGGAAGATCACGAAGTGGCGGTAGATCATGCGCACCACGGTCTGATCCTGCGGCTCGCCACCTTTCTCGCAAAGGTGGTGCACGGCGGGCTACTGCTGGTCGAACCGGCAGGACGACCGCGTCTGGCACGGATTGGGCACGACCGCTTCCGTGTCAAGGATCGACTGCGGTCCGTGGATCTGCCCGTATGCGTTGCGGGACAACCGAATCGGTCCGCTTGCAGCTTCACGCGACTGTCCGTGACTGCTGGCGTTGTCACTCAGTTTGTCACTCACCGCATCGCCTCGAATCCGAGGTCGGTCGCCGCGACTTTCCTATCCCGGTCACCGGGTTTACCCGCCTGGTCCTGGTTGTCGGCCGAGAGGCTGGCCGCCGCGGCCTAGCAGAGTCTGAGATCAGCAAGCTTGTCGATGGCGTGATGGCGGGCCCGCGTGAACACGAGACGAGCTGAAGCGTAACAACCGCCCAGAGGCTCACTTGGCGTTGCAGTGTCGCGCTTTCGATGTGGCCTGCCTCGATGGGTCGGCAATCTGTGTTGACCAGGCGTTATGACCGTCGTCGATCCGCGTTGTGAGTCAGCATTGGTCACTGGTTGACGGCCTGGCGACGGCCTGATGATCACTTGCGCTCTGTCGACGCCCTTGACCCCCAGGACGTTGCCGTCGGCGATTAGGCAGGTGAGCTGACCCGGCCAGTGGCCGGCAAGCGTGCTCGTCGCGCTTGTCAACGCTTCGCGTGCGAGCCGTGTGGTCCAGAGATGGTCCAGAACCTGGCGCCGCCATCACAAGGTTTAGGAATTGTCGAACGTGGCCAGACTGCACGGCGCCGACCTCGAGTTACCGGAGGTGGACGCGCCAAATCAATGTCCGTGGTTGACCCCGAGTTGCAGCTTCTGGCCGTCGAATCGGGCACGCAACGGGCACGAGCAAGGTGGAAAAGGGAGCGGCTTTACAGACGGGGTACGTAACCGGCCTTGGGCAGGCCGAACCCGGTGCGACGGCCGTGGGTGTTGAAGGCACGCCTGCGCACGTTGGGCGGTAGCGACCTCGACCCGCGACGCGACCGGCCACAATGGCCGTGTGACAGAAGAACCGCCTGACCGCCCGCGTCGGGGGGCACTGGATCGGAACACATCGTTCACCGACGCCGCGGTCGCCATCGCCCTGACGCTACTCGTACTGCCGCTCGTAGATGAAGCCCGCGACCCGCCTCCGGGCGAGACGGTGTGGACGCAGATGGCGGAGGACAGCGGCGACCTGCTCGCCTTCCTCGTGTCGTTTCTCGTGATCGCGCGCTTCTGGACACTCCATCGCCGGCTGTTCGAGTCGCTCGTCGACTTCGACGAGCGGTTGCTGTCGCTCACCACGCTGTGGCTGCTGTTCATAGTGTTCCTTCCGTATCCGACCGCCAGGCTCTTCGTCGGATCACAAACCACCACGGACGCCGTCGTGCTCTACCTGGCCACGTTGGTTCTGATCAGCCTGGTCGGGCTCGCGCAGACCTGGTACGTGCGTCGTCATCCGCGACTGCGCCTGCCTGTGCCGGACACGGTGTGGCGCGACCGGAACGCCTCGGCATGGGCGGCCGTCGCCGCATTCGGTTTGGCGATCGGAGTGGCCTTCGTGTCGCCGTTCGCGGGCCTGTTGACCCTGCTTCTGGTCGTTCCGCTGCAGAGCGTTGCCGTGCGGGCGGCTCGCCGCAGGTCGGCTCGGGCGCCACGTGAGTAACGGACGCGGGTCTCAAAGGATCGCGATGGGGTTGACGGGCGATCCCGTGCCGCCGGGCAGGCGCAGCGGCGCGGTCACAACCAGAAACTCCCACCGCCGCTCGGCGGCGCACTGCTTGGCCAGACCCTCCACGTCCAGGTAGTCGAGCAGGTAGAGGCCGATCGCGTCGAAGGCGAGGACGTGGACTTGAGTGCGCTCGCGAGCCGGCCGGAGGAGACTTCAACCCCCAACCCGCCAGGCCGTCAGCGGTTGGGTGAATCGGGCGCATCAGGCGCTCTACCTGCGCAAATGCTCCCTGTCCGGATGCCGTCCACTCCACAACCCGCTTCGTACAACCGTTCGCGAAGCCGTGACCCTGGTCCGCCGGCCTGGCTAGGATTGCGGTACTGGTGACAGGCGTCGCCACAAGACGGACAAAGGTGATGTGTTGCGGAGGCTGTGAGCGTGGCTACTTCACCGCAAGACCGGCAGCTTCGTGTGCTGCCTGCGACGGAAGATCGCTGGGATGATGTGGTTGCGTGCTTCGGCCGCCGCGGAAACGATCCGGCATGGTGTTGGTGTCAACGGTTCATCGGCCCGCCACCGGATGGCGACAACCGTGTCGCGCTTCACCGCCAAATCACCGCTGCGACGGTCCCGATCGGGCTTGTCGCGTTCGCTGACGAGCGACCAATGGGGTGGACCAGAGTCGTCCCGCGCTCCGAACTGCCTGGAGTGCTGTCCAACCGTGCCCTCAGACGCATCCTGCCCGAGGACGGGGGCGCGTGGTGGGTGACGTGCTTTGCGGTCGACGCCGGGAGCCGCGGGTCCGGTGTTGGCAACGCTCTTCTGAACGCCGCGGTGTCACACGCCCGCGCCCACGGTGCATCCGCCGTTGAGGGGCACCCTGTCGACGTGGACAAGTTGACGGCGACCAGGGTCAGCGGAGCGGCGCTGTTCACGGGTACGCTGGCCATGTTCGCCGCCGCCGGGTTCACCGAGATCGGCCGGACGTTTCCGAGCCGACCTGTCATGCGTCTGCAGCTCTGACGCCTCGTCCGACCCTCGGTTCGGAGGGCCAATCGGAGTGGCCGCGACCGCATTAGGGCCTGTCAGGTGTCCTGTGCGCGCAACGGTTTCATGCAGTCACGGAGGTACGGGGCGGTTTGCCGAAGACCGAGGTTGCGGCCCGGTACGGGGTTTCCCGGAAGACGGTGCGCACGAGGGCCGTCCGCTATGAGCGTGACGGCCTGCCCGGCTTGGAGGACCATTCTCATCGGCCGGTGGTCTGCCCGCATCGGGTCGACCCGACGACTCGCCTTCGGTGACCACGACGGTGGGTTGGTGCAGGAGCCGGTCGAGCAGTCTGTTCCACCTTCCAGGCTGGATACCTCAAGGCGTCGCGCGTCGCACGGTCATCGCCGAGGCGTGCCCAGGCTCGTCCTTCCTGAGCTGTCGCCTGAATGAAGGCTGATCCATCGACTGGAGCTGCGTCCTGCGCTGCCTGCGCGAGGTCAACGGCGAGCTTGTACCGGCCCTCCGTCAGTGCATCCCAGGCCTGGGTCTCCAGACACCATGCGGCGAGTTCGCTGTTGGCGGTCTGTTCGGCGAGAGACTTCGCGGTGGCTAGCCGGGCCCCTGCGACGTGTCGCTGGTGAAGGTCAACGTCAACGGTGGCGGCCAGTAGGGAGAGCCATCCACCGACCGCGAGTAGCCGTCGGCGTTGGGCGAGTGTGGCTCGCTTGTCGATGAGGCGACCGGCGTAGTCAAGGTGCCGACGAATGTCAGGCAAGAGGAGCCGAGGGGCGGTGCCCTGGTAGGCAACCGCGAGTCTGTCGGCCGCCTCCTCCAGACCGGCGAGCGCAACGTTGCCGACGTCGCTGGCGGCGGCCCTGCGAGCGAGTTCGTACGCGCCGAACTCGTCGTCATCCGGGGATGCCGCAGCTGCAGCGGGGGAGGTCATGGCGAGGTTGGCGAGCTGGCCACCCACGCCGAGAACCCCGTCGAGCCTCCTCGCAAATTCGGGCGAGGGACGGCGTTCCCCGTGTTCGAGCTGCCCGATGTAGCCCCGGTGGCATGGGACGAGCTTGGCCAGCTGTGCTAGCGAGAGGCCACGTTCGGACCGTATGCGGCGCAGTTCTCGCCCGAATGCGTTGTTCACGTCTGCACCCGGTCAGCTGGTGTCGGCAGCGGTGTCAGCAGACGACGGATGTCCTTCGTTCGATGCCTTGCCGCGTGACGCTGGCTTCATGGGCGGCGTTGTGGACTCGCGACTAGGAGCAGACGGCTCCGGCCGGCGGGGAGCCGCGCGCCGGGTTCACGTAGGTACCACGCGATGAAGCGCCGCACCAGGCTGGACCGATCCGTTCCTCCGGCTTTGCCCACCCGTCGTGTAGGGCCGGTGTGATCCCGTGACATCGACGTGACATCGGCCTCAACCGCGAATCGCGGCCAATTACGATCATGCTGTTTACCCGCGGTTTTGTGGAGCCGACGGGGAGACTCGAACTCCCAACCTTCCGATTACAAGTCGGATGCGCTACCAATTGCGCTACGCCGGCGAGCTACGCCTCTGCGATGGTACGCCAGCACGACTCCAAGGCCGGCGAGCCCACGGGCCCGTCGCACCCGCTAGGCGTTCAAGATTGTTTTCGGGTTGGCTGGCACAGATCGAAATACTGGCATGGGAGCCGAAAGAATCTTGAAGTCCACTCCCTTGACACAGCAACGGTTGCGGCCGTCGCTGACGGACCACGCTCCGAGCAGGGCTTGGCAACCGACGGGGGCGCCGTCTACGGTGACAGCAATCGCTATGCCGGTAGTCCGCCGGCACGGCACTTTCACTCGGATCGTCCGGCACGTTCCTGCCGGTGAAAGGACGTACCTTCAGCATGGCTACCGTCACGTACGCCAAGGCCACCCGGATCTACCCGGGCAATCCCCGACCCGCTGTCGACTCCCTCGACCTGCAGATCGCGGACGGCGAATTCCTCGTACTGGTCGGCCCCTCCGGTTGTGGCAAGTCCACCAGCCTGCGCATGCTCGCTGGCCTGGAGGAGATCGACTCGGGCGCGATCTACATCGACGAGACCGACGTCACCAACGTTCCCCCGAAGGCGCGGGACATCGCCATGGTGTTCCAGAACTACGCGCTCTACCCCCACATGACCGTGTACGAGAACATGGCGTTCGCCCTCAAGCTCCGCAAGACCCCCAAGCCGGAGATCGATCGTCGGGTCAAGGACGCCGCGCGCCTGCTCGACATGGACGAGGGTCTGCTCGGCCGCAAGCCGAAGGCCCTCTCCGGTGGCCAGCGGCAGCGGGTCGCGATGGGCCGCGCGATCGTACGTGAGCCCCAGGTCTTCCTTATGGACGAGCCGCTGTCGAACCTCGACGCCAAGCTCCGCGTCCAGACCCGGGCTCAGATCGCCGCGCTCCAGCAGCGTCTCGGTGTCACCACCGTGTACGTCACGCACGACCAGGTCGAGGCGATGACGATGGGCGACCGCGTCGCGGTATTGCTCGACGGCATACTGCAGCAGGTCGATGCGCCGCGCGCCCTCTACGACCGGCCGGCCAACATGTTCGTCGCCGGTTTCATCGGCTCGCCAGCGATGAACATCCGCACCGTCAAACTCACCGACGATGGGGCCGACTTCGGCGGGCTGCTAGTCCCGCTCACCCGCGAGCAGATCGCCGCGGCCCGCGCGGACGGCGGCGGCGACAAGGTCACCGTCGGCTTCCGGCCGGAACACACCGAGCTCGTCGGTGCGAGCGATGGCGGCATCCCGGTCGTGGTCGAGCTGGTCGAGGAGCTCGGCTCCGACGCCTATGTTCACGGACACGCCGCACTCGACGGCGGTGACACTAAGGACACCCTCGTTGTGCGCACGGACGGCAGGGTCGTGCCTCGCATGGGCGAGACCGTCTTCCTCCGGCCGCGCGTCGGCTCGCACCACGTCTTCCACGCCGTCACCGCCAACCGCCTCTGACTCGTCACACGAACGTCGCCCCAAGATCGCCGTGATCACGCGCTGACCGTCGCCAAAACGCGCCGATCATGACCTCCAGGTCATGATCGGCGGAGGGGTGGTTAGCGTGAACGGTGTGACGGTACGGGCACCGGGGCGTGCGGGTCGGTTCGCGCTCCGCCCGGTCAGCCCAACGGGTTGGTGGCCCGATCTCATGCTGCTCGCCGGATTCGTGGCCGTCACGGGTTCGCTCGCGCTCGCGCCGGTTCGCTCGCTCGACCTGGCTGTCCGCGACCTTCCCGACGCACATCGCCCCGACTGGGCGGAGAACACCGCCGAACTGGTCACCAGGTTCGGCTCCGGCGGGCTGCTCGCGGCGGCCGCTCTGCTGATAGCGGTCGCCGTGGCACTCGTCCGACGATCACCCTGGCCGATCGCTCCGGTCGTCGCCGCCTTCCTTCTGACCGGCGTAGTCATCCAGCCGCTGAAACTGCTCTTCCACCGCGCGGCCCCGCATTCGACGCTGCCAGACGACGTCGAGGTGCGGCTGTTCAGCCAGCCGGGCGGGCTGTCCTACCCCTCGGGTCATGCCGTGAACACGATCGTCTGGTACGGCCTAATCTGCCTGCTGCTGGCGCCCTGGCTACGGCCGAAGCTGCGAACCTGGGTGCGCTGGGTGCCGCCCATAGTCGTCGGCTTCACCGCGACGTACCTCGGCTATCACTGGCTCACTGACATGTTCGCCGGCCTCTGCCTCGGCGTTCTCATCGATCGAGCCATCGCCCGCACCCCATGGCCAGCCGTCCACCCTGAGCACCTCCACCCCATGACCACGACCACAAGTCCTTGATCGGCAGAGAAGGTGGGAGGACTTAGACGCGGACGACGTCGATACCGGCGGCGGTGAAGGGGGCGATATCGGCGTCGGTCGCGTCGGCGTCGGTCACCAACGTGTGCACCTTCTCGGCCGGGCAGACCCGCGCGAACGCGTGCTTGCCGAGTTTGGACGAGTCCGCGATCACGACGATCCGACGGGCGCGCGACGCGAGCAGGCTATTCATCGCGGCCTCACCCTCGTGGTGGGACGCCGCCCCGAGCGCCGCGTCGAATCCGTCGACCCCAAGGAACGCCAAGTCGAGCGTGAGCTCCCGAAGGATCCCGGTCGCGAGCGGGCCGACCAGCTCGTACGACTGCGGCCGGATCACCCCGCCGGTCACAACGATCTTCATGCGGGATCGCACGATCAGCTCGTTGGCGATGTTCAGCGCGTTGGTCACGATGGTGAGCTGAGGACCGTCCGCGCCGGTGCCCGAGAGATCCGGCCGGGCCGCGAGCGCGCGCGCTACCTCAGTTGTGGTGGTGCCCCCGGTCAGGCCAACGACCATGGCAGGCGCCACCAAAGCAGCCGCGGCCGCTCCAATGCGCTGCTTCTCCGGAGCGTGCTTCGCCGATTTGTAACGCAACGGAAGGTCGTACGAGACGCCGTTGACCACCGCACCGCCGCGGGTACGCGTGATCATCTGCTGCTGCGCGAGCTGGTCGAAGTCGCGCCGGATGGTGGCCTGGGAGACCACGAGGCGGTCCGCCGCGTCCTCCACGCTGATCCGACCCGTCTCAGTCAGCAGTTCCAAGAGCGCGTTCCACCGCGCGTAGCGGTCCACGTCGACCTCCTCAGCGTCTGCGCGCCACCCTGCTGCGCATCGGTGAGCGCTCGTGCACAATGATGCGCGAAACACCCCCGGAACGTCGAGTCAGGTGCGCGAATGACACATGAGCAGTCCGGCGTCGCGGTCGCTGTCGACGTCGGGGGTACCGGCATCAAGTGCGCCCTGGTCGACAGCGCCGGCGAGGTCCGCAGCACGCAGCGGTACCCGACCGGTCGCGAACGGGGACCCGATGCCGTCGTCGACACGATCGTCGGCGTAGCCGCGGACCTCACCACCGCGGCGCGGGTCAATGGGTTTACCCCGGTCGCCGTCGGCGTCGTCGTGCCCGGCGTTGTCGACGAGGTGGCCGGCGTGGCCGAATGGTCCGCCAACCTCGGCCTGCGCGACGTACCGCTGCGGGATCTGGTCGCCAAACAGGTCGGCCTCCCAACCGCGCTGGGACACGACGTACGGGCGGGTGCGCTCGCCGAGGCTCGGCTTGGCGCCGGTCGTACGACGCGACGCATGCTCTTCGTCGCGATCGGCACCGGCATCGCCGGCGGCTTCGTCGTCGACGGCCGAGTCGACCCCGGCGCCCACGGGGCAAGTGGTGAGATCGGCCACGTCGTCGTGCGCACCGGGGCAGACGCGCGAGAGTGCGGGTGCGGCGGGCGGGGCTGCCTCGAGGCGTACTCCTCAGCGGCGTCGATCGGCCAGGCCTACGGCGCTGACGGGGTCAGCGCCGCGGAGGTGGCGGCGCGGGCAGCGGCCGGCGAGCCGAAGGCCGGCGCGGTCTGGGCGGAGGCGGTCGACGCTCTCGCCGACGGGCTCCTCACCGGCATCGCGCTCTATGACCCTAGGGTGATCGTCCTTGGCGGCGGGCTCGCCGAGGCCGGCCAGATCCTGCTGGATCCGCTCACGCGGGCGATCGAGCGGCGGCGGACGTTTCACCGACTGCCGATCATCGCTCGCGCCGAACTCGGCGACGAGGCCGGCTGCCAGGGCGCGGCGCTGCTCGCCCTCGATCTCGTCGGTGCCGAATGGTGAGCCAGGTACGCGAATGAGCCAGGTAATACGCGGTCGCGTGGTCACGCCGGGTGGTGTGATCGAGGACGGCGTGGTCCGGATCGCGGCCGGCCGCATCACCGATGTGAGCCCCGCCGGTCGTACCGGAATCGTCTCCGCGACGGCGGCGTGGATCGTGCCCGGCTTCGTCGACATCCACGTTCACGGCGGCGGCGGGCACACCTTCACCACGGGCGACCCCGCGCAGGCCCGCGCCACCGCCGCATTCCACGCCCGGTTTGGGACCACAACGATGCTCGCGAGCCTCGTCACCGCTCCACGCGAGCTGCTGCACGAGGCCACCATGGCGCTCAGACCGCTGGTCTACGAGGGCGTGCTCGCCGGGCTGCACCTGGAGGGGCCGTACCTATCCCCGGCCCGCTGCGGCGCCCAGAATCCGGCCCACCTGCGCGACCCGGACCTAGCCGAGCTGGGCCGCCTGCTCGATCTCGGCGGCGTGCGCATGGTGACCCTCGCCCCGGAGCTGCCCGGCGCGCTGGATGCGATCAGCCTGCTCCGGCGCCGTGGCGTAGTTGCAGCGATCGGGCACACCGACGCGACGTACGAGCAGACGCTGGCCGCCGTCGAGGCCGGGGCGAGTGTCGGCACGCATGTGTGCAACGCCATGCGGCCGGTGCACCATCGAGATCCTGGACCCATCGTGGCGCTGCTCGACGCGCCTAGCGTGGTGTGCGAGCAGGTCGCCGACGGCGTGCACCTGCACGACGGGATGCTGCGTCACACTGTACGAGCAGCGGGACCCGACCGGGTCGCGCTCATCACTGACGCCATGGCGGCCACCGGCATGCCGGACGGCGAGTATGAGCTCGGCGGCCAGACCGTCCGCGTCGCGGGTGGCGTGGCACGGCTCGCGAACGACGGCACCATCGCCGGCAGCACATTGACAATGGATGCCGCGGTCCGTCGTACGGTCCACAGTGGAGTAGATATCGCCGCCGCCGCGGCCATGGCGTCGACGACCCCCGCGCGAGCATTGGGGCTCGAGCAGGAGGTGGGTGCGATCGTACCCGGGCTGCGCGCCGACCTCGTGCTCCTCGACGACGAGTTACATGTGATCGACGTATTCCGCCGGGGTCGGCGACACCCAGTCTGACCTGCGCTGTTTCGGCGCGGAAGCTCGCTTGCGCGGCACTTCTACCCTAGTGTGCGGCTTGTGGACGCCCCCGCCGCCGACGTTAGCCCCACGGCGTTGGACTGGCACACCATTGCCGACATCACCACGGCGGCGGTCCTGCCCGACGGGATCGAAGAAGACGCGGCTGCCATCCTCGACGCAGTCGACGCGACGATCATCGACGATGCGGCGAAGGACCAATCGCGACTGAGCGACCGCCAGCGGGCGATCCTTGAGTTCGAGCGGCAATGGTGGCGCCAACAAGGCGCCAAGGAGCAGGCCATCCGGGAACACTTCGAGATGTCGCCTACTCGTTACTATCAAGCGCTCAACGCCTTACTCGACCTTCCACAGGCGCTCAGCTACGACCCCACCCTCGTACATCGGCTGCAACGGCTGCGTACGTCGGCACTTCGCGCGCGGCGCCTTCGCTGAGTGTCGGCTTCTTGACCTGGCACGATGTGGCGCCGACCGGTCACACTCGACGGCACAACGAAGGTCCGCGAAGGGCGTGACATGGTGCGTAGCAGAATGCTGCGTGCGGTGGTCGTAGCCTGGCCTGGGCCCGTACGTTGGGCCGACCGGCCTCGACAAGCTCACCCCGAGTGGCATGATCACCAATGTGAGGGAGTCTGCAGGATGTCCGGGCTGGGCGACAGCCCGAACGAGTCTCTACAGTGGAGGGCGCCAAGGTTGGACGGCCACGTCACCGCCATGGAGGCGGCAGGTACGAAACGCTCGAGTTCAGGTTCACCGAAGGTGAGGGCTGCTAGATGGGTACCAACACCTCGCGGCTGGCCACGGCGCTCGCCGCCGTAGGCCTGGTCGTTCTGGTGGCTGCCGGGTGCGACGGGGGGCCGCCCAGCGGCGGGCCAACGCCCGGACCGGGTACGACGACGGGCGCGGTCTCATCGGCCACGGCGTCACCGAGTGCCAGCCCCACCCTCTCGCCGACACCTCCACCCACCGACCCCGCCATCGTGTTCGCCGCCGACGGCCTCGGCGCCTACGTCATCGGGACGGCGCTATCCGATCTTTCCAGCCGCGGTCTGATCACCGGTGTCGTCGAGAGCAAGCTCTGTGCCGACTCCAAGGGCGCCAACGCCACGGGCCGTTACGCCGGACAACTCACCTTCTCGTTCTTGGCTAACCGGCTGGTGGCGGTCCACACCACCGCTCCAGGACTGGTGACGCCATCGGGGGCTCGGGTCGGCATGTCACTCGATGCCATCCAGGGCATCTACGGCAGCCGCGGCACCCTGATTACGGGCACGCACGGTAATAAGGCGTTGGTGGTACGGGTCCCGGCCTCCGGTCTGGCCATCGTGTTCTACCTCGACCCGACCAACACCAAGGTGGCGTCGATGAGCGGGGGCGAGGGCGAGCGG
>Ga0184632_10000752_pt1 | contig 12977 bp, 10 predicted proteins | sample PLM31_50_b1_FD_133153 | JGI IMG/M metagenome (GOLD analysis project Ga0184632, IMG submission 133153) | Groundwater sediment microbial communities from an aquifer in East River, Colorado, USA - PLM3-1_50_b1 | ecosystem: Environmental > Terrestrial > Soil > Riparian zone | place: USA: East... | reverse complement strand
GAGGTCGGTCTGCTGCCGGTCAGATTCTGTGGTTGCGCCGCAGGATGGAGACGGCGCGGACGGTCATGTAGCCGCGCCACTCCAGGGCGGCCGCCGGCGAGTAGCTGGCGAAGTCGACGGTCCAGCCGCCGTCGTGGGGCTGCTAGTCGATCAGCCGCTGCAGCTCGGCGGCGATGGTCTCCGGGGTGAACAGCGCCCGCACCGGCCGGTCGGGCGTGGGCGCGAAGTCCAGCGGCCGCATCATCTCCTCCTCCAGGCCCTCCTGGACGTGCACCAGGCCGCTGGTGGGAATGTGCCCACCGAGGCGGTCCAGCAGCGCGGCGGCCGCAGGGTGGGTGTCGTGGATGGCGTCGAGCAGCTGCATCGCGAAGGCCAGCTCGATCACGGGGGGTGTGTCACCGATCGCGTGGATGGCCGCGAGGCAGTGGCGGGTGGCCGGGGCGAGCCAGGGATGGGTGGCGACGGCCGGGTCGTGGGCGGCGACGCGGTGGGCGGTCGCGGCGACCACGGCGGTGATCTGCAGCGAGGAGACCGTCGGGTCGGTCTGCGCCCAGAAGGGCGCGCAGCCGGCGGGGTTGGTGACCGGCAGCGCGAACGGGAGCCCGCCGTCAGGTAGGGAGACCGACGCCAGCCAGTCGCAGAGCGCGACCGCCTGCGGCGCGGTGGCGGGGGCGATGTCCTGGAACACCTCCAACGCGTGCAGCGCGGCGCCGGGTTGGCTCTCGGGGGACCGCAGGTCGGGCTCCAGGCCCCAGCCGTAGCCGCCGTCAGGGTTGCGGTAGGCGTCCAGGGCGGCCACAACGGAACCGGGGTCGGCCTGGCCCGTGAGCAGCCGATAGCGGCGGCGGTCCAGGACACGTGCGTGGGCGGCCAGGAAGGCCTCGGCAGCAGCCAGGTCGACGTTCACCCGCCCAGCGTGCACCGATCGGCGGAGGTTGTCTTGGAGGTTTCGGTCATGCTCGCGGGGCGCGTGCGCCAGGACACCACCAACCGATGGCCGACCACAGACCGCGGGCGCTGGTACCGGTCGCGGCTGCGAGCTGCTGCCTGGAGGATGACAAGTGGCTACCGGCCTGGGCCACCGGCGGTGTCAACGGCCATCGGGACTTCCCGGTGGGTGGCCACCAGATCTCCAGGCTCGTGGCCATCAGAAATCCAGGTGGATGGCCAGCGGAGTTCCTGGTGGGTCAGGCGAGCGGCACCACCCCCTTGCCGGCCAAGGCTTCGGCGAGCCGGTGGCTGTCGCCGGTGGTGAGGACCAAGTGGGCGTGGTGCAGCAGCCGGTCCACCGTTGCAGTGGCCAGCGTCTTGGGCATGATCGAGTCGAACCCCGAAGGGTGGAGGTTGGAGGTCACGGCCACGCTGCGACGCTCGTAGGCGGCGTCGATCACGCGGTAGAACGCCTCGGCGGCGTCTTGGCCGGCTGGGAGCATGCCGATGTCGTCGACCACGATCAGGTCGCAGCGGCAGATGCGGGCCACGGTGCGGGCCAGGGTGCCGTCGACCTTGGCCCGGCCGGCGGTGGCGGTCAGCGACTCCAGGGTGAACCAGGCCACCCGCAGGTCCTGCTCGATCGCGGCGTAGGCCAGCGCTTCGACGAAGTGGCTCTTGCCCGTGCCGCTGGGGCCGGCGACGGCGAGGTTCTCCGCGCGGGCGATCCATTCCAGGGTCATCAGGGCCTGCTGGGTGGCCTGGGGGATGGAGGACTCCTGTGGCCGCCAGCTCGCCAGCGTCTTGCCGGTCGGGAAGCTGGCGGCCTTGCGGCGCATCCGACGGGTTGCGGCGTCGCGGCCGGTGACCTCCTCGCTCAACAGCACCCGCAGCACCTCGGCGGGGTCCCAGCGTTGCGCTCTGGCGGTGGCCAGCACATCGGGGGCGGCGGCGCGCAGGTAGGGCAGGCGCATGCGGCGCAGGATGCGGTCCAACTCCTGGGGGATCGGTGGGGCGGTCGGCGCGCTCACTGGCCCAACCTTCCCCAGGCGTCGGTGCCGGGCTGCACCGAGTGGACCTCGTCGGCCCAGACCAGGTCGCTCGGCTGCCCGGCGGTGGCGAGGTGGTCCAAGATCGAGGCAAGGTCGTCCTCGGCGAACCGCCCCGCGATGGCGGCCAGGCCGAGCGCCTGGTCGACCCGCTCTGGGCCGACCACACGGGCGAGTTGTGTCGCGCGGGCCATCTTGGTGCGGACCCGGGCGGCCCCGGCGGCGCCCGCCTCGACCAGCCAGCGGTGCGCACCCTCGCCGAGTGAAAGGAACGCGACCTCCTCGGGGGTGCGGGGGCGGGGCTTGGGCGCGTGGACGTGCCGACCACCAGGGTGGTCGGGATAGTGCTCGTCCAGGATGCTGGGGTTGCCGGGCGTGGACAGCCGGTGGCGGCAGAGCTCTTCCAGGCCGTTCCGGCCGCGGCCGACGATGACCAGCTCCTCGCCCTGGGCGTGGCACCAGACCGTCTGGCCGCGCCAGCCCGGTGGGGTCGAATACCGCACCCCACCCCAGCTGATCGTCTGGTCCTTCTTCACCAGCCGGTCCTCGCCCAGTGCCAGGGTGTGCGGGGTGGCGGGCAGCACGTGCAGTTGGGCACGCTCGGTGCCGAGCCGGACGACCGGGGCCTGGTGGGTCTCGCGGTGCTCGCGGGCGTTGACCTGCTCGCAAAACCGCTCGCACGAGGCGACCAGCTCGGCGAACGAGGGGTAGTCAGCCAGCAGGTTGGCGATGGTGGGAACCAGGTCGGCCTTGGCCAGCTTCACGGTCGCCTCTACGCCGCCCTTGGACTCCGGGTCGTAGGCGACACAGGTCTCGACCTTGCAGCCGTAGTGGCGCCCGACCGCGACCATCTCCGGATGGCGGATCGGGATGCCAGCGACGTGCTCGACCGTGACCGTCTTGGCGTTGTCGCTCAGCAGATAGGTCGGCGCGCCGCCCAGCCGCCGCAGCGTCTGGTCCAGGCACCACACCAGCGTCCCAAGGGTCTGATCCCAGCAGGGGATGACGACTCGGTAGCGCGACCAGGCCAACCAGGCGCAGAACAGGCTGGTACCACGCCCCGCAACTCGAGGGCCATCGCCCCAGTCGAACTCAAGCCACATGCCCGGCTCGGGAACCCAAGGCCGGTAGCGGCGGCCGTGCCCAGCCCGCCAGGCGGCCTTGAGCTCGGCGACGGCACGCCGGGTGGTGCGATCCGAGCCGTCAAACCCCATCGCCATCAGGCGATCGTGGACCACATCAGCGCGGATCTTGCCGGCCGAGCGGTCGACCAGCTCCTCGAGCTTGGCCAGGAACGGGTCGATCCCACGGGGGCGACGAGGACGGTGAAACGGGTCGGCACCGGCGTCACGCGCAGCGACGTAGGCGGTGATGGTCTTGGGGTCACAGCCGACCAGCTGCGCCGCAGACCAGGCGCAGCGGGTCAGGTCGAACGCTTCGAGGATCTCCATGATCTCCCTGGCAGACTTGGCCAACGGTCCCTCCGTGTGGGCGGCTTCTCGGCTGGTACCCGAAGCCAACCCCACCGGAGGGGCCGCTTGTGCTGGTGGGCACGTGCACGAACGGGATTCCTCGTGGCCACCCACCTGGATTTCTCATGGCCACCAGCCGGGACCGTGGTGGCCGTCTACCGGGAGTTTCTCGTGGCCGCTCTCATCACCATCTCGCCGCTGTCGGTGCGTGGGCATGGCATGACCAACCCAGCGTCGTGGTGGCCCATCGAGGCCACTTGTGGTGGCTCCTGGCCGAGGCCACGCAGCTGGAGCACATGACCCCACGTGCCAGTACCTGTTCGCCGAGCTATGCCTCAAGGCCGGCCCCAGCGACGGGTTGACCGCCGAGCAGGCCGAGGCGGTCGAGCGGTGGCGCAAGACGCTGCGCGGCATCGCGGTGGAGGAGATGCTGCACCTGACGCTGGTGTCGAACCTGATGACGGCGCTGCTGGAGGCGTCGCCGCACCGTATGAGCGCAGCGCGCCAACGGGCACGCCAAAGGCATTGCCGACTACAGCTCTTCCTGGAAGACGACCTCTCGGCGCCTGCGGATCGCCGGGAGGACCGCCAGGACCAGGGCACCGACCGCGACGACTATGAGGGCGGCCGAGATCGGCCGGGTGAAGAACACCGTGGGGTCACCGCGCGAGATGATCAGCGCCCGGCGGAGGTTCTCCTCCAGCAGGGGTCCGAGGACGAAGCCCAGCAGGAGCGGCGCAGGCTCGCAGCCGCACTTGATGAGGACGTACCCCAGGACCCCGAAGAGGGCGATCACGTACACGTGGTAGGGGTTGAACCCCAGCGAGAACGTGCCGATGGCCGCAAACACGATGATCGCAGGGAACAGGATGTGGTACGGGATCGTCAGCATCCTCACCCACAGGCCGATGAGGGGCAGGTTCAGCATCACCAGCAGGACGTTGCCGACCCACATCGAGGCGATGAGACCCCAGAAGAGCGCTGGCTGCTCGGTGATCACGTTCGGGCCCGGCGTGATGCCCTGGATGATGAACGCGCCGATCATCAGTGCCATCACCGGGTGGGCCGGCAGGCCGAGGGTCAGCAGGGGGATGAACGAGGTTTGCGCGGCGGCGTTGTTCGCCGACTCCGGACCGGCCACCCCCTCGATCGCCCCGTGTCCGAACTCCTCCGGACGCTTCGACAGGCGCTTCTCGACCGAGTAGGAGGCGAAGGCGGCGAGCACGTGCCCGGCGCCGGGCAGGATGCCGAGCGCCGATCCGAGCCCGGTCGCCCGCAGCACCGGCGCCACCATGCGGCGCCGGTCCTCCTTTGTCGGCCACAGATTCTTCACCTTCTCCACCACGACGGTGCGGGTTCTCTCGTCCTCGAGGTTGCGGAGGATCTCGGCGACGCCGAACACCCCGACCGCCACCGAGACGAAGTTGATGCCGCCGTACAGCTCGCGGACACCGAACACGAAGCGGGGCGTGCCGGTGTAGATGTCCTGCCCCACCGTCCCCAGCAGGATCCCCAGGACGATCATCGCCAGCGCCTTCAGGGTTGAACCGCGCGCCAGCGCGATCGACGCGAGCAGCCCGAGCACGACGAGCGAGAAGTACTCCGCGGGGCCGAACCGGAGCGCGACGCGGGCAAGGGGCGGTGCGAACACGGCGAGCACCACGGTGCCGACGGTGCCGGCGAAGAAGGAGCCGAGCGCAGCTGCGGCCAGCGCCGGCCCCGCCCTCCCCTTGAGCGCCATCTCGTGACCGTCGATGGCGGTCACCGCGGCCGACGACTCGCCGGGCAGGTTGATCAGGATGGCCGTGGTCGAGCCCCCGTACTGGGCGCCGTAGTAGATGCCGGCCAGCATGATCAGCGCAGCGACCGGCTCCAGGCTGAAGGTGATCGGCAGCAGCATCGCGATCGTCGCCGTCGGCCCGATGCCGGGCAGCACGCCGACCGCCGTCCCGAGCACGACGCCGACGAGGCAGTAGAGGACGTTCTCAGGCTGCAGGGCTGTCCCCAGCCCGAGCGCGAGGTTGTTGAGGAGATCCATCTGGGCGCCTAGGACGAGAACGAGAGCCAGGGACCGAACATCGGCAACTGCAGTTGGAGGGCGAGGAGGAAGACGAGCACGCACAGCACGGTGAGGCCGGCGGCGATGGCCAGGGCGGCGAGGATGCCGGTGCGGTAGCTGGCCAGGGCCGTCAGCAGCGCGGTGACCGCCGTCGTCGGCACCAGGCCGAGCCCTCGGACGGTCGATCCGAAGAAGAGCACGGCCAGCACGATCAGGACCAGCGCCCGCCACGGGACGCTGCCGAACCCCTCAGCGCTGGAGCTGGGGATGAACCCCTTGCCCACGATGAGCAGGCCGAGGAAGACGAGGATGCCGCCAAGCACGAGCGGGAAGTACCCGGGCCCCATCCGCAGGGGCGTGCCGAGCTCGTAGCCCAGCGACGTGATGGCGAACGCCAGCCCGAAGGCAACGAAGATCAGGCCGGCCAGGATGTCCGTGACAGCTCGCTTGCCGTTCAAGCGCGACTCACCCCGCAGCGGTAGACGGTGGTGGGCGGTCCGCCAGCCGCCCACCGCATGATGTACTGCTACGAGGCCTTGACGCCCGCTTCCTTGATGATCGGCCCCCAGACGCCGATCTGCTCTTCCAGCTGCTGGCGGTGGGCCTCCGGCGTCGCGCGGTCCGCCGCGACGGGTGCGGTGCCCAGCTCGGCCAGCTTGCCGATCACGCCTTGGTCGGCCAGGGCCACCTTGAGCGCGTCCGACAGGGTCCGGACGACCTCGTCCGGGGTATCGGCCGGCACGTAGAGCCCGTGCCACACGGTGAGCTGCAGGTCGCCGAGGCCGGCCTCTGTGGCCGTCGGCAGGTCGGGCAGGCTCTTGACGCGCTCCTTCGTCGTCACCGCGTACGCCTTCACCTCGCCCGACTTGATCTGGCCGGTGGTGTTGGTGGTCTGGTCGCACATGAAGTCGACCTGGCCGCCCACGATGTCGGTGAGTGCCGGTCCGGTGCCGTCGTACGGCACCTCCTGCACCTTGACGCCGATGGCCTTCTGGAACAGCAGGCCGCACAGGTGCGACGCGGCACCGATGCCGGCGTTGGCGTAGGTGACCTTGTCGGCGTTCGCCTTGACGTAGTCCACGAGCTCCTGGAGCGTGTTGGGTTGGAAGTCGCGGCGGGCGATGATCGTCATCGGCACCTCGGTCACCAGGCCGATGGTCTTGAAGTCCTCAAGGGGCTTGTACGGCAGGTCGGCGTAGAGCGCCGGCGCCGTCGACATGCCGATGTGATGCATGAGCACGGTGTATCCGTCCGGCTTGGCCCGTGACACCTCGCCAGCGGCGACTGTCCCACCCGCGCCCTCGACGTTCTGGACGACGATCTGGGCACCCAGCTTGGCCGACATGGGATTGGCGATCAACCGCGTGACCGTGTCCGTCGGTCCGCCGGCCGAGAACGGAACGACCATGGTGATGTTCCGGTCCGGATACCCTTCCGCACCGCCTCCAGCGGAAGTCCCCCCATCTGAGCCGCCCCCGCACGCGGCTACCACCAGGGAGACGGCGACCAGAAGGACAAGCGGCCTCACGGCTCCGAGCAGTCTGGCATGTCTCATTCGGCCGACCTCCTTGTCATCATCGGCCCGCGACGGCCGAGAGATCCAGGGCCTGTTTCAGAACTGCCGCGCGGGTGAGGATCCCGTCGCGGTGCACGGGTCGGGTGCCACGTGGGCAGCGGTCTTCGTACTTGGCGTTCTGCGGCAGCGTGCCACCGGGCCGAAGGCGGCGGCCCGCGAACGATCGAGGAGGGTTGGTCTGGATGCAGACCGAGTCTGCGAAGCGCATCGGCGCGGATCTCAATGCTGGACCAGCCATGCCATCGACCATCAGGACCTGGGCCGAAAGCCAGGTTGCATCGGATCTTGTTGTCGCTCAACGGCATCCAATCGATACCGCGCTCACCGAGCCAAGCTCGCGTGGCGGCCATCGGACTGTGGGCATCCTGGCAGGTTCTCGTACCCCTGGCGATGGTCGCCCAATCAGGATCGGCCCGGTTCATGACCAGGAGATTGATGCATGGTCACGTCACCGTGGGCCAGGGGCTGGCTGTGCACCAGGCATCCCAGCCATTCGTTGATCGCGGCGCCGTGGACCGTGGCCTCATAGCGGACGGCCAGCCTGTCGTAACGGGTCGCCACCGCCCGGTGACGCTTGAGCCGGTTGATCCCGGACTTCACGGGCGTGACGCTGCGGGTAACGCTCGGCATCAAAGCTCGGCAGTCGCCCACCATCCGAGCCTTCTCGCGCCGGTGCGCGGCCTGATCATCCTCGACCGGGATCGTGCCAAGGTCCGTGACATTGGCCTCCCGCTGCTCGCAGTGCGCCGCATCGACTCGCCGTGACAACGACACGGAGTACGACCGCAAGAGAAGAGCAGCCATGATCGGCACCATTCAGGCTGGTGCGGCCGGTGTCGTGGCCGCGCCAACGGTCACCGGGTTGGCCTGGCGCAGAGCGCGTCAGCGCCGGGTGGCCAAGGCCCTGGAGATCACCACGGCGATGCGATCGTGGCGCATCGGTTCGTCAGGGTGGGTGGGATCGACCAGTGGATCCAGCTAGCTCCTTGTCAGGAGACGCCGCGAAGGGCCTCGCTTGGGCCAGTCGCCAACCGTTCCTGATCTGAGCTGCTAGCGAACGCGAAGGGAAGTGCTCTCCGGCGGCGTTTCGGCCCCGCACACGACCCGGCAGGAGACTCCCACCTGTCGGCGACGCGTGAAAACTGACCCCCTACCGACACTTGAAAGTTGACCCCTCGCGGACCCTGGCTGGAGTCGAGCTGGGGAGGGAGCGAGGTGTTGAGCGTGGAGGATTGGGCGGAGATCCGTCGGCTGCATCGGGCCGAGGGGATGCCGATCAAGCAGGTCGCCAGGGTGATGGGCTGCTCGAAGAACACCGTGAAGCGGGCGCTGGCTGCTGTGGGCCCGCCGCGGTATGAGCGGCGGGTGGGTGGCGGGTCGATCGTGGATGCGGCCGAGCCGCGCATCCGGGAGTTGCTGCGGGCGTGGCCAACGATGCCGGCCACGGTGATCGCCGAGCGGATTGGCTGGACCCGGTCGCTGACGGTGCTCAAAGACCGGGTCCGGGAGCTCCGGCCGGTGTATCTGCCGCCCGACCCGGCCTCGCGCACCTTGTATGCGGCCGGGGAGGTCGCCCAGTGCGACCTGTGGTTCCCGGCCATCACGCTGCCGGTTGGGTTCGGCCAGACCAGGTCGGCGTCGCGGCTGCCGGTGCTGGTGATGGTGACCGGCTATGCCCGTTGGCTGGCCGCGCGGCTGCTGCCGTCTCGGGCGGCGGAGGATCTGTTTGCCGGCTGGTGGCAGCTCCTCCAAGGGCTCGGCGCGGTGCCGCGGGTGCTGGTGTGGGACGGGGAGGGCGCGGTCGGCCAGCGCCGCCGGCGGCAGACGGTGCTGACCCAGGCCACCCATGGGTTCCGTGGCGTGCTGGGCGCCAAGGTCCTGGTCTGCGACCCGGGAGACCCGGAGGCCAAGGGGCTGGTCGAGCGGGCCAACGGCTACCTGGAGACCTCGTTCCTGCCCGGCCGCGCGTTCAGCTCGCCGGCGGACTTCAACGCCCAGCTGGCCGACTGGCTGATGCTGGTCAATCAGCGGCAGCGGCGGGTGTTGGGCTGCGCACCACTGGACCGGATCGACGCCGACCGCACCGCGATGCTGGCGCTGCCGCCGGTGGCGCCGGTGACCGGATGGCACACCGCGCTGCGGCTGCCACGCGACCACTACGTCCGCCTGGACAGCAACGACTACTCGGTCCACCCGGCGGTGGTCGGCCGCCGCGTTGAGGTGGCCGCCGATCTTGACCGGGTGCGGGTCTGGTGCGACGGGCGGCTGGTCGCCGACCATGGGCGCTGCTGGGCGCGCCATCAGACGATCAGCGACCCCGTCCACCTGGCCGCCGCGGCCCAGCTGCGCCACCAGCGGGCGGTGCTCGGCGCCACCAACGCGGGCCGCGACGCCGACGACGTCCAGCTGCGCCGGCTGACCGACTACGACGCCGCCCTTCGGCCTGGACGACAGCCAGGGGGTGGCCTGATGGCCACCAAGACCGCCAGCCGGGACCTTCACGCCGAGCTCGTGTTCCTGACCCGGGCGCTGAAGGCGCCGACCCTACGCACCTCGGTGGCCCGGCTGGCCGAACGGGCCCGCGCCGAGAGCTGGAGCCACGAGGAGTTTCTGGCTGCCTGCCTGCAACGCGAGGTCGCCGCCCGCGAGGCCCACGGCGGCGAGGGCCGCATCCGCCAAGCACGGTTCCCCGCCCGCAAGAGCCTGGAGGAGTTCGACTACGACCACGCCCGAGCGTTGAAGCGGGAGACGATCGCCCATCTCGGCACGCTGGACTTCGTCGCCGCCCGCGACAACGTGGTGTTCCTCGGCCCACCCGGCACCGGCAAAACCCACCTGGCCATCGGGCTTGCCATCCGCGCCTGCCAGGCCGGCCACCGGGTGCAGTTCGCCACCGCCGCGCAGTGGGTCGCCCGCCTCGCCGACGCCCACACCGCCGGCCGGCTCCAAGCTGAGCTGGTCCGGCTGGGCCGCTACCCGCTCATCGTGGTCGACGAGGTCGGCTACATCCCCTTCGAGGCCGAGGCCGCCAACCTGTTCTTCCAGCTGGTCTCGGCCCGCTACGAACGCGCGTCGCTCATCGTCACCAGCAACAAGCCGTTCGGCCGCTGGGGTGAGGTCTTCGGCGACGACGTCGTCGCCGCCGCGATGATCGACCGGCTGGTCCACCACGCCGAGGTCGTCGCGCTCAAGGGCGACAGCTACCGGCTCAAGGACCGCGACCTTGGCCGCGTCCCCGCGGCCGCCACCGAGGAGTCATGACCATCAAGGGGGTCAGTTTTCACCCGTCGCCAGGGGGTCAGTTTTCGGCCGTCGTTGACACCGACGACAAACGCCCTGGTCAGACTGCCAACCACCGCTGTAGGGGACCAAGTCCATAGACCGCATCCCAAACGGTTAAGTGTTCTCTTTCCCGCCTGGGCCGAACGGAGGCACATGAGATGAAGCGTTTCCGCTGGTCAGAGCCTTGATGGTGGGCGCGACAGGGTTTGAACCTGTGACCTCTTCGTGTCAGCAAAATGCAAGGAACCGCTGTGCTAACGGTCGTTCTCGCAGGTCGCGTCTGACCGTAGGCCCCGAAGTTAAATGCTCTCCTGGCGTTCAGTTAAGCGCTCTCCCGCTGGTTCAGCCGTGACATGCCCCACAAGATTACCTGGCTCGCTACGCGGGCGGGCCTCCGGGGCACGGGAGCGATGGCAGGTGGAAGGTTTCTACAGGTAGGCGAGGTCCCGGGCAACCGCTGTCGCCGTCCGAAGGTCTCGCGTTGCCGCTTCCGACCGTCCCTGGTCCCAGGCCTCGATGGCGGAAGTGAGCAGCGATGCGAGCTTCTGGGGAGGAGGTTGCTGCGGGGCGGGGAGCAGGGCCCGGGCATGCACCACCGCCCTTTCGGTGTCCTTCCTAGCCAGTGCCGCGGCAAGCAGTGGCCAGAGGGCCAGCCAGTGGAGGGGATAGGGGATCGGGAGTGCGCGGAGCTCCTCCAGGGCGGTCCTGCCTTCCCGCTCGGCTTCGGCGAGGTTTCCTGCTCGCCACGCAAGCCAGGACTGGTTGGCCCTGGCCAGCGTGATGTACTCGACCATCCCACCGGCCTCGGCGGCGACCAGGCTGCGCTCGATGTAGCTGCGGACCTCGTCCACGAGCCCGCGCCTGCGATACAGGATCGAGAGGTACGTCAGGGATCGCGCCTGGAGCGTGACGTCGCCGGCGCGCTCGGCGAACCCCAGGGACTGGAGGAAGCGACGCTCCGCCTCGTCGAGGTTGCCGTAGAACAGGAGGCTGAAGCCCAGGTTGAACTGGGCAGTGGCCACCTGGAACGGCTCGCCCATCTCCTCGGCGGCCGCCAGCCGTGCGCGGCCGTACCCGAGGGTCTCGTCCGAGATCACGTACCGGTCCCGCCTGGACGCCATGAACAGCAGGTTGCCGAAGAAGTCGCTGCGCTGGGCGGGCGTGCCGTGCCGCTCCAGGGCCGGACGGACCTGGCGGACCAGCGCCGCCATCTCGTCGACCTCGTTCAGCCAGTAGTGCACCTCGGTCCGAATCGTCTGGACGTCCAGCCACTCCCGCCACCACGCATGGTCGTGGGCGTCCGGCGCCTGCCCGAGGGCGTCCTCGGCCATCCGGTAGGACTCAACGGCCCTGGCGAACTCTCGCCGGATCTTCCAGGTGGCACCGATCTTGCGATGCAGGCGGGATCGCTCGAGGCAACGATCGGGAGCGGTGAGCGACAGGGCGCGCTCGAATGCCTGTTGCGCTTGTTCGTGGTGGCCTAGGAGGTCCTCCACGCCGCCGAGGCGCTCCAGGATCTCGACTGTCGACTCGGTCCGGTCGGCGGAGTCGTCCCCCGGAATGCGGCCGGCCTCGTCGAGCAGCTCGAGAGCCGCTCGGTACGAGGCGATCGCCTCCGCGTTCGCGTAGGCTGACTTGGCCCGGTCTCCGGCAAGGGTGAAGTACCGAATGGCCTCCTGGGGCTGACCTGCTTCTCGGAAGTGCAGCGCCAGTGGCGCCGCCAGGTCTTCGCGCTGCTCCGGGTCCATCGCCTCCAATGCCCGCGCGGCCCGGCTGTGGAGCGCTCTGCGCTTGCGCCGCAGCAGGCTGCGGTAGACCGTCTCCTGGATCACCGCATGACGGAACCGGTACTCGGCATCGGCGACGGGCTGGCCCGTGAGCAGGTCGAGCCGCTTGAGCTCTTCCAGTGCCGGCAGCAGCTCTCCGTGCTGGCCCAGCACCTCCTGGAGCAGCGGCACGGGGAACTCGCGGCCGAGCACCGATGCCGCAACCAGTGCCTCGTACGCTTGTGGGCTCACGCGGTCAACCCGGGCCATGATCACCTGCTCGACCGTGGCCGGTACTTCCACCACAGCGTCCTGCATGAAGCGCCAGCCCTGCCCCTCCTGGACCAGGGCGCCGACATCGATCAGCGAACGAAACAGTTCCTCCAGATAGAACGGGTTGCCCTCGGCACTCGCCAGGACACGTTCCTGGACCGGTGCTGGCAGCGTTCCCTTCCCTATAAGGGCTTCCAGCAGCGCTTGATCCCCACCCTCCCTTAGCGCGTCCAGCGGCAGCTCCCAGGCTCGCTCGCCGAACCGTTGGACCGCATCGTCGCGGAACTGCCACAGGGCATGGTCCGGCTCGGGCCGCGCCGTGAAGGCCAGGAGAACCGAGGCCCGTTGGGCCACGACCAAGAGGTGACGGGCGAGTTGGAGCGAGGTGGGGTCGGCCCAGTGGAGATCTTCGATCGCGACCACCATCGGCCTGTTCGCGGCTAGCTCTTCGAGGAGGATCCGGACGGCGTCGAACGTGCGTTGCTGCAAGGTTTGGGCCGTCAGCTCCGATGGCCGTTGGGCGTCACCCAACTCGGAGGAGAGGGCCAGGATGCCGACGAGGAAGGGCTC
>Ga0184632_10000751_pt1 | contig 12994 bp, 15 predicted proteins | sample PLM31_50_b1_FD_133153 | JGI IMG/M metagenome (GOLD analysis project Ga0184632, IMG submission 133153) | Groundwater sediment microbial communities from an aquifer in East River, Colorado, USA - PLM3-1_50_b1 | ecosystem: Environmental > Terrestrial > Soil > Riparian zone | place: USA: East... | reverse complement strand
TGGCAGGAGGAGCTGGACGAGCTGGTCAAGCACCTGGAGGTCTGAGCCTGAAACTAGTCCCGAAGGCTGCGACCAACGTCGGTTTTTTTGCCGCCCTGGCCGATCCAACCCGACGCCAGATAATCGACTGGCTGTCCGGGGAAGGGCCGGCCACGGCGACTGAGCTCGCGAGACGCCTGCCCATTACCCGCCAGGGCGTGGCCAAGCACCTGTCCGCCCTGGAGCGGGCCGGGCTGGTCGCCGGCCGGAAGGAGGGGCGGGATGTCCGCTTCCGCCTTCGGGCCGAGCCTTTGACCGAGGCCATGCAATGGATGGCCGCCCTAGCGGCGCGTTGGGACGAACGACTCGTCGCACTCGTCGACTACCTCGATCGTGATCAGACGCGGCGGTAGACGTTTGGGCTGCTCGGGGCCTATACTTCATTCTTGCCCCGGTATCTCTGGGGTTTTTTTGGCATGTTCGAGAGGTAGCCCGGGAGCTTGGCGAAGAAAGATGCGATCGAGGTCGAAGGGACGGTAGTCGAGCCCCTTCCGAACGCCATGTTCCGGGTCGAGCTTGACAATGGACACAAGGTCCTGACCCACATCTCGGGGAAGATGCGAATGAATTACATCCGGATCCTCCCCGGCGACCGGGTATTGGTGGAGCTCTCGCCGTACGATCTGACGCGAGGGCGGATCGTCTACCGGTATCGGTAGAGGAGCTGAGCAGAGTATGAAGGTTCGGCCTTCGGTGAAGAAGATGTGCGACCAGTGCAAGGTCATTCGCCGGCACGGGCGGATCATGGTGATCTGCTCGAAGGACCCAAGGCACAAGCAGCGGCAGGGCTAGGAAGGGGCGGAAGCGGTGGCTCGGATCGCAGGCGTCGACCTCCCTCGTGAGAAGAGGGTGGACGTCGCGCTCAGGTATATCTACGGCATCGGCCCGACGCGAGCACGCGAGACCGTTGGAGCGCTCGACCTGGACGGCGGGCGAAAGGTCCGCGACCTCACCGAGGAAGAGGTAGTTAAGATCCGCGACTGGATCGATCGCGCCTACAAGGTAGAAGGGGACCTCCGCCGCGACGTCGCCCAGGACATAAAGCGCAAGATCGAGATCGGCTCCTACCAGGGTGTGCGGCACCGCCGCGGCCTTCCGGTAAGGGGCCAGCGTACGCACACCAACGCCCGCACGCGCAAAGGGCCGAAGAAGACCGTCGGCGTCAAGCGCAAGAAGGGCAAGTAAGGGAGCGACAGGGTGGCAAAACCCAAGACCAAGAAGCCGCGTCGGCGAGAGAAGAAGAACATCTCGCACGGCCAGGCCCACATCAAGTCCACGTTCAGCAACACGATCGTGACGATCACCGACCTCGAGGGGAACACCCTCTCGTGGGCCAGCGCCGGCAACGTTGGGTTCAAGGGCTCGCGCAAGTCGACGCCGTTCGCGGCGCAGCTCGCCGCCGAGGCGGCCGCCCGCCGCGCCCAGGAGCACGGCCTCACCAAGGTCGACGTGTACGTCAAGGGCCCTGGCTCGGGACGAGAGACAGCCATCCGGTCGCTGGCGGCCACGGGGCTCGAGATCCTGGGCATCCAGGACGTCACCCCGGTGCCGCACAACGGATGCCGCCCTCGAAAGCGGCGGCGCGTCTAGGTATAAGAAGGTGGTACGGGCCCCAGCCGGCTCACGGTTGGGGAAGGGGAACTAGGCGGGGTAGACGTGGATGATCCCCCGCCAGGAGGTGGATCCAATTGCTCATCGTCGCTCGACCCCAGATCCAAGAAGAGTCCATCACTCCTACACGCTCGAGGTTCGCCATCGAGCCGCTGCAGCCGGGATTCGGCTACACGTTGGGGAACGCGCTCCGCAGGACGCTGCTTTCGTCGATCCCCGGCGCCGCGATCTCGTCCGTGAGGATCGATGGTGTACTGCACGAGTTCTCCCAGATCCCGAAGATCACGGAGGACGTCACGGACATCATCCTCAACCTGAAGCAGCTGGTGCTCAGGTCGGAGGTCGATGAACCCGTCACGGCCTACCTGAAGGCAAAGGGCCCCGCGGACGTCACTGCGGGGGACATCCAGCCGCCGGCGGGGGTCGAGGTTCTCAACACCGACCTGCACATAGCCACCCTCGGTCGAGGGGCAAGCCTCGAGCTGGAGCTGTTCGTCCAGCGGGGGGTCGGCTACGTCCCGGCCGAGCGCAACAAGAACCCTCGCGATCCCATCGGAGTGATACCGGTCGATTCGATCTTCTCGCCTGTAAGGCGCGTGACGTACACGGTCGAGAACACCCGCGTCGAGCAGATGACGGACCGTGATCGGCTCATCCTGGATGTGGAGACGAATGGGTCGATGTCGCCGAAGGAGGCTGTCGCCTCGGCTGGAACCACCTTGTCGGAGCTGGTGAACCTGTTCGGCGAGCTGGCGGAGAGCGTTGGTCTCACGGTGGCTGAGGCCGTGAAGGACACCACTCTGACCGGAGACCTCGCGCTCACGATCGAGGACCTGAACCTGTCCGTCCGGTCCTACAACTGCCTTAAGCGCGAGGGCATCAATACGGTGGGCGACCTGGTCAACAAGAGCGAAGCCGAGCTCATGGACATCCGAAACTTCGGCCAGAAATCGATCGATGAGGTCAAGGCCAAGCTCGACGAGCTGGGTCTGACGCTCTCGGAGGGATAGCCGTGCCCAGGCCGAAGAGGGGACCCCGGCTGGGGTCGGGCCCGGACCACCATAAGCTGATGCTCGGGACGCTCGCGGGTCAGCTGTTCGAGCACGGCCGCATTCGCACGACCGAGGCGAAGGCGAAGGCGCTCCGGCCCCTGGCCGAGCATCTGATCACCTTTGCCAAGAAGGGCGACGTCTCTTCCCGCCGACAGGTCTTGAAGACCGTGCCCGACCGGGACATCGTCCATAAGCTCTTCTCCGAGATCGGTCCCAGGTACGCGGAACGGAACGGCGGGTACACCAGGATCCTCAAACTCGGGCCGCGCCAGGGCGACGCCGCGCCGATGGCACTCATAGAGCTCCTTCCAGGCGACGAGGAGTAGTTCCTGGCCGTCGTGCGGTTGTTGATCGCGTATGACGGTACCGAGTTCCGCGGTTGGGCGAAGCAGCCGGGAGTGAGGACCGTCCAAGGCTCCATCGAAGAAGCGCTCGAGCGGATGGTCGGTTCTCCTCTGAAGCTGTCCGTGGCCGGCCGGACCGACGCAGGTGTGCACGCCTCGGGTCAGGTGGCTTCCTTCCCCGCCCCCCTCGCGATCGACCCCATCCGAGTCCAGCGGGCGCTGAACGCAGGGCTTGCTCCCGAGGTGGTCGTTCGCGATGCGCGGCTGGTACCCGATGGGTTCGATGCCCGGCGTCGAGCCACGGCCCGTGAGTACGCCTACCGCATCGATACGGGGCCGGTCCCCGATCCGTTCATGGCGCGTTTCGTCTGGCACCGGCCTGGCCAACTCTCGGTCACATCGATGAGGAGGGGGGCGCGGCTGCTGGTGGGCGAGCACGATTTCTCGTCGTTCTGCCGATCGCCCAAGCTACCGGCCAGCACCGTACGCGACCTGCGGAGACTCTCCGTGAGCGCTAAGGGTCAGTACGTCGAGATACGGGCGCTCGCCAATTCGTTTCTTCAGCAGATGGTCCGAAGCCTGGTGGGGACTCTGGTGGCAGTCGGAGACGGCAAGAGGGACCCGGAGACTATGGCCGTGGTTTTGGCCGCTCGGAGCAGGGCCGCCGCCGGACAGATCGCCCCACCTTACGGGCTGACGCTCGTTCGGGTCACATACGGCAAGCACTAGCCGGTCTCTGAGGTCTGTCGGTGACGGGACTGTTACCCGGAAGCAAGGGACCCGTTGCCGTGCTCTCCGAGAATGTCGAACATGAAGCGTCTCACTGTTTCCATCGTCCTCCTGGGCCTGCTGGCCGCAGCGTGCGGCACGGCTAGAACGGGAGGGATCGGCCCGAGCCCTTCGGACACCCCGAGCTCCAGCCCCTCGATACGCCCCAGCAATAGCCCACCGCCCACGCCGAGCCCACGGCCGAGCTACAGCATGAGTCCGCACCCCATACAGACGAAGACACCGGAGCCGCCGCCACCAACAGGACAGATCCCGGACTCCCTGATGGGCACCCAGTGGTACAAGCTCCCGACGAGCAAGAAGGTCGTCGCGCTCACGTTCGATGCCGGGGCCAACGCCGACGGCATCCCGTCGATCCTGGCCACCCTGGCCGAGACAGGTGTCCCCGCCACGTTCTTCCTGACGGGGAAGTGGGTTGAGGTCTATCCGGAGTATTCAGCCGAGATCGGAGCGAAGTATCCGGTTGGAAGCCACTCCTACAGTCACCCGGATTTCACGACGCTCACCGACGCCGAGATCGAATCCGAGCTCTCGAAAGCGGCGGCCGCCATCGAGTCGGCGACCGGGCTGGACCCCCATCCGATGTTCCGATTCCCGTTCGGCGCTAGCAACGACCACTGCATCGACCTGGTCAACTCTCTCGGTTATGGAGCCATCAGCTGGACCGTGGACACCCGAGGATGGCAGGGGACCTCGGGAGGGCAATCGGTCGACTTTGTTTTGGACCGGGTGCTCGACGGACTGCAACCAGGCGAGATCGTGATCATGCACGTGGGATCCAACCCGGACGACGGCTCGACCCTGGACGCCGACGCTCTCCCTAGGATGGTCGAGGAGATCAGGGCTGCTGGATACACGTTTGTGACCATCGATCAGTACCTGTGAAGCGTCGGAGAGGTCAGTAGGCGCCCATGTCGCGAAGCCGCTCGTCGGAGATGCCGAAGAAGTGCGCCACTTCGTGTTCGACGGTGTGGGCGATGACCCGGCGCAGCTCGTCCTCGTCGCGCGCGGACCGCTCGATCGTGCGGCGATAAAGGGTGATCGTGTCCGGCAGCACACCCGAGTAGTTCGAACGGTTGGTCAGAGGGATTCCGTGGTACTGGCCCAGGAGGTTCGGCTCTCCCGGCGGCGGCCGCTCCTCCACCAGCACCTCTACATTCTCCAGTCGCTCCAGCACCCATTGAGGGAGGGAGTCGACAGCTTCTGCGACGAGCTCCTCGAACCGTCGGCGGTCGATCATCCGGCCAGCGTACTCGGGTCCGATTGCCGCGGCGCGGGCTCATTCCGTGCGGGCACGCTGCCCGCCGCGAACAGGCCCGAAGAGCCGACCCAACGGCCGTGACAATGGGGTGACGCCCGGTGTGATAAAAGCATGCCTTGGGGGAAGGTCCGCCGGGCAGGGGGTCGGGCGCCTATGGCTCTGCTCCGTCTTCGCAACGGGTTGTTGATCGCGTTCCTCCTCTTTCTTGGCGGGATCGCTACGGCGCGGGCTCAGACCTTGACGCTGGTGCTCGACCCGGCCAGCGGCTTCCCCGGAGACCCGATCCATGTGAGCGGCGAGGACTGGCCCCCGGTCGCCACCGTCCTGATCTACTTCGATGCGAGCGACCTCGACCCCGTCACCACGGCCACCACCGACCGCTTGGGCATCCTCAGCGCAGACTTCACCGTTCCCACCGATCGGACTCCGGGCACCTACAAGGTCCTAGCCTGCACTGGGTGCCCCATCGACCCCGGGGTCTCCCTGACAACGGACTTCGCGCTGGAGGCCACGCCTCCGCCCAGTATCTCGCTCGACCCCGAGGTGGGCGTGCCTGGGGACAGCATCGCCGTGACAGGGACGGGGTGGACGAACGGGTCGACGGTCGACGTCTACTTCGACCTGAACGACTCCACCAACGGGATCGCCCCCCTCGTGTCTCCGGTGGCCGACAGAAGCGGCAAATTCAGCGAAAGCTTCGCGGTGCCGGACCGCCCCGACGGCAGCTACACCGTGCTGGCCTGCCAGGACTGCCTGTTCGAGGGAGGGCCATCGGCCACTAAGGGGTTCACCATCCCGCTCATCACCCTGCCGCCCCCCACCCTCAGCCTGGACCCGAGCGAGGGTTCGCCCGGTGACACCATCTCCGTGTCGGGGACGATCTGGCTCCCCCAGGCTACCGTCCAGGTCTACTTTGACGAGCACGACTCCTTCAGCGGGATCGGCCCGGTCGCCTCCGCCCTCACGGACTCCGACGGCATCTTCAGCACCACCTTCGAGGTCCCCAGCGACCGGACCGAGGGGCGGTACACCGTCTTGGCCTGCCAGGATTGCGGAGGCGAGCTGGACCGCCGGCAGAGCGCGCCGTTCACCCTCACCGCGCTGCCGCCTCCGGCCATAGACGTCGATCCCACAATTGGCTTGCCAGGCGACGCCATATCCATCACGGGGACAGGATGGGCGCCACAGGCGGAGGTCTCCGTCTACTTCGACCAGGAAGACCCGCAGGGGGGCGTGGATGCGATCGCCACCGCTACCGCAGACGCCGACGGCAACCTGAGCGCGGACTTCGTCGTGCCGGACGACCGGGAGGCGGGCACCTTCACCGTCCTGGTATGCGAGTCCTGCGCGCCCGGCGAGCCGACCCAGGCGACGGCCGTGTTTACCCTTCTGGCCGTGGCGTCGTCCGCGACGATAACCCTCGATCCCCCCCAGGGTTCGCCCGGGGAGATCATCTCGGTGACCGGGACGGGCTGGACACCCTTCGCCACGGTCTCCGTCTTCTTTGACCGGCAGGACCTTCTGGGCAGTTTGGCGCCGATCGCCTCGGCCGCGGCGGACGCCGATGGCACCCTGAGCACCACGTTCGTCATGCCGCAGGAGCGCGACGCGGGCTCCTACGACGTGCTCGCCTGCGAGGCCTGCGACGATCCCAACGCGCCCAGCGCCGTTGCGCTGCTATCCCTGACCTCCTCCAGCACTCTATCGAACGGATCGGGCGGCCTCGGTGTGCTGCCCATCATCCTCGTGCCCATCGTCCTCATCCTGGCCGGGGGCCTCGCCTTCCTCCTTCGCAAGGCGGCGCCGTGGAGGCGGCCGGAGTGGGAGCGGGTGGCGGAGAACGAGGACCGGACCGAGCCGTGCCAGGGGCGACGGTGGTACTGCCGGCGGGGCGAGCCGGACCCGAACCCGTCGCTTCGGAAGATCGGCTCCGTGGCGGTGACCATCCGGCCGCACGGCGAGCGGGAGCCAGCCAAGGTCCTGGGGGTGGAGGGTGGCGCCGTCGACGTGCTGAACCAGGCGCTGATGGCGGTGCGGGCCGACGTGGCGGTGAGGGCCGAGCTGTTGCGGCGGCCGGCCAACACGCTTGTCGAGTCGGCGACCGGTCTGGTGTGGTACGCCGTCGAACGCGAGACCGCGCCGGGAATTCCGCAGGACGTCGAGTTCACACTGGAAATCGAAGGGAGCGAGATCTCCTGCCCCTACACGCTCTTCCACTGCGAGCGGGAGCGCTCGACTCGACGGTGGCGGGAGCGCGCCTCGTGGACCGGGACGATCTCATTCCATGGCACCTGGCCGATTACCACGATCTCGATCGGGACGCCGGCCGCGGAGGACCCGGAGTCAGTCCTGCCCGGCGCGTTCATGGAGGCCATGGTGGCCGTCGCGGAGGGGAAGGTGGCCACACGGATCAAGGGCAGCCACAAGCTCGACGTGCCGCTATAGTCGACGGCGCCGCCGGCCATGTCGTCCCGCCAGTCAGGCAAATGCCCCCTTCGCCCTTGACACGGGGACTCGGCTGGCTTTGACGCCTTCACGAAGGCCCAGGTAAACTGCCCTGTCGGCCGATCCGCGGCCGCTTTCTTATGACCGACACAATGAAGACCTTTTCGCCGAAGCCGCGCGACATCGAGCGTCGCTGGTATGTCGTGGACGCCGATGGCGCGGTCCTGGGCCGGCTGGCCTCCGAGGTCGCCAAGATCCTGCGGGGCAAGCACAAGCCGATCTTCGCCCCCCACGCGGACACCGGTGACCACGTGATCGTGGTGAACGCCAGGGGCGTGCGGCTAACCGGAGGCAAGGAAACCGAGAAGATGTACTACCACCACTCCGGGTACCCGGGAGGGCTCAGGGCCCTGAACTACACGCGTCTCATGTCCGAGCGCCCGGCGCGAGCGGTCGAGAAGGCGATCAAGGGGATGCTCCCGAAGAGCCGCCTCGGCAGGCAGATGGCGACCAAGCTCGCCGTCTACGAGGGACCTGAGCACCCGCACCAGGCGCAGAAGCCCGTCGCTCTCGGAATCGGCCAGATACCCAAGTGGGAGGGCCTGCCCAAGCCGGCGGCCAAGCCGACCCCCAAGAAGGTCGAGCCCAAGCCCAAGAGCCGTACCCGATCCAGGGTGCGAACCGCGAAGGCGACCGCGACCGGGCCGAAGAGTGGCAGGGCAGCGACCGGGACAAGGGGAAAGCCAGAGGGCAAGCCGGAAGCGGCAGCCAGGCCGAAGGCGAGATCACGGTCGAAAACCACAGAGGATGCGGCACCCAAGGCGAGCGAGAAGGCCCCTCGGGTTCGTCGCTCGAAGAAGCCGAAGACAACGGAGGAGTAAGTGTCGACAGAAGCGGGCAAGAGCGTTGCGCTTGGAACTGGAAGGCGGAAGGAGGCCGTGGCCCGGATACGCCTGTCGGATGGCACTGGCAGATTCGAGCTGAACGGCCGGCCGCTCGAGGACTACTTCCCGTCGCGCGCGCACAGGATGCAGATCACCGAACCCTTGAGACTCATCGGCCGGGACAAGGAGCTCGACGTCATCGCGCGGCTGAGCGGGGGTGGCGTCTCCGGTCAGGCGGGCGCCCTCAGGCACGGTCTGGCCCGGGCATTGATCGAGCTGGATCCATCGCTTCGGCCGCAGCTGAAGGCGGAAGGGCTGCTGACCAGAGACGCGCGGGAGAAGGAGCGCCGGAAGTATGGATTGAAGAAGGCGCGCAAGGCCCCTCAGTACTCGAAGCGCTAGATCCCTTCCTCTGCCGAGTCACGGGCCTCCTGCAAGATCATCTTGGCCTGTATCTCGAACTCCTCGGGCACCCATAGGTACACCGGCCCCATACGGTACGGACCCTCGCCCTCTCCCTTGGCCATGACCGGGATCCCCTCGGATTCAAGCAGTCCTTTGGCAAGCATCCCCTCAGGGATCCGAGCCGCCGTGAGGACCAGGGCCAGTCGGCCGGACGGGCGTGAGGAAGTATCCATGGGAGGCATGACGATGTCCGTAAGATAGCCGAAAGATGGGGCGGCTCTTCGGTACCGACGGGGTGAGGGGCGTGGCCAACCTTGAGCTCACCGGTGAGCTCGCCTTTCGCCTTGGGCGGGCCGCGGTCGTCGCACTCACCGAGCACGGGACCAGCCAGCCGGAGATACTTGTGGGGCGGGACACCCGAGCCTCGGGTGAGTTCCTGGAGGCTGCGCTGTCCGCGGGCATCTGCTCGGCGGGTGGGAACGCCGTTCTCCTGGGCGTCTGCACCACGCCGGGAGTCGCTTTCCTGACGAGCGAGCTGGGCGCCCAGGCCGGCGCGGTCATCTCCGCATCACACAACCCGGCCGAATACAACGGGATCAAGTTCTTCGGCGCTACCGGCTACAAGCTCCCCGACGACGTCGAGGACGAGATCCAGGTGATCACCGAGCGCGACCTGGGGCCCCGGCCGGTGGGTCGGGGCCTCGGGAGGATCGTCCAGCGCCCCGATGCGAACGAACGCTACCTGGACCATCTCCAGAACGCGGCCGATGCGTCGCTGGCCGGCATGCGCGTGGTCGTGGATTGCGCCAACGGATCGGCCTCGGCTGTCGCGCCAGAGCTCCTGCGCCGGCTTGGGGCCCAAGTGCTGCCGATCAACGACCAGCCCGATGGGTCGAACATCAACGAGGGGTGCGGAGCGACCTCCCCTGAAGCCGTCGCGCTCGCGGTGGCCGAGGCCGAGGCCGATGCCGGCGTGGCTCACGATGGGGACGCCGACCGCGCGCTTTTTGCCGACGCTCGGGGCCAGAGCATCGACGGTGACCAGGTCCTGGCGGCATGCGCGCTTGCCATGAAAGAGAAGCGCGCGCTCCCGGGCGACCTAGTGGTGACAACGGTGATGGCGAACCTGGGTTTTCGGCTTGCCATGCGCGATGCCGGGATTCAGGTAGTGGAAACGAAGGTCGGCGATCGATACGTGTTAGAGGAGATGCTCCGCGGCGGCGCCACCCTTGGAGGTGAGCAGTCCGGGCACATAATCTTCCTCTCTCACGCTACGACCGGAGATGGACTGCTGACGGCGGTGAGGTTCCTCGGCCTCGCCCGGAGCAGGGGTGTCTCCGTGGCCGAGCTGGCGTCGTGCATGGAGCGCTTTCCGCAGGTCCTCGTTAACGTATCGGTGGCCGGCCCTGAACGGCTGGTCGGGGCCGAGCAGGTGTGGGAGGCCGTGCGCGCCGCCGAGGCGGCGCTCGGGGACAAGGGGAGGGTGTTGGTCCGAGCCTCCGGGACCGAGCCGCTGGTTCGGGTGATGGTTGAAGGGCCGACCCTGGAGGATGCCGAGGCACATGCTGAAGCCATCGCCTCCGTGGTGGCGGCATCGCTGACAGGGTAGACCCGAGCCTCAGGGGTACCATTGGAGCCTTATGTGCGGCATCGTTGGCTACGTCGGCCCTGAAGAGGCGCTGCCCGTCCTTCTGGAAGGGCTGCGCAGACTCGAATACCGGGGCTATGACTCCGCAGGCGTCGCGGTCATGGACGGGACGCTCCAGGTCTTGAAGCGGGCCGGCAAACTGTCGGAGCTGGAGGCGGCGCTCGCGGACTCCGGCCCCGTCGCCGGACGGACCGGCATGGGCCATACGCGATGGGCGACGCACGGCGCCCCCACGGATCTCAACGCGCACCCGCACGTCGACTGCACAGGCCGAGTCGCGGTCATACACAACGGGATCATCGAGAACTTCCAGTCGCTTCGAGATCGCCTCCTCAAGGAGGGTCACGCCTTCATCTCCGAGACAGACACAGAAGTCGTGGCCCACCTGATCGAGGAGGCCTATCGGGGCAATCTGGGCGACGCCGTTCGGGCGACCCTCAAGCAGCTGGAGGGCGCCTACGCCCTGGTCGTGTCCATCCTCGACGAGCCGGAGATCATCGTGGGGGCCAAGATGTCCTCTCCGCTCCTGGTGGGTCTGGGCGAGGGCGAGAACCTTCTTGCCTCCGACATTCCCGCTCTGTTGCAGAAGACCAAGACTGTCGTGCCAGTTGCGGAGGGCCAGGTCGTGGAGGTTCGCGCGAGGTCCATTCGCTTCACGGACGTGGATGGCAATGAGGAGCAGTTCAAGCCAATCGAGGTCGAGTGGGACCTCGCCATGGCGGAGAAGGGCGGCTACGAGGACTTCATGTTGAAGGAGATATACGAGCAGCCGGCGGCCGTCCGAGACACCCTCCGGGGGCGCGTCGACGGCTGGGGCCGGCTGCAGCTCGACGACCTGAGGATGCGAGAGGAGCAGATCCTGGACGTAAACAGGGTCTTTGTGGTCGCGTGCGGCACGGCCTTCCACGCGGGTCTGGTGGCCAAGTACGCCATCGAACACTGGACCCGCCTCCCGGTCGAGATCGAGATCGCCAGCGAGTTCCGCTACCGCGACCCTGTTCTGGATGCAAGGACGCTCACATTAGGCGTCTCCCAGTCGGGGGAAACGATCGACACCCTCGAGGCTGTACGCCACGCCAGACACCAGCAATCCCATGTCATAGCCATCACGAACACCGTGGGATCCTCCATTACCCGAGAGGCCGACGGCATCTTCTACACACGGGCGGGCCCCGAGCGCAGCGTGGCGTCCACGAAGACGTTCGCCACGCAGATGGCCGCGTTGCACCTCGTAGCGCTCTATCTGGCGCAGGTGCGTGCCTCGATGTTCCCGGTGGAGATCGCCGGCATCGTCCAACAGATGGAATCCCTGCCTGGCCTGATCGAGCGGAGCCTCGGGCTGGAGCAGCAGACGAGGGAGCTGGCGGAACGGTATCAGGGAGCGCGCGACTTCTTGTTCATCGGTCGGCATACGGGCTACCCGGCCGCGTTGGAGGGAGCGCTCAAGCTCAAGGAGATCTCCTACATCCACGCGGAGGGCTACCCGGCGGGCGAGCTCAAGCATGGCCCGATCGCCTTGGTGGAAGAGGGCGTGCCAGTCGTGGCGGTCGCCACCGAGTGTCACGTCTATCCGAAGGTGCTGTCCAATATCCAAGAGGTCAAGGCTCGCGGGGCCGAAGTGATCGCCGTGGCCACGGAGGGTGATGCCGACATCGCCAGGCTGGCCGACCACGTCCTGTACGTGCCCAGGACTCATGAACTCTTCTCGCCGGTCGTGGTGACGGTCCCGTTGCAGCTGCTCGCCTATCACATCGCCAAGTTGCGGGGCTGCGACGTGGATCAGCCTCGCAATCTGGCCAAGAGCGTCACCGTGGAATGAGACCCGTCGCCGCGTGACCCCGAAGGGTTGGGGGGAGTTTTGGAGATCGTGGGCATCGGAGTCGACCTCGTCGACATAGATCGGGTGAAGACGATCCTTGGTCGGCGTTCGACGTTCACAGGTCGGGTTTTCACGCCCGAGGAGATCGCCTACTGCGAGCGTCAGGCCTCTCCCGCCGAGTGCTACGCGGCCCGATGGGCCGCGCGGGAGGCTTGCCGAAAAGCCCTGGGAGGCATCCGCGGGATGCGCTGGCACGATGTGAGGGTCGACCGGGCCCCGACCGGCGCGCCCCGCCTGGCCCTGGAGGGCACGTCCCGGGCCAGGGCGGAGGCGCTCGGCGTCACGGAGGTGCTCGTGGCCCTCACGCACGAAAGGCGCATGGCGGCCGCATTCTGCGTGGCGGTCCGGACTTGATCGTGGTCGGAGCTGGGGACTGATGCTCCCGATCCTGACCCCGGCCGAGTGCGCGGCCCTGGACCGTGAGAGCGCTGCCCGTGGAGTGCCGGTAGAGACCCTTATGGAGAACGCCGGCCGGGCCGTCGCCCGAGCCGCGGTCTCGATGGCCGGCGGCGCCTACGGCCGCAGGGCGATCGTCGTGTGCGGCAAGGGGAACAACGGTGGCGACGGACTCGTAGCCGCGCGTTACCTCGAGCGATCGGGGATGGGCGTCTCGGTGATCGGGATGGCCGAACCCCCC
>Ga0184632_10000750_pt1 | contig 13006 bp, 12 predicted proteins | sample PLM31_50_b1_FD_133153 | JGI IMG/M metagenome (GOLD analysis project Ga0184632, IMG submission 133153) | Groundwater sediment microbial communities from an aquifer in East River, Colorado, USA - PLM3-1_50_b1 | ecosystem: Environmental > Terrestrial > Soil > Riparian zone | place: USA: East... | reverse complement strand
TTGCTTGCCGCGGTCCTTGCCCTCACCGGCGGGCTCTCCAGCACTGCGGGCTGGGCGCAGGACTATCCCACCCGCCCGGTCAAGATCATCGTGCCGTTCGCGGTGGGCGGTCCGGCGGATGTCTACGCGCGCTTTCTCGGTGCGCGCCTGCAGGAGTCGATGGGCCAGCCGTTCGTGATCGAAAATCGGCCGGGGGCCGGATCGGTGACCGGGACCGACGCCGCCGCCAAGACGGCCCCCGACGGCTATACGCTGCTCCTCATGTCCAATGCGCATACGGTCAACGAGACGCTGATTCCGAACAAGCCGTACGCGTTGCTGCGCGACTTCGTGCCCGTGGCGCCGATCAACTATTCGGACCTCATGCTGGTGGTGAATCCCGCCGTGCCGGTCAATTCGCTGCCGGAACTGATCGCGCTCGCGAAGGCACAGCCGGGCAAGCTCAACTACGCGTCGTCGGGGCCGGGCACGCCTTATCACATGGCGGGCGAGCTCTTCAAGTCGATGGCGGGCCTCGACATCGTCCACGTTCCCTACAAGGAGAGCTCGGCCGCGCGGACCGGCGTACTGGGCGGCCAGGTCGAAATGATGTTCGATGCCGTGACGACGATGAACGAGCAGGCGAAGGCCGGCAAGGTCCGTGCGCTCGCGACCAGCGGCAAGGCGCGCTCGGCGGTCACGCCGAACGTGCCGACGGTATCGGAGGCCGGCGTGCCGGGCTACGAGGCGGTCATCTGGCTCGGTGTCCTCGCGCCCAGAGCCACGCCGCCGGCGATCGTTGCTCGCCTGAACGCCGAGATCACGAAAATCGTCAACCGGCCGGACGTGCGCGCCGAGTGGGCGAAGCAAGGTGCGACGGGGATGGCGATGCCGTCCGACGAATTCGCGCGCTACGTCGCCGACGACATCGCGAAGTGGGAAAAGGTCATCAAGGTTTCCGGTGCCAAGCCTGACCAGTGACGGATTAATTTCCAACACCGACTGTTGACATGGCGCCTTGCCGTGCCGCGAACGCGGATTGCCGTCACAAATCGCCATATCCATCAAGGGAGGAGTCATGCATTCGCTGAAGATGATCTCGTACGCCGCGTGCGCGCTGACACTTGTGATGTTTGTTGTAGGTGCCGATGCACAGCCGGTGCGGCCGCCCTACGGTGCGGCCATCAATCTCGAGACCGCCAAGAAGGTGGCTGCCGCGTCGGTGGCGGAGGCCAAGAAGAACAGCTGGAACGTGGCCATCGCCATCGTCGACAATCACGGGTTCCTCGTCTACTACGAAATGGCGGACGACACCCAGACCGCCAGCGCCAACGTGGCGCTGGAGAAGGCCAAGACGTCGGCCGGGTTTCGTCGTCCCTCGAAAGAATTCGAGGACGGCGTCACCGGCGGACGGAACGCGATTCTGGGCCTTACCGGGGCAATGCCCATCGAGGGCGGCCTGCCCATCGTCGTCGGCGGCAAGATGATCGGCGCGATCGGCGTCAGCGGTGTGACTTCGCCCCAGGACGGGCAAATCGCGAAGGCCGGCGCCGACGCAGTGAAGTAAACGGTCCATTGGGGCGCCGTCGCGCTGCGACTGCGCTTCACCCCCGCTGTTGATCGGAGGCGATGCGGGTACAATACCGTACATTTATACGGTATCCCGCCATGCGCTTTTGCGTCCGGTGCCTGCGTGATCGCGGGCGGCAGCTTGCCAGGCATGAATGGCAGAAACGCGCGCCCACCTTGGGCGACCTGCGCGTCGAGCAGCTCTACGACGACGACCTGCTGCGCCACCTGCGCCTCGCGCGGCTGGTGAATCCCCAGCGCGCAGCAGGACCGGACGCGCTGCCCGCGCTGTACGACCCCGTGCTGATCGCGATGAGCCCGCAGGCGTTTACGCCGACCGGCTTCGAACGTATCGAAGGCGCGGACTATGCGCAGTCGTGGTTGGTCGGTCCTGCGTGAAGCGAAGCCAACAGCGACTCGTACGCCGGTTCGAAAGTTCCGAAGATCGGGCGGACGCAATCGGAGGTGACCCAGCTTCGCGAACTATCGATATGTCGAACAAGTCAGCAAACGCAATCCGCGAACGTACATCCACGAGCATTCGAAGGCAGCATGGCGGCTGCGGTGAAAGGCGATCCGCAGCACATCGGATCGAAGTTTCCTTTGCCTGTAATGTACAGCGCGGTAAAATGACGAGGCATCCATCCAAGCGATCCGCCCAGCACCCTCGCCGGCTGTTGGGCGCGTGCGTTGTCACCGAGGGATTACGTAAATGCCATTGTCCGACTATCGCCGCGTCGAAAAGCTCCTCCGCAATTCGGTCGATCAGCTGATCACCGCCCAGTTATATTTGGGTCGGGGTCGACCGCCATCCGAGCTCAAACCACTGCTGCGCGAAGGCAGCAAGTCCTTCGACGAGATGGTCGAGACGATCGAGCACCTCCCGCTCGATGCGCACACCCTTGTCCACCTGTTCGTGAACGTGCTGCGCGAGCGGCTCGACGGCATCGTGGACATCACGGATGCCGCGCGCGAGGAAGGCGATTCGGTCATCCGTATTTCACGATCGCGCGATCGCCTGCGCATGCCGAAGTAGGGGACCGCTGACCCGGCCTATTGCGCAAAGCCCGCGTCCAGCGCGAACGTCGTCGAGCCTGCACTCGACGAGGCCGCGTAGCGGCGTAGGCCCTAAACTAATCCGTCAGCACGATGCTGCTCTTCGTGATGACGTCGCCGAGCGATCGCCGCTCTTTCGCCATGAACGCCTCGAAGGCGGCGGGCCGATCGCCGACCGGCGTCGCGCCGGTCGCCAGCACTTTTTCCTTCACGTCGGGCTGGTTCATGGCCTTGGTGATTTCGTCGCTCAATCGCTTGACGATCTCGGGGGGCGTGCCCGCCGGCACCACGATGCCCCACGTTTGCGTGATCTCGTAACCGGGAACCGTGTCGGCGATGGTCGGCAAATCGGGCAAGCTCGGATTGCGCTCTGTCCCGGTCGTGGCGAGGGCGCGCACGCGGCCGCCTGTCATATGGGCGCCCGCCGCGATGGGTGACGTGATGATGTACTGCGTGTTGCCCGCGATGACGTCGAGCAGCGCCGGCGCGGCACCCTTGTACGGAACGTGCGCCACTTTGATGTCGGCAAGCAGGTTGAGCATTTCGCCGGCCAGGTGAGCGGGGGTCCCGACCCCGGCGGAAGCGTAGTTCAGAGCCCCTGGCTTCTCCTTCGCGAGCTTGATGAGCTCGGCCACATTCTTGGCCGCGAGCGAATTGTTCACGACGAGGACGTTCGACGACGTCGCAATGCGCGAGATGGGCACGAAGTCCTTCACGGGATCATACGGAAGGTTCTTGCGCAGGTTCGGCAGGATCGCGTACATCGCCGTCGTAGTCATTAGCAGCGTGTAACCGTCGGCAGGCGATTTGGCCGCCATCTCGGCGCCGAGCACGCCGCCCGCGCCTGCCCGGTTGTCGATGATGACCTGTTGTCCAAGGCCCTCCGAGAGTTTCTGCGCGAGAAGGCGGCCGAGCTGGTCCGGCGCGCCTCCCGCGGCGTCGGCCACGACCAGGCGCACCGGCCGGTTCGGATAGCCCTGAGCATCGACGCCAGTGCTCGTCGCGAGCAGCCCGAGGGCCATGAGTTGCAAGCACATGCGATGGAGACGCTTCATGGTTCCCCCTTCGACCTGCAGCGGCGGTGACGCCGCGAAGAATAGCCGACAGTGAAGGCCGTGCCTAGCGTGCCGGTGGGCTGTGCGATACTGGTCCGGTGCATCCCACCAACGTCCTCGTGCTGATGTCAGACGAGCACAACCCGAAGTTTCTCGGGGCCGCGGGCCATCCGTTCATTGCGACGCCCAACCTCGACGGTCTGGCTGCACGCGGCACGCGCTTCGCCTCGGCCTATACGACATGCCCGATCTGCGTGCCGGCGCGCGCGGGATTCGCGGTCGGTCGCTACGTGCACGAGATCGGCTATTGGGACAACGCGGATGCCTACGAAGGTGCGGCGCCAAGCTGGCACCATGCTCTTCGCGAAGCCGGTCATCGCGTGGTCGCCATCGGCAAGTTGCATTTTCGCGGTCGCAAGGGCGACGATCACGGCTTCTCCGAGGAAATCGTGCCGATGCACATCGTCGACGGCATCGGCGACGTCAAGGGGCTCGTGCGCGAGAACATTCCCACCCGCAAGGGCGGCGACAAGATGGCGCGGCGGGCGCGACCGGGCGAGTCCTCCTATACGGTGTATGACCGCGACATCGCGTCGCGCGCACAGATCTGGCTGCACGAGGAAGCGCCGAAGTGGCGCGATCGGCCGTGGGTGTTGTTCGTGTCCTTCGTGACGCCGCATTTTCCGCTCACGGCGCCGCCACAGTGGTTCTACCGCTATTGGCAGCAGGACCTGCCGATGCCCAAGCTGTACGCGAAGGAGGAGCGTCCGCACCATCCTTATCTCGACACCTACGCCCGTACGGTCGATTACGACACGCATTTCACCTCCGCGGACGACGTCAGGCGCGCGATCGCAGGCTACTGCGGGCTCGTATCGTTCATGGACGAATGCGTCGGCCACGTGCTGTGCGCGTTGCGCGACGCGGGGCTCGACGGGAGCACGCGCGTGATCTACACGAGCGATCACGGCGACAATGTCGGCGCGCGCGGGCTGTGGGGCAAGTCCACGCTCTACGAGGAAAGCGCGGGCGTACCGCTCATCTTCGCCGGCCCGGAGATTCCCCCCGGGCGTGTCGTGGACACGCCGGTGTCGCTCATCGACTGCGCGCCGACGATACTCGAGGCCGCTGGCGAGCCGTCACGCGTCGGGGGTTGGGCGCTGCCTGGCGCGTCGCTCTTCGAATTGGCCCGTGGCGAAGCGTCGGACCGCCCAGTGATCTCGGAGTATCACGCGATCGGCTCGGTCGCCGGCGCGTACATGCTGCGCTTCGGCAAATGGAAATACTGTCATTACGTCGGTGATCGCCCGCAGCTGTTCGACCTAGCGGCCGATCCCGAGGAATTGACCGATCTTGCGAGCGACGGTCGCTACGCGTCGGCCGTGGCCGACGCAGAGCGCAGGCTGCGCGCGGTGCTCGACCCCGAAGCCACCGACGCGCGCGCGAAGCGGCGGCAAGCCGAACTCCTTGCCCGCTTCGGTGGCCGGGAGGCGGCGCTTGTGCGCGGTGATCTCGGCTTCACACCGGCGCCGGGCACGCTCGCCGAAATCAACTGAAGAAGGAAATACCGGTTCGCGGGATAAAGGCGTCATGGTCCGTGCACCGGAAAGAGCGCGTTGTCGAACACGTAATTTGCGACGCGGCGCCCCGCCTCCTGTTGCTCATTTCTTCGCTCGCGATCAGCCTCGTTCGCGATAATCCATAGCTCAAACCGTCGCGCACTGCGACGGATGATGCGGAACGTGGATTTGGCGGAGAGATAGGGATTCGAACCCTAGATAGGCTTCCGCCTATACTTGATTTCGAGTCAAGCGCCTTCGACCACTCGGCCATCTCTCCGGGAAGCCGAATATTATAGCGACAAAGCCGTTCGCGACCAAGTCAGCCGCTGCGGCAAGAAGCTTGTGCCGCGCCCATGTAGAGCAAAAAAACGGAGACCTCAACGGTCTCCGTGAAAGTCCTCTGTAAAGCGTCGCGCCGCTACTTCGCAGGTGCCGGCATCGCGGTCTTTGCCGCGGGTGCTTGCGGTGCCGCTGGCGCGGTCGTCTGCGGCGCAGCGACCATCTTGCCTTGGGCTTTCATGTCCGCGAAATAGCGCGCGACCACGCGATCTTCGGCCTTGGCTTGCTGTTGCTTCGCCAATTCCGCCGCGGCGGCCGCTTTTGCCTTGGCCTCTTCCGCGACCGCTTTTTGCGCATCGGTCATCGGCGGGGCCGGCGGCAACTTCGCCACGGCCAAGCCAAACGTTGCCACCACGAAGGCGGCACCGAACACCGCGCGGATCGTCTTCATCGCCCTTCTTCCTCCTCCTAAAACTCCAGCCGTCCAATACCGCGACCGGCCATTCGTCACACGGCGGGCTGTCGTACGCCCGTCGCGCTCCCCTCGCCCTCAACCCTGCCCGACCTCACGTCGTTGTACCAGTACTCGTGGTGCTCCTTTGCCCATGTTTCATCGACATAGCCGGTCTTCATCGCATCGAGTGCGCCGGCCATTCCCAACGTGCCCATGTAGATGTGGCCGATGGCGCCCAGCATGAACAGAATGGCGCCCGTGGCATGCACGACGTTCGCGATCTGCATCGTCAGGCGCGTTTGATTGAAGTTCGGGAAATCGAGGACCAATCCGGACACGCTGACGATGAGACCGAGGAAGAGCGCGCCGCCCCAGAACCAGGCCTTCTCGCCGGCGTTGAAGCGGCCCGATGGCACGTCCTGACCGGAGAACAGTCCGCCGAATTTGCGGAACCACAGCATGTCGTAGCTGCGCCAGAAATTGTCGCGCACGAACGTCAGGAGCAGGATGAAGACGGACACGCAGAATAAGGGCCCCACGAAGTTATGCAGGTTCTTGGCGAGGGCCGCGAGCCACGAGAACAGCGTGTACCCGATGAGCGGCAGAAACACGCTCTTGCCGAAAAGGATGATGATGCCGGAAATCGCGAGAACGATGAAACTGATCGCGGTCGTCCAGTGCACCGACCGTTCCCAGAGCGAGAAGCGCGCAATCTTGCGTCCGGTGGGCGGCGCGTGCATCTGCAGCGTGCCCTTCCACATATAGAACGCCAACACCACGAGAAACAGCACGACGAGCGCCCAGCCGCCGTACACCGCAATCTGCCCGTCACGCAGCGCGCGCCACGTCTGACCTTGCGGCTGGATCAGCACGTTCGTCTCGCGGCCGACGGTGCTTGTGTACTGCTTCTCGCCGGAGCGGATTTCCTTCCACACCGGCGCATTGTTGAGCGGTTGCGTAACCTGGCGCGCCGCCTGGTCCTTGGCCTGATCCGCTTCCTGTGGTGACACCGCGGGTGATTGCGCGGCTGCCGCGCAGAATAACGACAGCCCGAGAACGGCGACCAGCGACTGGATCGCCGCAGTGACGGTAGTGCGCATGTGCTACGCCTCCACGAGGATTAGGAGCCGCCGGTCCGCCGGTATTCGTTCTGGTTCTGCGTGCGATTGCGGATATCGCGCTCCCACATGTCCTTGTTCCCGTTGAACGGCGCGGTCGCGTACGGCGCTTCGTCGGGCTTGCCTTGGTACTTGCCCTGCTTGTAGTCGACCACCTGCGGGCGTTCGCCGCAGCCGGCCAGCATCAGCGCGGCCATCGCGCCGAACGCAATCGCCGCCAGCTGCGTCACGCGCGTCATCACGATTTGGCTCCCGGCGCGGCTGGGGTGCCGGGCGCCGCACCCGGTGGCTTCGCCGTCGGTGCTTCCGGCCGACCGTACGCCGTGCCCCAGCCCCAGACATCGCTGCCCTTGCCGCGCATCGTGACGCGCTGCCGGTAGATCTCGGCGATCGTGTCGCCATCGCCACCCAGCAGCGCTTTGGTCGAACACATTTCCGCGCACGCCGGTAGCTTGCCTTCGGCCAAGCGGTTGCGGCCGTACTTCTTGAACTCAGCTTCGGAATTGTCCTTCTCCGGACCGCCCGCGCAGAACGTGCATTTGTCCATCTTCCCGCGCACGCCGAACGCACCCGCCTGCGGAAACTGCGGCGCGCCGAACGGGCACGCGTAGAAGCAATAACCGCAGCCGATGCACAGGTCCTTGTCGTGCAGCACCACGCCTTCTTCAGTGCGGTAAAAGCAGTCGACTGGACAGACGGCCATGCACGGCGCATCCGAGCAGTGCATGCACGCTACCGAGATGGAACGTTCGCCGGGAACACCGTCGTTGATCGTGACGACCCGCCGCCGGTTGACACCCCATGGAACGTCGTTTTCCTGCTTGCACGCGGTGACGCAGCCATTGCACTCGATGCAGCGCTCGGCATCACAGAGGAATTTCATTCGGGCCATGGCGAGTCCCCCTATGCCTTCTTGACGACCTGGCAAAGCGTCGTCTTGGTTTCCTGCATCATCGTGACCGAGTCGTATCCGTAGGTGGTGGCGGTGTTGACCGCCTCCCCACGGACGAACGGCGCGGCGCCTTCCGGATAGAACTCGAGCATGTCCTTGCCTTCCCACCATCCGGCGAAGTGGAACGGGATGAACGTGGTGCCCGCGCCCACGCGGTCGGTGACCAGCGCCTTGACCGTGATCTTGGCGCCCGTGGGCGATTGCACCCACACGTATTCGCCGTCGATGATCCGGCGATCGTTGGCGTCCTTCGGGTTGATCTCGATGAAGTTCTCCTGCTGCAGCTCGGCGAGCCACGGATTCGACCGCGTCTCGTCGCCGCCGCCTTCGTATTCGACGAGCCGGCCGCTGGTGAGAACCAGCGGGAACTTCTCGGCGACCTTGTCGGCGACGTTCTTGTCCTGGATGCTCTTGTACTGCGTCGGCAAGCGCCAGAACGCCTTCTTGTCGTCGTGCGTCGGATACTTGGCCACCAGGTCGGGGCGTGGCGAGTACAAAGGCTCGCGATGCTGCGGAATGCCATCCGGGAAGTTCCAGACGACGGCCCGCGCCTTCGCGTTGCCGAACGGATGCACGCCGTGGTTCTTCATCGCTACCCGGATCATCCCGCCCGAGATGTCGGTCTTCCAGTTCTTGCCTTCGGCCGCCTTCTTCTCGTCGTCGGTGAGCTCGTCCCACCAGCCAAGCTTTTTCATGAATACGTGATCGATTTCCGGATATCCCACCGTCAGGTCGCTACCCTTCGGGTACGAGCCGTCCCCGGCCAGCAGCGACACGCCATCGCGCTCGACGCCGAAATTGGCGCGGAAACAACCGCCGCCGTCCATCACGTGTTTCGACGTGTCGTAGAGATTGGGCGACCCGGGATGCTTCAATGCCGGCGTCCCGTAGCACGGCCACGGCAATCCGTAATAGTCGCCGTCGCACGGACCGCCGCGCGCACGCAGCGACTTCACGTCGAACGTCGACTGGTTCTTCATGTGGAGCTTCAGCCGCTCCGGCGACTGCCCGGTGTAGCCGATGGTGAACGTGCCCTTGTTGATCTCTTTCAGGATGGACTCGGGCGTGGGCTCGTCCCAGCCGTCCTTGTCCTTCACCATCTGGTAGTTCTTGACAAGTTCCTTGTCGAAGCCGAATTTCTTGGCGAAGGCGACCATCAGCGTGTGATCGGGCTTCGATTCGAACAGCGGCTCGATCACCTTTTCGCGCCATTGCAACGAACGGTTCGACGCCGTGACGGAGCCCGACGTTTCAAGCTGCGTGGCGGCGGGCAACAGATAAACGCCGTCCTTGCGCACCATCGCGCACATCGCGGCGGTCGCTGACGGATACGGATCGATGACGACCATGAGGTCGAGCTTCTTCATCGCCTCGATCATGTCCTTGCCGCGCGACTGGCTGTTGGGCGCGTGGCCCCAATACACCATCGCACGCAGGTTCGGCCCCTGGTCGATCACGTCGTTTGGATACATGACGCCGTCGATCCACCGCGACACCGTGGTGCCCGGCTTCTCCATCATGCCGTCGGCGTACTGCTTCTTGATCCACTCGTAGTCGACGCCCCACACGCCCGCCCAGTACTTCCACGAGCCAGTCGCCAAGCCGTAGTAACCGGGCAACGAATCCGGATTCGGGCCGACGTCCGTCGCGCCCTGCACGTTGTCGTGGCCGCGGAAAATATTCGCGCCGCCGCCGGACTTGCCGATGTTGCCGAGCGCCAGCTGCAGGATGCACGACGCGCGGACGATCGCGTTGCCGATCGTGTGCTGCGTCTGACCCATGCACCAGACGACCGTCGACGGTTTGTTCTTGGCCATCATTTCGGCCATCTTGTAGACCGTCGCTTCGGGCACGCCGCAGACCTCCTCGACCTTGTCGGGCGTCCACTTGGCCATCACATCCGCCTTGACCTTGTCCATCCCGTAGACGCGGTCGTTGATGTACTGCTGGTCTTCCCAGCCGTTCTTGAAGATGTGATAGAGCATCCCGAACAGGAACGCGATGTCGGTGCCGGAGCGAATGCGCACGTACTCGTCGGCCTTGGCCGCCGTCCGTGTGAAGCGCGGATCGACGACGATCATCTTCGCGCCGGTTTCCTTCGCATGCAGCATGTGCAGCATCGACACCGGATGCGCTTCGGCGGCGTTGCTGCCGATGTACATCGCGCACTTGGTGTACTGCATGTCGTTGTACGAGTTGGTCATCGCGCCGTAGCCCCATGTATTGGCTACGCCGGCAACCGTCGTCGAGTGGCAGATCCGCGCCTGGTGATCGCAGTTGTTGGTGCCGAAGAACGACACGAACTTGCGCATAAGGTACGCCTGCTCGTTGTTGTGCTTCGAACTGCCTACCCAGTAGATCGCGTCCGGACCCGATTCTTTCTTGATGGCGAGAATCTTGTCGCCGACCTCGTTCAGCGCCTGTTCCCACGAGAGCCGCTGCCACTTGCCGCCGACGAGCTTCATCGGCGTCTTCAGCCGATGCGAGTGCTCGATGATCCCGTGCTCGCGGATCGATGCGCCTTTGGCGCAGTGCGCGCCGAGATTGAGCGGCGACTCGAACACCGGCTCCTGCCGCGTCCACACGCCGTTGACGACGGTGGCGTCGACCGAGCAGCCGACCGAGCAGTGCGTACAGATGGTGCGCTTGGTCTCGGTCTTGGTGGCTTCTTCCTTGGCTTCCGCGGGTCCGATCACGCCATACGGCAACTGGCTTGCGAACGCGCCGGCGCCTGCGGCAAGGCCGGAGCGCTTGAGGAACGTGCGCCGATCCATTGTCGAGATCTTCGACCCTGCGAGTCTCCGCATCCGGGGACCGGACGTCGGGGCGCTGTCTGACTTGCGCGTGAGCAGCATGGCGGTCTCCTTACGTCCTAGATGCGCGTGGTCGCGTAGTAGTCGCGAATGTGCTCCGTCTCGCGATAGCCCTTCTGGGTATCCGTTGCCACTTCCGCGGATTGCGCCAGCGGCCGCGCGAGCGGCTGTGCGGCAACCGCGGCGGCGCCGGCGCCGCCCGCGCCCAATGCGAGCAGGAAACGGCGGCGCTTGAGATCGGTGGATTGTGCGACGTGCGTCGGGTCCGACGCTTGCGCTTCGCGCTGCGACGAGGTGCTCATACGTACCTCCGAATCAAAACTGCGTGACGTTATGTTCGGCATTTCCGGGTCGCCGGAGCAGCCGTCAATCGATAGCGAGCGAGTCACGTTCGACCGCCAGGAACGTACTCGTCAATTGTGCTACCCGGCGGTAGTAATTAGCAATAGAACTTTGTTGTATTGCATTGCAGCATTCGAAGACCCAGGGCGCGATTCGCCGCTCGAAAAACGCGCGTTGCGTCGCCGGCCCCGCCGGAGGGCGGTCATCCATTCCGGTGATGAGGATACGCATCGTTTCGCAAAGCGCCGCCAAGTGGTCTTCGTAGAGCGTCGACCCCGCCTGGCGGCCGAGACCCAACCGGGCCAGGTCGGCGCGGACGCCGACGAGGGGCCGTTCCGACGTCGCCTCGACGATCCAGTGCGACGCATGGAGGTCGACCTCGCTGCGGCCGACGCCGACGAAGAGATCGGTGTATTCCTGGTCCGCCGCCTCGGCGTCCATCGCCCGGCTCGCGAGGATGAGGGCGTTCCACGACGACGCCAGCGGGTGGGTACCATCATCGGCCCACGGCTCCGACGCGCCGATCAGAGCGAGGATGGGCGCATCCGGCGCCTTCGCGTAAAGGCGCGCCAGCAACGCATAGAACTCGGCGCGGGACTGGTCTTCAGGCGCGACCGCAGGATGGAGCGAGATGGCGGACGTTTCCATCGCTTTACCGGCGATTGCCAAAATCGGCGATTGAATCCGCAAAACTCTCGTCGTCCCCGCGAAGGCGCGAGCGCGTTCGCGCTCGCCCCAGTGGCGTACAACCAAAGACGCTGGATTCCCGCGTTCGCGGGAATGACGGAGAATTTGTCATGTATTTTTGTGGTCCCCAGCAGTCACACGTCGCGAATGTCGACGCTGCTCTCGTTCTTGATGAGGTCGACCACGCGGCAATCGGCGCACATCTTGAGCCGGTCGAGCGACCCCGGCGCGGCGAACATTGAATGCGAAGCGAGCTTGCCGAGCATCGTCTCGATCATCTTCTGCGTACCGAGCGGCTTGCCGCAACTGACGCATTTGAAGATCGCCGCTTCGTTCAGCACGCGCGGTGCCTTGGCGGCCGACGTGAGATCGAGCCGGGGCACGAGGGTGATCGCATGCTCGGGGCAGGTCGCGGCGCAGATGCCGCACTGGACGCACTTCGTCTCGATGAAGCGGACCTGCGGCGCTTCGATATTGTCGAGAATCGCAGCCTCGGGGCAGGACCCGACGCACGCGAGGCACATCGTGCACGTGTCCTTGTTGATCGTGATCGCCCCGAACGGCGATCCCGCCGGCAACGGGATCACCGTTTGCGGAATCGGCGCATGCGCGGCCAGATGCTCGAGCGCCAAACCTGCGGTCGTCCGCTTTTCGGCGGTGGCCGCGAACGTCGCCGCGATCCGCGGTCCGAGCGCGGGCGCCCATCGATAGAGCGTGTCGAGCGCATCGGCGTCTACGAGCCGGAAGTGTTCACCCTGATAGCCGAGCGCGTTGGCGATGGTGTCGGCGACCCGCATCTGAAATGCGAGCGCGTCGCGATATTGCGGCGCTTCGCGGCCCGTCGCGAGCACGGCGATCTGGGTGGCACCGTGCGCAAGCGCGGCAAGCCAGACGTCGAGGCCGACCGACGCGACGTGATGCACTTCCAGCGGGATGACGCGCGCGGGCAGCCCGCGGCCGCGGCGGGCGAGCTTTGCGATCGCGGCACGACCGTCCTCGGCGTGGAGCAGGATGCACGCATCGCGCCCGCCGGCTTTCGCGTAGGTCGCGAGCAGTGTCCGCAGCCGCGCGCCGAGCTCGGGCACCGACGGATACGCGTAGGTCATCGCGCCCGACGGGCACACCGTCGCGCAGGCGCCG